>Ga0180432_10000598_pt1 | contig 60274 bp, 57 predicted proteins | sample SS_ome_10_FD_132414 | JGI IMG/M metagenome (GOLD analysis project Ga0180432, IMG submission 132414) | Hypersaline lake sediment archaeal communities from the Salton Sea, California, USA - SS_1_MS_2 metaG | ecosystem: Environmental > Aquatic > Non-marine Saline and Alkaline > Hypersaline >... | reverse complement strand
TGGCCACGCAACAGGCGATCGAGCGAATCACGGGCACGCCTGTCCCCTGCCTTGCTGACGTGAAGGACGCCCATGCGCCCCGCGCAGAGCCGGCGGCCATCCGTGCGGCCTGGGCACAGGCCCAGGCGCGCGGCCGCGCGCGCAGCGTGCGGCTGAGCCTGGAGCCGCGCATGTTCTTCCGCGACCTGGATCGCTACGCCTCGGGCGAGACCCTGGGGCCCGGTGCGGTCTGCGGCCATCTGGCCATCGATCCCCACGCCAAGATGGCCCCGACCGGAGACTTGTTCCCATGCGAGGGCATGCCCCTCTCCTTCGGCAACCTGTTCGAGCAGGATCTCTCCGAGATTTGGAACTCTCCGTCCTTCTGCGCGCTGCGCAAGGCGCTGGCCCACGAGCTCCCGCCTCGATGCCGGCGGTGCTGCTTGGTCGCGTTCGTGGAGCCACCCGCGCAGGGTCGCCAGTCTTGACGAACGCGGCCTTGCCGCGAGCCAAGGCCTTGTCCTGGACTTGCGCGTGCACGGTCCATACAATCGGCTCGCGCTAAGGGACGTCCTTGCCCTCCTTGGGTAGGGCGAATTCCTTCCGCGGCAGGTAACCCGCGGAGGGCGAACCGACTCCCGGGGGGCCGCACCTCGCCCGAGGGGCCCTGCCGAGCCGTGGAGCTTGAGCCCGCATGCGGCGCGTGCTCCTTATTTCCTTCTATTTCCCCCCGGCAGGCGGCGGTGGCGTACAGCGCAGCATCAAGTTCGTGAAGTACCTGCGCGAGTTCGGGTACGAGCCGGTGGTGCTCACGATTTCCGAGGCCGCTTGCCGCGCGCTGCACTGCGGAAGCGACGACTCGCTCGCTTCGGACGTTCCCGATGACCTGGAAGTCGTGCGAACGGAGCTCGGCGACCGATGGCGCGTGCGCGAGCGGCTGCACCGCGTGCGGCTTCTCGGACCCGCGGCATTCTTCTTGTATCCCTGGTTCTGGGAGTTGCATGCCGCCTGGTATCGGCCCGCCCTGCGCGCCGCACGCGCGCGACTGGCCAGGAGAGACATCGACCTCGTGTTCTGCACGTGCGGGCCCTATACCGCGGCCCGCGTGACCGCGCGCACTGCGCGAGAGTTCGGCTTGCCGTGGATCGTGGATATGCGCGACGGATTCACCCTCGGGCAGTGGCCGTTCCCGTCCGTGCTCCACCGCCGATTGGCCCGCCGCCTGGAGGGCCGGCTGTTGTCTCGCGCGAACCGCGTGATCTTCGTGGGCGAAGAGATGCGGCGGACGTACCTGAACACCTTCCCCAGCCTTGAGCCGGACCGGACCGCGGTGGTGGACAATGGATACGACCCGGACGACTTCGCCGCACCCCTTCTCGGGCGCACGGACGACAAGCTGCGCCTCGCGTACGTGGGCACCCTGCGCGCCGTGCCTCCCCCGATGTCGCACGAGCCCCGGGTTAAGCGCATCAATCCGTTCCGCCGTCTGTTGTGCACGGGCGAGGACCTCGTGGACCGCGGCCCCGTGGACGCGACCGCGCTACTGCAGGGCCTGCGCGAGGCCGGCCGCCAACGTCCCGGGCTTTTTGAGGACATGGACCTGCGCTTCTACGGCCAGGTCAACGACCCCGAACGGTTCGACGCTACGGTGGCTGCGCTGGGCTTGGGGCAGGTGGTCCGCCGCCTCGGCCCCGTGCCGCACACCGACGCGGTGGCGGCCATGCGCGCGGCCGATGTGCTCGTGCACCTCGCCGCCCGACGGCGCGGCCGGGCCCGCAACTACGTGATCGGCGGCAAGACATACGAGTACATGGCTGCGCGGCGGCCTATCCTGGCGATCGGCGGCCCGAGCGAAGGCATCGACTACTGCGTGCGCTCCGGACTGGGCCGGGCATGTGAGCCCGAGCCCGCGGCCATTGCCCGCGCCCTGCTTGGCTATCATGACGCATGGCGAGCCGGCCGACTGCACGCGGAGCCGGACGAGGCGTTCCTCGGCCGCTTCACCCGCCGGCGGCTCACCGAACAACTCGGGCACGTGTTCGACCAGGCACTCGCCGAATCGGGTCCACACACCGGCCCGCGCGTCACCGTACTCCAGGAAGGCGCAGGCCCCAGGTTGCTGACCACGGTCCAGCAGGCGCTCACCGCAGCCGGTGCCCGCGCGCGGCCTCTGCGCCATCCGCGCAATGACAGGCTCCTCTTCTGGCTAGGGGCCCTGGCTTGCCGGCCGGCCGATGCGTTCTACGCGCTCGGCGTGCAGGAATGGCCGAACCGATTCCGAGCCGCGCGGCTGTTGGGACGCCGGACCGTGCTTCACTGGATCGGCACGGACGTCTACCACATGCAGACCGACCCCGCGCGGCGCGAACGGTTCCGCCGCGCCGTGCTCCCCCACGTGGATCGCCACTGGGCGGTGAGCGACCGCTTGGCCGCTGAGCTGCACCAGGCCCTGGGCGTACGCGCGAGTGTGGTCCCCATCGTGGACCATACGCTCACCCAGGTCCCCGAGGCGCCCCCGCCCCGCGCGCCCGCGGTGTTCACCTACGGCACGCACGTAGGCCTGGAGCACGATGATTTCTACGGCATCGGAGCATTCTGCGATCTGGCCGCACGGTTCTCCCATGTCCCGTTCCGTGTGCTTGTGTCCCCGCCGCCGGCGCATCGAGAGCTCCCGCCCAATGTCGAGTTCCTGGGGTTCATCCAGGACATGCCCTCCGTGTACCGGGACCACAGCGTGTATGTGCGCCTGACCCGCCACGACGGCCTGCCCAAGATGGTGCTCGAGTCCCTGGCCTGGGGCCGGCAGGTCGTGTACAGCGGCCCCTTCCCCCATTGCCTGCGCGCGCGCAACATGCAGGAGGCCGTCGACGTGTTTGCCCGGCTCCTGGAGCAAGGGGTCTCCTACAACCGTGCCGGACGGGAGTTCGTCCGAAGGACGTATGCCCCCAGCGCAGTGGGCGCCGCCTGGTGCGAGGCGCTCTCCGCGCTCTAACCTGCAGATCACCGCAGAAACGCTTGCGTTCCCCGGCTCGGCGGCTACACTACACATCAGCGCCAGCAGGCACGGGCGCCCTGCCGCCAGCGGAGGCCGATCCATGGACCTTGTGGTGCGCGATGCGGACCGCGTCGTCCAGCGGTTGTCCCTGCCCGAGAAAGGGACCCTGTCCGTCGGCCGACACTCGGACAACGACGTGGTCCTGGACGAGATCCATGCCTCGCGCCAACACTGCCGCCTTGTGCGCGAAGGCGGCGAGACCTATGTCGAGGACATGGGAAGCGGCAACGGCACCCTGCTGCGAGGCGAGCTCATCTCCCCGAACACCAAGACCAAGGTGGACGTCGGCGACGCCCTGGCCGTGGGGAGCTTCACCCTGACGATCGAGGAGCCCGCCCAGCCCGACGAGGGTGACACTGCGTCCTCGCAAGGCGCCGCGCAGGCCCAGGGCAAGCTGGGCATGCTGGAGGCCACAGGCGGTCCGCTCGGTGGTCAGCGCTTCGGGCTGGGCACCGACCCGATCCTCATCGGCCGCGGGCGACGCTGCAACGTGCAGATCGTCGAGAGCCTCGTCAGCCGCCGCAACACCCGGATCGTGCCCACCGACGAGGGATATCTCGTCCAGGACCTCGGCTCCACGAACGGAACCTTTGTGAACGGCCAGCGCATTGACGAGGTAACCCTGCGTGAGGGCGACGTGCTGCGCGTGGGCGACCAGCGGTTCCGCTTCTACTTGGCCGGCCCTGAAGACATGCCCGACACGCCCCAGCCGGCCACGCCCGCAGGCGCGCGGCCCGGGATGACCGAGCCGCACCTCGCCCCGCCGCAGCGGCTTCGGCGCACGCTGTTGCTCGCGCTCCTGTTGCTGGCGGTGCTTGCCGGGGCGTTCGGGCTGTGGTGGACTCTGTGGGGCCGGGGCTGAGCCGGGCGCACATCCCTTCGATCGCCACTCAGGTCGTCAGCCGCCGGACCGCCCCTGCGCGGCCGACAGGCGCTCGCGCACATGGGCGAATATCGCCCCAGCGATGTCGATCGAGTGGCATTCCTCCAACCCCCGGAACCCCGGGGAGGAGTTGACCTCGCAGATTGCGAATCCGTCCTCGCGGAACAGCAGGTCCACGCCCGCGATCTCCAGTCCGAACAACCGGCTGGCCTCGGATGCGAGCCGCTCGATTTTCGGGGTCATCGGATGCGCGGTCACGGTCGCGCCCCGGCTGACGTTCGCGCGGAAGCCCACCGTTGCCGTGCGCTGCATGCAGGCCACGGGCCGCCCGCCCAGAGTGAACACGCGCAGGTCGCGGCCGCGGCTGGCGCTCACGAACTCCTGGATCAGCACGAACTCGGTCGCCCGGCCGGCCATGATGAGGCCCACCACGTCCTCCAGCTGTTCGGCCGTCTGACACAGAAACACGCCTCGCCCATGCGAGCCAGACACCGGTTTCAGGACCACGGGGAACCCGAGCGACCGCTCCACGCACGCGGGGTCGACCGGAAATTTGACGAGCATCGTCTTCACGGAAGGCAGTCCGCTCGCGGCGAGCACCTGCTGCGTGTAGAGCTTGTCGCGCACCGTGGCCACGCTCGCCGCGCTGTTGAACGCGGGCACGCCCAGTCGTTCCAGGTGGCGAATCACCGCCAACGCGAAGTAGGTGGTGCCAGCCCCCATGCGCGGCAACAGGAAGTCGGGCAGCGCCACTTCCTCGCCGTCCAGCCACGCCGTCCTGGAGTTTGGGTCTCCGACCAAGAGCTGGAAGTGCTCGGGCCGCACCACGCGAAGGTCCACGCCGCCCCGCACCGCGGCCTCGCGCAGTCGGTTGATCTCATACGCGCACGGATCGAGCTCTTGCTCGGCGCGACGATACAGAATCCAGCCCCGCATGCGCCTCTTCTCCGTCCCGGCCGCGACGCACGCGCGCGGTGGTGTGCATTGACGAACCCCGGCCGCGAGGCGCTGGCCCCTACTTGGGTATCGCCTCGATCTGCAACGGTGGAATCTTGGCTCCGCCGCGGCCCGTGACCTCGAAAGAGATCCGCGTGCCGGGCGTCTGCCGCGCCACGGTCTTGATGAGCACCGGGTTCCAGCCCGGGTGCAGCACGGCCGGGATGACGTCCGGGTCCTGAAGCACGCTCGGCGAGGGACGGATGCCGTACCGGGGCGTGCCGGTCCCGCCGTGCTTGTAGACCTCCTCGCCATTGACCCACATCCGGGTTGCATGCGAAGTGCGAAGCAGAATGTCCACCGGATTGTCCTGGTGCGAGGGCACGAGCGTGGGGAAGAACACGCGCGTGTACAGGTAAATGACGTCGAATACACCGCGCATCGCCTCGTGCGGGATGGTCAGGAACCCGTCCTCGGCCATCGCGCGTATCCAGCCCTGCTCGCGCCCGTCCGCGACCACATACTTGGCGGACAGGTCCACCGGCCCCAACTCCGGCGGGAAGGGCGTCTCCAGGCCGCGGTAGTCGTCGCCCACGTCCCGGACCCGGCCCCGGTCGTCGCGCACCATGGCCGGCTCTGCCTCGCCAAAGGGCCCGAGCACCATCCACTCGTCCAGGCGGGTATACTGGTCCGCCTGCTCGCTGATCCAACGCCGGCACTTCTCCATGCGCTTCCACAGCCGGTCCTGCGGACCGCCCACGAACACCAGCCTGTACCGGTGCGCGGGAACGGAGACGTCCATGCCGCTTCCCCGCACGCGCAGGGGCAGCTCCTCGGAGAGCAGGTCCAGGGGCTCTCGGTCTCCTTCGAGGCCGATCTTGTTCCACCGCACGTGCACGTTCGCCCGCGCGTCCTCGTGGCCCAGGTTGGAAATGGCGAAGAGCGCGCCCTTGCCCGGCCGGGCCCACAGGCTCACCTTCACGCCCTCGGGGCGCACGCGCACCACATCCTGGTTGCGCCAGTAAGGCAGCCAGTCGGCTCGCCACGCACCGAACGCGTCGCGCGCGCGCCACACGCGCGCCTGCTGCCGAAGCGTGACGCGATGCCCGGGCTCGTACGCACCCGCGCGCGGGAGCACGTTGTGCACCACGCCCATGGTCATGCCGTAGTCCACGTCCGCGGACGCGATGATGTCCGAGTGCACGCCCCACTGCTCGCGGCCCATGTGCAGGGCCCGGAACTGGCCCAGGTTCACCCGGCCGAAGTCGCCCTGGTACCCCTCCCCACCGAAGCAACTGGTGCCGAAGTGCGCGGTCATAATCGCCGGTCCCGGGCTGGCGTGCAGGTCCACCAGCCCGTCCGGGCGATGCGTCTTGACCAGGTTATACACGCGCTCCATCAGGTCTCGGCGCGTCCAGAAGGGATACGTGGGCTGCCGCGTGCCGTCGGGTCCGTCGTACCCGCATCCGTGGATCGCCTTGCTGCAGGGGCCGGTCCAGTCGGCCCATCCGTCGAGGTACACGCCGTCCAGGTCGTACTTCTCCAGCAGCCGCTCGATTCCGTGCAGGATGTAGTCCGGCCATTCGGTGTTGGTGCAGATGTGCGGCGCAGGATATCGCGGCTCGCGCGTCGGCCGGTACCCCTGTTCGGGATCGCGCCGGGCCCAGCGCTCGCCCCAGTCGGGCCACTCCGGCGCGCCGTGGCTGAACTCGCTGCCGAAATACACCAAGAGCTTCATTCCCAGCTTGTGCGCCCGGCGCACCAGGGTATGCAATTGCTTGCTGTACCGGGTCTCCGGGTACGAGTGGTGGTGCGACCACAGCGAGTGGAAGATGAGGACCGTCACCCCCAGGTCGCGCAGGGCTCGCAGGCCCTCCTCGTCAAACCCGTACAGCCAATGGTGATGGTAGATGTTGAAGTGCTCTGAGCCCTTTTCCAGCGGGCGCCAGGGATTGGCCTGAAGCCCGAACGAAATGCTCAGCGGCGCGTCCAGCCGACGCGGCGTGCGCACCACCCGCATTTGAAACACGAGCGCGTTGCGCTCGCGCCGCACGGCCAAGCAGTCTCCCTTGTCCCAGCCTTCTTCAGACGACGCGCACCAGCCCAGCCCGCGCTCCTCGTTGCCGATCCATGCCAGCGGCCGATGAAATCCACCCGCAACCTCGTCCGCAGGCAGCTTGTCCGCGGCCAGGCAATTCACTCCGCCGCTGGTCCCACTCAAGAAGGGGCCGGACACGTACGCCGCTTCGCGCCGGCGGATCGGGATCTCGATGGTCAGTCCCGCCAGGTCCACCGGATGCAGCGGGTCCAGCTCTACGTCCAGGCGCATGGCCCCGTCGAAATGTACGGTCACCACGCTCTTGATCATGATGTTGCCCACGCGGCCGACCGCGGTGCGCGTGGCGTGCCGCCCGTTTGGGTGGCGGTCCATGGACTCCACGGTGCAGCGACGCCAAGCCTGTTGCACACCGTCCGCGTTCAAGTGCACAGAGATGGGTCGCGCGAGCAAGGGCGCCTCGCAGCTTACGATCTGAGCTGGCAAGGGGCAACCATCGAACCGGTGCTCGCGTCCCCAGCAAGCCACCGTGTCGCCCTTCACCCGCACGGGGCCCCAGGGCTTGGGCACGGTGTCGATCTTGCCTGCCTTGGTCACCAGCCACTCGGGAACCGCCTTCGCGCGCGCCATGTCCACTCCCTTTCGCATGCTTGCGTTCAACCAATGGGTCGCTTGCGGACTCCTGCAAGACCGCGATCCTACCCAGTATACGATGCGCCGCAAGCCGAAAACCTTGACCGCCGAGCAAAGCCCACGACCGCACCGCAGATCCGACCCTTCGCACGGCCAGGACTGTGCCGCCTTGGTCGACCGACCGAAGTCCCATCCCGCGTCATCCCGCAGGCACGCACAGAAAGACGGGCGCCCCTGCGTGGGACGCCCGTCCGGGATCATGGTGGTCGCTACAGGACTCGAACCTGTGACCTCTACAATGTGAGTGTAGCGCTCTGCCAACTGAGCTAAGCGACCTGCAGGCACCAATATATGTGCGTTGCGTCCCCTGTCAACCCGGTTTTCTTGACACCGGCAACCCCGGTGCGATACAAGAGAGACGCGCCCTTGCCGGCCGACCGCGGGCCGCAGGGAGCTGCGTCGCGCGCCCGCGGATGCGGGCGCGCCTGCCGTATCCAAGATCTGTCGAGGATCCGCCTTGACCAACATCCTGGGCCTGAGCGCCTTTTACCATGACTCCGCGGCCGCGCTGGTTCGCGACGGGGACCTTGTGGCCGGAGCTCAGGAGGAACGGTTCAGCCGTCAGAAGCACGACCAGCGCTTTCCCCAGCACGCGGTCGACTACTGCCTGGCCGAGGGCGGCCTGCGGCCCGAGGACCTGGACGCGGTGGTGTTCTACGACAAGCCGCTTCTCAAGTTCGAGCGGCTGCTGGAGACCTACCTCGCTTTTGCGCCGCGGGGACTGCGATCCTTCTTCGCGGCCATGCCGCTGTGGCTCCGGCAGAAACTCTTTTTGCCCAAGGAAATCGACCGAGGCCTGGCCGACCGGTACGAAGGGCCCATCTACTTCACCGGCCACCACGAGGCCCATGCGGCGAGCGCCTTCTTCCCCAGCCCCTTTCAGGAAGCCGCCGTCGTCACCCTCGACGGCGTGGGCGAGTGGACCACGGCCAGCTGGGGCGTGGGCCGCGGCAACGAGGTGCGCCTGCACAAGGAGATTCAGTTCCCCCATTCCCTGGGCCTCTTGTACAGCGCATTCACCTATTACACCGGATTCAAGGTCAACTCCGGCGAGTACAAGGTCATGGGCCTGGCCCCGTATGGCGAGCCCCGATACGCCGACCTCATCCTGGACAAGCTCCTGGACCTGAAGGACGACGGCAGCTTCTGGCTCGACCAGCGCTACTTCAACTATTGCGCGGGCCTGACCATGACCAACCGGCGCTTCCACCGCCTGTTCGGCGAACCGCCCCGTCGAGCAGAAAGCCCGCTCACCCAGCGGCACATGGACCTGGCCGCCAGCGTGCAGCGGGTAACCGAGGAGGTGATGCTTCGCATCGCCCGGCACGTGCACGCGCAGACCGGGCTCAAGCATCTGTGCCTGGCGGGCGGGGTGTCCCTCAACTGCGTGGGCAACGGGCGCATCCTGCGCGAAGGGCCGTTCGAGGATCTGTGGATTCAGCCCGGCGCGGGCGACGCGGGCGGCGCGGTGGGCGCGGCGCTGTTCGTATGGCACCAGCTCATGGACCATCCGCGCAGCCCCCGGTCACCGGACAGCCAGCGCGGTACGTACCTCGGGCCCGCGTACGACACCGCGACGATCCGCGCGTATCTGGACAAGGTCGGGGCTCGGTACACGGTGTGGGACGACGAGGCGGCGCTGAACGATCGCCTCGCCGACCTCCTGGCCCAGGGCAAGGTGGTCGGCCGCCTGGCCGGCCGCATGGAGTTCGGCCCGCGCGCTCTGGGCAACCGCAGCATCCTGGCCGACGCGCGCGATCCGCGGATGCAGTCCGTGCTCAACCGCAAGATCAAGTTCCGTGAGTCCTTTCGCCCGTTCGCGCCCAGCTGCCTGGAGGAGCGCGTCTCGGACTACTTCGAGCTCGACCGCCCCAGCCCCTACATGCTGCTCGTCGCGCCGATCCGTGAAGATCGCCGCCGCGCGCCCACCGGCCAGGAGCAGCAGCTCATGGGCATCGACCGGCTCCAAGTCCCGCGCAGCGACGTGCCAGCCATCACGCACGTGGACTACTCCGCGCGGGTGCAAACGGTCAACCGCGACACGGCCCCGCGCTACCACGGTCTGCTGAAGGCCTTTGAGCGTAGGACCGGGTGCGGACTTCTGATCAACACCAGCTTCAATATTCGCGGCGAGCCCATTGTGTGCACGCCCGAGGATGCGTATCGTTGTTTCATGTATACGGACATGGACGCCCTGGTGATGGAAGACTGCCTGTGCCTCAAGCGGGACCAGCCGCCCCTGCCGGGCGCCGAGGCCTACAGGCGTCGCTTTGAACCCGATTGACCCGCAGCGCGGGTCCGCACGCGGAGGATCTTCGTTTGGCCAAGCGCATGAACATCCTGCACGAATTCTGGCTCTTCTTGTGCGAGTACAAGGTCTACTGGCTGGCGCCCATCGTGCTGGTACTCCTCGGGGTGGCCGTTCTACTCGTGTTCGGCGGTACCCCCGCTGGGGCCTTTCTCTATACACTCTGGTGAGCCACAGCGGAGAGCCCACATGAGCCTGCTCGCCATTGATTGGCATCCTGACGCCAGAGCGCTGCGCCGCTTCGGATGGTCCATGCTCATTGGCTTCGGAGTTATCGGCCTGGCCCTGTACGCGTGGCCCTGGTCCTGGCCCTTTTCGGCGCATCCTCTGGCCGGACTCGTGTGCTTGGCGGCCGGGCTCGTGGCCGGCGGCCTGGGCCTCACGGGCACGCGCGCGGCTCTGCCGGTGTATTACCTGTGGATGGGCCTGGCGTTCGCCGTGGGCAGCGTGGTCGGGCGGGTGCTCCTGGCGGTCATCTACTACGGGCTCATCACGCCCATGGGCCTGGGCATGCGCCTGATCGGGCGCGACCGCCTGCACCTGCGCCGCACGGGCGACGAGACGACCTACTGGCGCGACGTGCGCCCGGTCCGCGACAAGGACCAGTACGAGCGCCAGTTCTGAGGCTCACGGCCCCGCGCGCCAGAACCGTACGTACTCCCTGGCCACGGCCGCGAGGGAGTGACGTTCCCGGGCAATCGCGCGCCCGCGCTCGGCCCGCGCGCGCCAGGCGTCCGGCTCCTCCCGGAAAGACCGCACCGCTCGCGCCGTACCGGCCGCGTCGCCGTACACCGTGAACCGAATCGCCTCGCCCTCCGGGTCGAGCACATCGATGCCCGGATGGCGGCTCGCCACCACGGGCAGCTCGCTCGCCATGGCCTCCAGCACGGTACGCGGCGAGGCGTCGTTGATCGTGTGGTATACGAACAGGTCATGGCGCTGCATGGCCTCGCGCACGCCCTCTCGGCCCAGGGCGCCGGCCAGGTGCATCGCTTCGTCCAGGTGGCATGTGCGGATGCGCGCGCGAAGCTGGGCCTCCTCGTCTCGGGCCACGCGGCCCACCAGGGTGCACGTCGCGTCCTCGCCCTGCGCGCGCAAGAGACGCAACGCCTCGACCAGCGTGTGCGACCCCCGGCTGCGGCCCACTGCACCGACGAACAACAGCCGCACTGGCTTGCGCGGAGCTTCGCGCTTCGCCACACCGGCGGTCAGGTGCCAGAAGCCCGTGTCCACGCTGTTGGGGATGACGCTTAGGCGCTCGGCCGAGATGGCGGTTGTCTCCTGCAGCCGCGGCACGAGCCCAGGCGCCTGCAACACCACACGGTTCGCATGGCGGCACACCGCGCGTTCCACGCGCGCGCCGTACTGCATGCCCAGTCCGTCGCGCGTAAGCCACCGCCGCGGCCACGCCGCGTGCGCCCACACGTGCGCAAGCCGCCAAGCATTGAGGCAATACAGGCTCTCCGCGCACCACAGCCCGTGCCGGCGCGGGCGCCTGCGCAAGAGAGGCAGCAGGTGCCCGAACGTGTCGTGCAGGACCTCCACGCCCTCTTCGCGCACCAGGCGCTGGGCAATCGCGCAGGCCCGCCGTTGGTTCGACCAGCGCCGTCCGGCGCGAAAGCCTGTGCGCACCAGCGTGCACTTCGGGTGCTCAGCCAGGTCGAGCGCCGTGTCGAGCCGCCCCACCAGGAGATACAGCCGCTCGATGCCGTGGCTCGCCTCGGCCAGGGTGCGCGCGCGGTCGAGATACGAGCCGACGTTGGGCAGGAAAAACGCCACGCGCATGCGAACCTCTCCACACCGCTCCTCGCCGGGCCCTCAGCGCAACGCACGGGCCCGGCAAAGATACCGCACAAAGGTGCGCTCGTCCAGCGGTCGCAGCACGCGCACGAGCACGGCCACGCCCGCGACGGCCACGGCGAGTCGCGCCCACAGGATGCCCGACAAGTGCGCGCCCAGGACCCCCATGAGCAAGGTATCCTCGATCACGCTGTGGCACAGGCTCAAGAGCGCCAGGCTGAAGAAGATCGCGCGCGGGCTGAGCTCCCCGGACCGCGCTTCGTCGATCAGCAGCCCGCCTCCGTAGGTGAGCCCGAGCAGCATCCCGGTCACCGTAAGCGGCGCCGCGCGTCGGCCCAGTCCCAGCACGCGCACCACCGGCCGCAGCAGGCGCATCAGCACGTCGGTGACGCCCAGCGCCTCGAGCACGCGCATGAGGGTGAGCACCCCCAGGAGCACCAGGAAGATGAGCCCGAGCGAGCGCACCTCGCCCACGGCCCAGCCGAGCCACGACTGGGCCTGTGCCGGCGGGCGCCACAGGGGTTCGGCCGAGTGCGCCAGCCATCCGCCCCAGGTGTACGCGCGGTGCAGCGCCCATCCGCACCCCAGCGCCCCGCCGATGCGCAGCACCAGCATGGGCCACAGCCGCACGCCCGTGCGCCGCGCGATCTGGCCCTCCACCGGCAGGCCATGGGCGAAGAGCATCATGGTGCCCAACACGGTGACCTGGGCCTGGGACAGCGGCACGTCAGAGAGCAGGCCGAAGAACGCCACCATGCCTCCGTACAGGTTCGTGAGCATGGCCATAGCCCAGGCATACCCCATGGCGCCGGGCAGACCCACCAGGCCCATGACGGGCTCCAGCCCCCGGGCCAACACCTCCACGGCGCCGACCTCCTTGAGGAGCTTCGTGGCGATGCTGATCGGTATGAGGATGCGAAAGAGCTCCACGCTCGTGCGCAGGGCCCGCTGCCACACGTCCCGCACGCCGCGCGCCAGGGCCCGGACGGCGGCGCGTATGCCTGGGGTGGGTCGGTCGCTCTTCGGCGAGTTGGAGGACTCGCCGGGGCTCGTGTCCATGTGGCCTCCCTGTTCGCTGTCGGTCCGTATCCTACTGCCCGGTCGAGACTCGGTCAACCACACGCGCAACTCGCCTGCACGTCATCGCATTAGATGCGTCGATGGCCGCCTGGAGCGCCTGGCACGCAACTGGATTTGCCTTGACTTCGCCGCGCGCGAGTCGTTACGCTTGCCTGGTACATTGGACGGGCCCGCGCTGGCCCGCCGTTGTTTTGCGGGCATCGAGGAACTGCGCCCATGCCCAAGCTCGTTCCTCTCACGCGCCACGGCAGGCGCGAGATCGGCCTCGCCCTGGTCGCTGCCGCCGCGTTGTGTGCGCTGCTCGTGGCGGTCGGTCTGGCGTGGTTGTGCGTGCTGCCTTTCGTCCTGCTCGCGTGGGTTTTGTACTTCTTCCGCGACCCGACGCGGCGGATCCCGGACAACCCGCGTGCGCTCCTCAGTCCGGCCGACGGTCGCGTCACTGAAGTGCGCACTCTGGACGAACCCGACTTTCTGGGCGGCAAGGCGCTTCGCATCGGGATCTTCATGTCCATCTTCGACGCGCACATCAACCGCGCGCCCTTCGCGGGCACGGTGCAGTATCTGCGCTACACGCCTGGCCGATTCCACGACGCACGGACCCAGGCGAGCTCGGAAGAAAACGAGGCCAATGCCATCGGGCTGGCCACTGACCATCCCAAGGCCCCGCGGATTCTGGTCAAGCAGATCGCGGGGTACATCGCCCGGCGCATCGTATGCACGCTGGAGGAGGGCGACCACGTGGACGCGGGCCAGCGCCTCGGCATGGTCAAGTTCGGCAGCCGCGCCGAGCTCTACGTCCCGCAGGACGCGGGCTGTTCGGTGCGTGTGAAGGTCGGCGACCACGTCGCCGCGGGCACCACGATTCTGGCGGAACTCCCGTGAGGCGCATCCACCCCCTGCCCACCATCCTGACGCTTGCGAACTTATGTAGCGGGTTCGTGGCCATCGTGCTGGCCGCGCGGTCGCTTTTGCCCAAGCACCCGCCCATCCATCCCTTCGGTGCGGTCGAAGGCGCGGACCTCCTGTGGGTCGCTTGCTACTGCGTGTTCATCGCCATGATCTTCGACATGCTCGACGGCAAGGTGGCGCGCATGACCGGCAGCGCCAGCCACTTCGGCGCGGAGCTCGACAGCCTGGCCGACGTGGTGAGCTTCGGGATCGCGCCAGCGGTGATCCTGTCCGTGAGCCGCATGCACGTGGAGCCCGCCGGCGAGCACTGGTGGAGCATGGCCATCTGCATGGGCTTCGTGTACGCGGCCTGCGCGGCCCTGCGTCTGGCGCGGTTCAACGTGGAGAGCGACACAACGGCCAAGGACACGTTCCGCGGCCTGCCCAGCCCGGGCGCGGCCGGCGCGGTGACCGGGGTGTTTCTCCTCGTACACGACTCCGACCTGCGTCCGGTCATCGACGAGCTTCTAGGCGGCATGACCATTCACCTGCTGGCCCTGTACATGCTCTTCATCGGATTGCTCATGGTGACGCGCGTGCGATACGCTCATGTCACCAACCAGCTTCTCAACGGCCGCAAGCGCTTCACCCACATCGTGATCGCGCTCTTCGCGCTGGTCTTGCTCTGGCGCTATCCCGCCTGGGTCCTGGCCGGGGCGTTCAACCTGTACGCGCTCGGCGGCGTGGCGGGAGGCGTGGTGCGCCGCGCGCGGATCTGGGCGCACATGATCAAGACGCGGCGCTGGCGCGAACGCCGGGACGAGCGGCAGGCCTCGGAATCCGGCCCCACGGAGGACCATTCATGAGCCGTACGCGCGCCGGCCGGGTGCGTACCTGGTACGCGGACGGGCTCGCCTTCGAGTGCCAGCGCTGCGGCGGCTGCTGCTCCGGCGCGCCGGGATACGTGTGGGTCAACGACCGCGAGATCGCCGCGCTCGCCGGGCACCTCGAGATGAGCACGGACGAGTTCATACTCCGCTACGTGCGTTACAGCCTGGGCCGCAAGAGCCTGCGCGAGCGCGCGGACGGGGACTGCGTGCTCCTGGACCCGCACACGCGCACCTGCCGCGCCTATCCGGTCCGGCCGGTCCAGTGCCGCGCTTGGCCCTGGTGGAACGAGAACCTGGCCTCACCCGAACGCTGGGCCGAATGCGCGGACAGGTGCCAGGGCATTGGCAAGGGACCGGTCCATTCGGCCGCATCCATCGAGGCCGAGATGGAATACGAACGCCGCATCAACGGATGACGGACGCACCACAGGGGGCCGCATGGGTCAGGTCACGGGGTTTGAGCGCACCCTTGTGCTCATCAAGCCGGACGCCATGGCGCGCCGCCTGGCGGGTCGGATTCTTTCCCGGTTCGAGGACAAGGGCCTGACCCCTGTCGGGCTCAAGCTCGTGGCCGTGTCCGAGGACCTGGCCGCGCGCCTGTACGCGGAGCACCGGGACAAGCCGTTCTACGACGGGCTGGTGCGGTTCATCACCTCGGGGCCTGTCATCGCGTTGGCCGCCGAGGGCAAGGAGGCCATCGAGGTCTGCCGCCGACTTGCAGGCGCCACCTGCGGGCGCGAGGCCCGGCCCGGCACGATCCGCGGCGACTTCGGCATGTCCAACCGGTTCAATCTGGTGCATGCCAGCGACACGCCGGTCGCGGCCCGGCGAGAACTCGATCTCTTCTTCAGGGCAGACGAGATGCTGGGCACCGACGCCACGTCGATCGCGCACGTCTACGACCTCTCCGGTCCCGAACCGCTGTAGCCACCTCGACTCGGAACCGAGCGGTTACATCCCGCCCGCCGCCTGCTGCTGGAGCCCTTGCATCAGCCCCATGACAAACAGGATGATGGAAACGAGCATCGACGGGATCATCACCACGGCCTGAATGATGAAGTACGTCTTCAACTTGCGCTGGGCTTCGGCCAGGGCCCCAGGCGAGCCCGTAAACTGCGCGTCCTCCGCCGCGCTTGCGGCCTGCCACAAGAGGATCCCCATCCACACGGGCAGCCACGCGACCGCCACTCCGATAATGGTCAGCGCCGTGAAAAACGCAGCGACAAACAGGGTCACGCCCACGATGCGCAGCCAGGTACGCGCCTCGTAGAGCGGCCTGCCCAGCTCGACCACAAGCCCCTCGTCCGGCCCCGGCGCACTCGTTGCCAGCGGCAGTTCTTCAGCATATGGAGGCAGTTCTGATCCACCCCGGCGGCCTCGCTGTTCGTCGCCCATGCCGATCTCCTCAAAACCTCAGCGCATTTATCGCCTGCCAGGCCCATGCCCATACCCCTGTTGCATCATCCCACGTCCCCGCGCGCTGTCAACCATCGATCCAGCGCGTCCGCGAACCGCTGCCGGTCCTTTGGCCCGTAGGCGCGCGGGCCGCCGGTCACCTCACCCGCGAGTCGCAAGTCTTCCAGGAAGTCGCGCATGGACAACCGCTCGCCCACGGTCTGGGCATCATACACGTGTCCGCGCGGGTCGAGCGCGACCGCGCCCTTGTCCACCACCGCGGCCGCGAGCGGCACGTCCGCGGTCACCACCAGGTCGCCGGATGCCACCTCGGCCGCGATGCGAAGGTCGGCCGCGTCCGGTCCGCCGGACACCAGGATGGTGTCAACCTTCTCATGCGTAGCCTCCTGCATGGGGCGGTTCGCCACGAGCCGCACCTGCACGCCGCGCAGCCGTGCGGCCCGTATCAGGATGTCTCGCGCCTCGGTCGGGCACGCGTCCGCATCGACCCAGATGGTCACGGTGCCGGGCTCCTCTGCGAGAAAGGTCGCACCGAGTGAAGACCACGCTCGGACGGCGCGACGCGCAATCCTCCGCTGACTTGCCTGCTCGCTATTCGTCGGACACCGACGCCCCCACGCGCACCAGAGACCCCGGGTCCACGGCGGGTACACCCGGGAGCGTGTCGCCCTGTCCCGTGGCCTGCCCCGGACAGCGTTGTTCCACGTCCGCGCGGCTCGCTGTGCGGTTCTTGGAGTAATACACCGCTAGGCCCGCGGCCGTGCGCTCGTGGCATGGATCGTCCCCCGGTCGCAACAGCGCCACGGACCCCGGCCGCTGCACGGTCTTGAAGAGCCGGTCGCCGGCTCGTGCCAGTGCTTCGAGGCGCAGATTCTCGCTGTGGTCGCGGCCGCAGATCACGCGCACGCGTTCGTCGAGCCGGAAGTGCCTGCCCGTGCGCAGGAGCTGGATGTCCTCTTCCTGCACCTCGGTCTCTCGATTGACCAGGTCCTGGAGCCGTGCACAGAACTCCGGGTCCGTGAGGCGGCACCCGCCCGCGGGAGAGTCGTAGGCCTGCAACCTGTACTGCGCGGCGAGGGCGAGCTGCTCCGTGCGGCTCCGTCCGCGCAGGTCCAGCAACCGCTTGCGATCGACCCATCCCTCGCGCTCCGGCAACGTGGGCGGAAAACACCGCGCGCTCAGCGGCCGCAACAACAGGTCCCCGAGGCGGGTGCGGCGGTCGATGAGCTCCAACGCCTGGCGCGTCTGGCTCATGGGGCGCTGACCCAATACCTCGCCGGAGACCAGGAAATCCGCGCCGATCTCGCGGCGATACGCATCCGCTCGACGAAAGGCCTGGATGCGGCAATCGATGCACGGGTTCAAGTGTCGGCCGAATCCGTGCGCGGGGCGGCGCACCATGTCCATCATCTGATCGGTCGCGTTCTCGGTGTGCAGCGGCACCCCGATTTCGTCCGCTAGCTCCACGACTTGCGGATGCACCCCACCCTCCGGGCCCTGGCGGCAGAATGCGCTTACGAGATGAAACGCAATCACCTCTACCCCGTGGTCGCGCACCAGGCACACGGCCAGTGCGCTGTCCAGCCCGCCCGAGAACAGGGCGACCGCCCTGCGTCTTGTCGAAGGCATCCTCAATATCCTTGCGCCTGTGTGCCGGCCCGTCCGGGTCGTTGCGAGACAGGCCCGCCTTCATGCTAGCGAGGCCCCAGGCACCGCGCAAGTGGGCTAGGCGGCGTGGTCTTGACAGGTCCGGACTGCGCCCTATGATCGCCTCGGCCCGTGCCGGGCCGGGAGAGGCGCATGCACATCGTGATGATCGCGGCCGAGGCCGCGCCCGTCGCCAAGGTCGGCGGCCTGGCCGATATGGTCACCGGACTCTCGCGCGAACTTGCGACCCTCGGGCACCGCGTCGAGCTCATGCTCCCGTTCCACCAGGGTCTCGCCACGGACCAGGTTCAGGGCCTGCACAAGCTCGACCGCGCCCTGCGCGTGCCTGGCCCGGCAGGCGAGGAGATCCAGGACGTGTACGCGGGCCGCGTCGAGAAGCTCGAGGCCAAGCTCTTTCCTTGCGGGGACCAGTTCGCGCGCGCGGACATCTACGGCTACGACGACGACGCATTGCGGTACGCGCAGTTCAACCGGACCGTGCTCGAGTACCTCGCCGCCCGCGCACGCTGGCCGGACATTCTCCACACTCACGACTGGCATACCGGGCTCATCGGTCCCCTGCTCCGGAACGAGTTCACGGCGTCCCGTGAGGCGCGCACGCGGATCGTATTCTCCATCCACAACATCGAATACCAGGGCCAGTGCGCGCACCCCCAGCGGCTCCTGAAGTCCATAGGGCTACACGCGCCGGCGCATCTGCGCGCGGACCGCCTGGCCGATCCGCACCATCCGGGGCTTGTGAACCTGCTGCAGGCAGGCATCGTGTACGCGGACGTCATCACCACAGTGAGCCCCACCTACCTCGCCGAGATCCAGACGCCCCTGGGTGGTCGCGGACTGGACGGCCTGTTGCGCAGCCAGGCGCATAAGCTCGTGAGCATCCTCAACGGCATCGACTGCCAGCGCTGGAACCCGGCTACGGATGCGCTCCTGCACCGGACCTATACGGCCGACACCTTCCGGCGCAAGTTCGCGAATCGCAAGGCCCTGCGCAGGCGCCTCGGCCTGCCCGAAACGAACCAGCCGATCGTGGCATGCGTCTCGCGCCTGGTCTCGCAAAAGGGCACGCCCCTCATCCGCCATGCCCTGTATCGCACGGTCGAGGCGGGCGGCCAGGCCGTGCTCCTGGGCACGAGTCCGGACCCGGGAGTCCAGGCCTCGTTCGAACGCGTGGCCTCGGTCCTGGCGCCCACGCACCGGGCCGCGGTGCGCCTGGTGCACGACGAAGAGCTGAGCCACCTCGTGTTCGGCGGCGCGGACATGTTGATCGTGCCCAGCCTGTTCGAGCCCTGCGGCCTGACGCAGCTCATCGCGTTGCGCTACGGCACCGTGCCGCTCGTCCGCCGCACGGGGGGCCTGGCCGACACGGTGGTCGACCCGGCCGAGGTCGACCGGCTCGGCGCGAAGGCGAACGGGTATGTGTTCAACGACCCGGACGAGCGCGCGGTGGACTGGGTCTTGACGCGCGCGCTGAGCGACTACCGCCACCGGGTCCGCCGGTTCCGCAGGCTCGCGCGCAACGGGATGCGCGCCGACCATTGCTGGGGCCGCTCCGCCCGGGAGTACGAGCGCGTGTACCGGCGCGCGGCCGGCTTGTGAGTCGCGCCAGGCCTTGCATAGGGGGTCCGGTTTTCTACAATCATGTTTGGCTTACCTAGAAGCCAGGGCTAAGGGAGGCCACCCCATGGCCGACAATGCCGAGGATCCCCAGGCAGCAGAGCCGAGCTCCGAGCCGAACGAAGCCGAGGCCCAGGAGCCGAGCTCCGAGCCGGAGAGCCCCGCGTCTTCGGAGTTGGATGCGGCGCCCGAGAGCCCGCAGACGGCCGGCAGGGGCGCCGCGCGCATCCTGATCGCCGAAGACGTCCTGCCTGTGCGCCGCATGCTCCAGAAGATCCTCTCCAGCGCTGGCTACGACGTGGACGTGGCCGAGAACGGGGAGGTCGCGCTGTCCATGCTGCGCATGGCCAACCCGCCGTTCGACCTCGTCGTGCTCGACTTGGTGATGCCCGTGCTAGATGGGGTGCGCACCCTGGCGCAGATGCGCAAGGAGGGGCTCTACGATCCCCCGAAGGTGCTCATCTGTTCGAGCCGCGGCGACCGGGGCACCGTGCAGCTGGCGGGCAAGCTGGGGGTGTGCGGCTACATCCGCAAGCCCTTCAAGACGGACACGGTGCTCGACAAGGTCCGCAACGCCCTTGAAAGCTCGAAGCAAAGCGAAGCCCAGGCAAGCGCCGCCTCTTCGGACAAGGATGCTGCCGGACAGCCGGAGGAATCGGAACAGGCTCCCGAGCCTTCGCCCGACGCACCGGCCGAAGGCGACGAGCCCGCCAAGCCCGCAGAAGGCGAGTCCGAGAATCCCGAGCCTCAGGGCTAGCCCTCCTTCCGCCCCCTCAGTGCTCGCACGCGTTGTCGCCCGGCTTGAGCTCCCCCCGCAGATAAGCGGCCACCACCGCGCTGGGCTCGTGCGAAGGCACGCCCACGCACACCTCGACATTCTGCCCGGCGAACAGGTCCTGCGCACGGCTCCCCATGCCGCCAGCCAGCACGACGTCGACCCCTTGCTCGGCCAGCCACCCGGGCAGGAGCCCCGGCTGATGCGCGGGAGGCTCCACCAGGTTTTGCTTGACGATCGCGCGTTGCTCCAGGTCCACGTCCACCAGCGCGAACGCCTCGCAATGTCCGAAGTGCGCGGAGACCTTGCCGCCGGTCACCGGTGCCGCGATTCTCATAATCTGCTCTCCGTGTGTATCTGGACGATCATCGTGCGTCTCGGTCATCGAGCCTGGTCGCGTTCGACGTTTCTCCTCCGTCCCAGCTCAGAAACCGCCGCAGAATCTCCAGGCCCACGCTGCCGCTCTTCTCCGGGTGAAACTGCACGGCCGCCAGATTCCCGCGCGCCACCGCACTGGCGAAGGTCACGCCCGCGTATTCGGTCTGGGCAAGAACCATACCCGAGTCCGCTGGCGCCGGATAGTAGCTGTGCACGAAGTAGGCCTCGTCTCCGTCCCGCACGTCCGCGAATAGGGCATGCGGCCGGATGACGTGAAGCGCGTTCCACCCCATGTGCGGCACCTTCACGTGTCGGTCGGCCGGAAAGGCGAACCGCACCACCTTGCCCGGCAACAGGCCCAGGCAGTCCACGCCGCCGTCCTCCTCGCTGTGGTCGAACAGGAGCTGAATCCCGATGCAGATGGCCAGCACCGGCGTTCCGGCGCGCACCGCGTCTCGCAGAGCGTGGTCCAGTCCGAACCGGCGCAGGCTGTCCATGCACGCGCGCGCCGCGCCCACCCCGGGGAAGATGACTCGCGCGGCGTCGCGCACCATGGCCGGATCGCGCGTGACCACGGCCTCTCCGCCCACGTGCTCGACCGCCAGGCGCACACTCGTCAGATTGCCTGCTTCGTAGTCCAGGATCGCGATCATCGCCATTCCAATCCGTCGGGCCTCGAAGCCGATGCGAAAGCGAGTGTGCGTTGCGCCAGGTCCGCGAGCTCCGGGTCGACCCCTACTCCCACTCGATGGTCGCCGGCGGCTTTTGGCTCACGTCGTAGACCACGCGATTGACGCCCTTCACCTCATTGATAATCCGCCGGCTGATGCGATCCAGGACCTCGTAGGGAAGCCGCGCCCAGTCCGCGGTCATCGCGTCCACCGACTCCACCGCGCGCACGGCCACCACGTGCTCGTACGTGCGTTCGTCGCCCATCACGCCAACCGAGGCCACGGGCAAGAGCACCGCAAAGGCCTGCCAGACCTCGTCGTACAGGCCTGCGGCCTCGATCTCCTGGGCTACGACGCGGTCCGCGGCCTGGAGCATCGCCACGCGCTGCGCGTCCACTTCGCCCAGGATGCGCACGGCCAGTCCCGGCCCGGGGAACGGGTGGCGCCGCACGATGCTCGCGGGCAGGCCGAGTGCCTCGCCCAGCTCGCGCACCTCGTCCTTGAACAGGTCGCGCAGGGGCTCGATAAGGTCGAGCCCCAGCTTCTCGGGCAGCCCGCCCACGTTGTGGTGGCTCTTGATCACCGCGGTGGGCCCGCCGTGGGCAGCCACGGACTCGATGACGTCCGGATACAGGGTCCCCTGGGCCAGAAAGCGTACGTTCGGCAGACCGCCGGCGACCCCCTCGAACACGGCGATGAACTCGCCGCCGATGGCCTTGCGCTTCGCCTCGGGGCTCACCAGCCCCTTGAGCCTTGCCAGGAACCGCTCGCGGGCGTCCACGCAGATCAGGTTCATGTGGAAGCTGTCGCGGTACACCCGCTCGACCTCCCCGGCCTCTCCGGCGCGCAAAACCCCGTTGTCCACGAAGATCGCGGTGAGCTGATCCCCGACCGCACGCTGGAGGAGCAAGGCCACCACGCTCGAGTCCACACCTCCCGACAGGCCCAGGACCACGCCCGCGTCGCCCACGCGCTCGCGCACCTGGCCCACGGTCTCCTCGATGAACCCGGACATGCGCCAGGTGCCCTTGGCGGCGCAGACCTTGTACAGGAAGTTGCGCAGGAGAGCTCGCCCGTGCGGAGTATGGTGCACCTCGGGATGGAATTGCACGCCGAAGAGCGGCGCGCCCTCGTGCCCGAACGCTCCGTGCGGACAGGTCTCCGTGCGCGCCAGGGTCTGGTACCCGTCCGGCAGGCGGGCCACCTCGTCGCCGTGGCTCATCCACACGGGCATCTCCGCGGGCAGCCCGTCGAACAGCGGCCCTGGCGCCGTGACCGTGAGGTGCGCCATCCCGTACTCGCGCCGGTCGGCGCGCGCGACCTCGCCCCCGGCCACCGCGCACAGAAGCTGGGCCCCGTAGCAGATGCCCAGCACCGGCACGCCCAAGGAGAACACCTCCTTGTCACACCACGGCGCGCCGGGGCCGTACACATTGGCCGGCCCGCCGCTCAGGATCATGCCGATGGGCTGGAAGCCTCGGATCGTGTCCAGCGGCGCGTCATAGGGCAGGATCCGGGCGAACACGCCCTGCTCGCGCACACGCCGCGCGATGAGCTGCGCATACTGGCTGCCGAAATCGAGCACGACCACGCTTTCCGCGCGCGGGGCAGGCTGCATGGGGCGTCTCCGGCCCTAGACGTCCTGGCGGTAGTTGGGCGCTTCCTGGGTGATGGTGATGTCGTGCGGGTGTCCCTCTAAGAGCGCGGCCCGCGTGATCTGCACGAACACCGCTTTCCGGCGCAGGGCCTCGATATCGGCCGCGCCGCAGTACCCCATGCCCGCGCGCAGCCCGCCGATGAGCTGATACACGTAGTCGGAGAGCGGCCCCTTGGCGGGCACGCGGCCTTCGATGCCCTCGGGCACCAACTTCCCGGGCGTGGTGGCCCCTTGGCGATAGCGCTCGCCCGAGCCGTGGACCATGGCGCCTAGGCTGCCCATGCCGCGGTAAGCCTTGAACACGCGGCCGTGAAAGATGATCTTCTCGCCGGGCGCCTCGTCCGTGCCCGCCAACAGAGACCCGAGCATCACGCAATGCGCGCCCGCGGCGATGGCTTTGGTGATATCCCCGGACTGGCGCACGCCGCCGTCGGCGATGATCGGCACGTTCGCGTCCGCGCTCGCGCGCGCCGCCTGCCGGATCACGGTCAGCTGCGGCACCCCCACCCCGGAGATGACGCGCGTCGTGCAGATCGAGCCCGGGCCCACACCCACCTTCACGCCGTCGGCTCCGGCCTCGATCAGGTCGCGCACGCCCTGTTCGGTGGCCACGTTGCCCGCGACCACGTCCACCTCGTGCGCTCGCTTGTACCGGCGCACCGCGTCGATCACGTTCTGGGAGTGCCCGTGAGCGGTGTCGACCACGATCACGTCCACGTCCGCGTCCACCAACTGGCCCACGCGCTCGTCGTCGTCCACGCCCACCGCTGCCCCCACGCGCAGGCGGCCCCGCGCGTCCTTGCACGCGATCGGGAAGAGCTCGGTCTTGCGGATATCCTTGATCGTGATGAGCCCCGCCAGCCGATCCCCGTCGTCCACGAGCAGGAGCTTCTCCACCTTTTCCCGATGCAGGATTTGCTTGGCCGCTTCGAGCGAGGTGTCCGGCGGCGCGGTGACGAGCCGATCCCGGGTCATCACCGTCTCGATGGCCGCGTGGTCGTCGGTCTGGAACCGAAGGTCACGGCTCGTGAGGATGCCCACCAGGCGGTCGTCGTCCACCACGATCGGCACGCCGCTGATGTTGTGCTCGGTCATGATGTCCTTGGCCTGGCGGATCGTGTCCTTGGGCCCGAGGGTGATCGGGTCGGTGATGATCCCCGACTCGCTGCGCTTGACCTTGTTGACCTCCAGCGCCTGCATGTGCGCGGACAGGCTCTTGTGCACGATCCCGATACCGCCCTCCTGCGCCAGGGCGATGGCCAGGCGGGACTCGGTGACCGTGTCCATAGCCGCGGAGGTGACCGGGATGTTCAAACCGACGTTGCGCGAGAATCGCGTGGAGGTGTCCACTTCGGTGGGCACCACGTCGCTCTTCTGCGGCACCAGCAACACGTCGTCGAAGGTCAGCCCTTCCGGCAGCTCGGATTGGCCCATGTCTGTCCCTCCCGCCCTTGCTCGCGGCCCGCGGCCGTAGGAAAGCTCTGAATGCTAGGCCTCCGGTCGAAGTTGTCAAGCGAAACCGGCGCGGCCCGTCACCGGCCAGGGCCCTCCAGCCGCTCGTACACGACCAGGCGCCGCCGATGGTCCGTGCCGGGCAACAGGTACGCGTGGTCCTCGACGAGCCGGTACGCGCCCTCGAATAGCGCGCGGGCCTCCGCGAGTTCCGGGTCGACGCTCGGCCCTTTCATGAAGATGGCCCGGCCCCCGCGCACCAGGCATCCGTCCACGCGTTCCAGGGTCGCCGCAATGGGCTCGACCGCGCGGGTCACCACGCCCTGCACGGGCTCACGGTAGTCCGGGCGGATCTGGTGCTCGTGCAGGTACAGACGCGGCAGGCGCAGACACCGGCGCACCTCGTCCAGGAACGCGGCACGCACTTTGCGCCCTTCGGCCAGGATCACGTCGATCTCAGGATGCAGGATCTTCAGCGGCACCCCCGGGAACCCGCCGCCCGAGCCCAGGTCCAGGAGCGGCGAGGGCAGGCTTGTGAGCCGCCCGGCCATGGCGCAGTCCACGAAGTGCTTGACGACCACGCCCTCGAACCCGCGGATCCGGGTGAGGTTGATCTCTTGATTGCGCGCCCGGATTCGCAGAAAATACTGCCAGAACTGGTTGGTCTGTACGTCGTCGAGTTTGAAGCCGCACGCGCCGAAGAGTTCGCGCAGGGCCTGGGGCGAGGGCTGGACTCTGCCCGGACCAGGGGGAGAGCGGCACCCCTTGCCTTGGGAGCGCCGGCCTTTCTTCTGCGCGCCACCCGGGCGGGTACGCCCGCGTGCGGAGCGTTTGCGGCTGCTCTCTTTGCGCCGCTTGGTCATCAGGAACCCCTCATCGTCATGCCCCACCGCGCGAACACGCCCGAGCCGGACCTTTGCGTCCTATACGTGGACAACCATCTGCTGGCCGTGGACAAGCCCGCGGGCGTGCTGGTCCAGGCCGACCGCACCGGCGATCCGTCTCTGTTAGAAGCGGCTCGCGAGTGGATCCGCGTCCGCTTCCGCAAGCCGGGCAACGTGTTCTGCGGGCTCGTTCACCGCCTGGACCGGCCCGCGAGCGGCGTGGTCCTGTTCGCGCGCACGAGCAAGGCGGCCGCCCGGCTCTCGGACCAGTTCCGCAGGCACGCCGTGGCCAAGGTCTACCGCGTGGTCGTGCACGGTCGGCCCCCCAAGCCGGCCGACGCCCTGCGCAACCGGCTGCTGCCCGGGCGCGAGGGCCGGCGCACCCGCATTGCGCAGGGGCCAACGGCCGGCCGGCCGGCAGTCCTCCAGTACCGCGTATTGGCCCACCGGCAGGACCTCCACGAGCTCGAGGTCCGCCCGGAGACCGGACGCAAGCACCAGATCCGCGCCCAGCTCGCGCACATCGGGTGCCCGGTCGTAGGCGATCGGCGCTACGGGTCGCGGGCCCGCCTGCACGAGGGCCGAGCCATTGCGCTGCACGCCGAGCATATGACCGTGCGTCACCCCACGCGCGACGAGGACGTGGACCTGCACGCACCGCTTCCCACGTACTGGCCGCTCACGCCTCAGTCGCCAGAGTCCCGATCTCGCCGAACGCGTCCTTGAGCGCCGGATACAGGCTCCGATACACGCGATACCACTTCCGGTACGCGCGCACGCCCTCCCGGGTCTTGCGCACGCGTCGGCGCACCCGGATCGTAGCCGCGCAGGCCTCCGGCACGCTCTTCCACACGCCTGTGCCCACGCCGGCCAAGAGCATGGCGCCGTAGGCCGGGCCAACCGACGAGTTCGTGATCGCGCAGTCGCACGCGTACACATCGGCCTGCATCTGGGCCCACAGCTTACTGCGCGCGCCGCCGCCCGCGAGCCGCACCTCGCGCGGACGCACGCCCAGCCCGCGGATGATCTCCAGGCAGTCCTTCATGGCGAACGTGGCGCCCTCCATCACGGCGCGGGCCATGTGGTCTCGATCCGAGCGCGGCGTGAGCCCGATGAAGCAGGCCCGCGCGTATGGGTCCGCGTGCGGGGTGCGCTCGCCGGTCAGGTACGGCAGGAACATGAGCCCCTCGCACCCGGCCGGCACGCGGGCCGCGCCGCGCGTGATGAGGTCATACGGGTCGCGTCCCCGGCGCGTGGCCTCGGCCACCACGTCCTGCGCGAGCACATTGCGGAACCACTGAAATGACCCGCCGGCAGCGAGCACCACGCCCATGACGTGCCACTTGCCGGGCACCGCGTGGCAGAAGGTGTGCACCCGGCCCTGTGGGTCGGTTTCCATGGACTCCGCGTGCGCGAACACCACGCCCGAGGTGCCCAGGGTCGCGGACACAACGCCCCGGCGCACGATGCCGTTGCCCACCGCGCCCGCGGCCTGATCTCCGCCACCGCCCACGACGGACGTGCCCGCAGGGACGCCCAGGCGCCGGGCCGCCTCGCGCGAGACGCGGCCGGAGACCTCCGGCGACTCGTACACTCGCGGCAGGCGCTCCGGGTCGATTTCCAATCTGCTGAGCAGGGGTTGGCACCATCGCCGCCGCGCCACGTCCAGGAGCAGGGTCCCGGACGCATCGCTCACCTCGGTGGCGTACTCGCCGGTCATCCGATACCGGATATAGTCCTTGGGAAGGAGCATCATCCGAGTGCGCGCATATACGCGCGGCTCGTGCCTGCGCACCCACAGGATCTTCGGCGCGGTGAACCCGGTCAGCGCCGGGTTGGCCACGTACCGGATGAGCCGCCCCCGCCCGCCCGCGCGCTCGGTGATCTCCTCGCACTCGCGCGCGGTGCGCTGGTCGTTCCACAGGATGGCCGGCCGCAGCACCCGGCCCTGACCGTCCAGGCACACGAGGCCGTGCATCTGTCCGGAGAGCCCGATGCCGCCCACGTCCCGGCCAGGTATGTCCGCGTCCCGCAACATCTTGCGCACGGAACCGACCACCGCGCGCCACCAGTCGGCCGGGGCCTGCTCGCTCCACCCCGGCCGCGGCGCGTGGCAGGGATACTCGGCCACCACCTGGGCGCGCACGCGGCCGCGCTCGTCGCACAGCACGGCCTTGGTGCCGCTCGTGCCCACGTCAACGCCGATCAGGTGCCCCATGTTCCCTCTCGCGAGACTGGATGCAGGGCTTACCGCCCGACGCGCAGCACGAGTTCCGGGATGTTCCTGCCCGCCTCCTTGGCATTGAAGCTGACGTCGTCGCCGCCGTCCATCTTGAGTACAAACGGCTCCGCGCCGGCCTCGGCCACGGGCTTCTCGTTGCCGAGGGCCGAGGCTCGCCGCACCAACACCACCCAGTCCGTGCCCAGCGCATGGTTCGGTGGCGCGCCCAGGTCCGCAGGGCCGCCGCCTTCCACTGTGGCCACCGAGCCGGCCTGCAGGTCGCCGCCCTCGCGCGGGTTGTACCACTGGACCTCGAAGGCGCCTTCCAGGCCCGTCAGGTCTAGTTCCGTGGGTTCGGCCGCGTGCAGGAATACGACGTACACCTCGCCCTCCTTGCACAGGCAGTACGCCCCGTCCGCGCCGACCTTGCCGTCGTCGCAGGTCATCTTCTGGAAGGGGATGCCGTTCTTGCGGAAGAACTCGAGCGCGTAGCGACACTGGTCCCACCACAGGTCCCGGCTGCGGAAGTCCTGGCAGGTGAGGTCCGAATGCGGATGATCATAGCCGAAGTACCACTCGTTGCCCGCTCCGCCGGCCATGAGCGTACCCCACAGCGCGTTGCGACGCTCAGGCGTATGCTCGGGCCGCTCGGCGTCGGTCACCACCCCGTGCGAGGCGGCGCCGGGCTCGTCGCAGGCCACGACCCAGGGCTTGCCCGCCTCAGCCGAAGCCCGCACCCAGCGCAGCACGCGCGCGTGCACGTCCGCGAAGTTGCGCCGGCCCGTCTGGAGCGAAAACCCGGTCAACTTCGAGGCCTCACCCAACAGATCGTCGGGCGACTTGCCATTGTGAATCACGATGTGGTGTTGGTACGGGTCGTGCGTCCACAAATACTCGGTCATGGCGATGCGCTGCGGCGTGGTCTGGCTGTTCTCCTCCCCGAGGTTCCAGTTGAGCGCCAGGTGGTGTGCGAACCGGGCAATGAGCTCGCGGTAGTAGAGCCGCCGCTGCGGACCCAGAAAGCCGTCGTCAAGGAGCTGGTCGTTCTCGGTCTCCTGCGTCTTGAAGTGCAGATACAGCCCCAGCCTGTCGGCATGCTCGAACACGCGCTCCCACTGGGCGAGCCTGGAGACGTCCATGCGCCACCGCTCGTCATACGTGAGATACGGGAACACGTTGCGGTCGTCGCCGCGGATGTTCAGGGTGAGAAACGAGAACACGTTCATGCCTTCAGAGGCGAGGTAGTTGAGCGCGCCGATCATTCCCTTGCCCTTGCCCTCGCCCCAGGTCGGGTCTCCTTCGCGCCAGTCGGACACATGCGCGCTCCATGTCTTGATCAAGTTGTCCTTGTGCCCGTCCTGTTTGAACTCGCCGTCGAAGTCGGCGTAGGCCAGGAAGTTCTCCGGCGCGTCGGGGCCTTGCTTGAGGAAGTACTCGCCCGTTCCGGCGAAGCGCAGGTAGTGCTCGCCCACATAGTCGAGTCGCCCCCTCCCGCGGAAGTCGCGGCCCGTCTTGTCCGTCGGACCGATGTCGACGGTGCCCGTCAGCCCCTCGAGCGGAGGCCGTGCATCGCCCGCGTCCGGGGCATCGGCCATGGCCACGTGCTCACCCGTGCGGAACGACACGAGGTAGGTCCATGTCCCCTCTTCGTCCGGGGCGAAGTGCACGCGCCACTTGTTCCCCTCCGTGGCACCCGTGTCGGCGGCGTTGCCGTCCGCAGCGAAGTACCCCGGCACCACGTACGCGCGCTCACCTTTCGTGAACGTCACGGTCAGACGGCAGTCGGTGAACGGATTCGGCGACCCCGTCTCCGAGCAGTGGGGGCCCTGGAAGGTCAGCGTGACCTTGTGCCAGGTCTTCGGCTCCCCGGATACCTCGACGCTGCCCTCCCCTTCAGAGGGTGGAATGTCGACCGACTGAAACTCGGGCGCCTTTTCCGCGCCCAATAGCGCGACACCCTCTTCCATCACGACCTCGGAGGGCTCGAGCGCAAGATCGGTCACCTCTTCTTCCGCATGGTCCTTTGCCAGGACAATGCGGTCGAGGAACAGGTTTTTGGCCCGCCCCTCTACGATCAGGGTATGCTTCCCGGCAGTCAAGTCGTACACCGGATTCCGGAATGTGTGATGGCGCGGCTCGCCGCGGATCGCCCAGTTCCACTGGAACTTGTTATTCCCCCCCCGGAGGATGACATGCTTCGTGGGGCGGCCGAGCCATCCCTCCTGGCCGGCCATTCGCACATAGCAGTCATTGGCCGCGTCGCCGCGCTTGGTCTCCAGAGGCGCGCCGAGCGCACGCACCCACAGCCGGTACTCGCCCGGGTCCGTGACGTTGATTACATAGGTCAATGGGCTCTTCGGAGGGCCGGATACCTCGGTGTTGCCCGTGAACCGGATGCACCCCTCGCCGGTGAACCCCTCCAGATACTCGAACTCCTCAGCGCCGGCGTGCAGCTCCCATTCTCCGGAAAGAGATGCCGACTCGGCCTCGATGCAGATCAGGCCGTCCTGTTCCTGGTACACCTTTGTCTTGTCCGTCCCGGCCGGCGCTGCACCCTCCTGCGCGTCCGCCGCAGCGGACATACCGACCTGCGCCAGCCCCGCTACGAGCAATCCCAACACCACCAGCGCCCGTCCTCTGCGCACGGCACCGCCCTCCTCTCCTACGACATGGGAAGACACGGACGCCCTACTCGCAGCCCTTGCATCGCCAGCTCATCGAGCAAAACTCGATGAGGATGCACAGGCGTAGGCTGGGGCGTTCCACTGGATGCAGTATGCGCGGCCGTGGGCGCGTGTCAACACTGCCCTACGTGTGGGCGCGCAGCCACGCGGCCGTGCGTGCGAGACCGGCGTCAAGGTCCACGACCGGCGCGTACCCGATCCGCTCTTGCGCGCGGGAGATGTCGGCCTGGCTGTGCGGCACGTCGCCGGGCGCGGGGTCCGTGTACACGGGCTCCAGCGCGGTGCCGAGGATCGCGTTGAGCTTGACCACCAAGGCGTTGAGGTCCGTGCGCTCGCCGCAGGCGACGTTCAGAGTGTCCCCGTCCAGCCGCCCGGGTGCGCGAGCGGCCAGCAGGTTCGCCTCCACCACGTTGTCCACGTAGGTGAAGTCGCGCGACTGGGTGCCGTCGCCGTAGATGGTGGGCCGTTCGCCCGCGAGCATCATGCGGATGAACTTCGGTATCACCGCCGCATATTGGCTGCCCGGGTCCTGGCGCGGGCCGAACACGTTGAAGTACCGCAGGCTCACGGTATCCAGGCCGTAGCAGGTGCTGAACGCTCGGGCGTAGTGTTCCTGCGCGAGCTTGGCCACGGCATACGGGCTCAGGGGCCGCGCGGGCATGTCCTCGCGCTTGGGGAGCTGCGGCATGTCGCCGTAGGCCGAGCTGCTGCCCGCGACCACCACTCGCTTCACTCCGGCCGCGCGCGCGGCCAACAGCAAGCGCAAAGTCACATCCACGCACGAGTAGTTCGTGGCCAGGGGATCGGCCACCGACCGCGGCACCGAGGGAATGGCCGCCTGATGCAACACGAAGTCCGCGCCCCCCAGCGCGTCGGCCAGCAGGCCCTCGTCGCCCGCGTCGCCCTCGATGAACCGCATGCGGTCGCGCACGTCGGCCACGTTCTCGGGCCGTCCGGTCACGAACGAGTCGATGCCCACGACTCGGCAGCCCTCGGCGATCAATCGGCGCACGAGGTGGCTGCCGATGAATCCGCCCGCGCCGGTGACGACAACGCGCTCAGACGCCTGGGCCATGGTCACCGTCCCTGCCGCAGGCGCAGACCCAGGGTTTCGTGCAGGGCCTCCTGGGCGTTGATCTTGCGGATGGTGGCCTCCACGTCGTAGGGCACCCGGCGGTACCACACGGTCTGGCCGTCGTATTCGACCCAGCAGGCCCGGAAGTCATGGTCGCGCGGCTGGCCCACGGACCCGACGTTGACCACGGCCTTGCATCCGGCCGCGGGTTGGTAGCTCGCGTCGGCCGCCTCCACGATGAGAAAGGCCTCCTGCCCCTGCTCCACCACGCCGGGGAAATGGGTGTGACCCACGAACACCAGGTCCGCGCTCATGCAGTCGAAGATGTCGTCGACCTTCAGCGGGTCGGTCTCTGGATCCGAAGGCAGCACGTACTCCATGACCGGATGGCGCGGCGACCCGTGCATGGCCGCGTAGCCGTTGCACCTGCATTCGGCCTGGAGCGTGGAGATGAACTGCCACCGCCGCCGACGCGCCTCGTCCTCCGGAGCGAGATCCGGATCGAGCCGATCCTTGGAGAAGTCGATCGCGCGCTTGGCCACGGGGTTGAACCCCTCTGCGTCGTGCTGGACCGCGTACTCGTGATTGCCGCGCAGAACGACCGCGCACCGCTCCATGGCCAGGTCCAGACACCGCTCCGGATCGGGCCCGTAGCCGATTACATCGCCGAGGTTGAGGATCTCTTCGATGCCCCGGGCATGGATATCGCCGAGCACCGCCTCGAAGGCCTCGGCGTTGCCATGCACATCCGAAATGATCGCCACGCGCTCGGCCATGGCAGGACTATTCGGTGAAGTTGAGCGCTTCCACGCCGCTCACTTCGGGCACCGTCTCCTTGAGGCGCTTCTCCACGCCCATCTGCAGGGTCATCCGGGCGCCCGGGCAACCCGCGCACGCGCCCTGGAGCCGGACCTTGACGAGCCCGTCGTCGGTCACGTCCACGAGTTCAATGTCGCCGCCGTCCGCCTGGAGCATCGGACGAATCTGGTCGATGACGGTCTGAACCTTGTTCTTGTCCACCATGGTCGTTCCTTTCCGCAGCAGCCCCCTCTCCCGTCAACCTAGTGTCACCCGGGGCGGTGCCGGCACTCAGGCTTCCTTGCGCAGGGCGTCGGCCATGTCGGTGCGCTCCCAGGTGAAGTCCGGGTCCGATCGCCCGAAGTGCCCGTACGCGGCGGTCTTGCGGTAGATCGGCCGTAGCAGGTCCAGCCGCTCGATGATCGCGGCCGGCCGCAGGTCGAAGTGCTTGTTGACGAGCTCGACCAGGCGCTCCTCCGGGACTTCGGAGGTGCCGTGAGTGTACACGTTCACCGACAGCGGCTCGGCCACCCCGATCGCATAGGAGACCTGCAGCAGGCACTCCTGAGCCAGCCCTGCGGCCACGATGTTCTTGGCCACCCAGCGCGCCGCGTACGCGGCGGACCGGTCCACCTTGCTCGGATCCTTGCCGCTGAAGGCGCCACCGCCGTGGGCGCCCTTGCCGCCGTAGGTATCCACAATGACTTTGCGGCCGGTCACCCCGCAGTCGCCGTGCGGCCCGCCGATCACGAATCGGCCGGTGGGGTTGACGTGGTAGATGGTGTTCTCGTCGAGCAGGTGCCCGGGGACCACGGTCCTCACCACTGATCGGACAATATCCTCCTTGAGCTGCTCGTACCCGACGTCCTCGGCGTGCTGGTTGGATACGAGCACGGTGTGTGCGCGCACCGGCTTGCGGTCCTCGTATTCGATCACCACCTGGCTCTTGCCGTCGGGCCGCAGGTAGGGGAGCTCTCCGTTCTCGCGCACCTCGGCCAGCTTCATAACCAGGCGATGGGCGAGCTCCAGGGTCATGGGCATCAAGGCGTCCGTCTCGTCCACCGCGTAGCCGAACATGACCCCCTGGTCGCCCGCACCCTGTTCGCGATCCGCGTCCGGGGTCACGCCCTGGGAGATGTCGCTGCTCTGCTTGTCGATGCTGGTGAGCACCCCGCAGGTGTCGCAGTCAAACCCCATGTTCGAGCTCGTGTATCCGATCTCGCGCACCACGTCGCGCGCGATCTCCGGGATGTCCGGCTGGCAGGAGGTGGTGATTTCGCCCGCCACCATGATGAGCCCCGTGGTCACCAGGGTCTCGCAGGCCACCCGGCCCTGCTTGTCCCGCCCCAGAATGTAGTCCAGCACGGCATCCGAGATCTGGTCGGCCATCTTGTCCGGATGGCCCTTGGCAACGCTCTCGGAAGCGAACAACGTCCGCATCGATACTCTCCTTCATCATGTCGCTGTTGGTGTTGCTGTTCCAGCCTTCCGCAACCGGTTCCGGTCGCGGCCCCGAAGCACGGGAGAATCGAAGATAACTCAGTATAGGTCCGCCGCACGCCTTGGCAAGCGAAAAACGCGCTGCTCAAGGCGACGCCCGGTCGCACAGCGCCCGGCCTCGGCTTCACGCCGCCACACGGTCCAGGGCTTGCATTCACCCCCTCGGACATAGAAGATGGTGTCTGCGACCTCTGCGTCAGACGCGATTCGACGCATCCGCTTGGAGCAACCGCACGGAAGGAGCCCACCCACCATGGAGCCCGCTGCACCCCAGGAAGACGCCAACCTGTTCGCTTTTCTGCGCGAGATGGATGCGCGCAGGCTCAGCCAAGCGCTGACCGACGAGAGCGTGAGCACCGTGAGCTTGGTCCTGGCGCACACGGACCGGGCGCTCGCGGCCCAGGTGCTCGCCGACTTCACCCCGCCCGTGCGCACCGCGGTGCTCAAGGCCATGCGTGGCGCGCGCGCGGTGCCCCGCGAGACCCTGCGCAGCGTGGCCGAGGGCCTGCGCGAGCGCCTGGCGCCCACCCGCCAAGAAGCCGTGGCCTTCGCCCGCGCGGGCGCGCGCTCCTCCGAGGGCGCCGGCCGACCCTCCGCACGCACGCTGCGCTACGGCGGCCCGCACGTCGCCGCGGCCATGCTGCGCCACGCGAGCCCGCACACGCGGCGCATGATCTCCGAGGCCGAGCCCGAGCTCTACAACCGGCTTCGGCGGTTCATGTTCACGCTCGACGACTTCCTGCACGCCTCGGACCGGGCCATCCAGGCCCTGGCCGGCCAGATCGAGACCCCCACCCTGGCCTTGGCGCTCAAGGTGGCCGTGCCGGACCTGCGCGACCGATTTCTGGATAATCTCAGCGACCGCCGTGCACAGCTCGTGCGCGAAGAGATCGACGCCCTTCAGCGCGTGAGCCTGCGGGAGGTCGAGCGCGCCCAGGGCGAAGTTGTGGAGCAGGCCCTCGGCATGCAGGCGCGTGGGCAAATCCTGCTCGACCGCGATGGCGAGCTCGTATGAGGGGCCGGCTGTGAACCATTGCGTCGCGCTCGCAGCCTGCCTGTCGGCGCTTCTTGTGTGCGGATGCGGGGACGATCCGCTGGACAAGCGCGCCGCCCGCCTGGAGGCGCGCATGGCCGCGCCGGGCATGAGCTTGTACGACATCGCCCATTATGCGACCGACCTGGGCGAGCGCTACGAACGCGCGGAGCGTTGGCCCCAGGCCGCCGAGCAGTACCGGCGCGCGGTCTGGGCCCTGGAGTACGCGGGCCTGCTGACCGGGCGCGAGCCGCCCCTGTTGGCCGATGCGCGCGCGAGCCTGGCTCGCGCGCGGGCGAACGTCCCCGAGAGCGCATCCCGGCGGGCGCAACGAGTTACGCCTCCTTCGGCAGCCGCGCTGCCCGAGCACCCTCCCCTACAATGACCTGAGGCACTCTCTGGAAAGCAATCGCTCAGCGCTTGGCTGAGGCCGCGCGGTGCGGATGGGTCTTGCGCCGAATCCCCAGACCCTTGCGGTCCGTGTATCGCGCCTTCTGCTTGGCCCGCAGCTTGCGGCGCGTCTTACGCCGGGCCTTGGCCAGGGCGTCGCGTTCGGCCTTTTTGGTGTGTCGCGACATGCGTCGCACTCCTTGGCTCAATCGTCTGCGCGCAGGTACCTTGCATTAGGAAGGCACAGATTCTGCATGTGGGCAGGGCCTGCGTCAACCCATTTTCCGGAAATCAGTTGTGTCGCCCGGGTTGCGACCCTCGTCGCCAGGGGCCAGATGAGCGACCTTGGCCGGCAGCGGCATCGGCCTCCTGCTCGCGCGCGCACACGACCGCATTGTGCACAAAGTACGCGTCCGCCAGGGGGTCGATCGCGCCGGCAGGCAAGACCGCCTGTGCTCGCTCTGTGGCCGCGGCCGTGAACGCGCCCCGGCCGGCCCCGAGCTCCTGGCCGGCCCCGGGACCCGGCGGGCCCAGGTCCAGGAGTACCGCCTCCTCGGCGATCTGCGGCGCGTCCACCGCGCCCTGAGGCAAGCCGGCGGCCACAATCACCCGCGCCTGGGAGATAAGCTGCTGCCATCCGCTGCCTTCGCTGTCCGCGAGAAGCACGGCCGCATGGCGCTGGGCCAGGCTTGCGGCCAGAGGTAGCCCGAGACTCGCCACCGGGCCCGCAACGAGTACGGGCACGTCGTACAGGTCCACCTCGTGCGTGATCAGGGACCCGAGCACCGCGGCGCACACCGAGGGCGCCAGGGCGGACTCGGGCTCGACCAGAACGCGTGCAAGGTTGCGCGGATGCACGGCTTCCACGTCCTTGGCCCGCGGCAAGCTCCGCGCTGCCCTGCCTCGGTCGATGTCTCCCTGTATGTCCGGCAGAAGACAGACCCCGGTCACGGACGCGTCGCGGCCCAGATCGCCCAGACGGGTCGCCAGGTCCGCTGCCGAGGCGGACGCCGGGAATTCGAGGATCGTGAAGGTGATGCCGCTCGCTTCGCAGGCGCGAGACCAGCGGCGGGCCATCCAAGCAGCGGTGGGAGAGCCGCCCGCCCGAACGGCGACCACGCGCGGGCGGACCCCGCGCTCGACCAGGAGCCGCGTCTGATCGGCCGCCTCGCGCGCAATCGCGTCCGCAAGTTCGCACACGGACAGGATGCGGCCCACCTCAGCCTACCTCTTCGACGGGTACAAACTCCTCGAAGCCCACCGCGCGCAGCACCTTGGCCACCTCCGGGCTGGCGCGCACGCGCAGCTTCTTCTTGCAGGCGTGGGCCTGGAAGAACGCCGCGGCGAGCAGGCCCACATAGGTGCTGTCGATATAGGTGCTGTGGCTGAGGTCGATGAGCAAATCCTGCTCGGGCTCTTCCAGGAGCTCCCTGCAGGCCTCGTCAAAGCACAGATCATGGTCGTACAACGCCTGCCGGTTCACGAACAGGACGCCGTTGCGAAGCTCGAAGTCATTCGCCTCCGTGGTCACGCTCGCTCCCTCTATTGACCAGTGGACCCACGCCTGTCTGCGTGGTAGGCCCCTACATATCGACAGACGGACGCTCCGTCAAGTTAAATCCGCTGCATGCTTGTCCGCGTCCGACGGATGCGCAATAATGGGGGCATGTACAGCGTTCGCATATAGATGGACGCCGCCATGGGCACGGTCCCAGACGACGGAGCGCTGGTGCGCGCCTATCTCGGGGGCGACGCCGAAGCGCTCGGCGCGCTCTATGATCGGCACGCGCCGGCCTTGTTCGGATATTTGCGCGCGCGCGTGGGCGCGCACGAGGCCGAGGACGTGCTCCAAGACACCTTCATGCAGGCGGCGCGCGACCTGGACCGGTACGACCACCGCGGCAAAATGCGCCAGTGGTTGTTCACCCTCGCGCGCAGCCGGGCCCTGGATCGCATCCGCCGCCGCGGCCGCCGGCGCGAACGAGCGCTGGGCGACTCCGAGGAGGAGCGACTGTCGCATCCCGGGCGAGATCCGCTGCAGCATCAGGCGGACCGGGAACTGGCCGGCCGCATCGCCTCAGCCGTGGCCGTGCTGCCGGACAAGCATCGAGAGGTGTTTCTCTTGCGCGAAGAGGGCGGATTGACCTTTCGGGAGATCGCGGACACTTTGGTGATCCCGCTCAACACCGCGCTTTCGCACATGCACCGGGCCACGCTCGCGCTGCGGGCCAACCTGGCGGACCTGGAAAAGGAGCTGGACGAATGAGCGAGCAACCCCACGAGGCGCTGACCTGCTCCCAGGCGCGCAACGCCCTGCTCCTGCAGGAGAGCGCCGAGGCGTCGGACGCGCTGCGCTCGCGCCTGGCCGAACACCTGAGCGCCTGCGCCGCTTGTCGAGAGGAGGCCCAGGCCCTACGCTCCACGCTGGGCACATACCGAACGAACCGCGTCCCGGCCGCGCCACCGCTGCAGGTGCGCCACCGGCTTGTGCGCGAATCCGCGGCCCTGCGACGAGGTAAGATCCTCCACGCGCAGGCCTTGCGCCTGGGCGCGACCGCGGTCGCCACGGCCGCGGCGGTGCTTCTCGCGTTCGCGGTGCTCATGGAGCCCCATCCGCAGCCACCGCCGCATGCGCCCGACATCGGACAGCTCGTGGACCGCGTCGATGAGGACCTCCAGGCGGCCGACGCCTTGCTCGACTATGCCAACGGCACGTATGCGGCTGGCAGCGAGACGCTCACCGGGCCGGAACAGGCCATGGAGCTCCTGGACGCGTTCGCCTCGGAGCTGCGCGCGCTTGAGCCGGTCACCATCCCCGAGAACAGCACCTGATCGTGGAGAACGAGTCCAGAACAAGGAGAGACGCGGCATGAAACGTTTACCTGTGGGCATGCTCGCCACAGCGCTCGCCGCGGGAGCGCTGCTCGTTGCAGCAGGGCTCCACCGGCCCGCTGGAGCGACCGAACCCGCCATGCGGGATCGAGACGGCGACCGCCCGGCGGAGACGGGCGAGCCCGCACGCTCGCCTGAGGCCCTGTATCACGCGCGTCATCCGGAGGGCGACCGGGCGCCCCGGAACGACGACCGCCCGGCGGAGACGGGCGAGCCCGCACGCTCGCCTGAGGCCCTGTATCACGCGCGCCATCCGGAGGCGGATCGGGACAGGCCCACTGGCGACCGACCAGACACCGCTGACCCTGAAGGCCGGGCACGGGACGCTGACCGCCCTGTCCGCGTGGCCGCACTTGAAAGCCCGGTGGATCAGGCCGACGCGAACCTTCAGGCCGCCAACGCCTGGCTCGACTTCGCCAACGCCCCGCGCGCGACCCGAGCGGGCGCGGTCCTTGATCCAGACGAAGCCCTGGAGCTGTTGAACGCGCTCACCGCACAGCTCCGTGAGCTCGACCTCGCCGACCCGATCGAGAAAGACCGCTGACTTCGGCCCACGAAGGGAGGATCATATGATACGCATGCGTACAAGAATGATTGCAGCGTCGCTCGCCGTGGCGGCGCTCCTCCTCTGGGCGCGGGCCGACGGGGCCGCGCGCGCGGACGATCGCCCTACGTGGAATCCGGACGGCGACCGGCCGAGAGAGGGGGCAAAGCCAGAGCCCTCGCCCGAGGCCGAACTCGGCCGGCGCCGCGCGGAGGCGGACAAGACCAAGCGATCCACCGACCGGCCCGCCGACCGCGAGCCCGGCGCGCGAGGCCGAGACGGCGACCCGGAAGGCAAGCCCCGATCCGCGGAAGGCGACCGGCCCATCCGCGAGACCGTGCGCGAGCGGCTCCAGGACAATCTGCGCCGCACCGCCCAGTTGCGCGAGGAGTTCTATGCGATCGAGGACCGATTGCGCGAAACGTCCGACCCACAAACGCGCGCGGCACTCGTGCGCCAGCTTCACGCCAAGGCGAGCGAGGCCTTCGACCTGACCACGCAACAGCGCCGAGAGGCCGTTAGAGAGGGCGAGCGCCGCCTCGAAGAAGCGCGTCGCCGCCTGGAGGAGGCTCGCGCGCAACTCAAACGCCGCGTGGCCCGCCGCGAGTACTACATCCGCAAGTTCCTGCACGAACGATTGGAGGAGCTGGGCATCCCAGTCCAAGAACCCCATGAGAACGCCAAGGACAAGGGCGACCGGCCCGTGCAATAACCAGGCATGGCTCGGCGTTCTCCAAGTGTCCGGCCGCCCGGCGAGGGCCGAGCGGACAGCCAACCGGACCCGGCCGCAAGCCGGCAGCGGCCGAACCTGGCAAGAAGGATGTGCGGAAGGGAGAAGACCCATGAAGACGGCACTTCGCATTACCGCAGTGGCGCTTGTGGTTGGACTGCTGTTCGGCGCTGTGGGCTGGACGGATGAGCCCGCCGACGCGCCCGAGGCGGCCTATCGGGGCCGTCGTCGCTACGTCGAGCGAGACAAGCCGGGACCCGCACCCGAGGCGGCCCTTCGCGACCGCGACCGCGGCCGTAAGCCCGAGGCCGCCATGCGCGAGCGCGCGGCGGCCAAGCGACGCGAGGGGCTGCTGTGGTTCCTGTCTCTGCCCAGCGTGAAGAAGGAAATCGAGAAGCATCGCAAGAACCTGCAGGAGATCCAGAAGGAAACCCGCGAGGACATCCGGGATATCCTGCAGGACGCGCACGGCGATCCGGATGCGGGCCGGGAAGCGGTGCTCCAGGAGATCGAGGACCGCCTGGCCGACAGCGCAGAAGACACCGTGGACGAGCACATTCGCCATCACGAGGCTGTCGCCTATCTCCTGGAGAGGCACAAGGACGAGGCCGTTGAGAAGCTGCGCGAGGAGTTCAACAAGCGCCACAAGGCGCAAGGCGAACGCTGGCGCCGCCGCCAAAAGGGCGACATCGGCGCACCGGAGGGTGAGGGAGACCCGGAAGGCGCGATCTTCTAGGCCTCGTTCCAGCCCACAAGTGGGTACGAGCTGCGCCCCGTCCGGCATGCCCGGGCGGGGCGTCAATTTTTCGCGCCCGGTGCTCGCCTGGAGATCTTCGGAGCTACAATCTGTTTTTGCTAAAAGACTTGCGTCGATTCGGGCGCGGTCTGCCCTCCGCAGAAAAAAGCTTTGACTCCTACTGGCTTCTCGGCTATCGTGTGTTATTTTTGAGCTGAGCCGCACGATCTATGGCGCGTCGGGGGAGCGCGTGGCTGGCATCTACACTGACGCATCCATTCAACGCCTGCGCGACGCGCTGGACATTGTGCGCGTCGTGGAAAGCTACGTGCCCCTCAAGCGCGCGGGGAGCCGGTACAAGGCATTGTGTCCTTTTCACGCGGAGAAGACCCCTTCCTTCACCGTGCATCCGGAGATGCAGCTGTACAAGTGCTTCGGGTGCGGCGAAGGGGGGGACGTGTTCAAGTTCGTGATGAAGATGGATGGGCTCTCCTTTCCGGAGGCCGTGGAGCTGTTGGCCGAGCGCACGGGCATCGCCCTGGACCGCGTGCAGCCCCGCGACAAGGAGCAAGCCCGCGGCCGGTCCATGGAGAAGAAGCAGCTCTACTGGGTCTGTTCCAAGGCGACCGCGTTCTTCGAGGAGCAGCTCGCCCGCGCCTCGCACGCGCGCCGGTACGTCGTGGACCGCGGGTTCACGGACGAGACCATCAGCGCCTGGCGCCTGGGCTGGGCCCCGCCGCGCTCGACGGGGCTCCTGGAGTACCTGGTACGCGCCGCGGGCGGCAAGCGCGAGGCGGTCAGCGCCGCAGCCGACAAGGCGGGCCTCGTGCGCAAGGGCTCGTCCGGACTATACGACTTTTTCCAGGGCCGGATCATGTTTCCGATCCTGGACACCCAGCACCGACCCATCGCCTTCGGCGGACGCGTGCTCAAAGAGGAGCCTGGCGTGGGCAAGTACATGAACAGCCCCGAGACGCCGCTGTTCAGCAAGTCTCGGGTCCTGTTCGCCCTGGACGCGGCCGCGCGCGAGATCCGGCTCACCAAGACCGCCGTGGTCGTGGAGGGCTACACGGACGCGATCATGTGCCACCAGCACGGCCTGCGCAACGTGGTGGCCACCCTGGGCACCGCGCTCACAGCCGAACACGTGCGCCTGTTGCGCCGGTACGCGGACACGGTCATCGCCCGGTTCGACGCGGACGAGGCCGGCGACCGCGCCACGGACCGCGCGATTCGCGCCTTCGTGGAGCAGGACCTGCCCCTGCGCGTGGTGCGCTCCACCCAGATCAAGGACGCGTGCGAGTTCCTGCCTCGCCAGGGCGCGGACGCGTTCCGGGCCGAACTGGACAAGGCCGAGGACGCCTTCTCCTACCACATCCGCCGCTCCTTCGAGGGGCGCGAGCTGGGCAATGTGGACGAGCGCACCCGGGCCGTGCGCCAGGCCATGGAGGTCGTCAACCTCAGCCCCGACCCGCTGAAGCAAGACATGCTGCGCCAGACCGTGGCCTCCACCGCGGGGGTGTCCGTGCAGTCCCTGCCCCAGCCGACCCCGCGCCGCTCGACGCGCGGCGCGCGAGAACGCAAGGGCGAGCCGGCCGCAAAGAACGAGGGCCCTCCCGCAGAGCTGGAACCGCGTCTGCGCGCGGAGCGGTGGCTGCTCGGGTACATGCTGCGCCGCCGGGACTGGTGCGACGCGATCTGCCGGGTGAAGCCGCCCGAGGAGTTCGGCACGGAGCTCCACCGCGAGGTCGCCGAGGAGATCCACGACGCCTGGGGTGAGCTCGACCGCCTCACCACGGATGTGCTCCTCACACGGCTCCAGCACCCGGAGGCCGGCAGCCTCCTCTCCGAGCTGGCCTTTGATCGCGGTCCCGAGCCCACCGAAGAGGCGCTCGCCGAGGGCCTGTACTGGGTGCGATTGCGCGACCTGGAGGAGGAGATCGGCTCGCTGGAGCGTGAAATCCGCGAGGCCAAGCACGCAGAGGCCCCCGAAGGCGTGGATGCGTTGATGGTGCGTCTGATCGAGCTCAAGCGCGAGCTCGAGGAATTGCGTCAAGAGAAGCCCTCCGACATCCTGGACGGGTCCGCGGCCTGAGGGGTCGCCAGATCGCAAGGGATGTCAGGCTTAGCGCTGACAAGGACTTAGGGCGGGACACCCGTGGAGCTTGAACAAAGCGTGCACTGGGGCAACCTTGTGCACGCGCGGGTCGATTCCACCCGAACGATGTATGACGAAAGGCCACAGAGGAGACTGACAACATGAGCGTGGACGATGCGGTCATCCAGGACCTGCTCGACAAGTTCAAGGACAAACAGTTGGTGACCCACTCGGAGCTCAATCAAGTCCTGCCGCCGACGGTCAATCAACCCGACCAGATCGACCAGGTGCTTCTGGCTCTGGCGGCCACCGGGCGGTCTCTGATTGAGGACGACGAGAGCGAGGAGGCGGAGGGGGCCGCCAAACAGGAAGCGACCAAGCAGCCGGAGACCGCCGAGGTGACCGCGGACGACATCCACGACCCGGTGCGCATGTACCTAAGCGAAATGGGCAGCATTCCGCTCCTCAGCCGCGAGCGCGAGGTGGAGCTGGCCAAGCAGATCGAGCTCTACTGCAAGCGATTTCGTCTGCGCCTGTTGCAGAGCCCCATCAGCATTGACATGGTTCAGGACCTCTACGACAACGTGCGCAAGAATCGCCTCAGCCTCGACAAGGTCATCCGCACCACCAGCCCCTCGGGCCTGGGCAAGGAGGAGATCAAGGCCCGGCTGCCCGGCCACGCGGCCACGCTGCAGGGCATGCAGGAACGCAACGAGGCCGACTTCCGGGCGTTGCGGGCCCTGGAGCGCGGCTCGCCCGAGTACGAGGCGACCATGCGCCGGATGCGCGAGCGCAACCTGCGCGCGGGGCACCTGATCGAGGAGCTGGGCCTGCCCACCAAGGATCTGGTGCCCAAGATGCGCGAGCTGCACAACGCCTCGCGCGACGTGCGCCAGTATTCCCGCGAGATCGACGGCTACCGGTCCCGCGGCTCGCGCCTCTCGGCCCGCGAACGCCAGAAGCTCGAGCTCGCCGAGACGCGGCTGGAGCGCCTGCTGGTGAAGGTCAAGGAACCGCCCGAGCGCCTGCACGTGCGCGACCGGCAGGTGCGCCGTCGCTACCAGAAGTACCAGGAGGTCAAGCAGGCGCTGTCCAGCGGCAACCTGCGCCTGGTGGTCTCCATCGCCAAGAAGTACCGCCACCGCGGCCTGTCCTTCATCGACCTCATCCAGGAGGGCAACAGCGGGCTCATGAAGGCGGTGGAAAAGTACGAGTACCGCCGCGGGTACAAGTTCAGCACCTATGCGACCTGGTGGATTCGCCAGGCGATCACTCGGGCCATCGCCGACCAGGCGCGCACGATCCGCATCCCGGTCCACATGATCGAGACCATGAGCAAGCTGCGGCGGGTCACCAAGCTCCTGGTGCAGCGTCTGGGCCGCGAGCCGACCATCGAAGAGATCGCCCACGAGGCCGGCATCCCCGTGCCCGAGGCCCGGCGCGTGCTCAAGATCAGCAAGCAGCCCATCAGCCTGGACCGGCCCATCGGCGCGGGCGACGCGGACGACAGCCACTTCGGTGACTTCATCGAGGACAAAACCGCCGAGAGCCCGGTCAACGTGGCCAGCTACGAGATGCTCAAGGACAAGATGGAGAGCGTGCTCGGCAGCCTCAGCTACCGCGAGCGCGAAATCATTCGCTTGCGCTACGGCATCGGGGACGACTATACCTACACCCTCGAAGAGGTGGGCCGCAAGTTCAACGTGACCCGCGAGCGGGTGCGGCAAATCGAGGCCAAGGCCCTGGCCAAGCTGCAGCACCCGGTCCGGGCCCGGCCCCTGGAGGGGTTCCTGGAGGAATCGTTCGAGGGCTGACGCAGGGCTTGTGCGCGCTCGGCGCGCTTCTCCGGCTAAGGCGAACAGACCATGAACGAAGTGCTCGAGCGCCTACGCGATCTGCAGCGAACCGACACCGAAATCCTCCGCGTGCGCCGACGGATCAAGGCCGGCCCGGAGGCGCGCGAACAGGCCCGCCTGGCCTTGGGGGCCACCCGCGCGGCCGTGGCCGAGAAAGAGGCGGCCATGCGCCAGGCCCAGGCCGAAGCTGACGAGGCCGACCTGGAGGCCAAGCGCATCGAGACGGAGATCAACCGCCTCAAGGACAAGCTGAGCACGATCAAGAACAACAAGGAATACACGATCCTGCGCCACGGCATCGACGAGGCCGCCCAGCGCCGCTCGGCCCAGGAAACGACCGAGCTCGAACACCTCGAGCTCGTGGACACTTTGAGGCAAGAACGCGATGCCCTGGCCGCCCAGGCCCAGGAGGCTCAGCAGGAGCTCGATCGCATCAGTGCCGAAGTGGACGCGGAGCAGAAGGAACTGCACACGCGCCAGGACGAATTGCGCGACAAGCGAGAGGCCCAGGCCCGGGTCCTGGACCAGGAGGTCCTGGAGGACTACGAGCGCGTGTTGCGCTCCGGCCGGGGGGTGGCCATTGTCCCCATGCTCAACGGGGCGTGCCAGGGCTGCTTTCGCAAGCTCACCCCGAACCTGGAAAACCAGATCCTCGTGGGCAACACCCTCGTGCGCTGCCAGGGGTGCGGCCGGTTCCTGTACTGCGAGGACGGACCGCCCGAGGAGTAGCTCCGTTTACGCTCGTTGGGCGGTCAAGAACTCGATCGCCCGCCCCACCCCGTCGCCGCGTGCGACCAGGTACAGCTCGTCGCCCTCGTGGATCACCTGGTCGCCGCGCGGAATGGCGAAGGTCTCCTCTTCCGGGTTGGAGGCCGCGATGAACACGCACTGCTCGGGGAATGCGCGCTCCTCGGCGATGTCGCGCACCGTGCGGCCCGCCGCCGTGGCCCCGGGCGGCACGATCACCATGAAGATGTTCGCTCGTCCCTGGCCGATCGTGAAGATGTTCTGCGCCTTGGGGAAGGTGATCTCGAGCATGATCTGGTTCACCATCAGGTCCGTGACCCGGACGATGCCGTTGACCCCGGCGATCCGGTACGCGTTCTCGTAGGCCGGGTTGTGCAGGCGCACGATCACCTGCGGCACGCCCAGGCTCTTGGCCAGAATCGCGCAGGCCAGGTTGTCCGCGTCCGAGAGCGCGGCCGCCACCACCAGGTCGGCCTTCGCGGTCTCGGCCTCGTTGAGAATCTCCACATGGCCCGGGCTGCCCTGGATCGCCACCACGCCCAGATCCGCGTACAGGTTGTCGCAGGTCTCCTTGTCTTCGTCGATCACGATGACGTCGTGCTTCTGCGCCATGAGCTTGCGGGCGAGCTCGCGTCCGACCATGCCCCCGCCGCCGATCACCACGCGCATGTCCGTTGACCTCCCATCCGTGTCCCCGTGCGCCTGCGGCTCTCGCTCATCGCCACGCTCGACGCGAGAAAAGCAAGAGCACCGGCAAGATCTCCAGTCGTCCCGCCAGCATCCCGAAGATATAGGTCACCTTCACCCCGGGATGGATGGCGATCATGTCCGCCTGCGAAATGTAGCACGGACCGATGTTCCCGAGCGCGCTGAACATCCCGGAAAACGACGCCCACGCATCCTGATGGGACAGAACCGCGGTGCTGCCCCCGCCCACCACCAGCAGCCCGATCCACGCGAAGAAGAGGCACGCCACCCGGTGGACCTCGTCCTCGCTCACGAGCCGACCGTCGATGACAAGCCGCGTGGAGGCGCGCTGCGAGACCCGGCTGCGAAAGAGCTCCCGTCCCATGAGCCGCGTGAGGATCGCCACGCGCAGCACCTTGATGCCGCCGCCCGTGCTGCCCACGCACCCGCCGATCACCATCATCACCAGGAAGAGCTGCTTTGCAAGCGCCGGGAAATACGCGCCGCCGATGTCCTCGGTGGCGAAGCCCGTGGTGGTGAGGATCGCCACCACCTGGAACAGCGTCGTGCGAAACGAGTCCTCCAGCGCGGCCAGCCGCTCGCCCACCGGCCCGCTCGCCAGCGACGGGCCCAGGTCGGTGCCCAGGGCGAGGGCCACGAGGATCAGGCCCACGAACCCGGCCAACAGCCGCCACCAGTACCGCATCTCCAACGTATCGCCCAGGGCCCTCGGATTCCCGGTCAGCACCCGGTAGTGGACCAGGAAGTTGATCCCGCCCAAGAGCATCACCCCGACCACCGTGTACTCGATGAGCGCCGCGTGCGGATGCCCGGTCGCTGCATAGAACCCGATGCTCTTGTCATGCGGGCTGTACCCACCGGTGGACAGGCCAGTGAACGTGTGGCAGACCGCGTCAAAGACGGGCATCCCCTCCAGGCTGAGCAGGGCAACACTGACCACGGTGAACAGGGCATAGATCCGCCACAGCATCCGCACGGTGTTGAAGATGCCCGGCGCCAGCCGGTCGGAGCTGATCTTGTGGCTCTCGGCGCCGAACACATGGTGCTCGCCCGCGCCCCGGAACGTGATTGCCAGGAAGAAGCTCAGAATCCCCAACCCGCCCAGCCACTGGCTGAACGCCCGCCAAAACAGCAGGCTGTGCGGCATCCGATCCAGGCCCGAGAACATGGTGATCCCGGTCGTGGTGAACCCGCTCATCGCCTCGAAGTATCCGTCCAGGTAGCTCGCCCCCAGCCCCAGCACGAACGGCAGCGCGCCGAAGGCACTGGCCACCAGCCACCCCAGCGCGCACAGGAGCATCGACCCGGTCATGTCCAGGACCTCGGGCCGAAACCACCGCCGCAGCAGGACGCCGGTGAGAAAGCAGGCCGATCCGGGCAATAGAAATGCGCCCAGGGTCCCCACCCCGTCTCCGCGCTCGCCCCAATAGAGCACCACCACCACGGCCGGCAGCACAAGCACCGCGCCGATCAACTCGGCCAGGCTGCCAAGATGGTGGAAGATGCTGTGCGTGCGCTGCGCCTCGTTGCGCATCCGCCGACCCTCTTGGGGCATCAAAGCGCACACAGGACGCGGCCCGCCTTGCCACAGGCGGGCCGGCCCATCAAGATCGCAGCCCGGATCGGGGTCGTGCAGCGCGAGCAGGCCCCGCGGACACTCCTCCCTCGGCCCCGTCCCTTTAGCCGCTCTCGTACAGGTCGCTGAGCTTGTCCATCAGGCCTTCACGCTTCAGGTACTCGCGATAGTCGTCCCGGTGGTTCTGCACGATGTCGCGCAGGTACTCCACGTGGTGCCGGATTCCCATGGTGTACGGGTCCACCTCCAGCCCCTTGGTGGCGCGATAGTGCGCGGCCATGAAGCGCCGCACCCCACCCAGCTCGTTCTCCATGCGCGCCTGCGCCTGGCCGCAGAACTCCAGGGTATGCTCCAGGAGATCGAGCTCGCTGTCAAAGCCGCCCACGTCGCCCTCGCGGAACTCCTGAAACAAAAAGAGGAGCTTCTCCAGGTAGGTCCGATCGGCCATCTGGCCCAGCAGGTCGGCCGTGCCCAGCATCTTGGCCAGCAAGTCCGCCTCCGGGTCGGGCGCCTCCGGGGCGCGCTTGCCGGGGCCGAGCTCCGTGCGCAGGATGATGTACCTGCAAGTGGCCCGGTCCGCTTCGCTCCATCCCTGTGCGGTGAGGTACTTGTCCATGAACGCGACGCTGCGCCGTACGTGCTCGTGCGCGTACTTCGCGCCCGTGCCCTCGGTGTCCGTTTCTTCCTGGATGTATCCCGTGTCGTGCAGAAAGGTGCTCACCAGGCCCAGGGTGATCCCCCGGCGGCTGAGCGGCTGTCCGCACACCTTGGCCCCGTGCATCAGCCGGGCCATGGCCAGCACCACGTCCGTGGTGTGGTTCAGGTCGTGATATGGGGTATTGCACTCACGGTAGCCCGGGTATCTGCCCGCGAAGAGCCGCAGCACGTCCTCGTAGACCTGCCGCACGCGCGCCAGGTCGTGCCCCGGGTCCAGGTCACGCACCGTGTCGGCCAGGACCCGCCATACGGTCGCCGGGTCGCGCAGGCTCACGGATTGCAGCAGTCTGGTGTCGCTCTCAGGCATCGCGTTGCGCCTCGATCAAGCCAGGGCGCCGGTGAACAGCGGGCCTCCCGCGGGGCGACGGCAGCGGGCCGACCGCTCCCCGTGACCCCGCGCCCCCCCGAGGACGGATCGATACAGCCGGCCACTATACACGCAGCGTATGCCCAGGTCGACCGGTTTTGCCAAGATTTTTCTCCCGGTTTCGGCCTCAAGTTGGTATCATAGCAACCGATAACAGTTGTGGATGCAGGCGATATAGCCCATTCCGGAGGAGAGGACCATGCGCGTCGACGGTCCGGGCGAACTTGGCAACCTGCGCAAGGCGCTCGACCACCACGACTCCCAGCGTACCTATCGCAAGGACGCCCCGAAGCACGAGGCGGCCAGCCCCGCCGAGGCGTCCGACCAGGTGGACCTGTCCGCGCAGGCGCGCCTGCGCGGTCGCCTGGACCGCGTCCCCGAGGTGCGCGAGGACAAGCTCCAGGAGATCCGCGAGCGCATGGCCCAGGGCGAGTATCCGACCACCGACCGGCTCAAGGACGCGGTGCGCCGCATGCTGGGCGAACTCTAGGCCGCTACCCTCGTCGCCCTGACCGACGGCACCCGATGCAAAGCGCCTTACCCTGCCCCACTCTGTAACCGAATCCGCAAGGCCGGCCACGCGCCCAATGTGTTCGCGCCCAACCCGAAGGAGAGCACAGCTTGCCAGGCCCCGACCGGCCGATCGTGTTCTTTGACCGCGACGGCACCCTCAACGCGGACCTCGGGTTCGTGTGGCGCCCGGAGGACGTGACGCTCCTGCCCGGCGTGCCCGAGGCCCTGCGCCGCCTGCGGCCCCACTATGCCCTGGTCGTGGTCACGAACCAGTCGGGCATGGCCCGAGGTCTGTACGGCCATGAAGATGTCGCCGCGGTGCATGCCCGCCTCGTCGAGCTGCTCGCGGCCAACGGGGCAGCCCTGGACCGCATCGAGTACTGCCCGCACGGGCCCGACGATGGGTGCGACTGCCGCAAGCCCGCGATCGGCATGCTCGAGCGCGCCGCCCGGGCGCTGGGGCTCTCGCTCGCGAACGCCTGGATGGTGGGCGACCGGTCCAGCGACATTGAGGCCGGTCTCAATGTCGGCGCGCGCACCGTGCTCTTGCCCGAGGCCGTGGACGCGCCTCCCTTGCGCGTGACCCCGCACTTCCACGCGCGCGACCTGGCCGAAGCCGCGCAGCTCATCCTTCGCGAAGACGGGCGCACCTGACCCGGCCGCCCCCGCCAGCACAAGGGCAAGATATGATAGAAGGATCCACCCGAGCCGTGCTCTTCGATCTGGACGGCACCCTGCTCGACACGCTCGAAGACCTCGCCGACTCTGCGAACGCGGTTCTGCGGGCAGAGGGCCTGCCCGTTCATCCGCTGGAAGCGTACCGGTACTTCGTGGGCGACGGGGTCACAAGCATGATGCGCCGCGCGCTGGGAGACAAGGCCGAAGACACCGACCTCCTGGCCAGGAGCGTGGCGGCCATGCGACGCACGTACGCGGACAACTGGAACCGCAAGACCCGTCCCTATCCCGGCGTGGCGCAGCTCTTGACCGCACTAGCCGACCGGCGCATGCCCATGACCGTGCTCAGCAACAAGCCCGACGAGTTCACGCGCATGTGCGTGCAGGAGCTTCTGCCGCACTGGCGCTTCGCGCGCGTGCAGGGGATGCTCAGCGAAGACCGCCGCAAGCCCGACCCCGCGGCCGCGCTCGAGTTCGCCCAAGCGCTGGACGTGCCCCCCGACGACTGGCTGTACCTGGGCGACACGGCCACGGACATGCGCACCGCGGTGAACGCCGGCATGTGGCCTGTGGGCGCGCTGTGGGGCTTTCGCACCGAAGAGGAGCTGCGCCAGGCCGGCGCGCAGGCCCTCGTGGCCGCGCCGGGCGACGTCCTGCGCCTTCTCTGACCGGACCGCCCGAAACCGGTTGCCTGCCTCCGATCGGACGGTATACTGGGTTCGCCCTTCCGGATCCGAGACAGAAAGCCTATGCCATGACCACGGAACTCGACCGCCTCATCGGACACGTCAGCGCGCTCAGCGCACCGACCGTGCTCGTGGTCGGCGACGTGATGCTCGACCGGTACGTGTGGGGCGAGGTGGACCGGATCAGCCCTGAGGCGCCCGTGCCGGTCCTCGACGTGCTGCGCGAAGAGGAACGCCCCGGCGGGGCCGCCAACGTGGCACGCAACATCGCGGCCCTGGGCGCGCGGGCCATTCTGGTGGGCCTGGTCGGAGACGACCCCGCCGCCCGGCGGTTGCGAGAGTTATGCGCCCAGCACGGCATGGACGCCCGGATGGCCGCCGATCGCCGCCAGACCACCACCAAGATCCGCTACCTTGCGCTCAATCAACAGCTCTTGCGCGCCGACCGCGAGGACCGCCATCCCGGCCACGGCTCGGCCGCGGACGCGATGGTCTCCGCCGTGCGCGACGCGCTGGGAGAAGCGGACATCGTGCTCGTGAGCGATTATGCCAAGGGCGTGGTGGTGCCTCCGGTGATGGACGCATTGCGCGCCGCGGACCGACCCGTGGTCATCGACCCCAAGCCCATCCAGCACCACCTGTACAAGGGGTTTCTTCTCATGACTCCCAATCACCGAGAGGCCGCGGCCATCGCCGGCACGGATCCGGCCGACACCCCGCCTCGCGAAGCCGCCGATGCCATTGCCGCGTACACGGACCACGTGCTCGTCACCTGCGGACCGCGGGGGATGCTCCTGCGCGAGGCCGATGGCCGCACAACCGAGCTCCCCGCACGGGCCCGCAGCGTGTATGACGTCAGCGGCGCAGGCGACACCGTGGTTGCGGTGGCCGGTCTGGCGCTGGGCGCTGGGTTGTCCGCGCTTGAGGCCGCCGAGCTCGCCAACCACGCCGCGGGCGTGGTCGTGGGCAAGGTGGGCAAGGCCACGGTCTCGGCCGACGAACTGCGCCGCGCCGTTCGCGAGGATCTCGCCGCCCCCTAGCCGACCGAGAGGAGCGCCGTATGCCCACCCTGCAAGAGCTCGCTGACGGGATGCCCGTGGAGGGATTCTTCGCCGTTCGCGAGATGACCCTGCGCGAGACGCGCACCGGCACGCGCTACATCCGGCTCATCCTGGCGGACGCGACCGGCACGATGGTGGCCAACGTGTGGGACGCCTCCGAGGAGCTGCACCAGTCGCTAACCGGCGCCGAGGTCGTCAAGGTCCGCGCCAGCGTAGAGACCTATCGCAACGCCCTCCAGATGAACGTGGCGCGCATCCGCGCCGCGGCCCCGCACGAGATCGACCGCAGCGCCCTGGTGCCCGAGACCCCCTGCGACCGCGAGGCCCTGCGCGAGGAGCTGCGCGGCCTCGTGGACACGATCACCGACGAGGATTACCTGGCCATCTGCCATCAGTTCCTGGACGACGCGGAATGGCTGGAGTCCTTCAGCCAAGCGCCCGCCGCGCGGACCCTGCACCACGCGTACCTGGGCGGGCTCCTGGAGCACACCGTATCCGTCATGCGCATCGCGGACCGGTACGCCTCTGTGACCCCCAGCGTGCGGCGCGATTTGCTCCTGGCCGGGGCCTTTCTCCACGACATCGGCAAGGTGAGTGAGCTGCAGGTGGCTACGGCCATCGACTACACGGACGAGGGCACGCTCGTCGGACACCTCATTCAAGGGCTGCTCGCCATCGAGGCGCGTATCGCCCAGCTCCCGTCCTTCCCGCCCGAGAAGCGCAACCTCCTGTACCACCTGGTGCTCAGCCACCACGGACGCCACGAGTACGGCTCGCCCGTGCTCCCGGCCGTGCCCGAGGCGGTGGCCCTCCATCATCTGGACAACCTGGACGCCAAGGTGTTCGCCGCCCACAAGGCCATTGACGAGGACACGGACCCGACGCGTCACTGGACCCAGCGCTCCTACGCGCTGGATACCCGCGTATTCAAAGGGTAGGCGCACGTCGCCCCGGACCTTTGCCCTTGACCCGGCGCCAGGGGCGTGCTATGGTCCAGCATACGGTGCGCGCGGCGCGCAAGGCCACGTCGCCCCGAAGGGTTCGGGCAGTGGCCCACAAGCGTAGGCGCGCAGGCGAATACGATTACCAAGGCGCCCGCGGCCTTTTCCGACGGTCTGGGCGATGGGGTCGCGCGGGAACGAGGCCGCGGTATGAAGATCGCCCTGATCTCGGACATCCACGCCAACTACGAGGCTTTGCAGGCGGTGTTCCGTGACATCCAGGCCCAAGGCGACATCGAAAGCGTCTATTGTCTCGGCGACCTCGTCGGCTACGGTCCGGACCCTGAGGCCTGTACGGACCTGGTGCGCGAGCGGTGCGAGTTCTCGCTCATGGGCAATCACGACTTCGCCCTGGTGAACACCGTGGTCGGCTTCAACCCCATCGCCGCCCGAGCGATCACCTTCACGCGGGTGCGCATGGAGCCCGGAGGCGCTGATTCGGACCGGAAGGCCGCGCGTTGGAACTGGCTGCGCGACAATCCGGAACGCCGATCGCTTGGGCAGGACTTGTTCGTGCACGCCTCGCCGCGCGACAACATCTTCGAGTACGTGTTGCCCGACGATCCAGTGTACGATCCGAGCAAGATCTTCGCCATTTTCGACATGATCGAGCGCAACGTGTACATCGGCCACACCCACCGGCCCGGGATCATCACCCAGGAGCCGCGGTTCTACGCGCCCGAGGAGCTGGGCATGGAATACGCGTTTGAGCCGGGGGAGAAGCTCATCATCAACGTCTCCTCCGTGGGGCAGCCTCGCGACCGGGACCCGCGCGCCTGCTACGCGACCCTGGAGGAGGACGGACTCGCGTACCATCGCGTCGAATACGACGTAGAATCCGTGGTGGCCAAGGTGGAAGAGACCGAGGGTCTGGACGACCGCTGCGGCACGCGCCTGCGCGAGGGGCGATAGCGCCGCCCCGCCGAGGCATCAAGGGAGAGATGGGCATGGGTAAGGACCGGGAGCTCGGGGTGATCCACGACCGCGGCACCTATCACCTGGTGCGCAAGCTCGCCCAGGGCGGGATGGGCACGGTCTACGAGGCTCGCCAGTCGGGCACCGAGGGCTTTGCCAAGACCATGGCCGTCAAGACCATCCTTCCGCACTACACCAGCAACCGCGAGTTCGTGGACATGTTCATCGGCGAGGCGAAGCTCGTGGCCAACCTGGTGCAGGAAAATATCGTCCAGATCTACCAGCTGGGCAAGGACCCCCACCACGGCTACTACATCGCCATGGAGTACGTGGACGGCATCAACCTGGAGCAGTTCTTCCAGCGCCACATCGAGCTGGGCCGCGACGTGCCGATGGAGCTCGCGGCGTTCATCGCCAGCCGGATCTGCCGCGGGCTCGAATACGCGCACAGCAAGACGGACGAGAACAACGTGCCCCTGGGCATCGTGCACCGGGACGTCAGCCCCAAGAACATTTTGATCAGCACGGAAGGCACGGTGCGGCTCACGGACTTCGGCGTGGCCAAGGCCGCGCACTTCATGCAGCAGAAAGAGGGCGAGGTGCTCATGGGCAAGGTGGAGTTCATGAGCCCGGAACAGGCCAACTACGAGGTCACCGACGCGCGCAGCGACCTGTTCAGCCTGGGCACGGTGCTCTACGAGCTGCTCACCGGGGTCAACCCCTTCGAGGTGGACGACGTGTACGAGACCCTGGAACGGGTCAAATCCCTGCCCGTCCCCGACCCGCGCGAGCATCGCGAGGAGATTCCCGAGGACCTGGCCGCCATCGTGCTCAAGGCCCTGGAGCGCGACCTGGACAAGCGCTACCAGCAGGCCGGCCAGATGGGCTATGACCTGGAGTACCACATGTACCACGGCGGGTACGGCCCCACGGTCCAGGCGCTGGCCCGGTACCTGGCCGAGCTGTATCCGGACAAGAACTTCCGCCCCGGCCCCCGACGCGATGAGACGGTCAGCACCAGCGCCGAGACGAAGGTGGCCCACCCGCCGCGCGGCTCCGCAGGCGGATCCGCATGACCAGGTGGCCCTCATGTGGAAGCAGCCCCTCAAGTACGCGGCCTACAAAGGGATCATCCTGCTGTGCATCACCCTGCCCACCCGGTTCCTGTACTGGGTGGCGCTGCGGCTCGCGGACCTCAACTGGGCCCTGGACAAGCGCGGCCGCAACGCGGTGAAGGCGAACCTGCGCGTCATCCTGCCCGAAGCCAAGGAATGCCGCATCGCGTACGAGACCCGATGGGTGTTCCGCAACTTCGGCAAGTATCTGTCCGAATTCTTCCGCTTCCGCCGGTTCGGCCCGAGCTTCTTCGAAAAGCACACCGCGGTGCGCGGGCGCGAGCACATCGACGCCGCGCTCCAACGCGGCCACGGTTGCCTGATCCTGTCCGCGCACCTGTCCAACTGGGAGCTCGGGGCCGGGATGCTGCGCCGCGTGTGCGATTACCCGGTGAGCGTGGTGGCCGAGCAGCACACCCACGCGCGAGTCAACAAGCTATTCATGCGCGAGCGCGCGGCCTTCGACATCCAGGTCATCCCCACCAGGCGGGCGGGCCGTCCTGTGCTGCGGGCCCTGCGCAACAACCGGGTGGTGTGCATGCTCGGCGACCGAGACACCACCGGTCATGGCGTGGTGGTCGACTTCTTCGGAAAACCCTGCGCCTTGCCCCAGGGCCCGGCGCGCTTCGCCATTGCCACCGGCGCGCCCATCATCCCCGGGTTCGTTCTGCGGCGCACCAACGACAGCTTCACCCTGTCCTTCGAAGAGCCCATCCCGGTGCCGCAGACCGGAACCAAGCAGGAGAAGGTCCTCGCCATGATCCAGGCCTATGCCAAGTCCATCGAAGACGCCATCCGGTGGCACCCGGAGGAGTGGACCGTCTTCTACCGCGTCTGGGAGGAGACCTGGACCCCGTGAGAAGTCTGGCCATCATCCCCGCCTGCAACGAGGCGCGCGCCATCGCCGGGGTCGTGCGCGGCGTGGCGGCGCACGTGAACGCCGTGGTCGTGGTCGACGACGGGTCCACGGACGAGACCGGCCGCCTGGCGCAGGAAGCCGGGGCCCAGACCCTGGTCCATGCGCACAACCTGGGCAAGGGCCGTAGCCTGCGCGACGGGCTCAACTGGGGCGTGGAACACGGGTTCGAGGCGCTTCTCACCCTGGACGGGGACGGCCAGCACCTGCCGGAGGAGGCGCCGCACCTGTTCGCCGAGCTCGGGGCGGGCGCAGACCTCGTGGTGGGCAACCGGATGACCGAGTCCGCGACCATGCCCTGGGTGCGCCGAAAGACGAACGAGTTCATGTCCTGGCTCGTGAGCCGGCTCGCGCGCGCACCGATCCCGGACACGCAGTGCGGGTACCGCTTGTTCCGGGCAGCGGTATGGACCCGGGTCGAGCCCCTGGTGCGCACGAGCGGCTTCGACTTCGAGAGCGAGGTCCTGGTCCACGCGGGGCGGCTCGGCTTTCGCATCACCCCGGCCCAGATAAGCACGGTCTACGGCGAGGAGCGCAGCAACATCCGTCCCGTGCGGGACACGATCCGGTTCTTCCGCATGGTGCTGCGGCTGATGCGCCGGCCATCCGCGCCTCCCTTCGCTCGGCCAACCCGCAGAGAGGATCCGGCCATGGATACGCACAACCCCGGCTACGACTTCGAGCAGCAGCGCGACGACATGGTCCGCCGCCAGCTCGCCGGACGCGACATCACTGACGAGCGCGTGCTCGCCGCGTTCCGCGAGGTGCCCCGGCATCGGTTCATCGACCCCGCGGCCTGGGACGAGGCCTATGACGACCATCCGGTGGGCATCGGCAAGGGCCAGACGATCAGCCAGCCCTACATCGTCGCGCTCATGACCCAGTTGCTCGAGGTGCAGCCCGGCATGAAGGTCCTGGAGGTGGGTACGGGCAGCGGCTACCAGGCGGCCATCCTCGCCCAGCTCGGGGCCACCGTCCATGGCGTGGAGCGCCACGAGGCGCTCACCCGCGAGGCGCGGGCGGCCCTCGACGACCTCGGGCTGGGGGACCGGGTCTTTCTGCACGTGGCCGACGGCACGCTGGGCCTGCCCCACGAGGCCCCGTACGAGCGGATCATCGTCACCGCGGCCGCGCCGGGCGTGCCCGAGGCCCTGAAGCAACAACTGAGCCCCGGGCAGGGACGCATGGTCCTGCCCGTGGGACGCGCGCACCAGCAACTGACCGTGGTCATCCGCGACGGAGAGGACTTCCGCGTCGAGCCGAAGCTGGCGGTCATGTTCGTGCCGCTCATCGGGGAGCAGGGCTTCTGAAAGGCATCCGCCGAGCATCCGGGTCAACCCCGGATCATGGGCCGGTCGCTCTCTGTGCCTCTCTCTTGCTCGAGTACCCGTGCATACAGATCCTGGTAGCGCGTCACCATGGCCCGCACGTCAAAGGCCTGCGCGCGTTCGCGCGCGGCCGCGGCCATGCGCGCGCGGCGCTCCGGCGCGTCCAGCAGTCGGCTGATCGCCTCGGCCAGAGCCTCGGGGTTCTCGGGGCGCACGAGCAGGGCGGCTCTATCGGCTCCGGCGAGCTCGGGCACCGAGTCCACCCCGGCCGCAACGGTCGGCACGCCGCAGGCCATGGCCTCCACGAGCACGAGGCCGAATCCCTCGTACCGCGACGGAAAGGCCAGCACGTCCAAGGCATGGTACAGCTCCGCTGGATTGTCGACCCGCCCCAGGAACCGCACCCGTCCGGCCAGGTCGGGCCGGGCCATGCGCTCGCGGAGGCGCGCCTCCTCCGGGCCGTACCCCGCGAGCACAAACTGTACGCCCGGGTGCCTGGGCGCCAGACGAGCCACGGCCTCCAGATAGATGTCCAGCCCCTTCTGAGGGTCAAGCCGGCCGAACGCGCCTACGGTCAGCGCCTCGCGGTCCAGTCCCAGCGCAGCGCGCGCAGCCCCCCGATCCGCGGAAGGAGTCATCCGATCCAGGTCGATCCCGTTGTGGATCACTTCGAACCGACCCCGCGCAATGCCTGTCCGCCGCGCGTGGAAGTCGGCCACGGCCGCGCTCACCGCGGTCCACGCGGCGCACCATCGCCCGGTCCATCGATCCAGGCGGAAGTGCCAGGGCCGCCTGCGCCGCTCCGCGATATGCACGGTCGCCACGGTGGGCAGTCCCAGCCGCGCCGCGGCCAAGCGGCCGACCACCGTGGCATGGATGAGGTGCGTGTGCACAAGCGCGGGGCGTTCTGTGCGCAGCAGGCCTGTGAGCCGCTGAATCGCGCCGAAAACCTGTACCGGCCGATGAGCGCCCAGTCCGTACACTGGCACGCCCGCCGCGCGCAGCCGGTCCGCGAGCGGCCCCCGTCCGTCCAGGGCCGCCACGGCAGGATCGAACCGTGCCTTGTCCAGGCGCCGGGCAAGGTCGCAGACCACCCGCTCGGCCCCGCCCATGCGCAGCTCGGTCGTGAGCAGCAGTACCCGGTCGGGCATGGCCTTGCCCCGGCGCTCCTGCAGGCCGCCCGGTCCGGGCCGCCCTAGATGCCCTCTTTCTTGAGTTGCTTGGTCGCGGCCTTGGCTCCCTTGGTGCGCGGCCACTTGCGGGTCACGTGTCGGAGCACATCGGCGCCGAAGCGGCGCTCTTCGTTGATCCGCTCGCTGAAGTGAATCCCGACGTACAGGTAGTCCTCCGGACCCAGTGCGGGTTCGGCGAGGAATGCGCGCGCGAACTCCTTGCCCCCGTCCATGAGCAGGCGGCTGACCTCTTCCAGGGCCGGGTCGCGCATGCGCTGCGAGCGGTCCATGTCCTTGCGGCTGGACTTGATCCGCACCACGGCCAGGCGCATGCGAATCTCCGGGGTGATGTGCGCAGTGCCCTCCAGAAGCGCCAGGCAGTCGCGTTCGCGGTGATGGTCCTTCGCCTTTCGCGCCGCGTTCGCTCGGGCGAGCACGGAGCGGCGAAAGCCCTCTCTCTGCACCGCCAACAGGGCGTTCCTGTAGACTTGGGCCCTGGGGTCGCTGGCCGCCACCAGCTCGAACAACCGCTGCGCCATGCGCCGGGTCGCTTCCTGACCGACGCGCTTGCGATGGTCGCCCAGGATATCCACCAAGTCCGCGGCCGCGGCCGGGTCTTCGATCTCCTCGATCTCCTCCACGAGCACCTGGGCCGCATTCGACATGTGGCTGAGCGCCTCTCGCGCCGCATCCCGGAGGTTCCGGTCCTGGTGGCCCAGAAACTGCCGGATCAGCCGCGCGTGGCCTACCGTGTCCAGTTGCCCCAGGGCCCGCACCGCGTATGCCTGCACCTCGCCATGCGGGCTTTCCACCAGCTTGCGCAGGGTCTCGGCGTCCTTGCGCCGGGGCTTGATCTGCTGCAAGACCTCGACCGCATGGTGAACGAGCTGCGGGTCCTCTTCGTCCAGGATCGGCAGCAAGGCGCGCACCACGTCCCCGTGCGTCTCGCCCTTGTACGGCAGCCGGGCCAGACTCATCAGCGCGTGCCGGCGCACTCCCGCGTCATGGTCTCGACTCACGTACGGCAGCAGGGGCTTCTTGCATCGGTTCTCGCCCACAATGCCCAGGCTGATCAGCACGGCCGACAGGGCGGTCGGACTCCTGCGGGTGCGACGCTCCTCGAGCATCGACCGCAGACGACGCACCAAGTCGTTGCGCTGCTTCTTGTTGAAGTTGTCGATCTCCTCGCGCAAGGCATGGACCGCCGCGCGGACAACCTCGTGGTCCTCGTGATAGAATAGCTCGCACAGGAACCCCAGCGCCGGCTCGGTGCGGATCCTGGGCAGGACTTCCGCAACCACCTGATGCACGGACGGATCAAGCTTGGGATACAGCCGCTTCAGGGTCATCACCGCGCGGGGACCGGTGTTGCCCAGCGTCTCCAGCACCGCGTGGCGGTCCAGCGTCTCGTTGGTTACAGCCTGCAGCAGGTATTTGACAGCCGAGTCGTGCGGGGCCCGACGCAAGGCCGCAAGCAGGGCCTCGGCAATCTCAGGGTCGCTCGTGCCGGCGAGCGTCTCGCCGATCGCCTTGATGGCCCCGGGCTCGCGCGGTCGGATCCGCGCGAGCACCACGGCTGCGGAACGTCGGATCTGCGTGTCCTCATCGCGCAGCATCGCGCAGATCGTTTTGAGCGTGCCGTTCAAGCTTCGCTCCTACAGGGCATTTCCGACACCGTACCGCCTCCGTACGCATTGCCCCTACACAAGACGCCGTATTATACGCCCCCCCGAGGGGATGTCAACCGCAAAACCCGGTCTCCAGCGGCCCACCACCTCCTCTAACTTACTCAATTACATTGGGTTATGTTTACGGTTGCCGGTGAGGTGCAGGGCCGCGCGCTGGCACCCGGTGACCGTAGCCCTGCAAAAAGCCCAGAAAAGGCCTTGACGCGCATGCCGGAGAATCTATACTAATGCCGTAATCGGCGGGCCTTGAAGTACATGCGTGGATTCTCCGAGCGCTTCTCGGATGCAAGGCCCCGCATCCCAGTTCCAGTCCCTCTGAACGGCCAAGCAAGCAAGTGTTCTGAGCGGACTTTGGCGACCCCACAGAGAGACGCTAGCGCATCTCATCATCCTCTACCGGCTTACATCCGAAGGAACCCTGGATATAGGCGTCCGCGTCGGTCGATATCCGGCATGCCCCCGCCACAAACGCGGGAAATGGGACGCGCACAGAACCAGGCATCCGCGAATGCCCAAACGGCTTTTTCTCGTTGACGGACACGCGCAGACGTACCGTGCATTCTATGCGGTCGAGGGGCTGCGCGCGCCGGACGGCCGACCCACGGGCGCCGTGTACGGGTTCACCCGCATGCTCATGGATACGATTCGTCGCCATCGCCCCGACTACCTGGCCGTGGCCTTCGACGCGCCCGGCCCCACCTTCCGGCACGAGGCCTATGCGGACTACAAGGCCACGCGCAAGCCCACGCCGTCCGAGCTCACGGCCCAGGTGCCCTTGATCCACCAGATCGTGGAGGCGTTCGGCATCCCCATCTATATGATCGACAACTACGAGGCAGACGACGTGATCGGTACCCTGGCGCGCAAGGCCCTGGACCAGGGCCTCGATCAAGTCGTGCTCGTGAGCGCGGACAAGGACCTCGCGCAGCTGCTCGCGGGCCGCGTGTGCATCTATGACCCGCGCAAGGACGAGTTCACCACCGCAGACGAATACGAGAAGAAGAAGGCGTTCCCGCCCCATCTGCTGCCCGACGTCATGGGGCTGGTCGGCGATTCCTCCGACAACATCCCTGGCGTGCCCGGAATCGGACACAAGGGCGCGGCGCAGCTCATTGGCCGGTACGGCAGCCTGGACGCCCTGCTCGAGCACAAGGACGAGGTCAAGGGCAAGCGCGGTGAGAGCCTGCGCCAGCACGCCGACCAGGCGCGCCTGAGCCGAGACCTGGCCACCATCGACCGGCAGGTGCCCGTGGACCTGGATCTGGACGCGTGCCGGCACACGACCCCGCACGAGGCGCAGCTATTCTCTCTGTACGACGACCTCGGGTTCCAGACCCTGAAGAAGACCCTCAGCGACGCGACGCTGCAGCGCAACGCGGTGGATACGGACTACCGATTGGTGAACACCGAGGACGCCTACCAGGACTTCCGCGCCCAGCTGGG
>Ga0180432_10000597_pt1 | contig 60310 bp, 48 predicted proteins | sample SS_ome_10_FD_132414 | JGI IMG/M metagenome (GOLD analysis project Ga0180432, IMG submission 132414) | Hypersaline lake sediment archaeal communities from the Salton Sea, California, USA - SS_1_MS_2 metaG | ecosystem: Environmental > Aquatic > Non-marine Saline and Alkaline > Hypersaline >... | reverse complement strand
TTGTCGATCCGTGAGTGCAGCCCGCTTCATGGTCGTCCCCTCCTCGGCCGATTCCCAAGCCTGTGGAAGGGATATCGTCAACGTCCACCGGATGCCTCCAGCGTTTTCAGACAAAGCCTAGCCCCACAAGCACGAACCTCACCTGAGACCCAAGGCCTACGGCTCGGTCATCCAGAAAATCCTCGATCGGCGTGATGACAACGACCAATAGGGCTTTGACTGCCAGTGCAAGGAAGGTCACGGACGTAGCTACCGTGGCCGCTCGACTTCGAAGAAACACCGAGCAGATTACCAAAATCCCGAGAACGAGGTCCAGCAAGGTCCCCTGGACCACGCCGAAAAACGCCATGGGGGAGAGCGACGACACGTCAAGGAGCAGAATAGCGGTGCCACCCGCGAACAGGCCGCACCAGAACAGGATGATATAGGTATTGATTGTCAGCAGTAGCGGCCGGGCCGGCCACTTGCGGTCAGTTCGGGTGTTGGTTGACCCACGCCGAATCATGTGTCCCTTTTGTAGCGGTCGCTGTCCCAGTCCGCCTGTTCCGCCGCCGCACCTGCGGGTGCGCGAGGTCAGTCCAACCGATGTTTGGCGATGAGCTTCCCGTCCTTGTCGAACGAGAAGTGGAACGTTACCGGCAGATAGAAGGTGGGCACCGTGTAGCTTAGCGTAGACTCTGTCTGCTCGGCCACGTCCTCGCCGATGCGTTGCTCATCCCAGTACGGCATGAGAGGGAAGCGGTTGCGCTCTCCCGGACCGCCCATCAACGCCTGCACTTCGCGTAGCGTCATGCCGCGAGTCGCCTGCCTGTACCTGGCATGGAGCTCTCGGATCCGCGGAAACGGGCGATGCAGCCACCACAGGGTCACCGCCCCTGCGGTCAACACCAGGAGCAGCGAGCCTGCTAAGAGCCTGCCCCACCTGCGCCGCAGGAAGGCCACAGAAGCGCTCAACGCACGCCGCGCGCCAGGGTTCATCGGGCACCTCGCGCTGCTCGGGGTCACTTGGCCTCACGAAAGAGCGCCTAGGCGAGAGAGCGGCTACCGGTCTTGCTGGTTGCTCTCAGCCGAAGACCGCTCGAACTCGTCGATCCTAGGTTGCTTGATCGAGCCGTCACGGCACACGAGCAGGACGGCGGGGACTCTTACCAAATCCCACCCCGGAACGGCCTCCTGATGGCCGTGCGACGCAAGCACATACTCGCCGACCTCCTAGCCCAGATACTCTATGCGCCGGGCACCACCTTCGGTCCTCGCGGCCGCACAACAAGCGTACGGACCTACTGCTCGGCCCATACCCTCGCTTGCGCTCCGGCAACCGCACTGTACGCCCTAGGGAGCGCGTAGTCCACCTTCAATTCCTGCCGTGTTCGCGGTAGTAGGCCAGGCCCTGGACCAGGGTCTTCACGTTCTCCGGGTTCGTGCCGGGCGTGATGGAGCTGCTCGCGCCCAGGAACAGCCCGGTCGGCGGGCCGTTGGCGACCAGGAAGTCGAGCTCCCTCTTCACGTCCTGGCGCGTGCCGTGCGGCAACGTGGTGGTCACGGACACGCCGGCCTGGATGATGAGCGGCTCGCCGTCGCGCGTGCGCATGGCGCAGATTCGCCGATAGTCCATGCCGGCCTCGTACTGGAAGCCCTGGAAGCCCACCAGCCCGACGTCCAGGAGGCGCGGCACCATGTCCATCAGGTTGCCGTCGCAGTGCCAGATGAGGTTCACGCCCGCGTCCAGCAGGGGCCGCACGGCACGCGCAAAGTGCGGGAACCAGATGCGGTCCAGACTCTTCACATCCACGAGCGTGCCGCGCGAGTCGGCCATGTCGTGGTCCAGGCGCAGGAGCTTGGGCAGGGCGCCTTCCGCATACGCGCGGGCCGCGACGGCGTTCCTCTTGGCGGCCAGGTCGGCCTGGAGCCGGAAGTCGGTCTCCATCAGACCCGGATAGAGCGCATACGCCATGAAGTAGTTCGCATACCCGTACATGCGGTAGCGCAGGCTGGGCTTGGTCTGGAACCCGCCGGCGTACGGGATCTTGAGCAGGTTCGGCCCGAACGCCTGTTGGCAATCCCTTTCCATGTCGATCAACGCGCGCACGGCTGCATCGTCGTCCGGATCACAAGCCGCAATGTCCTTCTCCAGGCCCGGGAACACGAGGCGCTCCAGGTGCATGGCCACCGCCTCAGGCGAGTCGATCAGCACGCCGTCGCACTCGATGCGCTCCGCGCCCGTGGTGGCGTCCCGCTCGCGATGGTTGTCATACCCCGTGGCGGTCATGGTGAGCGGATTGCGTGGGATCCACTGGTCGATGGCGCACGCGCCGATGGCCTTCTGGCACGCGAGGTACACCCCCTCGGGGTCCTGCTCATAATCGCCGGGCGGCACACCGGCGAGCTCCTCCATCAAGGGCACGTGCATCAGATTCATGCCCTTGGTGGGGATGCCCTGCGTGGGCCGGTGCTCGATCGTGTCCCAGGCGAGCCGGGCGCGCTCGCCCAGCCTTTCGTAGACGGGGTGAGGTGTCGATCGCTCACGCCTGTCCGTGCGCATGCGGCAGGTTCCCCACGGTGCCCGGCGTGATGAGCACGTAACTCACGCGCAGCACGCACCGTTGTCGCCCGCCCTGCCGAACAGGTGGAACAGCTCGGCACCGGCCCCTACCACGTCTGCGCGCTGAACACGAGGTCGCCAAAGTGCTCCGGGCTGTGATTGCCCTGCGGCTCGGGCACGTGGAACAGGTGGCTTGCGCCCTCGGGGAACTTGGTCTCCCCGCTCATGCGGAACAGGTTCGCCCGCCACCGCTCGCCGTCGCGCGGCGCGCCGTTCCAGCCGAACACCTTCCACCCGGACCAGGGCACGCTGAACTCGAGCACCCAGTACTCGTCCGGCTCCTCGTCGTTCATGGTCCCCTCGTGGAACCGGCCCACCTGCAGGCCCGGCCAGTACCAGTTGGGCCGCTTCTTGTCCGGTTCGGTCACGCCGGGCAGGTCGCGCACGAGCTCGGGGTGCGGCTCGGGCATGCACACCCGGGTGTTGACGCTGCCCAGGGTGTTGATCTCGATGTTCGAGTACCAGCCGGGACGCTCCTTGACCGGGCAGATGAAGGCCTCGAAGACGTCGTCGCGGAACACGGGGGTGTTGCGCTGCTTGTACGTGCCGATGATGTCCTTGTCATAGGCCTTGATGGAGACGTACAGGTTCTCGTCGTCCCACAGCATCTTCACTTCCGTGCGCATGTCCGAGGGCTCGTGGGTGTGGTACTTGAGCATGGGCAGGGGCTCGGCGCGCTGCCAGTCCGCTTCCCACAGGTTCCCGTCCAGGAAGATCTCGCCCGAGGCGCGGCGGATGACCACCTCGCCGTTGGGGTTATGGTACTCGCGTTCTTGGGCCATCGCGGATGGCTGGGCTTCCGGGGGTGCCGAGTGATACGCCATCTCTTGCCGCTGGCCGCATCCGGCCGCCAGAATCATTGCGAACATCCCTGACCACAGCAGCTTACGCATATGTGCCCTCCGCTTGCGGGTCGCGTTCGAACGCGCCCGGACGCCCGGGGCGCGCGCAAGAGACACCCTAGGCGACCCCTCGACTCCGTCAAGGAAAATCTGCCTTCTCACACGAGGACAAGCGCAAATAGGGTTCACGAGTTCTCAACATTCTGCTAACATCCCCTGAGCTCTCGAACGCGGCCCGACGAGGCCCACTTTCTCCAGAGGAGGAAGGTCTTGCGTACAGCCAGGGGCGTCCTGGTCTGCATAGGGCTCCTTGCCGCGCTCGCGGCGGCCGGATGCCGCTCGACCGGGGACGTCACCCCCGCAGCCCTGGACATCCTGGGTCCCGCCACGCGCGCGGACTTGCTCGGCACCAGCCAGCAGGCCCGATTCGTGGTCCTGGGGGCTCGGCAGCGCACGCTCCTGGGCGGCCAGAGCATTCCGCCCGCGGCCGGGGTGCGCGTGGACTTCGACATCCTCAGCCAGCCCGCCGGCGCGCAAGCGCGCATCGAGACCCCGCGGACGGCTACCGACGCGGGCGGGACCGTGCAGACCACGCTGGTCCTGGGCAACGCGCCGGGCGTGTACCGGCTCCGGGCCACGCTGCCCGACCATCCTGCGGTCCGGCCGAGGACGATCACCTATCTGGCCGGGCTCAAGGTCCTTCATAGCGGACAGGATGGCTGGGTTCGCCAGTCCCTCGATCAGCCGATCTCCGTGCTGGTGCAGCAGGCCCCGGGCCAGGGGGCGCCCGAGGCCGTGGTCGAGTTCGACCTGCGCCACGGGCCGCCGGGCACGCGCCTCTCGTCCGCCCAAGCCACGACCGACGACCACGGCTTCGCCTCGATACAAGTAACGCTTGGCGACCGTCAGGGCAAGGGCGCGGTCGGCGTGCGTTTGCTGGAGAGCCCGCTGGGCGACCGCGCTTCCCAGTACACCGTGCAGGCCGAGTTCCTGGCCATTGATCCGGTGTGGCTGCCGCTCACGGTGGTGGGCGGTCTGGCCATCTTTATCTTCGGGATGCGGCTCATGAGCGAGGGACTCTCGCTCGTGGCCGGGGACCGGCTGCGCGCCCTGCTGGGGTTCCTCACTCGCAATCGGTTCGCAGCCGTCGGGGTCGGGGCCCTGACCACCGGGCTCATCCAGAGCTCGTCGGCCTGCACGGTCATGGTGGTGGGATTCGTGAACGCGGGGCTCATGCAGCTCGAACAGGCCATCGGCGTCATCATGGGCTCGAACATCGGCACCACGGTGACCGCGCAGATGATCAGCTTCAAGCTCGGGGTCCTGGCCTTGCCCGCCATCGCCGTAGGCGTGGTGCTCATGCTCCTGGCGCGGCGCCAGCAGGTGCGGTTCGCCAGCCAGATCCTGATCGGGTTCGGCTTGCTGTTCCTGGGCATGAGCATGATGAGCGACACGCTCAAGGGCCTACAGGACTCGGTCACGTTGCGCGGCATCTTCGACGGGCTGGCCGTGGCGCCGCAGGCCGGACGCGTGTTCTCGGTCTGGGGGCTTGTGGTGGCCGTGGGCGCGGGGGCGCTCTTGACGATCATCGTGCAGAGTTCCAGCGCGTCGATCGGTCTGCTCATGGCCCTGGCGGGCGCGGGGCTGGTGGATGTGTACACCGCGTTCGCGATCCTGCTCGGAGACAACATCGGCACCACGGTCACCGCGGCCCTGGCTTCCATCGGCACGTCTCGCAACGCCAAGCGCGCGGCCCTGGCCCACTTTCTGTTCAATAGCACCGGTACCGCGGTCATGATCGCGCTCGTGTTCGTGCCCTGGCCGGGCACGGACCAGCCGGTGTTCATGCAGTTGGTCGCGCATCTGACTGCGGGCGACCCGTTCGCGGGAGAGAATCTGCCGCGGTACTTGGCCAACGCGCACACCCTGTTCAACGTCTCCTGCACGGTGCTGTTCGTGGGATTCGTCTCTACGCTGGCTTGGATGTGCCGGGCGGTGGTCCGCGGAGAGGACCCGGAGGACCCAGCCCGGCGAATGCGGCGTTTCCTGGAGCCTCATCTGCTGCGGGCGCCCTCCATTGCCATTCAACAGGCCCAGGCCGAGCTCGCCTATATGCTGCGCCAGTCGCGCGCAGTCACTCGGGACGCGTTCCGGGCTATCGCCGGACTGGGCGACCCGGACTGGGAACAACTGGCCGATTCGGTGCGTGAGCGCGAGCGCGATGTGGATGCGCTGCAGATCGCGCTTACCGATTACGTACGCGACATCAGTCTGGAGCATCTGACCACGGAACAGGGCCGCACACTGCCTCGGCTATTGCACTCGGTTAACGATGCCGAACGCATCGCCGATCATGGCATCCAGCTTCTGCGTCTGGCCCGACGCATGCGCAAGCGGTCGCTTCCGTTCACCGAGGACGCACAGGCACAGATGAGCAATATGTGCGAGACGGTCTCTCGGCTTTTCGACCAATGCTTATTCGTGCTTGATGTGTCCAGTGGCGCGGAATGGGATTCCGAGGAAAACAAGGCCTCTTTGCGCCGCAACTACCGCGAGGCGCGCGCCACCTGGCGCCGGCTGAAGGACCAGGAAAGCGATTATCGCAAGGACCACGTGAGCCGATACGAGTCCGGGGCCTGCGACATGCGCGCGGGTGCAGTGTTCGTGGCCGTGCTGCTCAGCTTGCTGCGTATCGGCGGGCACCTCATGAACATCATCCAGGCCGCGACCCCCGATCCTCTTCAGAGTCGATAGCGGACCCGTTGCGCACGAACCTTCTGCTTCGGCATCACGAGGGAGTCGCAAGCAGTCCTCCTGCGACAAGCCGGTCCGGCCGCGCAAAGGGTCCAAGCTCCTCACGGGTCCCAGTCGGCTTAGGCCGACTGGAGGAACGGGACGAGATCCGGACGCTCCGTGTACAGGACGCCAAGGCGGTGCGCCGCGACCAGGGCCTTGACCACTTGAGGGTCGTAGCGCCGGTTGGACTCGTAGCTCGCGGCTGCGATGCCCCGCTGGTGCCGCCCGGCGTCCGTGCCTCCGCGCCGTCCGTGCGCATGGGCCTCGAACGCGCGCGCGACCGCCAGTACGCGCGCGGCCACGGGAATCGAATCTCTGCGCAGGCCCTGCGGGCCCTGTCCGTCCCATCGTTCGTCCGCCAATCGCAGGGCAGCGACCACGCGGGCGGGCGCGGCAATCTCGCGCGCGAGCTCCACAGCGGCCTCTCGCGCGTCGGGAGCGCCTGCCGCGTTGTCGGCCTCCATCACCGCGGGCGCCAGGTCCTGCAACAAGGCCGCAAGCTCGATGTGGCCGCGAGTTTTGCGGGGCAAGTCCATCTGCAGGGCAATGCCCGCGGCGTAGCCTGCCACGCGCAGGCCGCGCCCCGCCCCCTGCGGGTCCCGGCGCTCGTGCAGGCGGGTGAGCAGCCGCAGGGTGCCCAGCAGCCCGGCCCTGCGCTCCTGCTGGGCGTGCACACGCTCCACGGCCAGCCCCAGGAGGTCGCTCATCGCAGCGGCGAGGCACAGGTCCTCGTTCACGAACACCCGCCCGGTCCGGTGTCGGGCGAGGTAGAGCACGCCCCGGGCCTCGCCGCAGCACAGCACGGGCGAGGCGATAACCGTGTGGATCCGCTTGCGCCGGACGCTGTCGCCCCCACCGAAACGCTCGTCCTGCATGGCGTCGCGGCTCAGGATCGCCCGCTTCTCGGCCAGGGCGCGGCGCAGAATCGTGCGGCTCACCTTGCTGTCGCGCACCTGCGCACGGCGGTAGCTCCCGGCCGCCACCAGCATCCCGCGGCGCGGCTCCGGGGTGAACAGGTACCCCTCGTCGACCTCAAGCTCCTCCGCGCAGATCTGGACGGCCTCTCGGTACAGGGCCTCCGGGGCGCGCGCCTGTGCCAGCAGGCGCGTCAGGCGCAAGAGGGCGCGCGATCCCGCGCCATACAGTTCGCTCGCTCTTTGGGGGGCGCCTTCTCGGGGCAACGACTCAGTCTCGGTCAATCGGTCCTCCGCGGCCCGCGTAAACCGCACGGGCGTAGGCGTCGAGCGAGCCTCGTACACGAGCAGCGTGTCCCCCACGCGGACCTCGTCCCCGTCGCGCAAGAGCTCCCGGTCCACGGACCGGCCATTGACATAGGTCCCGGTGCGCGTGCCCAGGTCGCGAATGAAGCACATCTCGTCCACGCGGAAAACCTCCGCGTGCTCGGGCGCCACGCTCGCGTCCAGGATCCGAACCCCGCAGTCGTACGAACCTCCCAGGAACAGGGGCTCCTTGCCCAGGGAAAAGGTGGCCCCCGATTCCGGGCCGTTGAGCATGCGTAGCCGTGTCATATGCGCCTCCTCGCGTCACGTCGCTTCTTCGGGTCCTCCGGCCCTACGCGCGCCTTCGTTCGCGGCGTCGCGCTCCATCCACACAACGCAGGAGGGCGGCCAGACATTGCGCATTACAGGCGCCCCCAGGCCCTCACGCAAGTGAGTTCCATGTTGGTCTTCTGTGTCCGGGTTCAAACGCGCGAGCACTCCGGGTTTACTTCTGCGCAGCGGCCTGCTAAGATCATGCCGACGCAGGAGGAACATCTATGACCCAGTCCACGTCCGCCTCGCAACCGCCGCCGATTCTGCCCGACAAGAGCACGGCACGCGACCGAATCGGGTTCGCGCCGCACGTGAAGGCCGTTGCAGAGACGGCGCTCGCGGCGGCTGGCGGTTCGACGCCGATGGTCATCGGCGTGGTCGGCGCGCCCCGGCAGGGGCGCACGAGCTTCCTGCGCCAAGTAGAGGCGCGGCTGCGAGAGGCCGAGGCCCCTGCGCCCGTCCTCGTGCGGTTCGCGGCCGACCGGGGCGATTCGGCGCAGGTCCCGGGCATGCTCCTGCGCGCCCTTGCCGCCGCAGTGCGCGCCCGCACCGGGGACACGACCGGAGGCGCCGAGCACGAGCAGGCGGACCTCGCCTTCGTTACCGCGCTCGAGGCCCGCCTGGAGGGCCGCCACCCCCCGGTGTCCGCACCGGGCCTGCCCGTAGTCGTGCTCATCGACGACCTGGACCGGGCCCCGGACCGCGCGGTGACCGGGCTTGAGCAGGCCCTGGACCTTCCCGGGGTGGCGTTCGTGTGCGCGGTCGGTCCGGGAGAGGCGCGCCTGCGCACGGACCTCGCGGTCGGACTGCCGCGCCCGGATCGGGCGGCCTTGCGCGCGCACCTTGCGGAGCTTGTCGCAGACCGGACGGGCGTGGCTGGCGAGGAAGACCGGCTTCTGGACGTGCTCGGCGACGACTTGGGTCGCGTGAAGCGGTTCGCGAACGCCTTGGGCTATGCGCTCTGGTTTGCCGGCCGTGGCGCCGGTCCCGAACCCACGAGCGACTTGGCCCGCCTGGCCCGCGCGGGCCAGGCTCTGCGCCTGTTCCTCGTGGCCGAACGTCTGCCCCGTCTGCACCAGGCCCTGGACGAGGAACCGGCGCTTCTCGTGGCCCTGGAGCGGTCGCTCAGAGAGCACGGCAGCGTGCAGTCCGGGGCGATCTCAGGCATGGACCGCTTGCTCGGCGGCGACGGCGGACCTGTGCTCGAGCGGATCCTGCGCCACGAGCACGCAGACGAGCCGCCTTTCTTTGCGGATGCGGACACGGTCCGGGCGAGCCTTCGCATTCTCCAGCCGGTGAGCACCCCGCGCCTGATGTCAAGGCCGCTCGAGCCGAACGAACAGGTCGGGCCCGCTCCAGTCGCCGCGTCCGAAGCCGCGTCCGTGGAGCAAGCCGGCGCCGCCACCCTGGTCGGCGAGCCTTCGTCCGCGGACCAGGAGCAGCGCAGCCCGTCCGAGCTCCTACGCGACCTCGATCATCCCAGCGGCCAGGTGCGCCGCGCAGCCGCCGAGTCGCTGGGCGCTGCGGGCGAGTCGGGCGCGGTGCCCGCGCTCATCGCCAAGCTGAACGAACCCGCGCCCGAGGGGCGGCGCGCGGCCGTGGTGGCTCTGGGCGCGCTCGGCGACGAGCGGGCCGTCGATCCCCTGCTCGGCCTGATCGAGGACGAAGACCCGGACGTGCGGCGCGCCGCGTTCGGCGCGCTCGGCCGCATCGGGAGCGACCGCGCCGTCGACCCCCTCGTGCCCAAGCTCCAGGACGACCAGCGCCGCGTGCGGCAGGCTGCGCTGGGCGCGCTTGTCAAGATCCTGCGCGACGAGACCGATCAGAAGCTGCTCTCGCGCGACTTCGATGGGGTGCACCCGTGGCTGGACCCGGCCTTTCCCATTGATGCGGAGCGCCGCCGCCGCGCGGCCGAGGCCCTCAGGCTTTCGGACAAGGAGGTGGTCCGCCGCTACCAGGACCTGGCCAAGCACCTCGGCCTTGCCCTCACCGGGTAGGCGAGGCTTCGGCGCCCGATGCTGTCGCGACCGCCTCGGAGGCCTGCCCGTCCCCCTCGTCCGACTCCTCGGACTCCTCGCGCACCAGCACAAGCCGGAACCCGTATTGCGGGTTGCGCACGTGCGGGACGTTCGCCTGGCGCGAGGCCGACCGGCACTGATGCGCCACGCTGTTGCGGGCGCCCCCGCGCAGCACGCGGCGCACCTCTCCCCCCCGAGCCGAGGCCTGGTTGACCGGATTCTCGATCGGGCTGCGCTCGTAGAAGTCCGGGTCATACACGTCCACGCACCACTCCCACACGTTCCCATACATGTCGTGCAGGCCCCAGGCGTTGGGCTCCTTCAGGCCCACCGGATGCGTGCGACGCTCGGCGTTCTCGGCAAACCAGGCGTGCGCGGTCAAGTCCTCCGCGTCCTCGCCGAACGCGTAGGGGGTCTGGGACCCGGCGCGGCACGCATACTCCCACTCCGCCTCGGTGGGCAGGCGGAACCGCCACCCCTCGGGCGCATGTTCGTTGACCGTCGGCAGGAACGTCTCGGTGATCTCTTCCCAGTCCACCCGCTGCACGGGAAGGCGCCGGACGTCTTCTTCTTCGACCTGCTCCTTGCTCGGATTCCCGTCGACCAGGGCGGTCCACTGGCCCTGAGTCACCTCGGTGCGCCCCATGTAGAAGGGCGGCATCAGCCGTACCCGATGCAGCTGCTCGTCTTCGCTGTTCGTCTCGCTCGGAGGGCTGCCCATCTCGAACTCGCCGGCGGGGACGAGCATAAGGTCCAGGCGCGCCCCGCCGGGCAGGTTCACGGTCCGGCGCACCGGCAGGTCCAGGGCATGGGCGGTCTCGAGCTGGCGGCGCTTGGCCTCGTCCTCGCTGAACGGCCACGTCCGCTCGCCCCATCGGGCCCGGGCCAGGGCCAGGGTCCGGCGCACCTCTTGCAGGGCCTCGGGCTGATCCCCGGTCTCGTCCAGGATCTCGCGCACCTGAGAGAGCGTGCCCAGCCGGCGGGTGAGCTCCGCTTCGTAGCCTTGGGCCCTGCGGTGGTGCCTTGCGCTGGTCTGGGTCTGGCTGATGAGGTCCTGGCTCTTGCTCAACGACAGGTGCACCAGGTACCCGAGCGCGCCCAGGGTCACCACCGCGGCCGTCAGCGCCGCCACGCGCGCCAGGCGCAGCCGCCGGGCGTGCGCGTCGCGCCGCCACCGGGCCACGCGCACGGCCTCCCACAGGTCCACGTGCTCGGCGTCCAGCGGATCGAGCAGGCCCCAGGCGAGGTCCAGGTCGTGCTTCTCGAACGCGCAGGCCGCGTACTCCAGGTGTGCGCGCGACAGGGCCTGCCGCGCGGATCGGTTGCCCTCCCACAGGCCGATGGCCTCGCGCAGACGAAAGAGCGCCTGGGCGAAGTCCTCGTAGTCGCGGGTGTGGCTGGCGCGCTCCAGGTCTTCGCCCGCCCGGCGGGCGAGCGCGATGCTCTCCGCGTGCGACAGGTACTCGCGCACCGCGGCCTGGAACGCCTGCACGCTGGCGTACCGGTCCTTGGGCTCCAGGGCCATGGCTCTGTGCGCGATGCGCACGAGCTCCTCGTCGCCCTCCGCCGGATCGATCACGTTGCTCGCCGCGTTGCGCAGGCAGTCGCGCAGGCTCTTGCCCGAATGCGGACGCCGGCCCGTGACGAGCTCGTACAGCACGGCGCCCAGCAGATACACGTCGCTGTACGTGCCCAGATCCTCGGCCTGGCCCGCGGCCATCTCCGGAGCCATGTACGCGGGCGTGCCCGCAAGCGCATTGCGCGGGGTCACCCGGCCGGCCTTGCCGCCCTCGGCCACGGACACAGCCAGGCCCCAGTCCATGATGAGCACCTCGCCGAACCCGCCCAGCATCACGTTCTCGGGCTTGAGGTCGCGGTGGATCACCCCGCGGCTGTGGGCAAAGGCCACGCCGTCGGCCACACGCAGCAGGATGTCCAGGTTCTCCTCCAGGGACTTGTCGCGCAGCACCTGGTCCCAGGGCGTGCCGCGCACCCGCTTCATCGCGTAGAACAGGAACCCCTTGTCATTGGCGCCCATGTCGTAGATGGGCACGATGTTGGGGTGGTCCAGGTCGCCGGTGACCGCGGCCTCGGACACGAACTTCTCGCGCACCTCGTCGCTCTCGGCCGCCTCGGTCTTGATCATCTTCAGGGCCACGGTGCGATCCAGGGCCGCCTGCCGAGCCTCGTACACCACGCCCATGCCGCCCTCGCCCAGCGCGGTCAGAAGCTCGTAGTCGGCCGCCGGACCCGGACGCAGCCCGCCGCCACCCAGGATCCGCCGCTTGATGGCCACCTGCGAGGGACCCGCGCCCGCCGGGCCCTCCTGCTTGATGGTGCGCCCGGCGTTGGCCTCGGACCACCCGCCCTCTTCGAGCAGGGCCCGGCTGCTCAGCTCCGCGTCGCGGCCGGCGGTGCTGGCCGTGGGCCCCTCGGTCTCGAGCGTGGCCCCGGACCACTCGCCCTCGTCGCTGCGCGCGCCGGGCATGGAGGTCTGCCCGGGCGGGGGGGTGGCCATGGTCGCCTCGAAGCTCGCCGCCGACGCGTCGAACTCGCCCGAGGCCGCCGGGGGCTCCTCGGGTGCGGGCCCCTCGCCCCGGTCCGTGGCCGCGCCGGACGGGCTCTCCACCGTGCGCTCGTGCGGATCGGGCAGGGCGCCGGACTCGCCGCCGCCCGCGGGCGTGGACAGGTCCACCGTGCCCTCGGACGGGGCCTCCAGCCGGTCGGGCAGCCCTCGCCCGCAGGCCGGACACACCCTGCGCTCCAGGTCCGCGGACTCCAGGTTGTGATGGCAGTGCGGACAGTGCGCCATGCCCGCCTCCCCTTTGCGAGCGCCCGGCCCCCATTGGGCCCGGGTGCATGGTAGCGCGCGCAGGCCCGGTTTGCAAGCGCGCAGACGGCCAGGTCCAGCCCGCGCCCGGACTTGACACCTTCGCCCGCCCCGCGTACGGTCGGCTGCGGGGACGTGTCGGCAACGGGAGCCCAACCCCGAACCCCAGCCCGGAGGGCCAGGTCATGAACAGGCGCACCTCGGTGCTCGTGTGGATCCTGGTGTTCCTGCCGCTGGCCGTGCTCGTGGGCCTGTTGTGGCGAGCGCACGTGTTGCGCGAGCGGGCCGCCGACGAGGAGGCGCAGCGCAACGCGACCCTGGATGAAGCTCGGCTCCTGACCGCGCAACAGATCGAAGAGAAGCGGGCCGAGTCCGGACTTCTCGTCACCCCGCGGCCGTGGCCGGGGGTGCAACGATTGGTCATCATGGAACGCATGTCGACGAAGCAGCCGCCCAAGGGTCCCTTTGCCCCGAAGCCCCTGATCCCGGACCCGATCGAGGTGTCGATCCGTGCCGACGTGGCGCCCGAGTTCTTGCGGCTTCTGACAACAGACCAGGACGCTGCTGCCCCCGGAGCTGCATGGTCTCATGCGATTGCCGACCTGCGAGCGGACACCATCCCCGCATGGGCGCGAGGCCGCGATTTGGACAAGATGCCGCCGCTGGTGGGCGCATTCTTGGCAGCCACGGACATGGAGGAGACCGACGGCGAGGGCCGTCGGCATGACATGCTGCATCTGGACCTTACGGGGTACCACGGGGGTAGGGACTTCAGGCTATCTGTGCTAACCGCATCCGTGTTCAATGACGAAGAGGATGGCTTCGAGCATAGGCGCGTAGACCTTGATGAGCGATGGCCGGACTTGATCGGATGCGACAGGGAAAAATGGCGCAAGGCATCCAGTCTGGCAAAGCTCCAAGAGGTTGTGGAGAGCATCGGAGTCGACGGACTGCTTGAGCATTCGCAGGCCGCACAGCTGCCCGGAGATTGGCCACGAGCGCTCCCTGCCCCCGCAACCTGGGCCAGCACCTACCTGGGTGTCCGGCGGAAGCTCCTTGGCACGAGGATGGTTGCATTCGGAGACGGGCTGATCCCCTGTTGGGAAGTCGCGTGGGTGCATAGCCTGTCGCCCTTGCAGGGGCGGGAGCCTGTCGGCGTCGACAGGCTTTTCGTTTGCCCAGGGGGCGTGGGTCCCGGATCGGGATACGTTCTTTGGTGGACGTGCTATCCATCCGAGGACGCGGCTGCAGAGCTTTGGGACGATCCGACAGTCTTATTCAGCGAGATGCCCAGCAACGGAATCAAGCGTATGCAGGCCGCGCGCCTGATCTGCGTCCCCGCCGACGAGGTCCTCTGGCACGCGGGCGACGAGCCGGACGCGGGGTGGAAAGCGTGGAGGCTGGGTCCGCCTGAGCAGGACCCGGCGCTCGTGGAGTAGCGCCCCGCATACGGTCGGCTGCGGGGACGTGTCGGCAACGGGAGCCCAACCCCGAACCCCGTCCGGAGGACCGGGCCATGAAGAAGCTCGCATGGGTAGGTGCGGCGCTCGTGGCGGTGGTGGTGCTCGGTGGCCTCGCTTGGTGGATCTTGCCGCACGGCGAGACCACGGGCCGACCGGGCCCCCAGCGCCCATCCGCACCGGGGGCCGAACAAGCGGCCGCCCAGCCCCCGGTCACGCCCCGGCCCTGGCCGGGTGCGGAGCGCCTGGTGTACATGGTCTCCGTGAGAGAGCGAAAGGACGACGAGGACAGCTCGCCCAGCGCGTCCGAGCAGCAGCCGCATGGCACCATCCAGGTGACGCTGCGGTCCGACCGCGTGGAGGACCTCCTCCAGTACCTGAGAACCGACTCCGACCGATACGCGCGCGCCCTGCGTCCTTCCGCCGCAGAGGACGGGAAGGTGGCCCGCGTGCGGCGCCAGATGATGAGCAGGCGCAAACGCGCCCTCGTGACCGAGGAGATCCCCACCGCGGACCTGCCCGCCTGGGCCCGGGGCCCGGACCTGGAGGCGGCCCCGGACCTGGTCCGCCTGTTCCTGGAGATCGCGAGCCGCGCGGTACAGGCCCCCGCGGACCAGACGCCCCTGCTGGAGCTTTCCTTCCATACGACCGACGAGGGCGAGACCCTGTCCCTGGGCTTCGGCTATGCCTATCGGCCGCCCGACCCGGACCGGGGACGAATGACCCGGCGTTCGCTGGACCTGCGCGACCCAGCGTGGGCCAAGCGGATCGGGTGCAAACTCGAGGAGTGGCAGACGGACTCCCGATTGGAGCGGCTCCAGCGCATCGTCGGCACCCTCGGGATCCAGGGCCTGATAGACAACGCGGAGGACGCGCCCCTGGTCGACGACTTCCCGGTGGATGTCCCCGCGCCGGCCGCGTGGGAGGATACCATTCGCCGCTCCAAGCGAAAGCTCTTGGGCACCAGGACCGTGGCCTTCGGCGAGGCGCTGGTCCCGTGCTGGGAGATCGCAGGCCTGATCCTGCCGCAGCGAGACAGGCCGAGCGATCCGGTCCCGGTCCGACGCTACTTCGTCGCGCCCGGCGTCGGCCGGGTCCTGTATCAAGAGGCCTCCATGCCTCCGAGCGAGGCTCAGGAGCTGTGGGACAGGCGCGACCTGCCTTACGACCGGTTGATGGGCGCCGAGCGTGCGCACCTTCGGTGCCTGCGCTGCCTCTGCGTGCCCGCGGACAAGGCGCTGTGGTGCGCGGGCGGCGAGCCGGACGCGGCTTCAAAGGCCTGGAAGCTCGGGCCCCCGGAGCAGGACCCGGCGCTCGTGCGATAGGGCGATGCGCTTGCGCCTTTCGGCCGCGTGCGCACGCGTTGCAGATCGTGACGCGCCGATTTGAGAGGATGAGACCATGCAGAAGCGCACGTGGGCGCTCGCGAGGCTCGGCGGGCTCGTGGCGGCGGCGGCGTTGCTCGCGGGCGCGTGGCTCCTGTTTCGCAAGCCGAACCGACACCTGCCGGCCCACACGATCGAAGAGAAGCGCGCGGCCGCCCCTGCCCGGATCACGCCCCGCTCCTGGCCCGGAGCGCAGCACCTGGTCATCCTGGAGACCGTGCCCGCAAAGGGCAGCTCCGACCCGTCCCCTGAGGGCCATCTGTGGATTCCGGGCTCCATGTCCATGGTCCTGCGCGCTGACTGCGTGGCCGACTTCGTGCGGCCCCTGGCGACGGACAAGAAAGGGTATCCGCGCCCGCGCGGCGTGTCCTATGTCCCTGAGGACATGCCCACGCCGGGCCTGCCCGCCTGGGCGCAGGGCGAGGCCCTGGAGGCCGCGCCGGCCGTGGTGCGCCTGTTCCTTCAGGCCACCGCGTCGGCCGCGGCGCGCGCGCACGGCGACCAGGCGGCGCTGCTCCACTTCGTTTTCCGCACCATGGACGGGGGCGAGAGCTTTTTCCTGACCGAGGCCTATACCTACGGAGCGCTCCGACCGGGCCAGGGAAGTCCGCTGTGCCACCCCCTGCGCATCATGGACAACGAATGGGCCGACCGGATCGGATGCGACCCCCGCGAATGGATCGCCCATCGGCGTATGGAGCGGCTCCAGCGCATCGTGGAGGCCGTGGGCATCCAGGCCCTGCTCGAGAACACGGGAGACACGCAGCTTGTGGAAGACTTCCCGATCAACGCGCCCGCGTCGGGCACCTGGCGGTGGACGGACGCGCAGTCGGAGCGAATGCTCCTGGCCGCCCGGAACGTGGCGTGCGGCGACGCCCTGGTGCCGTGCTGGGAACTCGCCTCCATCGACCGGCCTCGACACGCGTACCGCGGCGACCCCTGCAAGGTGGGCCGCCACTATGTCGCGCCGGGGATCGGCCCGATTCTCGAGATGCGGGCCGGCCTGGACCCGGACCAGGCCGAAGACCTGTGGGACGAGCCCAACATCCTGCCCCATCGCACGTCCGGCGGCGCGCTCGAAGAGGCGTCCTGCCTGCGCCTGATCTGCGTCCCCGCCGACGAGGTCCTTTGGTACGCGGGCGACGAGCCGGACGCGGGGTGGAAGGCGTGGAAGCTGGGTCCGCCGGAGCAGGACCCGGCGCTGGTGCGGTAGAGGTGCTTGCGAGCGATCATGTGCGCACGATGGCGCACTCGCAAAGGAGGCAACGCCCATGACGCGTACCGAGCGCATCGGCATGGTGCTGTTGGCCGTCTTCAGTGTGGCCCTCATCGGGATGTTCGCGCTATGGCCCTCGCCCACGCCGCACGACACGGGCGCCGCGTGCGACGAAGAGATGCAACAGTTGATCGAGCGGCTGCGTTATGCGTCTCGCCCCGATATACGCATCGGCGGAGAAGCGCTCCTGCTGGAGGGCCACTACGATCCGACCGCGGCAAACGCGATTATCGCGAAGGGCCGAAGCGCCGTCCCGTGCCTGATCCAGAATCTGGATCATCCGAACGAAGATGTGCGACGGCACTGTCTCGCTCTACTGGGCAGCCTTCCTAGCCGAGGAAGCATGAACGCGTTGATCACAACGTTGCGCAATCCCGAGGCATCCGAGGCAGAGGCCGATATGGCGAACGCGTCGCTGATCGAGCTTGTCGGTGATCATCCCCCCTTGCCAGGGGAGCGCGGTCCCGAAGAGACTTGGCGTGAATACCTGTCTCGAATGTGGGCCCCCTGGTGGCAGGAGAACAAGGATCGCATCGTGAACACCGAGACCGGCATCGGGCTCAAGAATGCGGATGGCACCGTCACGCCGCTGCCCGTGGATAACTGGGACGAGCTGACGCGGCCGGAGGACGGCCGGCACGCGTCGGAGGACTGACCCCGCCCGCGCCGTCAAGGAGCCCCGCATGACCCTTGCCCATATGACCCCTCGCGAACGCGTCGAGCGCGTGCTGCGCGGCGGGCGCGCGGACCGGGTGCCCTTCACCATGTACGAGAACAAACTCCCCCAGTGCCGCGCCGAGCGCGACCTGCGCAACCGGGGCCTGTGCATCGTGGACCGGCGCGTGAAGGTGGTCACCGCCCTTCGCCCGAACGTGAAGTCCACCGAGACCCGGTCCACGCAGGACGGCCGGCCCCTCGTGCGCACGACTCACGAGACCCCGGTCGGCGCGGTCTCCATGGTGCGCGAGCCGGCCGGGTTCACCTCCTGGTTCCGGGAGCGCCTGTTCAAGGGGCCCGAGGACTACAAGGTCCTGCGGTTCCTGATCGACGACGAGGTCTTCGCGCCCTGCTACCGGCCCTTTGTCGACGCCCGGCGCGCCTGGGGCGGGGACGCGATTTTGCGCCCGCAGCTTGCGGGCGAGCCGCTGCAGGTGCTCATCAGCAACTGGATGGGCACGGAAGCGTTCTGCTACGAGTGGATGGACCGCCGCGACGAGGTGCTGGACCTGTACCACGCCCTGGTCGCGCACCACCGCAAGGTCTATCCGCTCGTGGCCGCGAGCCCCGCGCTGCACGCGAACTACGGCGGCAACGTGGTGCCCGAGATCGTGGGCCTGGAGGGGTTCGAGACCTATTACGTGCCCAACTACAACGAGGCCGCCGAGCACATGCACGCGCACGGGAAGCTCGTGGGCAGCCACCTGGACGCGAACTGCGGCGTGCTGAAGCACGCCATCGCGCGCACCGCGCTCGACTACATCGAGGCCTTCACCCCGGCCCCGGACACGGACCTAACCCTGGCCGAGGCGCGCGCGGCCTGGCCGGACAAGGTGCTGTGGCTCAACTTCCCCTCCTCCGTGCATCTGCGCCCGGACGAGGAGGTGGAGCGGTTCACCTTCGACCTGCTCGAAGAGCTCGACACGGTCGACGGGCTTCTCATGGGCATCACCGAGGACATCCCGCCCGACCGGTGGCAGGGCTCGTGCCGGGCCATCATGGACGGGCTCGACCGCCACGCGGCCGAGCGGCCCGAGCTGTACGCGCGCTGAACAAGTCGCCAGGGGCGTGGCGGAGAGATCGAGCGGCCGGAGCTCGCTACTTGCGCGACAGGCGCTTCAGGAGCTCGGTGCGCTCCTCGTTGGACAGGCTCAGAATCCGGTCCACGAGCCGGCGCAGGGTCCGCGGGTCGGTCTGCGGCTTGGCCAGCGCGGCCGTCAGCCGCCGCAGCATGGCCTGGTACCCCGGGGTCACGGCCACGGTACCGTACTGGAGCTCAATGTCCCGCGCCAGGTCGCGGCCCAGCTCGCGCCGCCGCGCGCGTCGGCGCTTCTGCGCGGCCTCCACCAGGGCCGCATCTTCCTCGAAGAAATACGCGCTGGGCACGCCCAGGGCGTCGGCGATGCGCTGGAGGGTCGCGGAGCGGAAGCCCTGGTGCCCGTTCTCGAGCCGGCTGATCTGCGGCTGGCTCAGGCCCACCTGGCGGGCGAGCTGGGTGGTGGTCAGGCCCTGTTCCTTGCGCAGCCGGGCGACCTTGCGCCCGATGGTGAGCGGGTCCATGATGCAGGCTCCTGCGAGCCCCGGGGCGCGGTTAGTTGCCGGTACGCAGGCGCTGGGCCAGAATCTCGGGCAGGCCGGCGTCCAGGATCTTGCGGCTCGCTGTGTCCACGTCGTAGGGCACGCGGTGCATGTGCACGGCCGCGGCCTCGGTGTCATAGATCGCGTACGCAGCCCGGGGCTCCTCGTCCCGCGGCTGGCCCACGCTTCCCACGTTCACGATCGTGGGCACGCCTTGCTCCAGGCCGATGTGTGCGTCCAGGGAGTAGGTGGGCGGTTCCGTGCCCAAAAACGCCACGGGAATGTGGCTGTGCGCGCAAAAGAGAAGCGGCTTGTCCAAAAGCGCCAGGTTGCGCTGGGCGTCGCGCACGGTCTGGATGTAGCTGAACGACTCCGGGCTGTCCAGCGACCCGTGCACGAACACCGCCTCCGGCGCATGCTCCACGAACCCGAGACGGGCCAGATACGCCGCGGTCTGCTTGGAGATGTTGCGCCCGGTCCATGCGGCCGACTCGCGCGCGTACAGGTTGAACTCGCTCGTATCCGCGCATCCCAAGGCCGCGTGGTCGTGATTGCCCGCCACGCACAGGCACCCATGCGCGCGCACCAGGTCCACGCACGCCTCGGGGTCGGCGCCGTATCCGACCAGGTCCCCGACGCACACGCACTCGTCGGGGGCCTGCTGTTCGAGCGCGTCGAACACGGCCGCAAGCGCCTCCAGGTTCGCGTGAACATCCGCGAATATGGCGTACCGCATGCGCCTATCCTCCCTGGACCGAAGCCGCGATTGAACAGGTTTCAGGGCCGGTTGGCAACTGAAAATATTGCGCTTTCGCGCAAACCTCGTGCTCTGTCTGTCTTGCCGCGATGGGAATTCCTGCGCACGGGCTCAGTGACGGATCTCGAACCCCGCGAACCCGCCCGTGGCCGGACCCTGCTGCGTGGACTCGTTGCGGATGTATCCGCGCATGGCCGCGCGCACTTCGCCGAGGAACGCGTCGAGCTCCGCGGGCTCGCCCTCGGCCTGGATCTCCACCCGTCCGTCGGCCAGGTTGCGCACGTAGCCGCTCACCCGGTGGCCCATGGCGCAGCGGCGGGCGGTCCACCGGAACCCCACCCCCTGCACCGATCCGGAATACAGTACCCGTCGGCTCTGTGCCGACATGCCGTTCTCCTGCGCACCGGCCGCTCATGGTATCCGCGGGCCGGTCCTTGTACAACACTGCGTCGCCCCATTGGCGGTCCGCGACGAGGGCGGCACGAGAGAGAAAAGCCCTTGACGCGCCGCCTGCTTGCCCGTATAGGTTCCTTGTTCTGGATGCACTTGCTGTTTTGACAACCAAATTGCGTTCCCGCGTTCCGGAAGACGGTGCAACTCCGTCGCAGACGCGCTGCTGTGACCGGGACCGACGGCTGACGCCGCCACTGGGCCCACGCCTGGGAAGGCGGCGTCCCGCAAGCCCCCGGAAGCCAGAAGACCCGCGCGAACGCAATGGCCGACCGATCCCCGCGCACTGGGACCGGCGCGGCGCGCGCCAGCGCCTTTCTGTATGGGGTCTGTGCCGACCGTGTCCGCCCTGTCCTTGTCGCGAGGACGGGGCGGCTTCGTTTGGCGGCAGGTCCTCGCGCGCCCCGGGGCCGGACCGCCGGTCTGTCTGGAGAAACGGGGCACGGAGAGGATGGCACCGAATGCCGCGAGACAGAACCGCGCGCGCATGTGCAGGGATGAGGCGGCGAGGGTTCACCCTGGTCGAGCTCTTGGTGGTCATCGCCATCATCGCGGTGCTCGCCGGGCTCTTGCTGCCCGCGCTGCAGCGGGCGCGCCAGGCGGCCCATTCCGCCGAGTGTACGAACAACCTCAAGCAGATGAGCACTTTCGCCACGCTGTACCTGAACAACTTCGACGGGTACTACTTCCCGGCCGTGCGCTATCCGCCGGACTGGTCCTACTTTCACAACTGGGACGTGAAGACCCAGGGCTGGCCCGAACAGAACATCGGCGCCGGGTTGCTCTACGGCGGCCGAGACACCAAGCAGACGGCCATCCACCAGTGCCCGTCGTTCGAGCTCGACGAGACGCCCGGCATCTACGTCGGCTACAATTACAACACGACCTACATCGGCCACGGCACGGGCGAGACCCCGAAGACCCCGGCCAAGCAGGTACGCATCCGCCACCCGCAGGACACCGCCCTGTTCGGCGACGGGGCGGGCAACAACTTCGGCACCAAGTCCGGGAACCGGTTCATGCGCGCGCCTCGGGCCGACCGTCCTCATGCTTCGTTCTTCCTGTGGCCCGAGTCCGGCACCCAGGACTTCCGCCACAACGGCCGCACGAACGTGTGCTTCTGCGACGGACACGTCTCGTCGTTCGATACGGCCTACAACGGAGGCGTAGCCAACCTCGCGCCCGGCACCGGGTTCCTGTCCCCGGACGACCGGCTCTACGACCTGGAGTAGCCGCGAGGCGCTCAGTACGGAGACCGACCCATGCGAAGGCATGCCGCCGCGGTCCTCGGTGCGGCGCTGTTCACCTTTGCCACCGCACACGCGGCCGAGCCCGCCTCGCTCCAGACATCCACGCCGCCCCGGCGCATCGTGAGCCTCGCGCCTTCGGTCACGGAGTTCCTCTTCGCCCTGGGGGCGGGAGAGCGCGTGGTGGGGGTGACCCGGTATTGCCGGTACCCCGCCGCGGCGCGCGACCTGCCCAAGGTCGGCGGGCTGTACGACCCGAACTGGGAGGCCCTTCTGGGCCTGGAGCCCGACCTCGTGGCGTTGCTGCCCGCGCACGCGGCCCAGCGCGAGCGACTGGAGAAGCTGGGCATCCCCACGGTGGTGGTGGACCACCGCCGCCTGGCCGACATCGCCGCCGCCGCGCGCAAGTTGGGCGAGGTCTGCGGCCAAGTGGAGCGAGGCAAGGAGCTCGCCTCCCGCCTGGAGGCGCGTCTTGCAGACGTGCGCGCACGCACGCGCGGGCTTGCCCGACCCCGAGTGCTCGTGTCCATCGGTCGCAGCTTCGGCTCCTCGCCGTTGGGCGAGGTCTATGCAGCCGGCCCCGACACGCTGTATGACCAGGTCCTGCATACCGTGGGCGCGCGCAATGCCGTACAGGCCGCAGCCGGCCCCTACCCCGTGGTCGGCATGGAGGGCCTGGCCGGCATGGACCTGGATGCGGTCGTGGATCTGGCCTCGCACCTGGCGCAGGCCGGACGCTCGACCGAGGAGCTTGCCGCCGACTGGGCGTCCGTGCCCGGGCTCGGGCCCGGGAGCGGGGTGCCCGTCCACGTATTCACCGACCAGTACGCGGCCGTGCCCGGACCCCGGTTCGTCTGGTTCGTCGAGGACCTGGCCCGGCGCCTCCACCCCGAGGCGTTTCCGGACGCTGCGCCCGCGTCCGAACCGGGCCGCCGGCCGCAGGACGCAGATCATGACGCCGCTCCTTGAGGTCCGGGATCTCACCTGCCGCCTCGGCGGCAAGCCGATCCTGCACGAGGTCTCCTTCGAGGTGCAGGAGGGGGAGTTCCTGTCCGTGCTCGGGCCCAACGGCAGCGGCAAGACCACGCTCCTGCGCTGCCTCATGGGCCTCGTGCCGTTCGACCGGGGCCGGGTGCGTCTGGCCGGTCGGGCCCTGTCCGCGTACCGGCGGCGGGCCCTGGCGCGGCTCGCCAGCTACGTGCCCCAGGCCATGGGCGACGCGCCCGAGTTCACGGTCCACGCGTTTGTGCTCATGGGCCGGTACCCGCACCTGAGCCCGTTCACGAGCACCCGCTCGGAGGACGAGGCCGCGGTGCGCGACGCGTTGCAGGCCACGGACACGCAGCGGTTTGCCGACCGGACCCTGCCCACGCTCAGCGGCGGCGAGCGGCAGGCCGTGTACATCGCCGCGGCCCTGGCCCAGGGCGCGCGGCTCCTGCTCCTGGACGAGCCGACCACGTTCCTCGATCCCTTGCACGCGGCCAATATCGGGCGCGTACTCGCGCACCTGAACCGCGACAAAGGCGTGGCCGTAGTCAACGTCACCCACGACATCAACCGCGCGGCCCTGTCCAGCCACCGGGTCCTTGCCTTGCGCGGGGGCCGGGTGGCCTTTCACGGCGGCCCGGCCGAGCTCATGGCCGCCGGAGTCCTGGAGTCCATTTACGGCAAGCCGTTCCTGTACGCGGCCCATCCGCAGAACGGGCGTCCCGTGGTGGTGCCCGAGGAGGCGCAGCCGTGAGACGCTTCGCCGTCCTCCTGGTCCTGGCCGCCGTGGCGCTCGCGGTGCTCCTGGGCGCGCCGTTCGTGGGGCCTACCGAGATTTCGCTCGAATCGGTCCTCCAGGGGCCGCGGGCCGGCGGCGCGGCGCGCATCTTCTGGACGATCCGGGTCCCCCGCGTGGCGGTGGCGTTCCTGGCGGGCATGGGATTGGCCGTGAGCGGCATGGCGTTCCAGGCCATGTTCCGCAATCCCCTGGCCACCCCGTTCACCCTGGGCGTGGCAAGCGGCGCGTCTCTCGGGGCGGCGGCGTACCTGTACGCCTCTGCGGCCCTGGCCGTGGCCTGGCCGGCCGGCCTGCCCGTGGCCGCGTTCTGCGGGGCGCTGGCCGCGGTGGGGCTCGTGTATGGGCTTACCCGGCTGCGCAAGGGATTCGCCACCGACACCCTGCTCCTGGCGGGCGTGGCGGTGGCGTTCTTCTTCTCAAGCCTCATCGTGTGCCTCCAGTACCTGAGCGACCCGTTCGACAGCTTCCGCATCCTCCGCTGGCTGATGGGCGGGCTGTCGGACACCGTGGGCTACCGCGGCGTGTGGACGCTGGGGCCGCTGGCGCTGCTGGGCAGCGCGCTGATCGGCTCCTTCACCCGCGAGCTCAATCTCCTGACCACTGGCGAGGACCTGGCCGCGAGCCGCGGAGTGGCCGTCGGCCGCGTCAAGCACCTCCTCTTCTTCGGCGCGAGCCTGACCGTGGGCGGGGTGGTGTCCGTGTGCGGGCCCATCGGGTTCGTGGGGCTCATGAGCCCGCACATCTGCCGGCTTCTCACCGGGCCCGACCACCGTACGCTGACCCCCGCCACGCTCCTGTTCGGGGGCGCGTTCCTCGTGGTCTGCGACACGCTCGCGCGCGCGGCCTTTCCCCTGTACAGTCGGCTCACCGCCGGCGCGCTCGATTACACCGAGGTGCCGGTCGGCGTGATTACCGCACTCCTGGGCGGGCCGTTCTTCCTGTATTTGCTCCTGCGCGGCGGGCGGCGCGCCACCTGAGCGCAGCGCCCCTGCTCATGGGCGCCACTGTCCGCTCTGCCTGGGTTGCCCACAGTCCCGACGTGGAACGATTTTCAGGGTTGACGGCCTTGCGCGGCAGGGCTAGGGCTGTGTGGGCGAGTTGCGAGCATCACCGGAGCGGCGCTTGGATTCCGCTGCATAGGAAGGGAATCGTCATGGATCGACCGGGCATCGTGTACAAGGGCGAGCTGACCGACATCACCGAACAGCGCCGCCTGGGTGTGTCCATGGGCGGGCTGGGCACCGGCACCCTGGAGATCGACCGGGCCGGGCGCATCGCGAACATCTGCGTGCAGAACAACTGGGCGGACAAGAAGCGAGTGAGCCCGGCGGGGACCTTTTTCAGCGTGCACACAAGCACCAAGGACAAGCGCACCGGACGCGTGCTCCAGCTTGAGCCCGTGGGCGACCTGCCGCCCGTGGCCGGACTCACCTACTGCGGCCACTTTCCCTTCACCGAAATCGAGTACCACGACGAGCACCTGCCCTGCAAGGTCTCGATCGAGGCGTTCAGCCCGTTCGTGCCCCATGACCCGGAGGCGAGCTCCGTGCCCATGGTCTTCTTCACGCTGCGCGTCGAGAACACGACGGCCGAGCCGGTGAGCGCCGCAGTGGCCCTGTCCTGGCACAACAACATCAACCCCACCCTGATGCCCCACTACCACATGCAGGGCAACTACAACACGCGCGCGGACCCGGTCGGCCCCGGGGTGCTGATGCAGACCCATTGTCCGGACATGCGTGGGTCCGAGTACTTCCTGACGACCATCCCGGACGCGCCCGGCTCGCGAGACGGCGTACCGGTCGAGTACACGGCAGAGCCCGACTGGTGGCAGGGCCGTCCCCTGCGGCACAAGGGCGGCGAGTGGTTCCAGCAGGCCGAGCGAAAGGAGGCGCTCGCGGCCTGGCGCACGTTCCTGGACACCGGAGAGCTGCCCGGGCACCGGCGCGCGGACCTCGACGACGGGCTGGGCCCCTACAGCTACCACCAGCCCGTGGGCGCGGTGGCCGGGCGCGTGCGGCTCGATCCCGGCGAGGCCAGGGAGATCCGCTTCGCCCTCGGATGGTTCTTCCCGCAGCACCGGCCGTCCTTCCGCCAGCACGTGGGCCACTGGTACGCGCAGCGGTTCCCGGGCGGCGCACGCGAGGCGGCCCGGTGGGCCGTGGACCGTCGCGAGGACCTGCGCACGCGCAGCCGAACCTGGCAGCGACTCATCGACGAGTCCTCCCTGCCCGAGAAGACGCGCGCCATGCTCGTGGAGAGCGCGTACTACCTGCCCCGGGGCACCTGGTGGCTCGACGACGGGCGGTTCATCCTGTACGAAGCGATCAGCTGTTCCCTCACGGCCCCGACGGTGCTGGACATGTACTTCGGGCCTGCGCTCGCCGCGCTCTTTCCGGACATGCACGCGCATACGCACCGGGTCCCCGCTGCGTACCAGCGACCCTCCGGGGAAATCCCCAGCTTCCTGGGCCACAACACGGTCGACGAGCCGCGGTTCCGCGTGTTCAACCCGCAGGAGGTGGGCGTGTTCGCACTGTGCCTGTACTGGGACATGCTCTGGGGCGGGGGCGGGCCCGGGTATGTGAACGAGATGTACCCGGTGCTCAAGAACGCAATGTACTGGGGCCATTCCCTGGACCAGGACGGCGACGGGGTGCCCGACTGCCACGGCGTGGACCAGGCCTGGGACAACTGGCCCATGTTCGGCAGCGCGGCGTACGTGGCCGACGTGTGGATGGCCGCCTGCCGCGCGGGCGCGGCGCTCGCCGACCGGCTCTCGGACCCCGAGTTCGCCGCGTGGTGCCGGGCGCGCGAGGCTCAGGCCTCCGGCACCGCGGAAGAGGCCCTGTGGAACGGCGAGTACTACCGCCTGTTCCATGACCCCGTGGAGGGCCGGACCTCGGAGACGTGCTTCCTGGAGACGTTCGCGGGCCAGACCATCGCCTCGGTCCTGGGCCTGGGGCGCACCCACCCGGAGGAGCGCATCCGCAAGACCCTGGAGACCATCTGGCGCCTGAACGTCGCGCCGTGCAAATGGGCGGCCCGGTCGGGCGCGAAGCCGGACAGCTCGGCCGACGGCAGCCACTCGCGACCCGACGGATCGCCGGCCGGCAAACGCTCGCGGGCGGTCCAATCGAACTCCTTCTGCCCGGCCATGGTCGCGCCCATGTGCGCGAACGCCATGCGATTCGGCCGGTACGACGAGGCCCTGACGCTGTTGGAGGAGACCTACGGGTTCATCATCGACCAGGAGCAGGAGCCCTGGTTCGGCCAGCTCTACTTCGACGCGGACACGGGCAAGCACACCTACGGGTACCACTACAGCGACTGCCTCAACGTCTGGTACGTGCTCCACGCGGCCACGGGCGTGCAGGTCAACGCCTTCGACTGTACGCTCACCCTGGCCCCGCCGCGCGTGCCGGTGACCGCGCCGGTCTTCAGCAAGCTCTTCTTCGGCCAGGCGGCCTGGACGCGCGAGGACGGTCGGCTCACGGTGCGCCTCACGCAGGCCGGCGACCGGGCCGCATTCGTGCGAGAGCTGCGCCTCGCGCCCCCGCCCGAGGCTCAGGCCGCACGCGTCACCCGGGTCGACGGTACAGCCCGCGAGGTCGGCCCGGACGCAGCCGGCGCGTTCGTGTTCGAGAACGTAGCCCTGGCCCCCGGCGCGTCGTTTACGGCCACGTGGGATTGAGTGAGCGACGAGCTGGAAGGCGTTTTTCGAGCAGGAGCAAGGGGACCAACCGATCTCGCCCTCGGGCACTACATGGAGGACGGTGGACATGGCACGCACACGCGCACGCAAGCCGATCCGCGTTGGGGTGTTCGGCCTGGGCCGAGGGCGCGCGTTCCTGGGCGAGGCCGCCGCGTATGCGGGGTTCAAGGTAGTCGCGCTTTGTGACGGAAGCCCGTTGCGATTGGAGCACGCGTCCGCGCTCCTGTCCGACAGCCGGCCGGCCACGTATACGGACTTCGACGCGTTCCTGGCCCATGACATGGATGCGGTGGTCGTCACGAACTACTTCCACGAGCACGCGCCGTACGCGATCCGCGCGCTGGAGTCGGGACGGCACGTGTTCAGCGAGTGCCAGGCCTGCCACACGCCGGCCGAGGCGGTGGCCCTCGTGCGCGCGGTGGAGAAGAGCAAACGCATCTACATGTTCGGGGAAAACTACCCCTACATGAAGCCCAACTTCGAGATGGCGCGATTGTACCGCAAAGGCGTGATCGGCGAGTTCCACTACGGCGAAGGCGAATACACGTATCCGCACGGTCCGGGAGCGAGCGGCTTGGCGCCCGGTTTGAAGCACTGGCGCAACTGGATCCCGGCCACCTACTATTGCACGCACGCGATTGCGCCCGTGATGTTCGTCACGGACACACGGCCCGTGCAGGTGAACGGGTTTGTCACTCCGTACGCGCCCGAACAGGACGACCCGGCCACGCGGATCAAGCGCGCCGACTCGGTCGGGCTCATCGTCTGCAAGATGGACAACGGGGCCTATCTCAAGGCCCTGCAAGGCAACGTGACCGGAGGCCACACCTCCTTTGTACGTATTCACGGCACGCGAGGGGTGATGGAGCGCCCGCGCGCCTCGGGCGGCCCGAACATGATGGTGCGTTTGTACCTGGACCACCCGGCGCGCAAGAACCAACCCGCCGAACAGTTCTACGTGCCCCGATACGGCAAGTACGAGCGCCTGGCCGCGAAGACCGGGCACGGGGGGGGCGACTTCTTCATGTGCCGCGAATTCGCCGAGGCGATCCGGCGCAACGAGCCGCCCTTCCTGGACGTGTATCGCGGCGTGGCCATGAGCCTGGCCGGGATTCTCGCCTACCGGTCGGCGCTACAGGGCTCCACTCCACTGGAGGTCCCGGATCTGCACAAGGAGGCCCCGCGCCGGCGCTATGCCAAAGATGACTGGTCTCCGGACCCAACGCGCCGCCGCAAGGGCCAGCCTTGGCCCAGCATCACCGGCCGCGTGGTCCCCACCCGCGAGGCGGCCGACAAGGCCAATGCCCGGTGGCGTAAGCTGGGCAAATTCCCGGGCCTGTGATGCCGCTTCCTCGTGGAGGCGTCGCCCCTTGGGCAGGCCGGCGGGGAAAGCGAGGGTGGGCGCGCACGAGTTAGGCCGAAGAGGAAGACTCCTCCGCCTCCGTATCCCGTCCCGCCTGCAACAGCGTGAATCCGGAATTCGGGTCCCGCACGCGCACCGCCGCGGCGCCCGTGAGCTCCCACAGCACGACCTCGGCCACGAGCCAGATGCGAACGCCCTTGCGCGTGCACCCGGTCACGGTCCGCCCGCCACGGCCCAGGGCCGCATGCATGTGCAGAATCGGCCGACCCTGTGGCCCGGGCGCGAGCACGCCCACGGCCGCGGCCTCGCTTGCACCGTCCACGGGCACGGTCATGGGGTCCGGCGGCGTGGCGTGCGAGACGCGCGGCCCGACCACCACCTCGCCCTGGTCGGCCCCGCCCACGAACAGCGCGCAGCCCACCTGCACGCCCCTGTCGGCGGCGAACGCCTCGATGCAGTCCGGTATCACGTCGCCGTCCTCGAGCCGCAACACGAACACGCGGCCCACGCGCGCCTCGGTCGATTGCATGCCTCTCTCCTTGGCCAGCGGTCAGCGCCCGATGCGGCGCAGCGCCGGCTGCAACCTATACGCGAACGGCCCGACGCGGGCAACCCGGAAACCGCGCACACTCGACTGCCTAAAGCTCGTGGGCGAATCCCCTTACGGCCCCGGGTTTTGCCTTGACAGCATAGGGCGGGCGGGTAAGATGTAGATACTCGAGACCGTTCTTCCGCCGCATGGGCAGGGCCTGTGGGCGGCGGACCGATAGAGCGGGCAGGGCCGTCTCGATCGCGTCTGTGCGGTCGAGAGGCCGGGTCGCTCTTTTTCTTTATGGTACAAGCCGATATGCGCCATTCGAGAGGACCGGACGAATGAATGAGGAGATGCTGCGCCTCGTCGACAGCATTCACCGCGACAAGGGCATCGACACGGAAATCCTGTTCGAGAGCCTGGAACAGGCCCTGTTGACCGCCGCTCGGCGCCGGCATCCGGACATCGAGGAGCTGCGCGTACGCATCGACCGGCAAACCGGCGACATCCGCCTGCTCGACGGGGACCGCTACCTGGACACCATGTCCCCGGCGGAGCTGGGCCGCATCGCGGCGCAGACGGCCAAGCAGGTGATGATCCAGCGCATCCGCGAGGCCGAGCGGGACGTCGTGTACGACGAGTACGCCGAGCGCACCGATCAGCTGGTCAACGGCACGGTGCAGCGCGTGGAGCACGGCACGGTCATCGTCAACCTGGGCCGCACCGAGGGGATCGTGCCCCGCAGCGAGCAGATCTTCAACGAGCAGTACCATCCCGGCGACTCGCTGCGCTGTTACGTCAGCGAGGTCAAGAAACGCGGCCAGCGGGTAATGATCATCCTCAGCCGCACCAACCCGAACCTCGTGCGCAAGCTCTTCGAGCAGGAAGTGCCGGAAATCTTCGACCACACCGTGGAGATCAAGGGCCTTGTGCGCGAGCCCGGCCACCGCACCAAGATCGCGGTGGCCAGCTCCGACAGCCGCGTGGACCCGGTCGGCGCGTGCGTGGGCGTGCGCGGCAGCCGCATCCGCAACATCGTCGAGGAGCTCAACGGCGAGAAGATCGACATCGTGCGTTGGAACGACTCCGAGGAAATCTACATCCAGAATGCCCTCTCGCCGGCGCAGATCGAGTCGGTCATCTTTGACCCGTACATCCGCCGCGCGCGTGTCATCGTGCCAGAGGACCAGCTGTCCCTGGCCATCGGCAGAAAGGGGCAGAATGTGCGGCTCTCCAGCCGGCTCACCGGTTGGGGCCTGGACGTGATGACCATCGAAGAGCACAGCGCACTGCGCGCGCGGGGCCGCGCCGAGATCGAAAGCCTGCCCGGCGTGGGTCCGGCCATGGTGAACACCCTGCTCATGGCCGGGTTCGAGTCCTTCGACGACGTGGTCGCTCGCGGCACGGAGGACCTGCTGGAGATCAAGGGCATCGGCGAGAAGCGCGCCCAGGAGATCGTGACCTTCGCCCAGGAGGGCGTCGAACGCCGCGAGGCCGAGCTGGCCGCTGCACGCGCCGAGGCCGAAGCGGCCGCCCAAGCCGAGGCCGAGGCGGCGCAGGCCGCTTTCCAGGAGGAGGGGAGCGAAGAGGCTCCCTCCGCGGAACAAGAGGGCGAGGCCGACACCGAGGCGCAGGAAGAAGAGGCCGCGGCCGAGCAAGCGCCGCCCTCCGAGAGTCAGGAACAAGACGAGCCGGTTCCCCAGGCCCTGGAGCCCGAACAGCCCGCGTCCCGGGAGCCGGACGCGACCGGCGAGCAAACTTAGCAACGAGCGGGAGCACCTATGCGGCTGCATGAGTTGGCCAAGAAGCTTGGCGTGTCCAGCAAGGAGATCATGGACGCCTGCCGGGAGCAGGGCTTCCCGGTGCGCAGCCACTTCGTGAAGGCCACGCCCGAGATCGTGCTGGCCATGAACAAGGTCTTCGGCGGACGTTCCGCGGCGCGCGTGGCCGTGGAGAAGAAGCCCGCCCCTCGGCGCACCGCGCGCCGTCAGGTGCGCAAGGCCGCGGCCGCGGAGAAGAAGGAAGAGAAGAAGGAACCGGCCAAGAAGCCCACGCCCAAGCGCGAGGAGAAGCAGCCGCAGAAGAGGGCCGCAAAGGAGAAGCAGCGCACTGCCAAGCCCCCGGCGAAAGAGAAGGAAGCGCCCTCCGCGCCCAAGCCCGAGCCGGAGGCCGGCGAACAGGCCGAGACCGAGGCCCCGGCCCCGCCCCGCGTGGAGCATCGCGCGCATCGGCCGCGGCGGGCGGACTTCCGCTCCCGGGCCTCGCGGCCGGCCATGCCCGCCGAGGCGCAGCTTTCCGAGCGGTACGCGGATATGGTCTATGGCCGGGAGCGGCGCACGCGCGGGCGGCGCCGGCGCAAGCGCCGCCGACCCAACCCGGCGGCGGTCTCGGCGCAGACCAAGCGCGACGGCCCCAGCAAGACCAGCCTGCGCAAGCGGGCGACCACGCCGGAGGACGTGCTCGAACTCACCCCGCCCGTGACCCCGCGCGCCCTGTCCGCCGCCCTGGGGGTGAAGCTCGATACGATCCTGCGGCACCTGATCGACCAGGGCGTCATGGCCGGGATCAACGACCCCTTGCCCGACGAGGCGCTGGAGCTGATCGGAGGTGAGCACGGCAAGGAGGTCAGGTTCAGCCGAGCCCCGGACGTGGCCGAACAGCTTGAGGCGCAGTTCCGCGAGCGAGCCGAAGGCGGCGAACTCGTGGACCGTTCGCCCGTGGTCGCGTTCCTGGGCCACGTGGACCACGGCAAGACATCGCTCCTGGACCACATCCGCCGAAGCCACGTGGTCGACAGCGAGGCGGGCGGCATCACCCAGCACATCGGCGCCTACCGCATCCAGACCGACGGCACCCGCCTGTGCTTTCTGGACACCCCCGGGCACGAGGCCTTCAGCGCCATGCGCGCGCGGGGGGCGAACTTGACCGACATCGTGGTCCTGGTGGTGGCCGCCGACGACGGGGTCATGCCCCAAACCCGCGAGGCCTATGCGCACACTCGCGCGGCGGGCGTGCCCGTGGTGGTGGCGCTCAACAAGTGCGACCTGCCCAACGCGAACCCCCAGCGAGTCATGCAGGAACTCTCCTCCCTGGACGAGGCCTTGCTGCCCGAGCAATGGGGCGGCAAGACCGGCGTGGTGGAGGTCTCCGCGGCCACCGGCCAGAACATGGAGGAACTCCTCGAGCGCATCGCCCTGGAGGCGGAGCTCCTGGAGCTCAAGGCCGATCCCAAGCGCCCGGCCGAGGGCCATGTGCTCGAAGCCAAACTCACCTCCGAGCGGGGCGTGGTGGCGAACCTCCTTATCCAGGACGGCACCCTGCACCGGGGCGACATCTTGCTCTGCGGCGCGGGGTACGGGCGCGTGAAGCTCATGTTCGACGAGCAGGCGCGCACCCTACAGGAGGCCGGCCCGGCCACGCCCGTGTCCGTGACCGGGCTCTCGGCCGTGCCCGAGGCCGGGGACCGGTTCATCGTGGTCGATGACCTGCAGAAGGCCCGCGAGGCCTCGGAGCAGCGCGGGGCGCAGGCGCGCACCGAGCGGCGGGCCACCCGCCAGCACGTAAGCCTGGAGAACCTGACCCAATACCTCAAGAGCACGGAGGCCCAGGAATTGCGCGTCGTGCTTAAGGCGGACGTTATGGGCTCGCTCGAGGTGCTGCATAAGACCCTCAACGACCTGTCCACCGAGGAGGTGAAGGTCAACATCATCCACGAGGGCGTGGGAGGCATCAACCAGGCCGACGTGATCCTGGCCGACGCCTCGGACGCACTGGTGGTGGGCTTCCACGTGACCGCGGACGCGGAGGCGCGCCGCCAGGCCGAGGCGCGGCAGGTGGAGGTCAAGGTCTACCATATCATCTACCGGATCACCGAGGACATGAAGGCCGCGCTCTCGGGTCTCTTGCCCCCGGAGGAGCGAGAGATCGTGCAGGGCCACCTGGTGGTGCGTCAGGTGTTCCGCGCCTCGCGGCTGGGCAGAATCGCCGGGTGCTACGTGCAGGACGGCATGGTGAGCCGCAACAGCCGCGTGCGCGTGTTTCGCGACAACGTGCTCCTGCACGATGGGCGCGTGGCCAGCCTGTACCGATTCAAGGACCAGGTGCGCGACGTGCGCGAGGGCTTCGAGTGTGGGCTGCGCATCGAGGGCTTCAACACCATCGAGCAGGACGACACGATCGAGGCGTACACCACCGAGGAGGTGGCCCGGACCCTGGAGTAGCCCGCCCGCCGGGCCTGCACGGAGACCGGACATGTTCGTGGGCGCCCTGCGGGCCGAATACGAGGTCCCCGGCGCGCGCAACCTCAAGGACAAGCGCCGCCGCGTGCGCAGCTTGAAGGACCGCGTGGCGTCGCGATTCGGCGTGGACGTGGCCGAGGTGGACGCCCAGGACCTGTGGCAACGCACGGTGCTCGGCGTCGCGCTTGTAAGCGGCACGGAGTCCCAGTTGCGCGCACGCATGGACGCGCTTGTCCGCTTTCTGACCATGGACCCGAACCTGCGCGTGCTCGGCATCACGCCCCGGGTGTTCGAGCGAGTCGACCCGGACTTGACCGCCCTCTCGTAACGACCGTGAAGCCTTCGCCTCTTGGGAGAGACTGATGAGCCGCCGCCTGCAGCGCGTGGCAGAGCGCATTCGCCAAGAGCTGGGCCGCCTCCTGCCCACCCTCAAACACCCTGAGCTCGGGTTCCTGACCGTGACCAAGGTCGAGATCACCGCCGACCTACAGCAGGCCAAGGTGTATGTCTCCGTGTTGCCCACCCGCGAGCACGAGGACCCCGAGCGCTCTATGAAGGCGTTGCACCGCTCGGCCGGGTTCCTGCGCAGGGAGGTGGGCGACGCGCTGGGGTTGCGCGTGAGCCCCGAACTCTGGTTCCTGCGCGACGAGAGCGTGGAGCGCGCCGCGCACATGACCCGGCTCATCCGCGATGCGCGGGCTTCGGACGCGGACCAGACCCCCGGCCCGGACGGCGAGGACGCGTCGCGGAACGCGTCTCCTGCTGAGGCCCCGGAAGAGACCAACGCGGACGCCGGTCCGAGCCCTGACCTCGGCGAGGGCGGCAGACCGGACAAAGGTTGATTCACCCGCGCCCACCGGTTAGCATACATCCCGGAGGGGAGGAGATTGCCCATGCCTGACGCGATGCCCTCGGCCGGGCCCTATGCGAACGCGCCCAAGGAGGCCAAGCCCGTGGGTGAGCTTTCCGACGCGGCCCGCGCCGCGATGAGCCACCTCGAGCACAACTTCCTGTACCGCAAGCTGGGCATCGTGTTCGACTACGCCAGCCGGCCCGGGGACTTCCCGAGCGCCACCTTGCCCAAGATGCGCGAAGCGCGCGCGGGCCAGCCCAATCCCGCGGGTGTGGGTACGGGCATGGCCAACTGCGCGGCGAATACGTGCCTGCTGCTCGACGGATACCTCACCCGGCTGGAGCTCGGGCTCGCAGCGCCCGAAGAGGGCCGAGTGACCGACCGCCTGGTGGCCGGCCTCATCCGGTTGGCCACGGCCGCCCAGCGGGGGCGGCTCGTGCGCGGGCTTACGCCGGACGGACGCGGGGCCTACGAGGCCGGGTCCTGGCACCATCTCACCTGCTACGCGCACGCGCTCCTGCGCGCGCACCGTACGCCCGCCGTGTCGCCGGAGAGCCAAACGAAGCTTTCGGACATCTGCGGCAAGTGGATCGCGCGCCTGCGCGACGAGGGCTTCGACCTCCCTGCCCTGCTTCCATCGCCCGACGCGGACCAGTCCGCGCTGCGTTGGGAGCGCGCGGTGCGCGTGCTCCACGCCCTGGCGGTCGCCGCGGCGGTCCACGGGGATGACGAGTGGCACGCCTTGTTCGCCGAGCGCGCGGACGACGACCAGACCCGGCCCGGCCGGCCGGAGCTTCCCGCCGAATGCACGGACACGCAGGGGCTCGTCAGCCTTCAGCTCGCGTTCGCAGACCTCGCCTCCTTGGACGAGGGGTTCGGGTACTTCCCGCATGCACCCCTGCTGCGGCGCAAGATCGCGTACCGGATGCTCCCGCATCTGAACGACGCGGACGAATTCGCGCTGCGCGAGCCGCTCGACGAAGCGATCTTCGACTGGCGCAAGACCCTGTCGGCGGGCACCGCGCCCGAGCCGGAGCTCTGGCAGCGCGTGTACGCGGCCTGGCCGCGCCTGGGCCGCGAGGCGCGTACCGTGCAGCCGGCCGCCCAGGCGGCGTTGTGCGCGGTGCTGTCCGCGGACGCCGCGATCCTGGACGAGCGAGCGCCCGGGTTGCTTGCGCTTCTCGGGCGGATCCCGTGGGACGAGCTGTGGGATGCGACCGCGCCGGTGACCATGGTGCTCGCCCATGCGCTCGGCCATGAGCAGGGGCTGTGGGACGAGCCCAGGCCCCTTGCCTGCACGCCCGACCGGCTGATGGGCAACGACTATCCCACGTTGTTCGCGCCCGATCACACCCCTGAGCCCGAGGGTACGCCCCGTCCGGCCGCCCAGCGTCGCCGGCGGTATCTTCCGGACAGGCTCGACGAGCTCGCCGCCGGCCTCGACGGGCCGAAGCAAACCGAGAAGAGCGCGTCCAAGCGCGGCGGCGGTGGGCGCAGCTCGTCGGGCGACAAGGGCGGCCCGTCGCAAGGGGCCAAGAACGGATCCGAGGATCAGGCCCAGCCGCGCTCGTCGCGGTCGGGCAAGCGCTCGGGCGCGCGGCGCGGGCGCAACCGCCGCTCGCGCAAGAATCGACGGCAGGGCCCGCAGGACTCCAGGCGCGACGGAGGATCGAACGGCCGCCCTTCCCGCGGGTCCTCGAACGGACCCCCCTCCGGCTCCAGCCCGCGCGGAGAGGCCTGATGCGCACCTGCGGACATAGCGGAATCACACTCCTGTCGTGCGCGGTGTGTGCGGCGGCCGCGCTCCTCGCCGGGTGTACGGGCGAGTGGCCGGAGGGCGACTACCCCAGCGGCGCCCTGCTGGGCACGAGCACCACGCACACGCACCGACAAACGGACATCTACGTGGCCCCGGGCACGCGCTTCTCGGTCACGAAGAGCAAGCCGGTGGTCCTTCCCGAACCGTTGTACACGTACTATGACGACGACCTGGACCGCCACGTGGCCGTGCTGCGCGACGGGCGCAAGTTCGTGATCGTGGGCTTCGGCCCGCCGGTCATGGGCGTGGCCGAACACACGTTCAGCGTGGAGGGCCCGCCGGACGCGCCCGGCCGGGTTCACGAAGAGACCACCGGGACGTACCGACGCTCCGGAGGCGCGGTGATCTACCGCAAGCGATGAGCACCCGGTCGAGCCCGTCCGTCGTCTCCGACCTGTCGTCCCGCGGCGCATGGGCTGCGCGCGGCGTTGCCTGGTTGTGGACGACCGGCGTGGCGGCCGCGTTCCTGTGGAACAAGGGTCCGGACTTCCACACCCTGTCCATCGAGGCCGAGCAGTGGCCGTTCCTTGTGCTCCTGGTCCTGGCGGGCGTGGGATTGCCGGCCGGGCTGGCGCTGCACGGTCGCCTGGCGCGCGGCACGCGGCCCGGGGCCGTGCTCCTGGCCGGATGGGGACTGCTGGGGCTCTTGGCCCTCTGCGGCGTGTCCGCCGACCGCCTGGCGAGCCGCCTGGCCGCCGGGAGCCTGGCCGTGCTGGTGCTCGCGGCCGCGGCGCTCCTGGGCGGGGCGGTGCTCGACCATCTTCAGCCCAACAGACTGCGCCCTGCCGAGCGCTTGGCTCTGGGCCTCGGCCTCGGGCTTGGGCTCCTCTCGCTCGCGGTCATGATTCTCGGAACCCTTGTCGGCCTATCGGCGGTCGTCGGAACGGCGATCCTGCTCGTCGCTGTGCTGGCGGGCGCGCGCGGCGCGCGCAAACGAGCCGCGAACCTGGGCGCGACATTTCGCGGGATTGCCCGCACGCGCTCTCCAGGGGAGCTTCTGCTCCTGGGCGCCGTGTTGCTGGGGCTGTGGCTGCCCCTGGCGGCCAACTTCCTGCCGCCGGTCGACTATGACGTCACAAGCTACCATGCGCAGCTTCCCCGGCAGTACGTGGCCGAGAGGCGCGTGTCCTTTGACCCGCACAACGCGTGGAGCGGCATGCCTCAGAACATGGAGATGCTCACCACGCTCGCCTTCGCGCTCCGGGGCCCGCGCGCGGGCTGGCCCGCGGCCAAGCTCGTCCACTGGGCGTTTCTCGGGCTGACCGTTGCCGCCGTTATGCTGTGCGCGCGCCGCCTGGCCGGGCGCGGCGGCGCGCTCGTGGCCGGAGCGCTCCTGCTGGGGGTGCCGCGCACCGTGAGCCTGGGCAGCCTCTTGTACGTGGAGCTGGGCCTGGCCGCGTACGGGCTCTTCGGCTTGCTCGCCTTGCTCATCTGGCGGGATTCACGAGCCTCGGGGGTTGCCTCGGACCGCTTCGCCCTGGCTGTGGCGGGTGCGTTCGCGGGGCTCTCGGCGGGGACGAAGTACCCCGGCCTTCTCTTCTTCGCGGCGCCGCTGGCGGCCTGCGCGGTTGTGCTTGCCGCGGCGAAGCCGGACGCGCGACGCGCACACCGTGCCTTGTGCGCGGGCGGGTGGGTGTGCGCAGGGCTTCTTGTCACGCTGGGGCCGTGGGTTGTACGCAACGCCGCCCAGGCGGGAAATCCGGTGTATCCGTTATGGAACCAGACCCTGGGCGTGGACCACTGGACACCTACGCTGGAGGCCCGGTTCCACCACGCCCACCGCGCCGACGACTACTCGGCCGCGGCCCTGGGCCGGCATCTTGCGGACCTGTTCGCCGGAGGCAAGGAGCTGTATCCGGTGCCGCTCCTGTTCCTCGGGGGGCTTCTCCTGGTAGGGCGCCGCCCAGGCCGCGAGCAAGCGCGTCCCGCCGTCCCCGCGAGCCCGTCCCAAGACAAGGGGAAGGATGCCTACGACGGCGGCGCTTTCCTCGTCGCGGCGCTCCTCGTGTGGTGGGTCTACGTCGTGGCGGCCTGGTTTCTGTTCACGCACCGACTCGAACGGTTCCTGTTCCCGGCCATGGCCCTGGCCGCAGTCCTTTCCGGCATCGGGTGGGCGCGCCTGGGACGTTACGCGCGTGGGGCCGGCCTCGCGCTCGTGATTGCGTTCCTCCCCCTCGCCCTGCATGTGAGCGCATGGGGGATGTTCTTCGACCGCAATCCGCACGGCCTGTCCGTGGCCTGGGGCCGGGCCGGACCGCAAGCGCGGCTCGTGCAAGTTCCTTCCTGGCGCGCGGGACAGGTCCTGGAGGCCGAGGCCCCGCAGGGGCGCATCCTCGCGGTGGGCGAGGCGGCCGGGTTCTGGCTGCCACCCAACGCGCACACCGCGGTCGTCTTCGGCCCGCATCCCTTGCTCCAGGCCGTGGAGCACGCGCGCGATGCGGACGACCTGGCCGCGGCCCTGGCCCGCCAGGGATACACGCACCTGTACATCGACTGGATGGAGGCCGCCCGCCTGCGCGCGACCTACTACCAGGCCTATGCGCTGGACCGAGACGAGCAGGCGCGGTTGCGCGCGTTCCTCACACGATATGCGGACCCGCCCGCGTGCGCGGACTTCGTGCCCACCGAACAGGGCCGCATGCCGCGGACCTGGCCCCCCTTGACAGCGCCGCGCGTACGCTTTGCGGACGTCGTCCAGGAGGACCGGACCGCCTATGGGGAGCGGTTCGGCCAGGACCTCGGACCCGGAAGCCTGCGCAGGGCCCATCTGTCCGCCCGGCCCTGGTTGGGACGCCTGGCCACCGAGCCCGGCACGTCGCTGGACCCGGCCGGACAGCGGTTGGCCGCCCTGTGGCGCGACTGGGACGTGCTCCTTGCGCCCGGGCCGACCGGCGGGGCCCCGCCCGTGGCGCACTACCCGCGCGAGCTCATCCGCCTGCGGCTGGCGACGAGGCAGTGAAGCATCGGGCCTTACTCGCCCGGCTCGCGCACGTAGATGTGATTCGTGAACACCCAGGCCTGGCCGTCGAGGTACCCCTCGGCGCGGTAAGCGCCCGGCAAACGGGGGGCATGGGCGAGGCGCGTGCCCTCGGTCTCGGCCTTGATCGCGCCGCCGCCCACGAGTCGCAGCCGCGCGGGGTGCGGGCTCTCGATCTCCAGCACTTGCCCTGCCGCCAGGGGCACGCGCGCACCCGGCGGATAGGCGTTGTCTCCCTCGCGCAGACGGAAGCGGAACGCTCGCCCCGGTGCGAGCTCCTCGCGCGCGGTCCAGCCCCGGCCCGCAGCCAGGGACGCGGCCACCGCCTGCGTGTCCCGCGCGGCGTTGCCCGTCCAGGGACCCGGCACCAGGGCGTAGTGGGCCAGTGCGGCGAACGTGCGCGCATACGGGAGCACCCCGCCCCGCGCCCAGGGCGCCCACCGGTCCAGGCCCCAGGGCAGACGCTTGGCGTGCACGTCGAGCCCGCTCAACCCGGCGAGCGGGCGGGTGCGCGCCACCTCGTCCCAGGCGGCCAAGATCTCCGGCTCCGGCCCGTGGATGAAGGCCTCGGGATGGCGGCACATGCGCGGCAGGCGGCGCAGGCGCAGCGCGCGGACCCAGTCGTGCATGTAGTCCCAGATTTCGATGCCGTCGTACTCGGGCAGGTCCCAGGCACTCCAGGCGTGGCGGTAGGCACCGGAGAGCATCTGGCGGCAGCCCTGGGGATGCACCACGAACACCGCCGCGCCCAGAGACTTGAGCAGGCGCACGGCCTCGGGCGTGTCCAGGTCGCGGGTGGCCACCGGCACGGTCGGCCCGATGGCCAACAGGTCGTGGTGCTCACGCGTGCGCAGCTCCGTGCCGACCAGCACGAGCACGCGCCGTTCGTCCACAAGGTCCGGGACGCGGCCGCCCCGCTCGGCCCCGGCGGGGGCGGCGCCCGTCTGCCATCCGGCCCACCCGTCGCGCAGCGCGTACGGCGCATCGTGGTCGCTGAGGGCGACGAACTCGGTGCGGGTCTCTCGGGCCGCGTCCAGGATCTCGGCCACGTCGCCTCCGCCGTCGCAATAGGCGGTGTGGATGTGGATGGCCCCGCGCGCCGGGCGCAGGTCCCGCCAGGTGAGCTCGCTCATTGCGCGTCGTCCCCGCCTTCGGTCGGCGCATGGACCTCGGCCTCGGCCTGCGCGGTGGCCGCGCGCAACCGGTGGTAGCCCAGGGCGTACAGCACCCCGCCCACCGCGCCGACCGCAAACATGGCCAGGTGCACGAAGGTCATCACCGCGCCGCCCCAGCCGGCCGCCTGTTGGCCGCGCGCGGGCAGGGCCTCCTGGAAGAGCCAGCTCATGGCGGCCTGGCCCTGCCCCACCCCGCCGGGCGTCACCGGGATGCTGTTGAACGCCAGACCCAGCGGCACGAGCAAGACGTAGGAGACTGCGTCCAGGCCTTGGACCCCGATCGCCGCGCCAAAGGCCCAGACCGCGGCGATGGTGGACACGTGGGCCGCCACCGAGATGCCCACCGCCGCGGCCAAGGCGCCGGGCGCATCGCGATACGCGCGCATGGCCTCGAAAGCCCGGCCCAGGGCGGCTCGCCCCGGAATGCGCAGGCCCTTGGGCGCCGCGGCGCGCGCCCACGCGGCGGGCCGGCGGCTCGTAACCGCCCACAACAGCACGCCTGCGGCGGACATCAATCCGATCAGGATGACCGCGGGCTCGCGCAGCGCGGGCTGCGCGACCAAGGCGCGCACATTGAGCGCCAGCCCGACCAAGCACACGACCATCAGGCCCGCCAGGCCGGTGAGCCGGTCCAGGACCACCGCGGTCACGGCGGCGTGCGTCTTGCGCGCATCGCGATGGATAGCGTACGCGCGGAAGAGGTCTCCTCCCGTGGCCCCGGGCAGACAGGTGTTGAAGAAAAAGGCCACGAGCACGAGCCGCAGGCTCTCGGCGTAGCTGACCGAGACCGCGTGCACGTGCAGCAGTTGCCGCCATCGCGCCGCGCCGAACACGGGCATCAGGAACACGAGCCCGCATCCGAGCGCAAGGTATGGCCACCGCTCGCCCACGGACAGCATGCGGCCCACGTCCACGCGGCCCGAGGTCACGAGCACGAGCATGAGCGCTCCCGCGATGGAGACCCGCAGCATGGGCAGCACCCGCCAGCCGCCGAGGCCCGCCACGGCCGCGGGGACGCTCGCCAGGCACAGGGCGGCCCAGCCCCAGGGCACCCCGGCCTGAGGATGGGCGACCATGCTCGCAGCGAGGCCCACGCTTGCGGCCACGGCCGCGAGACCGACCAACATGCGCAGCCATCGCGGCTCGTTCGCCTTCACCCCCATCTCGCCTCCAGGGTCTCCAGAAAGGCCTCAATGCGCGTCACGGTGCGCGCATCGATCGGCCCCGGACGGTCGCCTTCGACCGTGAGGACCGGCACGTCTACGGCCTCGCGCACCAGCCGGTCATGGACCTGCCGGTGACAGAAGCTCTGCACATAGTGCACAAGCCCGTGCAGGCCCCGGCGGCGCGTCTGGGCCGCGATGTCGGCGACGCGGCCGGCTGCGCCGTACGGATAGGTGTAGCGCGCGTATGCCTCGCCCAGGGTCCCCCGGCCTTCTGGCAAGGCGAACTGTCGGGGGATTTCGTGAAATGCGACGCGCGCCGCACGCGCTTCGAGCGCCTCCACGAGGTCCGAGAAGATGGGCGGTACCCCCAGCAGTCCGAGCCGAAGCCCCTGCGCGCGCGGGTTCCGTGCACGGGATTGGGCAAGCGTGCGGTCCAGTTGTGCGGCATAGGCCTCGGGGTCGCCGCGGAAGTCGCTCGTATTCAGCAAAGCGTCGAACAGCTCGGGCCCGCGGACCGTGCCCTGCCGCCAGGCGAGACGGTCCAGCTCCAGGGCCCGCGCGCGCACGGGGTCCAGGCGTTCCTTCTGCGCACGCGCCGACGCGAGATCCGTGCCCAAGCGCTCGCACAGCGCCCGGACCGCATCCTCGACGGCCTGGGGCTCGGGCCGCTCGGGGAAGCCGAACGGAAGCACCTCGATCCCCTCGGCGGAGAGGATCTCGAGCAGACTCTCCGTGCCCGAGCAGTCGCCACGGGTCACGCCCACCACGGCCGGGACGCCCGTGCGGAGCACCGTGCCGTACAGCCCCTTGACCCAGGCGCAGAAGCTGCGGGGGAACCCCCGCGCCTCGGCGCGGCGCACGTCGGCCTCCGGATCGCGGGCAGCGACGAACAGGTTGTTCAGGTCCACGGGCCGCCGGCCGGCCGCGAACACGGCCTCCACCGGGATGGTGGTGGTGATGCCGATGCGCAGGTCGGGATCGGTGTTCATGGCGCCGGCGCCGGGTCGGTGACCCGCGCGCCCGGAAGGCGGTCACGGCGCGTCACAGGAACAGGCCGCTCTTGCGCACAATGGTGCGAAAGGCGTTCTCGGCCGCCTCGCGCGGCGGGTGCGCCTCGCCGGCGATCTCCACGGTCACCCAGCCGCTGTATCGGACGCTCGCGAGCGCCCGGCCTACCTTGGCGAAGTCCACCGCCCCGCGCCCGTACAACGGCGCGGAGCCGGGGCGGGGCGAGGTCGTCTTGGGCCGCCGTCTCGCGCCGGAGGCGTCGCGCAGCCGCACGTAGTGGAGCCGGTCGGTGTGGGTCTTGATGAACCGGTCGATGGCCATGCCCGCGAGGGTGAGCTCCGCGGTGTCGCAACACAGGTGCACGAGGCGCGGGTCCGTCATGCCCATGAGCCGCTTGAGGTCCCGGTCGTTGCCCGCCAGGAAGCCCGCGCGGGGTCGAAACACGAAGCGGATGCCAAACTCCTGGCAGCGGCTGCCCATCTCGTCCAGGATGGCGGCCACGGTTACCCAGTCGTCGGCTGTGACCTCTTCCGGTTGGCGGTTGCGTGGCGCGAGCACCAGGCACGGCTTCTCATTGGCGCCCAGGAACCGCGCCGTGTTGGCCACGCGCTCCGCGGCCTCGTCCGCGTGCTCTCGCTCCAGGATGTCCTCGTGCTGGCTCATGGCGCACAAGCGCAGGCCACTGGCCTCCAGGATCTCCTGGAACACGTGCAGACGGTCCTCGTACGCGCGCACCAGGCCCGCGGGGCACTCCACGCCGTCGTATCCGATCTCCGCGATCGCGCCCAGGGCCTCGACGAATCCGTTCGGCCCCCAGGCGAGCATCGAGCATCCCAGGCTGTAGTCTGCCACCACGGCCTCCCCGCAACGCGACACCGGCGCCCCTGCGCCGGAAAGCCCAATCCTATGCAAGGCCCCGAATGGAATCAACCCCGCGTCGATGGGATGCCGCGGACAACAGGCCCACGCGAACCCGCTCGTTGCCGAGCACGGCGCCCCTTGGCGGGCCTGTCAAGGGATCTCGCGCCCGCCCGGAGGCGTGCGCGACTTGACAAGTCCGGCCTGCGCGACTATAAGAGTCGGCCTTCAGGGGCCCGGCAATGTGACACCTTGAAGGGCGGGGCTGTCTCGCACGGCCCCCTGCGGGCCTCGCGGGCGATTGCGCCCGCAGCAAACAGAGCAAGGAACGGAGGACAGGAACGTGAGCCAGGCGCAGGCTACCGCAAGCGTGACACGGATTCTCTTGGCGCCGGACATCGACATCGAGGAATTCCTCAGCCTGCCGCACCTTGTACGCCAGAGCAAGGCCGAGCGGCAGGAGCTCGAGTCCGCGCTGCAGGACTTCCCCAGCAGGGCGTCGGGGCTTTCGGACGCCAACCTGCGCGAGCAGGCCGCCCGCTGGGCCCTGGGCCAGAAGCCCGAGGGGCTCGGCCGAAGCAACCACCCGCTCGCCCTGATGATCCATGGCCGCGTGGCCGAAGGGGACGGAGACCTGGACAAGGCCCTGTCCTGCTATGAGAAAGCCGCCGAAGCCGCTCCCACCGAGAGCGTGTGCGTGCTCTCCCGGGTACGCGCCCTTTGTTCCCAGGGCCGGGCGCGAGAGGCCCTGGACCTGCTCGACCAATTGCGTGACGAGTTCAGTGACCGCGGCGAGTTCAGCTACCAGGAGGGCCGCGCGCTCGACGCGCTGGGCCGCCATGACGAGGCCGCGCAGTCCTATGAGCAGGCGATCAAGCTCAATCCCGAGCACTACCGCGCGGTCTTCCAGCTGGCCAGGCTCCTGGATCTGCGCGGCGACGACCAGGCGGCCCTGGAACTGTACCGGCGCATCGGGCCGGGCTCCAAGCACGCGTTCGTGAGCGCCTGCCTGAACATGGCCCTCATTCACGAAGACCGCGGCGAGTATGACAATGCGATCAGCTGCTGCCGCTCTGTGCTCAAGGTGGACCCGAACAGCCATCGCGCGCGCCTGTTCCTTGGCGACACGGAGGCGAGCGGACGCATGTACTACTCGCCCGAAGAAGCCAAGGAGACCGAGCGCCTGGAGGCGGTCCTGCGGGTGCCGGTCACGGACTTCGAGCTATCCGTGCGCAGCCGCAACTGTCTGGCGAAAATGAACATCCATACCCTCGGCGACCTGGTCCGCCAGGGCGAGCAGGAGCTGCTCAGCTACAAGAACTTCGGCGAGACCAGCCTGCGCGAGATCAAGGAGATGCTCGCGGACCGAGGGTTGCGCCTGGGCATGCTCAAGGAGGACGGCCAGCCCCGGCCGGCCGTGCAGGACCGGCCGCGGGCGCCGATGCCCGCGACCAGCCACGAGAACACTCCGATTGACGAGCTGGAGCTGTCCGTGCGCAGCCGCAAGTGCATGGACCGGCTCGGCATTCAGACCATCGGCCAGCTGTGCGCGAAGAGCGAGAAGGAGCTGGCCTCGGCCAAGAACTTCGGGAAGGTGAGCCTGCAGGAGATCAAGGCCAAGCTGGGCGAGCGAGGCCTGTCCCTGCGCCCGGAGTAGTCCGCAGGCCGTACGAACGTAGGGGGCGGCAGGCATGCAGCAGAACGTGACCCGCAAGTTCCGCCGGACGCGCAAGGTTCTGCGCAGGATCTACGACCGGGTCAAGCTCTGGGAGTTCGGCGCGCGCAAGTACCTGTTGGGCTTCGACAACGCCAACGGCATGCTGCGCGTTGCCGACCGCCAGCTGGGCAGGCGCATTCTGCGCGCGTACGGGTGCGCGCTGGCCGACCACGTCGACCTGAACACCCCGATCGAGATCCACAACGCGGCCGAGCCCACCTCGGGCGAAACCCGCGTCCGATACGACAAGCTGGTGGTGGGCGACCACTGCCACATCGGCCGAGACTGCTTCTTCGACCTGTCCGAGCGCGTGGTGCTCGAAGACCACGTGTGCGTGGCCATGCGCTCGACGTTCATCACGCATATCGCGGTGGGGCAGACCGCGCTCAAGGCCCTGTACCCCACCGAGCGGGGCGCCATCCGCCTGCGCCGCGACACCTACCTGGGCGCCGGGGTGACCGTGCTCAAGGGCGTGGAACTCGGGCCCAACTGCCTGGTGGCCGCGGGGAGCGTGGTCACCAAGTCTTTTCCACCCGACTCGCTCATCGCCGGCGTACCCGCCCGGCTCGTGCGCCGACTGGAGGCGCCAGAGACCCAAGCCCAGCCTGAGACATCTCCAGCGACCGGCACGCACCCCGCGGCGGCACGCCCGACCGGACCCGCGCGGGGCGAGTCGACGCCTGCCCACGAAGGAGACCGTTGATGGACACCCACACCCCAACCCGAGACGAGGCCCTGGGGCTCTTGCAGGAGTACAACTCCGATCCGTCGCTCATCCACCACGCACTCGCGGTGGAGGGGGTGCTGCGCCACATGGCCCGCAAGCGCGGCGCGGACGAGGACCTGTGGGGCGTGGTCGGGCTGATCCACGACCTGGACTACGAGCGATGGCCGGACGAGCATTGCGCCAAGACGCGCGAGATCCTGGAGTCGCGCGGATGGCCCCAGGACTACGTGCGCGCGGTCCTCAGCCACGGATGGGGCATCTGCACGGACGTCGAGCCGCAGACCGAGCTGGAGAAGGCCCTGTACGCGGTTGACGAGCTCACGGGGCTGGTTACGGCCTGCGCCCTGGTGCGGCCCTCCAAGAGCGTGCATGATCTCAAGGTCAAGTCCGTGAAGAAGAAGTGGAAGGACAAGCGCTTCGCCGCCGGGGCCGACCGCGAACTTATCCAGCGCGGCGCTGACAAGCTGGGCGTGGACCGGGACGACCTGATTGAAGACTGCATCGCGGGCATGCGCGACGTGGCCGACCGGATCGGCCTGGCCGGGCAGCCCGCTGATTGAGCTGCAAAGGCGCTGTGGATTCGGTGGACCGTCCGTCGATTCGGCACAGGGGAGGAGAAGAGATGAGGCGCCTGTTGAGAAGCGGAGTCGTGTTGGTTTGCCTGGTGGGCGCGGTGGCCGCGGCCGGCGAAGGAGACCTGTACGGCGCCGAGGCCAACCCCACCGGCGACCCCATCGGCGGGGGCGAGGGCTACCGGGCCATTGTGGAAGAGGCCGACGTCACCGTGGACACGGTCGAGGCGCTTGTCGAGGCGCTCGGCAAGGCCCAGCCCGGGCAGGTGGTCATGGTCGCCTCCGGCGCGGAGCTCAACTTCGGCGCGCGCAACCGCACCCGGATCCCGGAAGGCGTCACCCTGGCCGGAGACCGGGGACGCGACGGCGCGCCGGGCCCCCTGCTCTACGGGCCCGAGCTGCCCGAACACGGCGCCTTGCTGGTCGCGAGCAGGGGCGTGCGAGTCACGGGCCTGCGCATCAAGGGCCCGGATAGGGACTTTCCGGACATCGACTACGACGTGGAGCCGCGGTCCTATACGGACGGGATCGACACGGCCGGCCCGGACGTGGAGGTGGACAACTGCGAGATCATGAACTTCCACCACGGGGGCGTGAATGTCCATCACACCAACGTACACGTGCATCACTGCCACATCCACGAGGTGCATGCGTACCCGGTGTGCGTGTGTTCGGGCGTGCCGCCCGTGCTCATCGAGGCGAATGAGATCCATTGGGTCTGGCACACGGTCGCAGGCACCGGCATCCCCGGCACGGGATACGAGGCCCGCTACAACCTGGTCATCCGCGACACGCCGCCCGCGAGCTGGGGCGGAGAGGACCACCATTCGCACGGATGGGACATGCACGGCGGGCGAAAGACCCGCAAGCACGGCTTGAGCGTTGCGGGCGACCAGATCCTCATCCACCACAATACCATGCGCAACACGAACCAGGCCCTTGCCGCGCGCATCCGGGGCGTGCCGCGCGAGATCGCGGATCTGCATCACAACTGGTTCAGCGAGCCCGACGTGGACATCGCGCTGCAGCAGCTCGTGCGTGACGACGGTGCCCACGGCAACATCTGGGTCCACGAGAACGTGTACGGCCCGGAGAAGAAGCTCGTGGAAGTGGCGCCGCAGACCACGCCGCAGATCGTGTTCGTCGCGCCGCCCGGCCCCAACCGCAACATGCCCGCGATCGCCGAGCCGATCGCGCTGAACGTGCAGGTGCGAGCGTTCCCGCCCCGCACGCTCAAGCGAGTAACCGTGTCCGTGGACGACGAAGAGGTGTACGCGGGCGAAGCGGCGCCCGAGCCCGGCGAGCTCACCATCGACCCGAAGGCCCTGGGCGAGGGCCGGCATACGGTGACCCTGTTCGCAGAGGACTCGGCCAGCGCAACGGCCAAGCACATCACCGACTTCACCGCACCCTAGACGCTGCGCCTGTCTTGCACAGGACCGCCCGGCCGCGCCGGCTCTGGATTCCGGGGCCGGCGCGGTCTTGCGTTGCGCACCTGTATCCGGCGACAGTTGACACGCCCCTGCCGCGCCGATACACTGCGCAACAGAGGCCCTCTCTGCTCGGGGGCGCAGGCGAGGTGGTTCGCGCATGTATCACCATATCCGAGGCACCCTTGTGAGCATGCGGCCCACGCTCGCGGTCGTGGAGGCGGGCGGGGTCGGCTATGCGGTGGCCATTCCCCTGAGCACGCACCGCAGCCTGCCGGCGCCGGGCGAGACCTGCACCCTGTACACGCACCTCGTGGTGCGCGACGACGGGCACATGCTCTACGGGTTCGCCACCGAGCAGGAGCGCGCGCTCTTTCGCGCCTTGATCGGCATCTCCGGGGTCGGCCCGGCCATTGCGCTCGCGGTGCTCAGCGGCACGAGCCCGGACGAGTTCTTGCGCGCCGTGGAGGCGCAGGATGTAACGCTCCTCAAGGGGGTCAAAGGCGTGGGCGAGAAGACCGCGCGCCGCATTTTTCTGGAGCTGCGCGACGCAGCGGCCCTGTCGCTTCTGGAGCCTGCGGCGACCGCGCCCTCGCCCGCGGCCGTCGAGGCGCACAAGGCCGCCGCGGCCCGCCAGGCGCTCGAGACCCTGGGCCTGGCCCCGCGCGCGGCGTCGACCCGCGTGAACAAGGTGCTGGCCGATGAGCCCGAGCTCTCGCTCGAAGAGACGATCCGAGCCGCGCTGCGATAGGCCGATGAGGACGAACGTATGAGCGCTGAATCCGCCCCGTTCCGCGAGACCGCCACCGACGCCGAGAAGGTGGTCGAAAACCGGCTGCGTCCGCGCCGATTCGAGGACTTCCCGGGCCAGGACCGCATCAAGGAAAACCTGGGCATCTACATCCACGCGGCGCGAGGCCGCGGCGAGTGCCTGGACCACATCCTGTTCTCGGGCCCGCCGGGCCTGGGCAAGACCACGCTCGCAGGCATCGTGGCCCACGAGATGCGCGCGGACCTGCGCGCCACGAGCGGACCCGCGCTCGAACGGCCCGCCGACCTGGCGGGGCTCTTGACGAACCTCCAGACCGGGAACGTCCTCTTTATCGACGAGATCCATCGCCTGGGCTCGGTGGTCGAGGAGTACCTGTACGCGGCCATGGAGGACTGGGCCATCGACATCGTGATGGAGCAGGGCCTGTACGCGCAGAGCGTGCGGCTGCGCGTGCCCCGATTCACCCTGATCGGCGCCACCACGCGCGAGGGACTGCTCACCGCGCCGCTGCGCGCGCGCTTCGGCATCACCGAGCGCCTGGACTACTACCCCGCCGAGGACCTGTGCCGCATCCTGGAGCGGTCCGCGCGCATCCTGGACGTGAACACGGACCAGGCGGGCGCGGCGCTGTTGGCCGCGCACAGCCGGGGCACGCCGCGGGTGGCCAACCGGTTCCTGTGCCGCGCGCGCGACGTGGCCCAGGTCAAAGGCGACGGCACGGTCACCGAGACCGTGGCTCGGCAGGCCCTGTCCATGCTCGGGGTGGACGAGCGCGGGCCCATCGAGATGGACCGACGGATCCTCACCGCGATCCATGACCACGGCGGCGGGCCGGTGGGCCTGAAGACCATCGCCGTGACCGTGGGCGAGACCGAGGACACGATCGAGAACGTGTACGAGCCGTATCTCATCTAGTGCGGCTTGTTGCAGAAGACCCCGCAGGGCCGGCGCCTCTCGCCGCGCGCGTACGAGAAGATGGGCTTTCGACCCCGCGGCTCGGGTGCGGAATCGAGGCTCTTCGACAGCGCGTAGCCTTTCCCCCATCAGGCCCAACGCGTTCTCACGCCTGGGCAGGCAACCGGCGACCGTCAAGACTTGACATCCGTAGGCCCGTGCGGGTAGGTTAGCGGTTCTGTTTTGCCTGTCGAGCGCCTTTCCCCCCATGGGTGGGGACGCGCTTGCGGAGGACCGACCGGAATGGCGCAGGAGCCAATCAGCACGCAAGTCCTGGACCGCATCCTGGAGCGGTGCGGACGCGACGGATCGGCCACGATCCCTATCCTGCAGGCGATCCAGGCCGAGGCGGGATATGTGCCGGTCGAGGCCATGAAGTACGTGGCCGCCCACACGGACATCGACGCCACCCGGCTCTACGGCGTGGCCACGTTCTACACGCAGTTCCGGCTCAAGCCCGTGGGCCGCACCATGATCCGGGTCTGCCACGGCACGGCCTGCCACGTGGCCGGGGCCGAGCGCATCACCGCCGCCGTGCGCGATGCGCTCGGCCTCGCCGACGAGGACGACACCACCTCCGACCAGCGGTTCACGGTCGACGAGGTGGCCTGCCTGGGCTGCTGCAGCCTGGCCCCGGTCATCATGGTCGGCGAGACGACCCACGGCAAGCTTACCCCGGACAAGGTCCGCAAGGTGATCGCCGGGTACCGCGACACCGGCGCGGCTGCGGAGGAGTCCGCATGAGCACGCGCATCTCGGTGGGCCTGGCCACGTGCGGGCTCGCCTGCGGCGCCCAGGCCGTGTACGACGAGCTGGCGCGCCTCGCGCGAGAGACGTCCGCCCAAGCCCGCAACGGCGACGAGGTGACCCTGCGCAAGGTGGGGTGCCTGGGCATGTGCCACCGCGAGCCCCTGGTGGAGGTGGAGCGGGACGGGACGCGGATCCTGTACGGCGAGGTGAGCCCGGAGATCGCCGCACGCATCTTCGAGGACCATGTGCTGGGCGGCCGTCCGGTGGCCGAACACGCCATCGGCCTGGGCACCGACGAGGAGCCCGACACCTTCTTCGCGCCCCAGACGCGCATCGTGCTGCGCAACTGCGGGCAGCTCGACCCGGAGGACCTGACCGAGGCGCGCGCGCGCGGCGTATACGGAGCGTTCGAGCGCGTACTCAAGGGCATGGACCCCGAGGAAGTAATCGACACGGTCACGCGCAGCGGGCTGCGCGGCCGCGGGGGCGCGGGGTTCCCCACGGGACGCAAGTGGCGCTTCTGCCGCGAAGCCGAGGGCGAGCCCAAGTACCTGGTGTGCAACGCGGACGAGGGCGACCCGGGCGCGTTCATGGACCGCTCCGTGCTCGAGGGCGACCCCCACAGCGTGATCGAGGGCATGCTCATCGCCGCGTACGCCATCGGCGCCACGCAGGGGTACGTGTACGTGCGCGCCGAGTACCCCCTGGCGATCCGCCACCTGCGCAAGGCGCTCGACGACGCCCGCGCGGCCGGGCTGTTGGGCGCGGACATCCTGGGCGCGGGCTTCGCGTTCGATCTCGCCATCAAGAAAGGCGCGGGCGCCTTCGTGTGCGGCGAGGAGACCGCGCTCATCGCCTCGATCGAGGGCCGGCGCGGCATGCCCAGGCTGCGCCCGCCCTTCCCGGCCCAGTCGGGCCTGTGGGGCCGACCCACGAACATCAACAACGTGGAGACCTTTGCCGCGGTGCCCTGGATCCTGGCCCGCGGCGCCGAGGCCTTTGCGGCCATCGGCACGGACAAGAGCAAGGGGACCAAGGTCTTCGCCCTGGCGGGCAAGGTGCGCCGCGGGGGGCTGGTGGAGGTGCCCATGGGCATGCCGCTGCGCGAGGTCATCGAGGGCATCGGCGGCGGCGTACCCCGGGGCGAGGTGAAGGCCGTGCAGATGGGCGGACCTTCGGGCGGGTGCATTCCGGCCTCGCTCATGGACACGCGCGTGGACTACGAGGAGGTCACCGCCACCGGCGCGATCATGGGCTCCGGGGGCATGGTGGTGCTCGACGAGAGCGCCTGCATGGTGGACATCGCCCGGTTCTTCCTCGACTTTACGCAAAAGGAGTCCTGCGGAAAATGCACCTTCTGCCGGGTGGGCACGAAGCGGATGCTCGAGATCCTCACCCGGATCACCGAGGGACAGGGCCAACCCGAGGACCTGGACGCCCTGGAGGAGCTCTCGGCCGCCACCAAGCGCGCGAGCCTGTGCGGCCTGGGCCAGACCGCACCCAACCCGGTGCTCACGACCCTGCGTTACTTCCGCGACGAGTACGAGGAGCACATCCGGGACAAGCGTTGCCCGGCCGGCCGGTGCAAGGCCCTGCTTACGTACACGATCGACCCCGAAGCGTGTGTGGGCTGCACCGCCTGCGCCAAGGCGTGCCCGGTCGGCGCGATCAGCGGCGAGCCGAAACAGGCGCACGTCATCGACCAGGTCACGTGTATCCGGTGCGGGCGGTGCGTGGACGCCTGCCGGTTCGACGCCGTGAAGGTGACCTGACCGTCGCAATGACATACATGAGAGGCGAATCCGCCAAGGACCGGGATTCATGAGCGCAGCCAACCGACAAGCCAACCGAGTCGAGCTCACCATTGACGATTGCCCCACGCGCGTGCCCGAGGGGACCACCATCCTGGAGGCGGCCGAGGGCCTGGGCATCGAGATCCCCACCCTGTGCCACAACCAGGCGCTCACTCCGTTCGGGTCGTGCTGGATCTGCGCGGTAAAGGTGGACGGCGCGCGCACCCTGGTGCCCGCATGCAGCACACGCGTGGTGCCCGGCATGCAGGTGACCACGCTCGACGACGAGATCCGCCGCACGCGCAAGCTGTGCCTGGAGCTCTTGCTCTCGGACCACTACGGCGACTGCCTGGCACCCTGCCAGATGACCTGCCCGGCAGGCATCGACGTGCAGGGGTACCTGGCCCACGCCGCGCGCGGCGAGTACCGCGAGGCGGTGCGCCTCATCAAGCAAAGGAACCCCCTGCCCCTGATCTGCGGGCGCGTGTGTCCGCGCCCGTGCGAGGACATGTGCCGCCGACAGGTGGTGGACGAGCCCGTGTCCGTGAACGCGGTCAAACGGTTCGTGGCCGACTGGGATCGCAGCTCGGGCGAGCACTACGTGCCCCCGCGTGCGGCGCCCACGGGCAAGCGCGTGGCCGTGGTGGGCGGTGGCCCCGCGGGGCTCACCTGCGCGTACTTCCTGGCCCAGCGCGGGCACGAGGTCACCGTGTTCGAGGCCCTGCCCCAGCTCGGGGGCATGCTGCGCTGGGGCATCCCGGCCTACCGCCTGCCGCGCGACATTCTGGACGCGGAGATCGACTCGATCCTGGAGCTCGGCGTGCGGGCCGAGTGCGGCAAGCGCCTGGGCGCGGACTTCACCCTCCAGGACCTGCGCGACCAGGGGTACGAAGCCGTGTTCCTGGGGTTGGGCGCTACGGCCTCGCGGCGCATGCGCGCGGAGGGCGAAGACCTGCCCGGGGTCCTGGGCGGCACGGACTTCCTGCGCGAGATCGGCCTGGGCAAGCAGTTTGACTTCTCGGGCAAGAAGGTCACCGTGGTCGGCGGCGGCAACACGGCCATCGACGCAGCGCGCACCAGCCTGCGCCTGGGTGCGCAGTCGGTGACCGTGCTCTACCGGCGAAGCCGCGCGGAGATGCCCGCGCAGGACGAGGAGGTCCAGGCCGCGGAAGAAGAGGGCGTGGAGTTTCACTTCCTGGCCGCGCCCAAGCGCCTGATCGGCCGCCCCCCGTCCCCTCGGGAGGGGGTCAAGGGGAGGGCGGATGACGAGGCGGCGCACAGTCCCTCACCCCAACCCTCTCCCACGGGGAGAGGGAGTCCCGCGCAGGAGCGCTTGGCCGAGATGGAATACGAGCGCATGGAACTCGGCGAGCCGGACGCGTCCGGACGGCGGCGCCCCGTGCCCATACCGGGCAGCGAGAGCACGCTCGCCGTGGACGTGTGCATCGCCGCGATCGGGCAGAAGCCCGAGCTCAGCCTGCTGGCGGGCACGCCCCTGCGGCAGACCGACTGGGGGGCGCTCGCCTCGGACCCGTATACGCTGGCCACCGAGGTCGAGGGCGTGTTCGCGGGCGGGGACTGCGTCAGCGGCGCGGCCACCGTGGTCGAGGCCGTGGCCCATGGACGCGAGGCCGCGGTGAGCATCGACCGATACCTGCACGGCCGCTCGTTTGCGCGCGACGAGCCCGTGTTCAATATCTCCAAGGGCGATTGGGACAAGCTCGATCCCGCGGACTTCGAGCACTATCTGCGCGCGCCCAGGGCGCATCACTCGTGCCTGGACGTGGCCCAGCGGATCGCCGGCTTCGACGAGGTGGAGCAAGGTCTGTCGGAAGACGCGATGCGCGGAGAGGCCGAGCGCTGCCTCTCGTGCGGATGCGCGAGCGCGTTCGACTGCCGGGTGCGCCAGCTCGCCGCGGAATACGGCGTGGACCCGGAGCGGTTCGCGGACGGCGCCCGGCGCAAGGAGCTCCCCGACGAGGAGCATCCGCTCATTCGCCTGGAAAGCCAGAAGTGCATCCTGTGCGGCGCGTGCGTGCGCGTGTGCGACGAGGTGCGCGACGTGCGCGCGCTCGGGTTCGAGGGCCGCGGGTTCGCCGCGCGCGTGCGCCCCGCGTTCGGCGAGTCCCTGCTTTCCGCCGGGTGCATTACCTGCGGCGCGTGCGTGGACGTGTGCCCCACCGGCGCGATCGTCGAGCGCCTCGGCCAGCAGGGCGGCCCCTTCGCCACCGAGACCAGCCCGGGCGTGTGCGCGGGGTGCGGCGTGGGGTGCGTCTACGACGTGCACAGGGTGGGCGGACGCCCCCTGACCGTGCGACCGCGCAAGGATCCGCATCAGGGGCCCAACAACGGGCTCTTTTGCATCACCGGCCGGTTCGGCCTGCGCGCGTTGGACCCCGAGCAGCGCATCCTGGCCCCGATGGTCCGCAGGGAAGGCGAGCTGAGGCCCGTGTCCCTGGATGAGGCCGTCCACCGGGCCGTGCGGCTTCTCGTGGACACCGACCAGGCCCTGGCGCTCGTGAGCCCCCACGCGACCGTAGAGGAGATGCAGACCGTCCAGGCTCTGGCGGGCGCGCTGACGGGCGCGCAGGCGGGCAGCCTGTCCGCCACCCGAGAGCAGGAGGCCCTGCGCGGTCTCGATCGCGTGCTGCCCCGGCCGCAGAGCCCCGCATCGGTCCAGGACCTGCCGGGCTCGGATTGCGTGTTTCTGGTCGAGTGCGACCCGCAGCGCAGCCATCCCGTGGCCGGCGTCCAGGCCCTGGCCGCCCGGCGGGCAGGCGCGCAGCTCCTCGTGCTCGCGAGCGAACCGACCGCGCTCGACTGTCACGCGAGCCTGCGCCTGCGCTCGTCTCCCGGAGGGACGGTGGTGGTGCTCGCGGGGCTCTTGCGCCGGCTCTTGACCCGGTCACACGGCGCCTACGACGTGGCTGGAAGCGACGCCCTGCTGCGCAGCGTAGAGCGAATCAGCTCCGCAGCCGTTGAGCAGGCCGCCGACGTGGCGCCGGCCGAGCTCGACGAGCTCTGCGACCGGCTCGCCCGGGCCAGGAATCCGGTGGTGGTTCTGGATACCAGCCGGGCGGGCGCGCGCCTCTCCCAGGCGGCGGCGCTTGTGGCAGGCCTCCTGGCCACACAGGCCGCCCGCCCGCCCCTGTTGGCCCTGCGCCCGGCGGCGAACAGCCATGGCCTTACGCGGCAGGGCCTGCGGCCTGTGGTCCTGCCGGCCGCCGGGCACCCCACGATCCTGACCGTACGCGAGGACGTGGCCGCGGCCACGCAAGGACGAGCGTTGCCCGCCGTGGTTGCGGACGCGGTTTGGAGCGAGAGCGCAGCGCATGCGCAGGTCGTGCTGCCGCTTCCCACGCGGCATGAGATGCGCGGACACGTGTACGCCACGGGTGGGCTGGAGGGCGTTACTGGATTGGGTGTGCAGCCGGCCGGCGGCGAAGAAGTGCACGAGGTTCTGGGGCGATTGGCCGCGGCGTGCGGCGTCCAGGAGCTCTCTGCGCAAGCCCTGCAGCCGCCCGGTCCCATGACCGCGCGGGCTGCGCCCCTGGGCGAGCCGCTAAGCCCGGAATCCCTGTGCACACCGCCGGAGCCGGTGGACACCTACGCCCGCCTCATCGACGCATGGGCCCGAGACCAAGGCCTGTTGCGGGACTGATTCTCTGATTCGCCCCGGCGCAGCCGGCGAAGCCGGCTATTCCTGCACGAGCGCGCAGAGCGTATCCCCCTCGTGTACGCCGAAGATCATGCTCCGGGCCGGGGCCTCGGCGGCCAGATCCAGGAATCCGGACGGCACCTGCCACCGGCGCTGCCCGCCCTGCAGGGCCCTGGACTCCAGGCTGCCGTCGGGCAGACGCAGCACCACGGTGACCTGTTCGCCCTCGGGGCGTTCCGGGTCCTCGCCCATGGCGATGACCGTGGCGGCCTCGTCGACCTGCCACTTGAGTTTTCCATCGTCCAGGCCCAAGCACAAGACCGGACCGCCCTTGCATCGCACGAACACGGATATGCGGCCCGTGGCAGGATGCTCCACGAACACGGGCTGCTCATCCATGAGCTCGCCGGTGGGGTACCGCCAGGCCGTGGCGCCATCGCCCATCCGCAGACAGTAGATCACCCGGTCTCGGCTGGGAACGACCGCATACGGCTCGTGCAGGCCCACACCGGCCACATTGGGCCCCTTGGTCTGTTCGCGCCAGTCGATGTTCGGACGGCCCTTGACGATGTACCCTCGGTTGGCGCCGTAAATCCATCCCGCGTCGTCGGCCACCACCAGCGCGCCGCCTCGCCCTGCACCCACCGGGCCGATCACCGAACCCTTGGCGCCGAACTTCCAGTCCTCGCGCAGATGGTAGCTTTCCATCATCAGATCCTTGCGATCCAGGGACCCATACCCGCGCGGAGGAGGCCACATGCTCGAGTAGGCCGAGACCCCGCGCACCACGCGCGTCAGGCCCTGGATGATGAAATGCGGGGTTCCCCGCTGGGCCTCGGTCACTTGCAGGTAGTCTCCGGCCGGGAACGAGAGGGGCAGCTGCCAGATGGCCCGACCGGTCTCGACTTCCAGATGGATCAGATCCCCGCCGCTGACAAAGTAAACGCCGAAGGGGCTGCACGCGGGTGGGGTGGCGGGCGTCTGTTCAAGCTGAGCCCACCACAGGGCTCGCCCGTCCTCGCGGCGCACGGCGATAAGGTCGTTCGCCTCCGTGAGCACCAGCAGGAAGTCGACCCCCGCCTCCTCCGGCGGAACCCACAAGTTCGTGACCCGCTGGCCGGACTTGAGCGGCAGGGTCCATTCGACCCGCAAAGGCACCGTAGGCGGAAGCCGTTCCTCGAGCGCGATCGACAGCGCCATGGGCTCCAGATCCGCCGCCCGCGGTACCGGTCCGGAGGTCGGCTGCGTGGGGGCAGCCTCTTCCTCGGCCTCGGCGGGGGGCATCTCTTCCTCCGCCTTTTGAGCTTGCTCGCAACCGGTTACCACAATAAGGCCGGTCAACACGACCGCCACACACCACAGCCACGCCCGCTGACTCATGCGATTCCCTCCGCCCGGACCTTGGCGAGGTCCACGTTCCAATTCTCCTCGTAGGCGCAAAGACGCCCCACCGCAGCCAGATCCTGTTCGATACGGTTGACCAACTTGAAGATATACGGCCGCCCCTTCAGGCGGTTGTTCAGGTCCCGACGCATGCTCTTCCACGATCCGTCATAGAGCTCGTCCCGAATGCGGATGAGCATGGCCTCCTCCGGACGCAGGGCCGCGACAAACGCCGCCGGCTCCAGAATCATGCGTTCGTCGTCCGAGAGCACCTGCCGGGCCATCGCTGCCTCCGCCGCCATGGCGATCCGGCAGCATCCTAGACCGACCGCGCCCGCCTGTCAAGCCGCGCGCTGGGGCAATCAGTCCGCGGCGGCCTTGTCGGCGCCGCTCTTGCCCTCGCTCTTGGTGGTGGAGGAGGACGCTGCCTCGGATCCCTTCTCCTGCCCGCCGGGGGACTCTTTCTTCTCACCGGAGGACTCTTTCTTCTCTCGAGAGGAGGACTTGCGCTTGTAGTCGGTCTCGTAGAAACCGCTGCCCTTGAAGATGATGCCCGCCCCCGCGCCGATCAGACGCGAGACACGGCGCTTCTTGCAGGCCGGGCACACCCGCACGGGCGGATCGACCATGGCCTGGAATTTCTCGAACCGGTGCCCGCAGGCGCGGCACTCATACTCGTAGGTCGGCATGGGTTCTCTCTCCCTCTTTCCGCCCCGTCTCGCATCGGGGCCTCTGCGCGGGGCCTCACGCGCCCGGCGAGGTCTCGGGGCCGGTCTGTTCTTCCGCGTCGTCCTGGTCGGCGGCCGGTGGTTCCTCGGTCTTGGGCGGGCCGCTGCTCACCACCACGCGGCTGGGGCGCAACACGAGCTCGCCGACCCGGTACCCGGGCGCATGCTCCTCGACAATCGCGCCGGAGGCAAGCTGCGGATGCGGGGTCTGGGCCATGGCCTCGTGCACGGCGGGGTCGAACTTGCTGCCCGGCTCCACGCCGATGCGCTCGAAGCCATGCGCGCGCAAGGCCTTCCACAGGTCCTCGCGCACCATGCGCAGGCCCTCGACGAGCACGTCGAAGTCCCGCTCGCGCTCGGCCGCCTCAAAGGCCCGATCCAGATCGTCCAGCGGCGCCAGGAGTTCGCGCAACAGGAGCGCCTGCGCGCGCACCTCGTCCTGCTCGCGCTCGCGGGAGACGCGCTTGCGGTAGTTCTCCAGGTCGGCCCGAGCCCGCTGGGCGAGCTCCAGGTAGGCGTCGCGCTGTCGAACGACTTGTTCGTATTCCGTGGCCGGCACGACCGCCTGCTGCGCGGTCTGGTGGGATTCGGCCGTGGCGTCGGCATTCGCATTCGACGCGGATGGCTGCGCCTCGGCAGGGCCCTCGGACTCGGGCCGCGCGTGCGTTTGCGGCGCCTCGGCTTGCTCGTGCGCGTCGGCGGTCCGGGCGTGCTGATCGTTCGAAGCGGACGTATGGCGCCGTTTCTTTCGCTTGGACATGGCCTTGCGCTACTCCTCGGTGAAGTACCGCTTCAGGGCGTCCAGGAAGCCCTTGCGCTGCGGGGAGACATTGGTCTCCTCGATCTGGGCCAGTTCGCGCAAGAGCTCTTCCTGGCGGTCGGTAAGGCGGCGCGGAGTCTCCACCACCACGCGCACGATCTGGTCGCCCTGACCGTGGCCATGGACGTTGGGCACCCCCTGGCGTCGCAGCCGGAACACCTGCCCGCTCTGCGTGCCGGGCGGGACCTTGACGCGCGCGCGTCCGCGCAACGTGGGCACCTCCAGCTCCGTGCCCAGGGCGGCTTGGCTGAAGGTGATGGGCACGGTGCAGTGCACGTCGTCGTTGTGCCGTTCGAAAAAGCCGTGCGGCCGGACCGTGATGTAGCAGTACAGGTCGCCACGCGGGCCGCCGCGCGGCGGGGGCTCGCCCTCGCCGGGGACTCGCATGCGCGTGCCGTCCTCCACCCCGGGCGGGATGGTGACCCGCACCCGCGCGGTGCGCGTCTGTCGGCCGGTGCCCCCGCACTTGGGGCAGGGTGTCTCGATCACCTCTCCCGCGCCCCCGCACTGGGGGCAGGCCGTGGCCACGGAGAAAAAGCCCTGGCTGCGGTACACCTGGCCCCGGCCGCGGCACATGGAGCAGGTCTTGGCGCTCGTCCCCTTGGCCGCGCCCGAACCGCCGCACGTGGCGCACGGCTCGGCGCGGCGCAGGCTGATCGTCTTCGTGGCGCCGAACACGGCCTCCTTGAACTCGAGGTCCACCCGGCACTTGAGGCTCGGGCCCGTGCGCATGCCCGCCCCGCGGGTGCGCGTACCGGGGCCGCCCATGCCGCCGAAGATGCCGTCGAACAGGCCGCCGCCCCCGCCGCCGAAGATGTCCGAGAAGTGGGCGAAGATATCCTCGAACCCGCCGGAGAAGTCCGGGGTCTGGCCGGTGACGCCCTCGTGGCCGAACCGGTCGTACCGGGAGCGCTTCTCGGGATCACGCAGGATCTCGTAGGCCTCGGCGGCCTCCTTGAACCGTTCCTCGGCCTGCTTGTCGCCAGGGTTGCGGTCCGGATGGTACTTCATGGCCAGCTTGCGGTAGGCGCGCTTGATCTCCTCCGACGAGGCTTCGCGCCCGACACCGAGGATTTCGTAGTAGTCTCGCTTGGCCATGGTGTCCATCCCCATGTTCGACTCCCTCGCATCGGAGAACCAGCTCAATCCTCCCCGGCGCGGGCATTCGCTCCCGTTCAGCATGCCCGCAACCACCCCGGCCTGTCAAGTCCGGCCCTGGAAACAGGCGCGCCCGGAGGCGTCGCCGCCAGCCGGGCACACCGCACTGCGCATCATGCCGCCGTCGGATCAGGCCACGGCGCCGGCGACGGCCTTGTCCTTGTCCTCGTCCTTGATCTCGGTGACCATGGTCTCCACCGTGAGCAGCAGCCCGCCGATGGAGGCCGCGTTCTGCAGGGCCGAGCGCGTCACCTTGGCCGGATCGATCACTCCGGCCTTGACGAGGTCCTCGTACGCGCCCGTGGCCGCGTTGTAGCCCACGTTGCCCTTGCTCTCTTCGACCTCGGCCACGACCACGCTGCCGTCCTGGCCCGAGTTCTGTCCGATCCAGTACAGGGGTGCGGTCATGGCCTGCTGCACGATGTCCACGCCCACCTTCTCCTCGCCGCGAGCCTTCTTGCGCGCGTCGGCGACCGCATCGCGGGCGCGCAACAGCGCCACGCCGCCGCCCACGACCACGCCCTCCTCCGCCGCGGCGCGCGCGGCGTGGAGCGCGTCCTCCACGCGGGCCTTCTTCTGCTTCATGTCCGCCTCGGTCGCGGCGCCCACGTTGATGATGGCCACCCCGCCGGACAGCTTGGCCAGGCGCTCCTGGAGCTTTTCGCGGTCGTAGTCGCTGGTGGTGGTCTCGATGCGGTTCTTGATCTGCTCGATGCGGGCCTTCACGTCGGCGGTCTTGCCCCCGCCCTCGACCAGGGTGCAGGTCTCCTTGTCCACGGAGATCGAGCGCGCGGTGCCCAGGACGTCGAGCTCCACGTTCTCGAGCTTGAGGCCCAGGTCCTCGCTG
>Ga0180432_10000596_pt1 | contig 60329 bp, 39 predicted proteins | sample SS_ome_10_FD_132414 | JGI IMG/M metagenome (GOLD analysis project Ga0180432, IMG submission 132414) | Hypersaline lake sediment archaeal communities from the Salton Sea, California, USA - SS_1_MS_2 metaG | ecosystem: Environmental > Aquatic > Non-marine Saline and Alkaline > Hypersaline >... | reverse complement strand
GTCTACGGGCTCGACCGCACCAATGCCAAGCCGACCTCCTTCCAGAGAGACAGGATAGGGAAAGCATACCACAACACATTTTCATCGTTCGCTGGTGACGCAACCAGTCATGAAAAATTGTCTTGAGATGGTCAATGGTTGTAGGTGGGTAGAGGAGGCCGAGCAGCCCTGGAGCGGGGGTTTAGTGCTTTGGCCATTGGGATTTACCTAGGAGGCTGGGTCACGACTCGGAAAGCACGGACGAGCCAGGCACAAAACAAGCGTTTTCCCTCTCTTGGTCTAGCTTTGGGCGGATACTGGTGACCCAAGCTCCTGGCCACCCTACGACTCTGGGTGAAATGCGCCTTCCAGGAGGCTTGATGCATGGTGGATCAGGGCTCCCCCGCCCAAAATGTAACAGGAGGGGCGGTCAACCCATTTCCTCTTTCCACAAGGGCACGGCTGGGACCCTGGCCTACGTCGTAGCGAAGGGGACTGCCACCGTGTCGATCGAATAGAACCGTACTCGGGGTCGTCCCCGACCCCGACCCACATCGCCCGGCCCACTCGGGGTCAGAGACGACCCCGAGTACACGGTGGTACTAACCCTGTCATCTCATCCCTGCCCTACGGACAGATGGTCGATTCTGGCTTTGCCCAATACGTTGACAAAAACCCTACGGCGTGCTTACTATGTATGAAGTTTTGAGCAAGGAGGTATAGAAGGATGGGTTGTCTACTCAAGCCGGTATTCAACATCATCAAGTTGATCTTGATGATCATCGGCCTCATAACTGTGATTGCTGCCATCGTCATCGGCGTCGCCGTGTGGCAGCTCACTAAGACCCCCTCTATCGAGGCCGAGATGCACCCCGTCGAAGCCACAGTGGAGGACGGCTACTTGTTCAACCAGAAGCTGCAGGACATCGAGGACAAGATACTTTCAGGTCAAATATTGCCAGGGGAGGCTGTGGAAGTCAGACTGTCGGAGCGGGAAGTCGCCGGCAAGATCGAATTGGCTATAGAGGAGTCGGCCGGTGAGGGGTTCGGGCTGAATGTCGAAGACGTCTGGGTCAATTTCAGGGTGGACCCTGAGACTGGAGCCAAGCAGGCCCTGATCCTGGCCAAGGTCAAGATGGGCCTCACCTTGAAGGCAGGTGTTGTCTTCGAGCTTGACATCCAGGGTGGGGAGCCAAGCCTCACGGTGGACGAGATCGCTGTCGGCAGCGGATGGCTGTTGCCACAGTCAGCCAAGGACCAGATTGCCAAGGTGATACCTTCAGACGATGCCTTGAAGAACGCCTTCAAGGCTCTGCCGGTCTCATGGTCGAATCTGTCAATAGACGAGACTGCGCAGCCCTACCCCGAAATGGTCCTGACGGGACAGGCAATGGGATAGTATAGGAGCAGGCTAAGGCCTGTTCCCCGCAATCAGATACGCAGAGCGGGGGGCCGTCACGGGCCCCCCCGCCTTCCTCACTTCAATGCCGTCGCCCCTACCTCAGCTTTGAGAGCAACCCCCTCGCCTTCCCCGACTCCAGTTGTTTCATCAGCTTCTGCGCCTGACGGAACTGGTTCAGGAGTTGATTGATGTCCTGCGGGGTGGTCCCGCTGCCGCGGGCTATGCGACGCTTGCGGCTGCCGTCAAGTATCTCCGGGTGCTGACGCTCGTCGGGAGTCATGGAGTACACCATGGCCTCCACTCTCTTGACCTGCTTGTCGTCCATGCTGCCTTCAGGGAGCTTGCGGCTCAGCGAGGACAGGCCGGGAATCATATCCATTAGCTGGCTGAGAGGTCCCATCTTCTTGACCTGCTGTAGTTGGTCCAGGAAGTCCTCGAGATTGAAGGTAGCCGTTCTCAGCTTCTTCTCCATCTCCCTGGCCTTCTTCTCATCGATGACCTTCTCGGCCTTCTCCACCAGGGTCAGCATGTCCCCCATCCCAAGGATGCGAGACGCCATTCGGTCGGGATGGAAGGGCTCAAGGGCATCAGGCTTCTCACCCACACCCACGAACTTGACCGGAATACCGGTGACAGACTTGATGGACAGCGCAGCGCCACCACGGGCATCCCCGTCCAGCTTGGTCAGAATCAGCCCCGTCAGGCCAACCCTGGCGTTGAACTCCTCCGCCACCCGCACGGCTTCCTGGCCTGTCATGGCATCCACGACAAGAAGTATCTCCGAGGGCTCCAGCGCCTTCCTCACGTCCACCATCTCGCCCATCATCGCCTCATCTATGTGAAGGCGGCCCTGGGTGTCAACCACCAGCCAGTTGGCTGCCAGCTCCCTGCTTCTCTTGACGGCATCGGCGCAGATCCTGGCCGGCGATACCTTGGGGTCCTCAGAGTAGACCGGGATATCGAGCTGCCGGCCAAGGGTCACAAGCTGCTCTATCGCGGCCGGTCGGCGGGTATCAGCAGCCACGAGGAGAGGACTCTGACCCGACCGCCTCAAGTGCAGGGCCAGTTTGGCTGCGGTAGTCGTCTTTCCACCTCCCTGAAGCCCCACGAGCATCACCCTGGAGGGCGGATGTCCCGCAGGCACAAGGTAGCTCTGCTTGCCCCCCAGGATGGATATGAGTTCTTCATTGACGATCCTGACAACGTGCTGGGCTGGCGTGAGGCTCTCCAGTACCTCGCCGGTCAGCGTCCGCTCCCTCACCCTGGCCGCGAATTCCTTGGCCACCTTCAGGTTGACGTCCGCCTCGAGCAGGGCCATCCTCACCTGCCTCAGCGCCTCGTCCACGTCCTTTTCACTGATCCTTCCCTTGCCGCTGAGCTTGCGGAAGACCTCGCCTATTCTCTCCGACAGGAGTTCAAACATGTCTTTTCTCTCCCACAGTCATTGTAGTTCAGGGGAAGGCGGCGGGCAAGACTGTGTGCTCGGGCCCCTGCGACAGCAGCACAGCGGCCGTGCCTTGCGACTGCATCCGCAGGCAAATAGCCGCCCAGTCACCACGGGGATATAATTGTGGCGACGGCAACCACCCGCTCAAGGCGCTCTCTGTACAGTAAGGAGTCGGCCATGATCCCTACGAGGCTCTTCCTGCGCAATTTCATGTGCTACCGGGACAACGTCCCGCCACTGGACCTGAAGGGCATCCACCTGGCCTGTCTCTGCGGCGACAATGGCAACGGCAAATCGGCCCTGATCGATGCCATTACCTGGGCGCTCTGGGGCAGGTCCAGGGCCAAGAGCGATGACGAGCTCATCAACCTGGGAAGACGAGAGATGGAGGTGGAGCTGGACTTCGAGGTGGCAGGGCAGGGCTACCGGGTTTCGCGCAAGCGCAGCATCCCCAGGTCAAGGAGCGGCGGCACAGGGCAGCGAAGCGGCCACACGCTCCTGGACCTCCAGATAGCTACCAACGATAGCTACCGGTCGATCGCCGGGGACAGCATCGCGCAAACGCAGCAGAGCATAGTCGACATCCTGCGGATGGACTACTCCACCTTCATCAACAGCGCCTTCCTGCGCCAGGGGCATGCCGATGAATTCACCGTCAAGCCCCCGGGAGAGAGGAAGAAGGTCCTGGCCGACATCATGGGCCTGTCACTGTACGATGAGCTTGAGGAGAAGGCCAGGACCCGGGCCAGGGAGAAAGAGCAGCAGCAAGCCGCCCTGGAGAGTGCCATCCATGATATGCAGCACGAGATCAGCCGCAGAGGTGAGTACGAAGAACAACTCCAGGGAATTCGGCTCACCCTGGAAGGGTTGGACCGAGAGGCAGATGCCCAGGAGAAGACGGTGGGACAGCTCAGGGACGCCAGGAAGGCACTCGTGTTCAAGCAGGAGCAGTTGTCTGAGGTGAAGGCCACAATCGACCGGGCCGGCAGAGAATTGGAACGGTGGCGGGAGCTGGCCAGGGACCACAGGCAGAGGATCGCCGAGTACAGGAGCATCATGGACCGGCGGGAAGAAGTGGAGAACGGCCATGCCAGACTTCAGCAATTGACCGCGGAAGTCGACGACATGGACCACAAGCTGCAGAGTTCCTTCGCCCTCGGCAAGCGCAAGGACCATCTGGCGCGGGTGATAGCCGAGGAAAGGGGTCAGCTACTCGAGGAGCGCGGCCGGATGCAGAGCAGGGTGACCGACCTGGAGGCACAATCCGCGAGAGTGGGGCCACTCGAGAAGGAGCTGGCCCAGGCACGGGTCAGGTATGACAACGTTGCCAGGTTGGAGGAAGAGCTTGATGCCAGAAAGAAGGAGTCCCGTGACCTCGACATACGGCTTGAGACCTTGAGGGCAGGCGGCGCATCGCTCAAGGATGAAATGGAGGAACTGAAGGAGAAGCTGCACCTGATCTCGGGGGCCGGTGCCCGGTGCCCCCTGTGTGATAGCGAGCTGGGCGAGGAGGGAAGGCAGAGCATAGAGCGGCAGTACCGCCAGGGACTTGAGGCGAAGGCGGCCGCGTGCAGCAAGATCAATGCGGAGATCAGAGAGAGATCGAGGCAGCACCAGGAGAACGGCCGCCGGATTGACCGGCTCCAGGCGCAGCTTGACGCCGAACGCACGTCGGTCCAGCGCCAGATAGCCAGCCTGGAGAACGAGGTCTCGCAGGGCAGAGAAGCGGGAAGGGGCCTCCCCGAGGCGAGAGACCTGCTGCAGGAGGTCGAGCGGCGGCTGTCGGCAGGTGATTATGCCCTGGCCGAACAACAAGAGCTGCACGAGGTAGACCAGCAACTGGAATCGCTGGGCTACGACTCGGAGAGGCATCGGGAGTTGCGACGGCTTCTCGATAAATTCGAGCCATACAGGGAGTCCCGGCGCAAGCTCGACGAGGCCGACAGCCAACTGCCATCCGAGGAATCCCGGCTGAGGCAGGCTGAAGAGGCCTGCTCGGCCTGGGAATCGACCCTCGACCAGGCAGCAGCCACACAGGCGGCCCTGGAGCAGGAGCTTGCCGGTATGCCCGGTCTTGCAGCGGGACTCGCAGAAGCCGAAAGGGTACATCATTCATTGCGCCGCCGCCAGAGCGAGGCCAGAGATGCTGCGGTAGTCATCCAGGAGAAGCTCAGCCGCTGCGCCGAGCTGGAGCAGAAGAAGACAGAGAAGGAGACCTCTCTGGCCAGGGCATCACGGGACAGGCAGGTCTACGAGGATTTGGCCCAGGCCTTTGGCAAGAAGGGTGTCCAGGCCTTCCTCATCGAATCGGCCGTCCCGGAAATCGAAGAGGAAGCCAACAACCTCCTGGGCAGGATGACGGACGGCGCCATGTATCTCACCATGGACACCCAGCGCGAGACCAGGAAAGGGGAGGTTGTGGAGACACTCGATATCAGGATATCCGATGACCTGGGTACGCGCAGCTACGAGATGTACAGCGGAGGTGAGGCCTTCCGGATCAACCTCGCCCTCCGGATCGCCCTATCGAAAGTGCTGGCCCGCAGGGCGGGGGCGCCTCTACCCACCCTGTTTATCGACGAGGGTTTCGGTACGCAGGACAGCGACGGGCTGTCGAAGCTGGTGGGGGCGATCAACTCCGTCCAGGACGACTTCAGGAAGATACTGGTCATCACCCACCTGGAGGAGCTCAAGGACACCTTCCCTGTGCGCATCGAGGTCACCAAGAGCGGCGATGGCTCCATGGTATCGGTCTCGTAGAGGCAATTCACGAGTCGCCCCGCACGCGCTGGCGCGGCGTCAGGCCGGGGCGGCTTTCTGTGCCGTCTTCTTGAGCAAAGCGGAGAGGTTCTGGGCTGCCTCTCGCCTCTTCGCCTGGCTGGCAGCGCTGGCGTCCACGTACTGCAGGGCCCCTGTCTCGCAGAACTTGACACAGGTGGGATCACCATCGCACAGGTCACACTTGATGACCCGCCTGGCGACGGAATCGATCCCCATTGCGCCAAAGGGACAGGCAGCGACACAGAACCTGCAGCCGATGCAGAGATCGTAGTCCACCACAACCCTGCCCAGCCCCTCATCCCGGCTCAGCGCCCCAACAGGGCATATGGCCACACAGGGCGCGGACTCGCACTGCTGGCAGATCATGGGGGTCTCAACACAGATGGACTCCCATTTGATGACGGCGATCCTGGCCCTGGAAGGGTTGGCCGCGCCGTTCTTCTTCACGGAGCACACGACCTCGCAAAGCCTGCAACCCGTGCACTTGGAGTGGTCTACCATCAGCATCTTGGCCATGATCATCGCCTCCCGTTGGCCCGTTGGCCCGCTGGCAGCGCTAGATGATGTGGGACGGCTCGCTGTCAAGGCCCAGCCTGGCCAGGGTCTCCGGCGTGGGCGCACCGTTGCCGTCCCAACCGTGCGCCTGGTAGTAGTCGTCCAACTGCTCGTCGTACTTCTCCCTGTCGATGCACTTGTTCTGGAAACCCCTGGCGCCCAGAGCCGGCGTCGGCTCGGTGAGATACCGCTCTGGAGGGTAGTCGTCCTTACGTGTCGCACCCTCCCTCACGTTGAGCATTCTCTCCATGGTGTAGATCCGCTCCGCCGTTTGTCTCAGTTCATCTGCCGACAGTTCCAGGCCGGTGACGCAGCGAATGAGCTGGCTGTACTCCTCGTACCCCAGCGTGGAGGGGCTCATGAAAAGGGGCTGGAACTTGCACATCCCTAGAGAGTCCGACACTGCGTAGATTAGTTCGCTCCACCACACCAGCCTGCCGGCGCCTTCGTACGAGGTCACCTTCGGCGGCACGTGGAAGCCGAAGAGCCTGTCCCTCTCCTCCTGGGGCAGTACCATGGCGTCAGGCCCCGGACGGCTTCGCAGATGGTCCGCCCCACGGGTGGAGGTGGAGATACCGAGGGCCATGGCCGGGGTGGCCCTCTCATCCGTATGGAGGCAGCTCATGCCCTTGACGTGGAGGTTGTAGTAGCGGGACTGCTCGCCCAGCCTGTCAATGGCCCCGAGCGGGCCCTCCGCCAGTATGTCACCCAACCCCTCCCTTTGGGCTATCCTGCGGACCATCTCATACATCAGTTCCTCGCTGCCCCACTCCAGGCTGAGGCCACCGGTGACGCTGTCGTCGATAATGCCCTTCTCGTAGAGCTCTATTGCCCAGGAGACCATGCTGCCGAACTCCAGCGAGTCGATCCCGTACTTGTTGACCAGGTAGTTGCCGGCGAGAACAGCCTCTATCCTGTTGATGTCGAATTCACTGCCCAGGGCGGCAATGGTGCTCCACTCCGGGCCCTCTACGTAGCTCCCCTGATAGGGCCCCTCCGGGACAACATACCGGTGCCGGCAGTGGACCGGGCAGCCGAAGCACGCCGCCATGCCCACGGAGTACTTCTCCAGCCTGTCGGCGTATAGATTCTCGCCAGCCTGCTCGTAGTTCTGCTGCAGGTTTCTGTACCTCAAGCGGCCCACCTGGTTGGCATCGGCGTGGAACATCGGAGTACCCATGGTAGACATCCCCTGGAAGATCATGTTGTCCCTTATCATCTGGGTCAGCTTGGCCAGGTACTCCAGCGCCTCTTCGGGGTAGCTGATAGACAGGTCCTGGGTCCCCCGCACAGCGATGGCTTTGAGGTTCTTCGAACCCATGACGCAGCCCATCCCGCTACGCCCTCCGGCGTTCTTCAGCCCGGTCAGCACGTTGGCGAACCTGACCAGGTTCTCGCCGGCCACACCTATGCACATCACCTTGACATCCTCGTCTTGGTGCTCCCGTCGTATGGCGGCAGGGGTGGCAGCGGTGTCCTTTCCCCAGAGATGGGAGGCATCGCGGATGTCTATCTGCCCGTCATGCACCCAGAGGTAAACCGGCCTTTCAGCCTTCCCCTTCACCACCAGGTGGTCAAATCCGGCGAACCTCAGCTCAGGGGCGAAGAAGCCGCCCATGTTGCTCCCGCCAATCAGGCCCGTTAGGGGGGACTTGGCCCCCAGATTGCACCTGCCGCTGGAGGGCGCCAGCGTACCACCCAGCAACCCGGCGCTGACCAGGAAGACGTTATCCGGGCCCAGGGGATCGCACTCCGGAGGCACGTGATTGTACAGCAGGTAGGCGTCGATGCCCCTGCCACCCAGGTACTTCCGCCGCATGTTCTCCGGTATGGGCGCCGTGGTAACCTGTCCTGAAGTCAGATCGATGTAGGCGATGCTCTGATTCCGCATACTGGCCTCCAATCAGGTCCGAGTCCGCCGAAACGGCTAACCTACAAGCTGCATCCCGCTACGGGCATACGCTTCCTGCAATAATACCACAGGATGCGTGACCGTCACCCCCGCGCCGGCCTCGATCTGCATCGCGCAGGCCGCACAGGCCGTCACCACCATGTCGGCCCCAGCCTCGCCGACCTCCTGGAACAGCTTGCCACCAAGCTCGATCGACAGGCGGGAGTGCTTCTTCTTGAACCCGTGGTAACCGCCCATTCCACAGCACACGCCGCTGGTTGCCCGGACCGACAGGCCGGGCACCAGGGGTAGCAGCCCCATAGCGTCGGCACGAAGGTCCTGCACCTTCAGATGGCAGGGAACATGGTAGAACACGGAAGCGTGCAGGCTGGCAGCGCCGATGTCGAGCTCACCCCGCTCATGCAGCATCATCAGGTACTCCTCTACGTAGTAGGTGTGCTCTGAGACCAGCTCCACTCCGCCGGCAACGCACATCAAAGGGTACTCATGCCTTATCATCAGACTGCAACTGGGGCACGCGGTGACCACGTCATAACCGCGTTTCACGAGCTCGGCCAGGGACTCAACATTCAGGCGGGCGTTTCTCAGGGCGCCGCTTTCGTTCCTGTTGGCCACCATCGGGAGGCCGCAGCATTCCTGGTCGGGAAAAACAACCTCGACTCCATTCCTTCGCAGCACGTCGACCAGGGCATCGGCTACTTCGGGCTGGTAGTAGTTGGCGAAGCAGCCGGAGAAGTAGGCCACCTTTCTCTGGGCCGTCCCACCAGCATCACCAGCCCCCGAGCCGGCAAACCGGCTTCCGAAGCTGCGACGCCGGAACCTGGGCAGACGGCGGCTCCTGTCCAGGCCCATTGCACCCATCACCAGGCTCTTAGCGGGTTCCCTCTGTGCAACGAGATTGGACACAGGCGCAGCGAGACTCCCCAACCGGGCCAGGAACCTGGGCCTGCCCAGCAGGCGCTCCTGCAGGCTGGGCCGCCGTTGTGCCTCCGCCACCCACATCAGCCCGGGGATATCTATGCCCAGCGGGCACTCCACACGACACGACTCGCAATGGAGACAGGCGTCCATGGACCTCACTTCGCCCAACAGGAAAGAGAACAGGTAGTCCCTGGGAGACCATGCATCCCCTCCGCCAGTCATGTGCCGCCCTATGGGACACTGCCTGAGACATGCCCTGCAGCCGATGCAGAGAAGGAGGCTCTCCTGAGGACCGCCCACCAGTCCCGACCTGCCGTTGTCCAGCACTATCACATGCCACTCAGGGACTCCTCCGGATGGCCGATCAGGCAAGTCAGACATCTCCGCACCTGGGTGGCCCTCCGCCGGCCTGAGGCCCAGCAGCATACTCTCCATGCCGAATATGCCCATGCACTCGGTCTGGAAGGCCGCATCCTCGCTGGTTGCCACGATCTTGTCCAGGCCGACGACCAGCACGACCGTGCCCGCCAAGCCCAGAGTCCGGGATATGTTGGGCATATGCTGCAGGAAGAAGATGGAGCCATCCTCGGCGGCAGCGGCGTTCACGCCCAGCACCGCGACCAATTCCTTTCTATCGCCTTCCTGCTCAACCCGTCCACTCAGCAGCGATACGCTGTCCGACAGCTCGAAACTGCCCGCCAGGCCCTTCGAGACCAGGCCTGGCAAGTCCCGGGGCTCCGCCATACTGTTCTGGAAAGCGTCGAACTCCGAGAAGTACGGCTCCAGGACGTTGAATCCCCGTCCCCTCAACCCAGGGGCCAGTTCGTTCATCACCACGCTGGACCTGTTGACAGCCACGTGCCTGGTGCCGCCGGCGATCCGGGCGATGTAGTCGATGGCCTCGCTGGCAGTAGCGGCCCGGCAGAAGCTCACCAGACCCGAGGCTCTCAGGGTGTCCCCGAACCTCTCGGCCAGGGACTGCTGTTCAGAAAGGGAATGCTCACGGACGCGCTTCAGCCTCGACCTGATAGCCTCCAGGTCCGGCAACCCGCCTCTGCCAAGCAGGAGCATCGAGACCTGGCGCCTCTTCTGCCTGGGAGAGGGCTCGAATATGCCGATCTGTGGCAACTGACCTGTCTGCACCATTTCGGGAGCCTGTTGCTGCGCCTCCATTGTACAGTGCTGCAGAAGCCTGCGCTGCGAGTGCCGCGGCCGGTCCCTTCACAAGCGGCGCTGCAAGGATAGTGTCATCTCTCTGTATCCGGCTGTGGCGTGCTCAGATGCCAGCACCATGGTAAGGCACGCGGCACAAGCTCAAGCACCACGCCGGCTGTTGTGCGCGTTCCAGACCGCCGCGAAGTACTGGCGAGTCCACTCGTTGGCCACTTTCCGGTTGGAACAGAAAGTGATCCGGAGTGCGGGGTGCAACGCGTACAGCTCCCCAATAGCCCTGGCACAGAACAAAGGCGAGTAGTGACGGAGCTTCTTCGGGTTGAGAAAGTCCGCGTAGGGCGCTTCTATGACCAGAGCATGATGTGGGTGCGAGGCCAGTTCAGTGAGCCTCTGGTGCAGGACAGGCATGACGCTGAAGTCCCCCAGGAGGTTGTCCATGGTCTTGCGTTCCACCACCGCCACGATGTCCTCGCCATCAACCAGTGCGTAGTCCCCCACGGGAAGCAGGAGTCTCCGGGTCTGAGCTTCCGGAAAGCGCCAGGGGTAACGCTCATTGCTGTCGATGGCCACCACGTGGCTGCCGGCGGTTCGGAGGTATGGACCCTTGTAGACCGGCCGACGCTGCTGGATTGCCCTCTGGGTGAGCCAGTATATCTCCTCGTACTGCCTCTCGGGATCACGTTTGTAGTTCTTGGTCAGGAAGAGGAAATCGCACCTCTTGCACCGTTTCCTGTCGAGGATAACGGAGACCCGGGGCCCGCGCTCGTGGACTGCAATCACGGGCACGCGTTCCACTTCACGGACGATATTTTGGGGTGAAGGCGCTTCTTTCTCCCGGAGGCAGAATATGTTCTTCCCCGAGGCCGGCCACCGGTCCTGCGTTAGAAGGACCAGCCAGGGCTGGTCCCCCTCAAGAATCTGAAGTCGATAGGGGAAGCGCCGGTCTGCAAACTCTTCCAGAACCCAGGTACCGAAGTTCATTGGAGTGACAACCCTTCTCGGGGCAGGAGCCCAGCACTGCATCGCCGCGACTGAAAGCGGTCAGCCGGAGCAGCCGGCACAGCGAGAAGCAACGAAGCCCCGCCCGGCGAGGCGCTAAAGCCCCAGGTCGGGGGCAATCCCCTTCATAGCTTCAAGACCCAGTCCCAGGAAATCATCCAGTCCGATACCCAACTCTTCGCAGGTAGCGATGTTCTCCCGGTTGGCACCAGCGGCGAACCGTTTCTCCTTGTAGCGTTTCTTGAGCGAGTCCAGGGTCAGGCTGGCCAGGCTCTTGTCCGGCCTGACAAGAGCCGCCGCGGTGACAAGGCCGGTCAGCGGGTCGGCACAGAAAAGGGCCTTGCTGAGGTCGGTATCGCGGGGAATGCCGTGGGCCTCGTTGTGGCAGAGTATGGCATGGCACATGTCCGACGACGCTCCCAGCTCCTTGGCCAGGTCGGCACCGAGCTTGCTGTGAGCGTCCATGTCCTGCTCCGTCAGCTCTACATCGATATCATGAAGCAACCCTGTGAGGCCCCACTTGTCCTCGTCCTGGCCCAATCTCCTGGCTAGAGACCTCATCACGGCCTCCGTGGCCAGCATATGCTTCACCAGGTCGTCATCGCTGACGTTTTCCTGCACCGACCTGAGCGCTTCGACGCGGTCCATCCGTCACCCCCTGCCCTTCCCTTTCAAGGCCCTCTCCAGCCCGTTGTGCCAGGCATCGGCCAAGTCTCCCAGAGCAGCATTGATCAGGTCGCCCACTCTGAGCCTGCCGCCCCCCACCACCCCCAACTGCGCCAGTCCTACTCTAGCCCTTGCAACCGCCTGCTGCAACTGGCCTGCCTTGTCGGGGGAAACCGAGACGAGAATGCGAGACTGGGCCTCGCCGAACAGCGCGCTGTCTCTCCTTCCACCTACCTCCACGCTCCCGGTGAAACCTATGTCACCGCCAATACAGCACTCGGCCAGGGCCACCAGCAGGCCGCCGTCACAGCAGTCATGGGCCGACTTCAGTACGCCCCGCCTGGCCAGAAGAAGGCAGCACCGGTGAAGCCCTTTCTCCAGGTCCAGGTCAATCCACGGCCTCCCAGCGACCAGTCCATGAATGTACTCCAGGTACTCGCTGCCCGCCAGTCCGTCGTGGCCCTGGTCGCCCAGCAGGAACACCAGGTCGCCCCCATCCTTGAATCCCGAGGTGCAGCGCCTGTCCACGTTATCAATGAGCCCGAGCACACCCACAACGGGCGTGGGGTAGATCGGCTTCCCTTTGGTCTCGTTGTACAGGCTGACATTGCCGCTGATGACGGGAACACCGAGCTTTCGGCAGGCCGCCGCCATGCCGCGAATGCACTCCTTGAGCTGGTAGTAGGCGTCGTTCTCCTCCGGATTGCCGAAGTTCAGGCAATCGGTGATAGCCAGGGGCCGGGCTCCGGCGCAGACGGCGTTCCGGACCGCTTCGGCCACGACCATCTTCCCGCCGGCAAAGGGGTCAAGATAGCAGTAGCGGCCGTTCCCGTCGCAGTTGAGCGTAATAGCCTTCCTGCTCCCTTTCACCCTGAGCACGGCTGCGTCGCCGCGCCCCGGGGCCACCACGATGTTGGTCTGCACCTGATGGTCATACTGGCGGTACACCCACTTCTTGCTGGCTATGTTGGGGCATGCCAGCAGTCTGAGCAGCGTCGGCTGGCACTCCCCGGGTGTAAGGTCGGGGAGGCGGCTCACGTCCAGGTGCTGGGCCTGCTTGAGCCACGCAGGTTTACGACAGGAGCGGCGATAAAGCGGTGGATCGGTCAATATGTCTACAGGCGCCTCGGCCACCACCGAGCCATCATCTCTTATTCTGGCCACTCCATCGTCGGTGACCTGCCCGATGATATCGCAGGGCAGCTCCCAGCGAGCGAACAGGGCACGGACCTTGTCTTCGCACCCCTTCCGGACCACCACCAGCATCCTCTCCTGGGACTCCGACAGCATTACCTCGTAGGGGGTCATGCCCTGCTCCCGACGGGGCACCTTGTCCAGATCGATCACCACCCCACTCCCACCCCTGGCGGCACTTTCCACCGCGGAGCTGGTCAGGCCCGCAGCGCCCAGGTCCTGCATACCAACGATCCAGTCCGTCTCCGCCAGTTCAAGGCAGGCCTCGATGAGCAGCTTCTCCAGGAAGGGGTTTCCCACCTGCACAGTAGAGCGCAACTCTCGCTCCTCCTCGAAGGTGCGAGAGGCCAGACCGGAGGCTCCATGCAAGCCATCCCGGCCCGTATCCGCTCCTACGAGCATCAGGATGTTGCCAGCACCCGCCGCCGTTGCCTTCACAATGCCGTGGCTCTTCACCATGCCCACGCACATGGCGTTCACCAGCGGGTTCTCCGAATAGGAGGGCGAGAACACGATCTCTCCGCCGACATCCGGGATACCCAGGCAGTTGCCATAAGAGGCGATGCCCCCCACAACGCCACCGAACAGGTAGCGGTTGCGAGAGTCGTCGAGCGGGCCGAAGCGCAACGAATTCAGCAGGGCGATGGGGCGTGCCCCCATGGTGAAGATGTCCCGCACGATCCCGCCGACGCCGGTGGCTGCTCCCTGGAAAGGCTCCACGGCCGAGGGGTGATTGTGAGACTCCATCTTCATGACCACGGACAGGCCGTCGCCTATGTCCACGGCCCCGGCGTTCTCTTCGCCTATCGTGGTCAGGACACGTCTGCTCCTGGTAGGGAAAAGGCTGAGAAGCGGTCTGGAGTGCTGGTAACCACAGTGCTCGCTCCAGAGCGACCCGAACATGCCGAGCTCCACATCGGTCGGCTCCCTGCCCAGCCGCTCGACTATGAGCCGGTACTCTGCGTCACTGAGGGCGACTTCCTCCAGGGCCTCTTTGGAGAAACGCATATCAGTCCACCTTTCGGTCGCCCGTGGGACAGGACCAGAGACTGGCAGTCAGATCAGGCTCGTTGTACGCTCAGCCTTCGAAGCAACGGTATTCTGGCAATCGCCGGCCCCACCACCGGCACCCTACCCAGCTTGCCTCCCCACTCACCCCGCTCCCAGATCACCAGCAACTGGGCAGCTATGAATATGGAGCTGTAGGTACCGGTTATGACCCCGATGAACAGGGCCATCACAAAGGTCTTGATGGTCCCACCCACGAACAGGTAGACGGCGAGCACAGCCAGGAGAGTGGTTACGCTCGTGTTCAACGACCTGCCCAGCGTTCCCGTCAGACTGGCGTTCACCACGCTGGCGAAGTCCGAAGACATCCCTTTGGGCAGGGTCTCACGCACCCGGTCGAAGACCACTATGGTGTCATTCACGCTGTAACCGATGACAGCCAGAACAGCGGTGATGAACATGGGGTCGATCTCCCAGCCGGAGATGCGGCCCAGGAAAGAAAACACGGCCAGCACTATCAGCACGTCGTGCATGAGTGCCACTATGGCGCAGACGCCATAGCGGAAGGGGTTGGGCATCTTCCGGAAAGCCCACGTTATGTAGAGCAGGATGGCGATGGCGGCCACAACCACGGCAATGGCCGCATTCCGGACCGTCTCCGAAGCGATCATGGGCGACACGGCATCAAACTCCTCTATGGTGCCGATCTCGCCCAACTCCCGCTTGAGGTCTTGCTGCTCCGCCGGACTGGCGTCTCTGGTGCGGATGAAGTACTCGCCTTCGCCAAAGGACTGGACAACCGCTCCACCATGGCCTATCTTGGCCAGCTCGGCTTTCAAATCGTCCATTGTCAGGTCGGTCTTGAGGGTAATCGAGATGCCGCTCTGAAACTCGATGCCCGTCTTGAGGCCTCCGGGAACAGCCATGGAGATGATCCCGGCAAGAATGATCACGGCCGAGGCCAGCATGAACCAGTTCTTCTTGCCTACAAAATCAAACATCTTTGGGTCGTGCTCCAAACCACGTCGGCCTCCTCGCCGCCCACCTGCCGGTAGCGATTCGGAGGAAGGTCCGCGTTACCACTATGGCGCTGAACATGCTCAGCATCACGCCGAAGAACAATGTCACGGCAAAACCCTTCACCGTGGGGCTGTCCACTATGCTGCTGCCAAACCAGAACAGGACTCCACAGATTATGATGGTGGAGATGTTGCTGTCCCGGATCGCCACCCAGGCCCGGTTGAAGCCTGTCTCGGCGGCAGCCCTCACCGTGCGCCCGCCGCGCAACTCCTCCTTCATCCTCTCGAAGATGAGCACGTTGGCATCCACCGCCATACCCAGGGACAGAATGAAGCCAGCCAGACCGGCCAGAGTGAGGGTGACGGGAATCAGCTTGAAGATGGCCAGGACGAAGACAACATAGGTGAGCAGGGCCAGGCTGGACACCACTCCTGGCAAGCGGTAGTAGAGGACCATGAACAGCATCACGATTATCAGGGCGATCAGCCCCGCCTTCACCGCCTGGTCGACGAAGTCCTTGCCCAGTGTCGCCGTCACCGTCTTCTGGAATATGGGAGCGAGTTCCACCGGTATGCGGCCGGCGTTGAGCAGGTTGGACAACTGCTGGGCCTCCTTCAGGCTGAGTCCCTCGATCACCCCTTGGTCCTTGATCACGTCCCTGACCACGGGGGCGATGGGCTCGCCGTCCTCCCCCAGCAGGGGCTCATTCCCCAGGAAGATGCCCAAGGGCTTCCCTATGAGCTCCGTCGTTATCTGCTCGGATAAGATGCTTCCTGTGTGGTCGAACCTGAATTTGAGAAGTGGTTTGTTCGTTAATTGGTCCAGGTCCACCCAGGTGTTCTCCTGGAAGTAGCGGCTGGTCAGCGCCAGTTCCTCACCTTCATAGGTACCCGTTGCTGGAACCCAGTTGCCGTCAGCATCCTGCTTGCGGAATTCCAGGAGTGCCGTCTGGCCGATGAGGTCGATGGCCTCGGTGATATTGGTCAGGCCGGCAAGCTGCACCAGGATGCGGTCGTCTCCCTGGACCTGGATAACAGGTTCGCTGACCCCCAGCACGTCGACCCGCTTTTCAATGACATCCTTCGTCCCCTCCATGATGCCCTCAGGGTCGGTGATGTTGGTCAGGTCCGCCTGGTAGAGAAGGTGCACCCCTCCCTGGAGGTCCAGACCCAGGCGCATGCCCATGTTCGTGGTTTCCCTGCTGAGGGCGGTGCTGCCAGTTGGGGACAGTATGTAGACGCCCAGGCTCAACAAGCAGAGTATGAAGACAAGGGTCCAGGTGTTGCCGCTCCACCTGGGCCTCTTGTCTATCACTCGTCTGGCCAGCGGCTTGCGCCGCCTTGCCGGTCTGGTGACCGCTGACGAGTCATCCCTTCTTCGATATGCCATTACTTCCCGGAATCTGCTACTAGATGCCTTCTCACGAAGGCCAGGGCATCCTCCCTGCTTGCCACTTCTCCAACCGCCTGGGCCTCATGGACGCTTGCCAGCAACTCGCCAAGGCGCGGCCCTGGCTCCAGGCCAAACAGGCCCATCAGGTCGTGACCATTGATCAGTTTCACTGGTCCTGCCTCGGCCTCCTCCGTGGCGTGTTCCGACCACACGTGGTCCATCATCCGGCAGTGTGCAGCCCATTCCTCGGTATCCAGGTTCGGCCCCTGGGCAGCCAGGAAGTCGGCAAGGGTGAGGTAGATTATCTCAATGCTGGCGTCCCGGGTATCGCGGAAGAAGCGGTATATGGCCCGCTTCGTGGGCGTCCCGTCGCCGCCCATCTGCCACAACCTGAGATGAGATTCTACCATAACCTGTACCATTTTCGCTTCCCGGTTACTGAACCTGAGCCGCTGCATTATGTCGGCGGCCATCTTGCCGCCTATCTTGGTGTGGCCCAGAAAGCGCGCCCTGCCGCCCGGCTCCAGGCTCTTCGTCTGGGGCTTGGCTATGTCATGGAGAAGAGAGCCCAGCTTGGCTATCACCGCACGGCTGACGCCAAAGGCCACCTCTTCGGAGAAGTACTCCTCTGCTCCGGGGATAGAGGGCAGATGGACCAGGACAGCGTCCCGCGACCCCGAACGCAGGGCATCAAGGATGCGCTCCAAGGCGGCCACGGTCTCGATAGAGTGGACGAAAACGTCCCAGTAATGCTCCCTGGGCTGCTCAACCCCCCGGGTCCCCTCCAGCTCAGGGATGATCGCAGTCAGCAACCCCAGTCCGTCAAGGTAGTACAGGTAGCGCGCCGCTTGTTGGCAGGCCAGCAGACGGCACAGCTCCTCCCGCACCCTCTCGGCGGCCACCGTCGACACCAGGCGAGCGCTGGACTTGATCAGGTCTTCAGTGTGGCTGTCGATAGCGAAACCGTACTCCGCCGCCAGCCGCACGGCGCGAAGCAGCCGGCCGGGATCATCCTGGAAAGCCGACTCGCTTGCCGCCCTGATCAACCCCTGGGCGAGGTCTCTCTTTCCCTGCAAGGGGTCTATGAGGTGAGCTCCGGACCCGTTTTCCAGGTCCTTCAGGTTCACAGACATGGCATTGATGGTGAAGTCCCGGCGATGCAGGTCCTCCTCAATGCCCGCCTCAACGGTGGAGAAATCCAAATACCACCGCGCCTCGGTGCCACGCTGCCTGTCAAGGAACACCACCCGGGCTACCTTGTTCACTTCGTCCAGAGGCACATACCTGGCATGCAGGGACGTGGCGACCTCCATGGCTACCTCCAGGGCCGGGGCGGCCACGGCGATATCGATATCACGCGTGGGCCGGCCAAGGAGAGCGTCGCGAATGTACCCGCCCACCAGGTAGGAGTCCACGTTTCGCTGGGCCAGGACGCGGCGCACCCTGGCGAGAACCTCGGGCTCCGCCTGGGCCAGAGCTGACGTCATAGCAGGTCCTTCTCTTCCCTGTGCTCCACGCGGTACAGGCCGTCCGCAGTCTCCACGTGGTCTATGTACAGCGTCCCTTCCAGATGGTCGACCTCATGCTCCAGCGCCTGGGCCAGCAACCCTGTGGCCTTCACCCTGAACTCTTTGCCCTCTATGTTGCGCGCCTTGACAGTAACCGACTTGGCGCGCTTGATCTCACCGGCGTAGCCGGGGATGCTGAGGCACGCCTCGGTGACCTCCCGGAGCCCAGACCGCTTGACTATCTCGGGATTGATCAGGACCATTGGCTCTTCGTCGGGCATCGCGATAACCGCCAGGCGAACGGAGACCCCTACTTGGGGCGCCGCCAACCCCACCCCATTCACCTCCGGCAGGGTCTCCAACATGTCGTCTATCAGCCTCTCCAGCCCGGAATCCATGCCTGGTATGCGCTTCGTCTTCTGGCGCAGGACCGGGTCAGGAACGAAACGGAGGGGCAGGACTGCCATCCGGGGCCTCCTTCGGGAGGGATGAGCGCTGCGGGGGTGGGGCTGCAATGCCGCGGGGATTACGCGGAAAGGGTAGGTTCTCCCACATCAGATCGCCTGTCCTCGACCTCCAAGTGCAGCCCAACATGTGTCAGGCTCGATTACGACCTATGTTGCTTCAGAATTATAAGGGTTACAGGTAGCAGTGTAAACGCCGAATAGGGACTCCGTCAGGTCAAGGCATCCCATACGAAGGGCCGGGCGATCGCATAAGCGCTGACCTGACCCCGCCGTGTCGGGAACCAGGCATGGGGTTGACGAATCTCCAAATCTCAAGCACCAAATCACAGACAATACTCAATGACCGAAATCCCAAAGCCCAACCCCTCACCACTCTGGAGCTCTGAGAGTTGTTGTTCATTGTCTCTCGTCTCAGAGGCCAGCCTGCTGGATGTTTTGACCGTTTTGACCAGAACTTGCCTGTCAAGCGCCTGAGCCTCGTCCAGGACTTCGGCTGGAAGAGGTGGCCCGCCTGGGCGGGCAGTTGAAATCTTGAACGGGTTCCCTCTGCAGCCCGATCACATCGACAACATGTTGTCGTTCCCGCTTCGCCAAGCGCCTATAGCTTTCAGGGTCGGCTGTGGGCCGACTAACTGTGGACTTCCCCGCAATTGGGCTTGAGTTGGCACAGTGCGTAGAGTCCCGCACAGTGAAAGGAAGCTGAAGTTGTGATCGTGCCAGCGGGACGAAACTCGAAGAGGTCTCCTATGGCGACTCTACGATGGTTCCAGGAGACCTCTTCGAGTTTCAAGCATAGAATGACGTGCTGCACGAACACTGCGGGGTCACAGCAGCAGACGCCATCCTGGACAAGATAGGTCGCTGCAAAGCTGTCGCCCAGACACTACACTAGCTGTGCTTCTTCTCCACCTCCGCAATATGCCGCTTGGTAGGTACAACGCTGTCCGGGTTCAGTGAGATGGAGTCTATTCCTTCCTCCACCAGGAAGGCGGCGAAGTCGGGGTAGTCACTGGGGCCCTGGCCGCAGATGCCGACTTTCCTGCCTTTCCTGTGCGCCGCGGAGATGACGGCGCTTATCATTCTCTTCACCGCCTCGTTGCGCTCGTCGAAGAGACCAGCCAGTTCCGCGGAGTCCCTATCCACCCCCAGCACAAGCTGGGTCAGGTCGTTCGAACCTATGGAAAACCCATCGAAGCGATCCGCGAACTGCTCTGCAAGGATGACGTTCGAGGGCACCTCACACATTACGTAGACTTCGAGCCCCTTCTTACCCCGCTCCAACCCATTGTCCGCCATGACCCCGAGGACACGGTCCGCCTCCTCCGGCGTGCGGCAGAAGGGAATCATCACCACCACATTGGCGAGCCCGATCCGCTCACGGACGCGCCTGATCGCCTGGCACTCCAGGGCGAAACCGTCACGGTACCGGTCGCTGTAGTAACGGGACGCCCCGCGAAACCCGAGCATGGGGTTCTCCTCCTCGGGTTCGAACTGCCTGCCTCCGATGAGGTTGGCGTACTCGTTCGTCTTGAAGTCGCTCATCCGCACGATAACCGGATGGGGGTACTGCGAAGCGGCTATCTTGGCGATCCCCTGGGACAGGTGGTCAATGAAGTACTCCTTCTTGTTCTTGTATCCTCTCGTGATATCCTGTATATGTCGGCGCACCAGTTCGTCCTTGAGCTCGTTGAACCGGACCAGGGCCATGGGGTGCACCTTGATCACGTTGTTGATGATGAACTCCATGCGGGCCAGCCCGATGCCCTCACACGGAAGTCGCCACCACTGGAAAGCCGCCTCCGGACTGGCGATGTTCATCATGATCGTGGTACGGGTCTTGGGCATGTCCTCCAGGTTGACGTCGGCCTCCTCGTACTCAAGAATGCCGTCATACACATACCCTTGGTCACCCTCCGCACATGACAGGGTAATGCCCTGGCCGTTCTTCAGCGTGGTCGTGGCCTCTCCGGTCCCCACCACGGCCGGAATGCCGAGTTCACGGCTCACGATAGCCGCATGTGAAGTCCGGCCACCGTGGTCCGTGATGATCCCTGCAGCACGCTGCATTATGGGCACCCAGTCCGGATCAGTCATGCCGGTCACCAGGATAGCCCCATCCTCAAACAGGCCGATCTCTTCAGCGCTCTTGATGACACAGGCCTTGCCCGCGGCGATGGCCTCACCCACGCTCAGGCCCGTGAGCAGCCTGTCGCCTTCCTCCTTCAGGCGGTAGGTCTTCAGAGACGCAACGCCACGCTGAGACTGGACTGTCTCGGGCCTGGCCTGTACGATGAACAACTCACCCGACTCGCCATCCTTGGCCCACTCTATGTCCATGGGCCTGCCATAGTGGTCCTCTATGATGCACGCCCACCGCCCCAACTGGACTATCTCCTTGTCAATGAGGGTGAAGGTACGCCGCTCCTGCCTGGTGGTATTGACGCTCTTGGTAGTCTTGCCCACCGCGGTGGCGTAAACGATCTTGGTGTCCTTGCTGCCCAAACGCCTCTCGATAACGGGAAGCAACCGCCGGTTCATGAGCAAAGGCTTGAAGACAAGGTACTCGTCCGGATTCACCAGCCCCTGGACCACGCTCTCTCCCAGCCCCCAGGAGCCGTTGATGACCACCACGTCGCGAAACCCCGTCTCCGGGTCAAGGGTGAATATCACCCCGGAGCAGGCCTTGTCCGACCTCACCATCTTCTGCACGCCAACCGACAGAGCGACCTTGAGATGATCAAACCCCTTGGCCTCCCGGTATGCGATGGCGCGATCGGTGAAGAGGGAGGCGTAGCAGCGGCGGCAGGCATCCAGCACGTCACTCTCTCCCGTCACGTTCAGATAGCTCTCCTGCTGCCCGGCGAAGCTGGCGTCGGGAAGGTCCTCCGCCGTGGCACTGCTCCTTACCGCTACGCTGACCTCATCTTTCCCGTAGCGGCCCGCCAGTTCCCTGTAGGCGGAACGAATTTCGTCGGCGATAGCCAACGGGAACTCGGCATGCATCAGCAGCTCACGCACCGACCTCCCTATGGAAGGCAGGGATTCGGTCCTCTGTTTCAGCTTCCCTATCAGCGACGCGATCCGCTGGTCCAGGCCATTAACCTCCAGGAAGGCCCAGTAAGCAGCGGATGTCGTGGCGAAGCCGTCCGGGACGGAGATACCCTCCTGCTTCAGCATGCTGATCATCTCCCCCAGGGAGGAGTTCTTTCCACCCACCTCGGGCACGTCGGAGGACCTAAGGTCCTCAAACCACCTCACATACGCTACTGCAGTCTTCATTTCCTGGCCTCCTCAACCATGATTCTGGAAAGAGACAGCGAGCCGGCCCCGAGCCCCCGAGACACCGCGGGCGCTGGCGCAGAAACCGGCGCATGCGCCTGTGTAACCATGATACTACAAAGACGTCAAGGGCGCGATTTCCATGAACCGCCACCACCACGCATTCAGCGTCACAGACCGCGGCGGGAGCCCCGACCTGCCACCCGTATGTCACACGCTGACACGATTTTCACGCATGATCGTGACGCCGACGGCGTTTCCCCAGTGCCCTTTCCACTGGGGCCTCTGTGACTTTTTCACCCCATTGTGTGACACTATTGTGATGTTCATGGTGTAGAATAGTCCATATTTGTGCTTCGGGTGCGACGGATAGGTCGCCCCCAGCACCCCCTTTTGAACGCGCAGATGGGCTGGCAGCAGGGCAGCCAACGAGTGGAGGTAGACAAATGACCAGGAGAAAGCGGGGTCAAGCGACTACTGCGAACAAGAACACGGGCCCCAGCCGCGCGGCCGCTGGACCACCCGCCGGGCTGTGGGAGCTCGATGCAAGACATGCCGCCCTGCTGGAGCAGATGCGCGACGGAGTGGTCATTATTCAGGACGGCGTGTACAGGTACTCCAACACAGCAGCAGCCAGAATGGGAGGCTATGAGACTGGGGAGGTAGTGGGCAAGCCTCTGCTGGACTTCGTTGCGCCGGAGTCGAAGGAAACGATACTCGGTAGGTACCGCAAGCGCATGGAGGGGAAACCGGTGCCCCCGCTCTATGAGGCCAGCCTTCTGCGAAAGGATGGTACGGCCTTCGTGGCGGAGATATCGGCTTCGATCGTGGGGTATGAGGGCAGGCCGGCGGACATGGCCGTGGTGCGGGACATCACCGAGCGCAAGGCCAGGGAAGCGGAGTACATGACCATCCTCCGCACCTCGATAGATGGTTTCTGGGTCGCAGACATGCAAGGCCGGTTCCTAGATGTGAACGATGCCTATTGCCGGTTGATTGGATACAGCCGCGACGAGCTTCTAAATATGTCGATCCGTGATGTCGAGGCCGTGGAGAGAGGGAAAGAGACGGCGGAACGTATCCTGAAGATAAGCCGGGTCGGGTACGATCGATTTGAGAGCCGCCACCGCCGCAAGGACGGACAGGTTGTTGACATCGAAGTCAGTGTCAATTACCTGCCGGCTGATGGGGGACGGCTGTTCGTGTTCCTGCGAGACATAACCGAACGCAAGGCAACAGAGCGAGCCCTCCAGGCGAGTGAGGCCAAGTTCCGGGCGGTTGCCGAGCAGTCGCCCAACATGGTCTTCATCAATCACAGGGGCAGGATCGTGTACGCCAACCGGAAATGCGTGGCTACAACAGGATACACGAGGGAAGAGTTGTGCTCTCCCGATTTCGACTTCCTGACCCTGATCGCGCCGGAATACAGAGACCTGCTGACAACGAACTACGGCAGACACATGAAGGGCGAAGACGTACCCCAGGTCGAGTACGCGGTCGTGACCAAGGAGGGCAAGAGGATCGATGCCATCCTATCTACGGCGCTGATTGAGTACGAGGGGGACGCTGCAATACTGGCAACAGTGACCGATATCACTGAGCCCAAGAGAAGGGAAGAAAGAATCAACCAGCAAAACCGGGAGCTGGCCGCCATGCACCGGGTACTCACCGCCATGACCCGGACCTTTGACCTCAGGGAGGTGTTGGACGAACTGGTGCATCAGGCCGGCAGTGCGCTTGGCTCCTTCTATACCAGCGTTGTGATGGTCGACGAGCACGGCAACCTGGGCATCGATGCCGAGGATTTCCAAGGTGTGCCACCGCTGGGTGTCAGGGCTAGGCCCTCGGGGTACACCAGGAGGATCATCAACACGGGAGAGTACGTAGTCGTCAACAATACCGACAGGGATAGAGACACCAACCCGGCCCTTCTGGATATGGGGGTGAAGTCTTATGCAGGTGTGCCCATCAATGTCGGAGGACAAACGGTTGGCGTACTGTTCGTCCACAGCCTGGAGCCGAACGCCTTCGGTGACAGGGTCGGCCTGTTGAGCGGCTTCGCCAGCCAGGCAGCCATCGCCATAGAGAACGCCAGGCTATACGAGGAGGCCAAGACAGTGGCCGTCCTGAAGGAGGCGGACCGGCTCAAGGACGAACTGCTGAGCAACATCTCCCACGAACTGCGGACTCCCCTGGCCTCTGTCAAAGGCTACTGCACCTCCATGCTGAGGTTCTGGAACAGGCTGTCCGAGGAGGACAAGCTGGACTCGCTGAATGAGATCAACCAGGCCAGCGGCAGGCTCAACGACCTGGTGGAGAACCTTCTGCAGATGTCCAGGCTGGAGAGGGCGGGGTTGCGCATCGACAGGGAGCCCATGAGCCCTCTGTCCCTGATCGACCAGACGGTGCGGGACATGGAGCGCAAGGCGACGCAGCATCGCTTCACCACACATCGCGCCCAGAGGGTGCCCCTGGTTGAGGCTGACCCAAAGCGCGTGCGGCAGGTGTTGGACAACCTGCTGGCCAACGCCGTGAAGTACTCCGAGGAGGGCACTGAGATCACCGTCTCATGCCAGGCCAACGAGGAGGAGGTCGTCATCCGCGTTTGCGACCAGGGACGCGGCATCGCTGAGGAGAACCTGGAAAAGGTCTTCAGTCGCTTTTTCCAGGAGAGGCCTGGTATCGTAGAGAGGGGCGGGGGCGGCGCAGGGCTGGGGCTGGCCATCTGCAAGCGCATCGTGGAGGGTCATGGGGGGCGGATATGGGTGGAAAGCGAGCAGGGGAAAGGGAGCACCTTCAGCTTCACGCTCCCGCTGAGAGCGCCGGAATCTGAGGAGGGGTAAGCTGGAAAGCAGGCAGCAGCGAGATGACGGCCACGGGAGACATGGTGCAACGCACATGCCACGGCGGGCGGGACACGCGGCCGGAGCCCACCGGCATCGCGGCCTCAACTCCAGCGAATCACCTGCCCAGGTACTCGGACATGGGCTTCACGTTGTAGCTCTTGTGCTTACCCACCAGGCTTTCGACCGCCACCCTGATGGTGTCCAGCGAGGTGAAGCAGGGTATGCCTCTTTCTGCGGCAGCGCGGCGTATGGCGAAGCCGTCCCTCAACGGAGCTCTTCCACCAGTGATTGTATTCACCACTCCGTCAACTGAACCGTCCTGGATGACGTCCACCACGTTGGGGTGCCCTTCGCCCAGCTTCTTGGTGACCATACACACCGGCCGTCGCTCCCTCTCGATCATGTCAGCCGTGCCCTCGGTGGCATACATCTCATAGCTGGCCCGGTACAGCATGCGTATCAACGGCACCGCCTCAGCCTTGTCCCTGTCAGAGATACTGAGCAGAATAGCGCCTTTCGGCGGCAGCATCAGGCCCGCGGCCAGGAGAGACTTGGCCAGAGCAGAATCGAAATCGTAGTCCACGCCCATTACCTCCCCCGTGGACTTCATCTCGGGCCCAAGGTAGGTATCCACACCCACCAGCTTGGACATGGAGAACACTGGGGCCTTGATGCCGACCAGACCCTGCCACCTCCAGAGGCCCGTCTCATAACCCTGCTCCCTGAGCGGCACGCCCAGCATTGCCTTGGTGGCCAGCCTGACCATCGGTATGCCTGTGACCTTCGACAGGAAGGGTACAGTCCGGCTGGCACGGGGATTCACCTCCAGCACGTAGACCGAAGAGCGGTACGTTTCCCTTAGGACGACGAACTGGATGTTCATCAGCCCCTTCACCTGGAGCCCCAAGCCTATCCGGACCGTGCAGTCGACGATGGCATTCATTTCCGCGAAGGACAGGTTCAAACAAGGGTACAGGGCCATAGAATCACCGCTGTGGACACCGGCCCTTTCGATGTGCTCCATGATGCCGGGAATGAGCACCGTCTCGCCGTCGCAGACGGCATCCACCTCCACCTCCCTCCCCAGAAGGTACTTGTCCACCAGCACAGGGTGCGTGGTGCCCATCTGCAATGCCTCGCCTATGTACCTGGACAACTCCGACTCATCGTGCACGATCTCCATTCCCCGCCCACCCAGCACGTAGCTGGGACGCACCAGGACCGGGTAGCCAATGAGCCGGGCTACGTTGCACGCCTCTTCCACCGTGGTGGCCGTGCCCCCTGGCGGCTGCGGAACGTCCAACCGCTCCAGGAAGTCCTCGAACCGCCGCCTGTCCTCAGCCAGGTCAATAGTCTCAGCACTTGAGCCGATGATCGGCATACCACTCCTGGCCAACGGCTCAGCCAGATTGACTGCGGTCTGTCCGCCGAACTGTACTATAGAGGGGACCCTACTTTCCCTGTTATCCAGGTCGTCCCCGGACCCCTCGTTCTCCAGGATGTCCCGTACGCTCTCCTCGTCGAGGGCCTCGAAATACAGGCGATCACTGGTGTCAAAATCAGTGGACACGGTCTCGGGGTTTGAGTTGATCATGATGCTCTTAACGCCCGCCTCCTGGAGTGCCCACGCTGAGTGTACGCTGCAGTAGTCGAACTCGATGCCCTGCCCTATGCGTATGGGGCCACTCCCGATCACCGCTGACTTGACGCCTTCCAGGGGCTGGGCCTCATTCTCCTCTTCATAGGCACTGTAGAAATAGGGCGTGGAAGCGTCGAACTCGGCAGCGCAGGTATCCACTATCTTGTACACGGGGCGAATGCCCCAATCGTGGCGGAGGTGTCTGATCTGCTCCGGCAGCCTGTCGGCGAGAGCTCCAATCTGCTGGTCAGAGAAGCCAAGCCGCTTGGCCTCCCGTAGCAAGTCCGGAGTCAGCTTCTCCCCCAGCAACCTCCTCTCCATCCTCTGCATGCTCTGCAACCTGTAGAGAAACCAGGGGTCGATTCCCGTGCGCCTCGCCAGGTCTTCCGGGCTGGCGTCGCGTCTCAACGCCGCCATGACTGACCACAGCCTCATATCATGAGGGTACAGAGGGTACTCACGGTGGTCGTCTCCCCAGCTCCTGTCCTCCCACAGCAGCGACCTGCCACTGATCTCCAGGGAACGCACCGCCTTCTGCAGCGCGGCCTCAAAGCACCGGTCGATGGCCATCACCTCGCCGGTGGCCTTCATCTGCGTGCCCAGCCTGCGGTCCCCCGCAGGAAACTTGTCGAAGGGCCACCGGGGGATCTTCACCACGCAGTAGTCCAGCGCCGGCTCAAAGGCAGCCGTCGTCTTGCCGGTCACCTGGTTCCGTATCTCATACAAGCGCCTCCCAACGGCAATCTTGGCGGCTACCCGGGCAATGGGATAGCCGGTAGCCTTGCTGGCCAGTGCCGAACTGCGGCTCACCCGGGGGTTGACCTCAATGACATAGTAGGAACTCCCGGTCTCACCCGCCGACCAGGCCTCGGCTACCAGCGGGCAAGGAGCGAGGGCGAACTGTATGTTGCACCCACCCTCCACGCCCAGGGCGCGGATGATCCTCAAGCTGGCCGACCTGAGCATCTGGTACTCCTTGTCCGACAACGTCTGACTCGGAGCAACTACAATGCTGTCGCCCGTGTGCACCCCCATGGGGTCCATGTTCTCCATGTTGCATATGGTGATGCAGTTGTCGTCGGCATCACGCATCACCTCGTACTCTATCTCCTTCCACCCCAGGAGGCACTTCTCGACCAGGACCTCGGTGGTGATACTGGCGGCCAGGCCCCTGGCGACGACCTCCCGAAGCTCCCCGAGAGTGCGGGCGATACCGCCACCACTACCCCCCAGCGTGTATGAGGGACGAATGATCAAAGGCAAGCCAATCCGGCCAGCAAATCGCACAGCGTCATCAACGGTGTTGACAGTCACGCTCTCGGGCACGGGCTCGCCGATGTCTATCAGCACCTGCTTGAATAGCGACCTCCCCTCCGCCTTCTTGATCGTCTCCAGGGGCGTGCCTAACAGGCCCACGTTGAACTCGTCCAGGACTCCAGCGTCCGCCAACTCCACAGCCAGGTTCAAGCCCGTCTGGCCCCCAAGCGTCGGCAAGAGGCCATCAGGTCTCTCCCTCTCGATAATGCGTCTCACCACCTCCAACGTCAGCGGCTCGATATAGACAACATCAGCGATCCCCTCATCGGTCATGATGGTGGCCGGATTGGAATTGACCAGGACCGAGGTCACTCCCTCCTCACGAAGCGCCTTGCATGCCTGAGCCCCGGCGTAGTCGAACTCCGCCGCCTGCCCGATGACGATCGGGCCCGACCCGATGACCAGGACCTTGCTGATCGGTGTCATTCCCCCTAGCCTCCTCACTCCCTCAACACCGCCAGAAACCTGTCGAACAGGTAGACATTGTCCAGGGGCCCGGGAGATGCCTCGGAATGGTACTGGATGGCAAACACGGGCAGATCCCGGTGCCGTATGCCCTCCACAGTACCATCGTTCAGGTTCACATGGCTCACCTCAAGACCCCCGTGCAAGCTGTCGGGGTCCAGAGCATAGCCGTGGTTCTGTGCGGTGATGTACACCCTGCCTGTCTCCATATCCCGAACTGGGTGGTTGGCGCCGCGGTGGCCGAACTTCAGCTTGAAGGTCTTGCCCCCAAAGGCGCGGCCGATGAGCTGTTGACCCAGGCAGATGCCCATCACCGGCTTCACGCCCACCAGGCCACGGACTGTGTCTACCAGGTAGTCAAGCAGGGCCGGGTCACCCGGGCCAGGGGACAGCAGCACCCCGTCCGGCTCAAGCGCCAGAATCTGGGCTGCCGAGCAGGTACAGGGCATGACTGTCACCCTGCAACCGGCCCGGCGCAGGATACGCAGAATGTTGAGCTTGAGGCCGCAGTCCACCACTACAACGTGAGTGGCGGAGGCATCTTCGCCGCTGTCTTGCTCCCATTCATATGCCATGGTGGTGCTGACCTGCTTGGCGAAATCCACATCGCCGTAGGCGGGTTGGGCGCGGAGCCACTCCAGCGCTTCCTGGGGCGACCCCTCGGTGGCGATTGCACCCATCATCACCCCGTGAGACCTGAGGCGACGGGTAAGGGCACGGGTGTCAACGCCCCACATGCCGGGCACACCGGCCTCTGCAAGGTAGCGGTCAAGAGTGCCGGCCCCCCTCCAGTGGCTGGGCTCAAGGCACTGCTCCCTTACAACAAAAGCGCTCACTTGAATGCGCTGGGACTCGAAGTCCTCTGCATTCACCCCGTAGTTGCCCACCAGTGGATAGGTGGCAACCAGTATCTGCCCGGCATAGGAAGGGTCGGTGAGCATCTCCTGATAGCCGGTCATGCTAGTGGAGAAGACAACCTCACCACATGCAAAACGGGCCGCCCCAAAGGAGCGCCCCTCGAACACAGAACCGTCTTCTAGCACCAGGCACGACTTCATACTCACGTTAGCCTACTTGTCAGGTACAGCCACCGGTCCGGGACCCGGGGTTGCACGCGCGAAGAGGACCCCTTGCCCCACCGGCAAGGGGTCCTCGTGCAACCACTTGGTGTGGCTTCGCTGCCTTTGTAGCGCACAGACAACAGTCTCCCTTGCCAGCCTCACTGGACTGACTTAAAGGTCGAACATCCGCATCCCCGCGTCTTCCATCAAGCGCCCTGCCGGGCACTCACGCCCGCACAAGACCGTCACAACACCGGCAAGAGCACTCTACAGTATCGGCAGATACCTGTCCAGTTCGTAGCCGGTCACCTGGGTCCGGTACATGTCCCATTCAATCTTCTTGTTGCTCAGGAAGGCTACAAAAGCGTGATCGCCCAGGGCTTCCCTCACGACCGGGCTCTTCTCGGTGATCTGGATGGCCTCCCAGAGGCTGGACGGCAGCACGCCAATCCCGCGTCTGTATCGCTCCCCCTCGGTCATCTCGTAAACGTTCTCCTCCACCGGCTCGGGGGGTTCGTATCCGTTCTCAATTCCCTCCAGACCGGCAGCCAACATGACGCTGAAGGCGAGGTACGGATTGCAGGCCGGGTCCGGTGACCTGAACTCGATCCTGGTGGCATTCTCCCTGCCCGGCTTGTATTCAGGGACCCTGATAAGGTCGGAGCGGTTCCGCCGGGCCCAGGAGATGTACACCGGGGCCTCGTAGCCCGGGACCAGCCGCTTGTACGAGTTGACCCACTGGTTGGTCACCGCGGTGATCTCGGCGGCATGCCTCAGCAAACCCGCGATGAAGCACCTGGCTACCTTGGAGAGATGGTAGGGGTCGTCGGGATCAAAGAAGGCGTTGGAGCCATCCTTGAACAGCGACTGGTGCACATGCATGCCGCTGCCATTGATGCCGAACACAGGCTTGGGCATGAAGCTGGCGTATACGCCATTCTCCATGGCAATCTGCTTGACCACCAGGCGGTAGGTCATGACGTTGTCCGCCATGGTGAGAGCGTCCGTGTAGCGCATGTCTATCTCGTGCTGGCTGGCCGCCACCTCGTGGTGCGAGACCTCTACTCCTATTCCCATCTCCTCCAGCGTCAGCACCGTCTCCCTTCTCAGGTCCATGGCCACGTCACGGGGGGTCATGTCGAAGTATCCCCCACTATCCAGCAACTCTGTACCGGCCGAGTCCTTGAAGTAGAAATACTCCAGCTCAGGCCCCACGTAGTAGGTATAGCCCATGTCCGCCGCTTGCTTGAGGTTCTTCTTCAGCAGGTATCTTGGATCACCCTCGAAAGGCTCACCGCCCGGCCTGAGAATGTCGCAGTACATCCGGCCCACGGCGCGGTGCTCCTTGGGTCGCCACGGCAGCAACCGGAAGGTGTCCGGGTCCGGCATGGCCACCATGTCACTCTCGTCTATGCGGGCAAAGCCCTCTATGGAGGAACCGTCAAAACCCATTCCATCGACGAGGGCACCCTCAAGCTCTTCCACTGTGATGGCAAAGCTCTTGAGCATGCCAAGGATGTCAGTGAACCACAGCCTCACGAACTTGACGTCGTGCTCCCTGGCCATTTTGAGCACGTATTCCTTGCTCTCCTGTTTGTCTCTCGCCTGAGCCATTCTATGCCTCCTTCCAGCTCAGATGGCGTTATGTCCAGATTCACCGGTCCTGACGCGTATGGCGTTGTCCACGGGCAGCACGAATATCTTGCCATCGCCACGCTCACCGGTCCTGGCATTGACCACAATGGTATTCACCGTCCTCCCCACCTCCTCCTCCAGCACCACCATCTCTATCTTGACCTTGGGCAGCAGGTCCACCTTGTACTGCCCCACTCTCCACTGCAGCGTGATGCCGCTCTGCCGGCCACGCCCACTGACTTCCGTCACCGTCATCCCCAGTATCCCGATCTGCTCCAAAGCCTCCTTCACCGCCTCCAGCCTCTCTCGCCTGATAGTCGCCTCTATCTTTTTCATAGCGATATGCCTCCGTAGGCCCTCTCGCCATGCTGGGATATGTCGAGTCCCACTACCTCCTCGTCATCCGTCACACGCAGCCCCACCGTGGTATCAACCAGCTTGCCCAGGGCCAGCGTAGCCAGAAAGGCGAACGCCCCGACAGCCAGCACGCTCACCACCTGCCAGCCGAACTGCGAGAAGCCGCCCCAGAGCAGCCCATCGACGCCACCTACAGACGCTGTGGCGAAGATCCCCGTTGCCAGGCCACCCCACACGCCCCCCATACCATGCACCGCCCAGACGTCCAACGACTCGTCAACCCCCCACTTGACCCTTCGGGACATCAGGTAATAGCAGATTGCAGAGACCGCTGCCCCGATGGGTATCGCCGCCAGCGGATCAACGAAACCGGCGGCCGGCGTTATGGCCACCAGTCCGGCTACGGCACCCGTGGCCGCACCGAGGGCCGAGGGGCGGTGCCTCCACCAGTCGATGGCCACCCAGGTCACCGTGGCTGCTGCCGCCGATAGGTTGGTGGCCACGAAGGCGCTGAAAGCAACACCATCGGCCGCCAGGGCACTCCCCGCATTGAACCCGAACCATCCGAACCACAGCAGCCCGGCACCAAGCAATACCATGGGAACGTTATGCGGCTCCATCGGCACCTTCTCCCTGAACCCCTTGCGAGGACCCAGCAGGATGGCCAGCGCCATCGCCGACATCCCGGCGTTGATGTGCACCACTGCGCCACCAGCGAAATCCAGGGCCTTCCCATTCAGCCAACCCCCATCGCCCCACACCCAGTGGGCCACCGGACAGTACACCACGGTGAACCACAGGACAGCGAGCAGCAGGAACGAACTGAACTTGATGCGATCCACTACCGCCCCAGTCCACAGGGCCACAGTGATTATGGCGAACATGCCTTGAAACACCATGAAACCGAGATGGGGGACGGTGCCGGCATAGACGTCCGAGGGCTCCTGACCCACCCCGCTGAGGCCGATGAAATCGAGTTTCCCAATCACTCCACCCAGGTCCGGGCCAAAGCCCAGGCTGTAGCCGAAGAGAACCCACAGAATGCCAACCGCCCCAAGGAGCACAAAGCTCATCATCATGGTGGACAGGACATTCTTCCGCCTCACCATGCCTCCGTAGAAGAACGCCAGTCCCGGCGTCATCAGCATCACCATCGCAGATGACACCAGGAGCCAGGCTGTGTCGCCACCGCTCAGAGCCATCGCATGACCTCCATCTGCAGATGGCCCCAGTATCGCGTGCCGTTGTTTCCACCAGATTGCCCCCGTGTTTCAGCCGTGTTACCACCGCCAGGAGCATAGAACAGTCCCCCTTTTCGCAGTATCCCAGCCGATACGGTTTCCTCTGCACACAGCGAGCAACGTCATGGCCCTCATTATGTCCAGCATAATTGGGCCCCTCGCCTTGGTAAGAGAGCGCCCGGTCGGACTGACCTGACCAGAAGACTACCGCCCGTGCTTGAGGTCACCGTCTACCGTGCCCCTCACCTTCTCACGCTCCTCGGAAAAGTCGAAGCCTGTCCAGATTCCGATTGACCCCAGGACCGAGTCCTGGGGATGGAACTCACGGAACAGCTTGAAGTAGTAGGCTGCCTCCTTGCTGTTCAGCACGGCATGCGGGTTCTCGGCCCTGAGACGCTCGTATTCATCGTCACTCATCTCGTTCTCGGCCAGTTTCTCTCCCAGGTCTTCGCAGCCGGCTCCCTGTGTGTACTGCACCTTGTAGCGCCAGAGAATGTCATCGGGCAGGTAGCCTGTGTCCTCGAATGCCTTGCGCAGTATCCACTTCTCTATCCTGTCCCCCACCTTCTCCGACTCCCTGATCTTGAGTTCCGGCGGTATCTTCATGGCCAGGTCAACCATGGCCACGTCGAGGAAAGGCACCCTCAACTCCAGGCTGAAATACATGCCCATCCTGTCAGCGCGCTGCAGATTGATGTTGTGCAGGTTGGCAATACAGCGCCGCCCTTCTTCGTTGACCCCGTCCGGCGGGTAGTGCTTCATGTAGTGGTACCCGGCGAATATCTCGTCCGCCCCTTCCCCCGTCAGTACCACGGTTACATAGTCAGCCGCCAGCTTGCAGGTGAAGTAGCATGGGACGGCACACCGAACCAGAGAGGCATCATAGCTCTCCAGCTTGTTGATGACGATCGGCAGCGCCTCGCAGTACTCGTCCTCAGTGAAGAGAAGCTCATGGTGTGTCGACCCGATGTGCCGGGCTGCAATGCGGGACGCTTTCAGATCGTCGCTCTCTTGACCTCCATCGTCCCTCATTCCCACCACGAAGGTGTGAAGATGAGGGATATCCTCAGCAGCGATCGCTGCCACCAGACTGCTGTCGACTCCGCCACTGCAGAAAGAACCCACGTGAATTTCCTTGTCCGACAATAGCCGCTTCTTCACCGACCGGATGAACGTCTCCCGCACAAGCCTGCACGTCTCGTCTATATCATCGAGCAGATGGTCTTCCACTTCCGGTATCCGGTAGTACTTCACAAAGCCCTGCCCCGGCGTGTAGTAGTGACCCGGCGGAAACTCATGTACCTCATCCACACCGGCCAGGGTCATGGCCCCCAGTTCGGAGGTGAAGTAGAGATTGCCATTGGTGTAGCCGTAGTAGAGGGGTTTGATTCCTATGGGGTCTCGAGCCAGCATGAAGTCGTCTTCGTGGAAGAGGGCGAAGGCAAACATCCCATCCAGGTCCCTGGCACAGTCCGGCCCCTTCTCCTGGTACAGGTGCAGAATCACTTCCGTGTCCGACGTGGTCTTGAAATCATGCCGGGGGGCGAGCCCCTGCCTGATATCCCAGAAGTTGTATATCTCACCGTTGCAGATGACTCCCGTCCTGCCGTCCTTTGTCAGAATCGGCTGATGGCCTCTGGCCACGTCCACTATTGAGAGCCTGGTATGCCCGAAGACCATGTTGCCGAAAACATGCACACCGCGGTCGTCCGGCCCACGATGGCCCATGGCATCAAGCATACGATTCACCGTCTCCGTGTCCCGTTCTCCAATACATCCAGCTATCCCACACATGATCGTCTACCTCTCCTTTTTGAACCTGTATCCCATATTCCTTACGGTATCGATGAAGGTGTGACCGCTGCTCTCGATCTTGCTCCTGAGCCGCCTTATGTGCACATCCACCGTCCTGTCGCCGCCGTAGTAGTCATAGCCCCAGACCTGGTTCAGGAGTGCCTCCCGGGTGAAGACCCTCCCCCTTGACCCCGCCAGGAACCTGAGCAGCTCGTACTCCCTGAAGGTGAGCTCCACCGGCCTTGCATCGAGAGTGACTTCGCACTTGCACTGGTCGATGACCAGCGGGCCACACCGGATCACTTGCCCGTTAGGTCCCCCGTGGTTCGACACCGCTCGACCCAAACGGCAGGCAACCTCATCCGTCTCCCACGGCTCAACCACGAAATCGTCGATACCGCGAACAGCTTCACCATCATTCAAGGCCCCCTTCGATATCAGGGCAACAACGGGCAACTGCGTCTCCCCCTTGATTCTAAGTGCGACCTGAGAGGCATCCGCACCTTCCAGTACCCGTTCCACATACACCAAAACCACATCGGCAGGCTGCCTGCCAAGTCCCTCGGCCGCCTGGCCTGGGGACAATACGGCAGAGCAGATGTATCCCTTCTGCATGAGGTCCCAGGCCAACTGGCGCATGTCATCGCTTTCTTCGGACACAATCACCACCTGGTACACGGCTCCTGTCCTCCAATGCCAGCTCTGCAACAGGTCTCATATCCTGGCACGCAGCCACGCCACTCGTGGCACGATTCACTGCCCTGACCCCACACCCGGCAACTGCGGCGGCCGGATTCAGACTGCTCTGCAGCACCACGCCGACTCTCTCCGGCCTGACATACCCAAGTCGTCCCTAGTACGCGTAAAGCGTGCCGTAAGGCCTCAGCCAGCGAGGGTACAGCTTGACGTAGTCGGCGCTCAGCAGCGCCCCGGCATCGTAGCCGAAGTGATCGGCAAACTCGCTCACCAGGCCGCTCAGCACCGCCAGGTCTGCATCCTCCAGCCCGGCCACGCCCACTTCCTTACCCAGTTGTGACTCCCGGACCGCTCCCCTCATGTAGATAACGCCGCCGTGCATACCGGTACCTATGTAGTTGGCCCTGTGTGGTTCACCGTCCCTCAGGTCAAGCCCGAGGACCACCAGGACACCTCCTGCCATGTACTCGCCCAGGAAGTCCTGGCCGCTACCGCCCACCACCGTCATCGGCCGCCTGTCCCCATACTCTTTCATGTGAATCGCCGCCCTGTAGCCAACATAGTCCCGCACAAATATCTTGCCACCCCTGGCCGAAAGTCCCACGGTGTCGCCTGCATGACCGTGAATCACTATCTCGCCATCATTCATGGTATTACCGCAGCCGTCCTGGGCATTGCCCCGGACGATCACACGCGGACCGTTCAGGAACGCCCCAAGATCGTTTCCAGGAGTCCCTGAGACCTCAATATCCACTACCTTGTTCAGATCGGTGCCGATATAGCGCTGCCCGAAGACGTTGCTTATCTCAATCCTCTGGACGCCGTTTGACGCGGCCTTCCTGAGCAATGCGTTGAGATCGCGATAGTACATGCCTGCAGCATCGATCCTGGCCACGTTACAGGTCTGCCTGGCTTCTTGAACACCGTCCACGTCAGTCTCCCGCCATTCTCACACCAAGAATGCTCAATTCCGTATCCGAGAGGCCCACGCCCCTGAGATGGAGGCGATTGCCTCTCAGACTTTCTATTGCATTTACGCCAAGTCCTCCGAGTATCTCCTTCAGCTCCAGGCTCCAGCCGCGCAGCAGGTTCGCCGCCCGCCTGGCACCGATGTCCGGGTTGATTCGCTTGGTCAAGCTCAGGTCGCTCGTACAGATGCCCCAGGTACACTTGCCTGTGTGACACTGCTGACACAGCCTGCAACCCAGGGCAACCAGCGCCGCAGTGCCTATGTTCACCGCATCAGCCCCCAGGGCAATCGCCTTGGCCACGTCCCCGCTGTTCCTGATCCCGCCGGAGATCACAACAGACGCCCTGTTCCGAATGCCTTCTTCCCTCAGCCTGGAATCCACCGACGCCAGGGCCATCTCAATGGGGATGCCCACATTGTCCCGGATGATCTTGGGCGCCGCGCCCGTGGAGCCCCGCAGGCCGTCCAGGACTACGATGTCAGCCCCTGCCCTGACCATGCCGCTGGCAATGGCAGCCGAGTTGTGCACGGCTGCTATCTTCACCGACACCGGCCTGGTGTAGTTCGTAGCTTCCTTCAGAGCGTAGACCAGTTGGGCCAGGTCCTCGATGGAGTAGATATCATGCTGTGGTGCAGGTGACAGAGCGTCCGTCCCTCGTGGGATCATGCGGGTGCTGGACACCTCGGCACTCACCTTCTCTCCAGGAAGATGCCCACCGATACCGGGCTTGGCCCCCTGGCCGATCTTGATCTCCACTATCCTGCCAGCATAGAGGTAGTCAGGATGAACGCCGAACCTCCCTGATGCGACCTGGACGATGGTGTTGTTGCCGTACTTGTACAGCCTGGGGTGCAGGCCACCTTCGCCAGTGTTCCACATGGTGCCCATCTCTGTGGCCGCCCTTGCCAGGGATTCCTGCACATTGATGCTCACCGCGCCGTAGGACATAGCCGAGAACATCACCGGAACATCGATCCGCACCTGTGGGGCCAGTTGCGTCTTCAGAGACGATGAGTCCACATCAATCTCCACCCTGTCAGGCTTGGCACCGAGATAGGTGGCCAGCTCCATGGGCTCCCGGAGCGGATCGATGGAGGGATTGGTGACCTGGCTGGCATTGAGCACCAGGTGGTCCCAGTAGATGCGGTATCCCTTGTCATTGCCCATGCCCGTGAGAAGCACACCACCCGTCTCCGCCTGCTTGATGATGTCCTCGATGACCTCTCCCCGCCAGTTGTAGTTGTCGCGATAGTCCAGCGGATTGGCCTTCACGGTCAGAGCGTTGGTGGGACAGAAAGTGACACAGCGATGGCACCCAACGCAGTTCTCCTCCCGGCTGATCACCTCGTCGTAGTCCGGGTCGTAGTAATGCGTGTCGAAGGTGCACTGGTTGGTGCACACCTGGCACTGTATGCACCGCGCAGGGTCACGTATCACCAGGAATCTCGGCGGCAAGTACGTTTTCATGGGCAGCCCCTTGTCATCTCACCTTCTCACCGGAATGCCCCTGCCGGCGAGGTACTCCTTCACTGTGCCTATGGAATGAGACCGGTAATGGAAGATGCTGGCGGCCAGCACTGCATCAGCTCTGCCATCCACCAGCGCCTGGTACATATGCTCTACGTTGCCGGCTCCGCCGCTGGCGATCACCGGCACGGTGACCGTGTCGCTTATCGACCGGGTCAGTTCCAGGTCATAGCCCGCCCGGTGCCCATCAGCATCCCAACTGGTAACAAGAAGCTCCCCAGCACCCCGGGCGACCGCCTCGCCCGCCCACTCCACGGCATCGATGTTGGTCATTTCGCGGCCTCCATTGGTGCAGACCCGCCAGGCAGGAGCCCCATCACCGTTGACGCGTCTCGCATCTATGGCCACCACGAGGCATTGGGACCCAAATCTCTCCGCTCCTTCCGTGACCAACCCGGGGTTTAATACAGCGGCGGTGTTGACCGCTGTCTTGTCCGCACCAGCCCCCAGCATGCGACGCATGTCAGTTACACTACGCAGACCACCCCCAACCGTGAGGGGAATGAAGACCTGCTGCGACACCCGCTCCACGACATCTACCATGGCTTCACGTCCCTCCGGAGTGGCGCCGATGTCCAGGAACACGAGCTCATCGGCGCCCTCGGCGTAGTAGAAAGCCGCCAGTTCCACAGGGTCACCTGCATCCCGGAGGTCGGTGAAGCTGACACCCTTCACCACCCGCCCTCCGGTCATATCCAGACAGGGGATTACCCTCTTGGTCAGCATACCCAGTCTCTCCACTGCATTCCGCTCATGCTCCAGTGACGATTCCCCGTCCCACGGAAACCGGTTCCCGCGACGGCACCGGCCGGCCGAGAGTCCCCACTATTGGCTGCCCGCCCACGGGAATCCATGCCTCGTCCAGGTCCTGGCAGACAAGCCTGATAGCCGACTCTTCCGAGGAGAGGAAGAGAGTCGACTCCTTCACGCCCACGGTCAGCGGCCTCAGCCGAATCCGGTCTGTCAGTCCGATCATCTCCCCCTGATGGGCGATAATAACGGTGAAGGGGCCATTCAACAGAAGGCTGCCGTAGACCTGGCGCAAGGACCGGGGCAAGTCCTGCTCCGCTTGCGGCAGGCGGTCTATCTGGTCCCAGAAAGGCGGGGCCAGGACCCTGGCCGCGATTTCCACAGGCAGCCCATGCTTGCGTACCAGGAGGTCGATCGCGTAGGCCACCACCTCCGTATCCGTCTGCATGGTGCACTGGTACCCGAACTGCTCCAGGTAGCGCCGGTTGATGCCGTAGGAGGATATCTCTCCGTTGTGGACCACCGTCCAGTCGAGGATATTGAAGGGGTGTGCCCCACCCCACCACCCCGGCGTATTGGTAGGGAACCGGCCATGAGCAGTCCACAAGTAGCCCTCGTACTCCTCAAGAGCGAAATACTCGGCTATCTCCTCCGGATAGCCGACCCCCTTAAAGACCCCCATGTTCTTGCCGCTGGAGAAGACGAAGCTGTCCCGGCAGCCGGTGTTGACCTCCATCACCTTCTCGACAACGTAGTCGTCCGCCGCTGTCCTGCCACAGTGCTCGGGATCGACCTCCAGGAAGTACCGCCACACCAGAGGCGGGTCCATGATTGCAGGAGTGTCGCGGGTCGGCACTTCTTCGTCTTTGACCCAGCGGAACCGGTCCCGCAGGAAGCCTTCGACCTCCTCCTTGCCCTCCGGACTCAGGAACATAGTGTGGAGAGCATATGAGTCAGCGAACTCCGGATACAGGCCATACACGGCAAAACCCCCGCCAAGGCCGTTGCCCCGATCATGCATGTTGGCGATGGCACGTATCACATCCCTGCCCGAGAAGCAGCGCCCGGTAACATCCATCATGCCGAAGATGGAGCAGGCGTCCATCACCTTGTCGTCCCGCCAGCGGTTGGATGCTCGACCCAAGTCCTTCATTCTCTTTCTTCCCAACGCAGGGCTAGCCTGCTGCAAGCCCACCCGCTTCAACGGGTGGGGCCTCCAGCCGCTCCTGCCACACAGCCCTGGGCAGGTGCGCAAGACCGAAATCGTCAGCCACAAGCTTCTCGTCGAGACCGCTCACGTCGGTCCGGTCCTTCATCAGCCCATACACTATCCCCGACTTGTCGATGTCGCCGACAAACACCATTCCCATGATGATGCCCTTCCTGGCCACCACTCTCCTGTAGACCCCGCCGGCATGCCGGGACACAGTCTCGTACCCCTCCCCGCCCTCCGGCGGCACCACCATGCCCGCGGAGGCGATGTCCATCCCGAAGTAGTTGAGGGCATTCATTGTCGTGCCACCGGCATATCTGGCCTCGCGGCCAGCCATGTTCTGACCCGCGACCCTGCCCCCGATATACGCGTTTGGCCATATGGGTACGGGCCGCCTCACCTCGTAGACGAAATCGTAGGCCTCCACAGCATCGCCGCAGGCATAGACATCAGCCATGCTGGTGGCCATGCGGTCATCGACTAGTATGCCCCGGTTGACTTCAATGCCGGCGTCGGCCGCAAGCCCGATCCTGGGGGACACGCCGATGGCCACCACCACCACACCACAACGGATATCCCTGCCATCATCAAGCACCACGCCGGTTACCCAGTCCCGGCCCGTTATCTCGGCCACCGTACAGCCTGTAATCACCTGGACGCCAGCCTCCACCACGCGCTCCTCCGCCAGGGAAGAAGCCGTCTCATCAAGGATGGTGTTCAGTATTCGGTCCTTCATCTCCACCACGGTGACTTTCACCCCGCGCTTCTGCAGCGCCTCGGTGACGCTGATCCCGATGAGTCCACCACCGATCACCACCGCCTTGTCCGACCTGGCCAGGTGCTCATCGAGCGCCCTGGCGTCATCCAGCGTGGTGAAGCTGAACACGCCATTCTTGTCCCTCCCCTCCATGGGGGGCATGATCGGCACCCCGCCCGGCGCCAGCAGCAGCTTCTCCCAGGCTATGCGCTGTCCCCCTGCAAGCTCGACAATGCGGGACTCCAGGTCGAGCCGCAGCACCGTCCTGCCGAGCAGTGACCTGATCCCGTTCTGTTCATAGAACGCCCTGGGGCGGTACAGCATGGTATCCAGCGTTCTCTCGCCGGTGAGGTACTTGGAGATGAGCGGCCGGGAGTAGACAGGATAGGGTTCGTCGGACACCATTGTCAGAGAACCTGCCGTGTCCAACTCCCTGATGGCCTCAGCGGCCCCGATTGCCCCCGCCGAGTTGCCTATTATCAGGTACCTGGTATCGATGTCAGTGCCCATTCCGCCCGCTTTCGTGCTCTCCCAGAGCCATTCTGAGGAAGTTGTCGTACATCTTCAGCCCGAAGCGCCCGCTCTTCTCCGGGTGAAACTGTGTTGCCACGAGGTTGCCCTTGATAACCATGCTGCACATGTCCACACCGTACTCCGTGAACGCAGCCGCCAGTCCCGAGTCCTCCGGGACAGCGTAGTAGCTGTGAACGAAGTAGAAGTCGGCCCCATCAGGCACCTCATCGAAGACCGGGTGCGAGACGGCCTGGCGGACCTGGTTCCACCCCATGTGCGGTACCTTCCGACCGGGCGGCAGACGCCGCACGGCGCCGGGGAGTATTCCCAGGCACTTGTGCCACCCACCCTCTTCCGTGCCATCGAACAGCACCTGCATCCCAACGCAAATAGCCAGAAGCGGCCGGTCTTCGGAGACGAGGCGGCGTATGGCTTCGGACATCCCCAGCGCCTCCAGACGGTGCGCCGTGTCTCCGGCAGCGCCCACTCCAGGCAGTACCACAGCGGTCGCTCCCATTACCTCCTCCGGGCTGTCCGTCACCACTACTCTGTAGCCCAGCCGAGCTACCGCGTTGGCAACGCTCCGCAGGTTTCCGGCACCGTAGTCAATGATGGTTACCACAGGACGACCCTTGTCATCACGCCCACACCAGCGCTTCGTTGGGGCAATTGGCCACACAGGCCGGCACATCCTCTCCGGGACAGAGATCGCATTTCACCACAACGCCACTGGCGGGGTTGCGTGTCAGGCCTCCACTTGGGCAGGCGATGATACATGTTCCGCAAGCCATGCACCTGTCCTCGTCCACCCTGACCACGCCGGTATCCGGGTCCTTGCTCACGGCTCCGGTGAGGCAGGAGTAGACGCAGACGGGCTCGTCGCATTGCCTGCACTGGAAGGAGAAGGACACCTCGCCGTTCCGTTCCACGCGCACCCTTGCCACCGGTCTCGGGGTCTCCCGTTTGAATGCCTTCACCGGGTCTCTGGACGCGGAATGGGCCGTCTGGCAATAGACGCGGCAGAGTCCGCAGCCCATGCAGACCTCTTCCTTGACATAGACCTTCCGCACTATAATACCTCGCGATGCGGCAAGCGGCTACCGCATACCGCATATTAGCAGAACCAGCAGCACATGTCAAGCCCGTCGGCATGCCCAGATCCGCCGTCTGTCAGGTTGGCCCAAAGGCTCTTCTGAGCACCCCCTGGGTGAAACGCCCCTTCCAGGAGGCTTGATAGACGGTGGGTCAGGGCTCCCCCGCCCAAAATGTAACCGGAGGGGCGGTGATCTCATTGCCAGTTTCCACCAGGGCATGGCTGGGACCCTGGCCTACGTGGTAGTGAACGGTACTGCCACCGTGTCGATCGGACAGAACCGTAGTCGGGGTCGTCCCTGACCCCGACTACAGGGTGCTACTAACCCGGTCATCCCAGCCCTGCCCCGCGGATAGATTGTGGATCTTGGCACAGCTCCAGCGGAATGACCCGACGGGTGAATTCCTGGACACCCAACCACGCCAACCCCTGGAATCACCGTGGTCAGCATATCATCTGCTCCAGGCGCTCCCAGCAGCACTAGCTAGTCACCCACTGTCAAAGCCCCCCGCTGGCGGGCCATGCTACAATTATGTACAAGAGGGGTTTCTCCGCGGGGAAACTCCGCACGGGATTATGCACAATTGCCGACGTCTTGCCTCCGGGGCGCTTCTTCCCCTGGCAGCCTTGCTGCTCGCCGTGACATGCCTCCTGGTGCCGGCCTTCGATCCCATTGCCGGTGCAGCCAGCGACGACCCTGGCGGCCCGCAGCGTGTAGTGGTGGGCTTCGCGGACGGCATCGCGCCGGACCTGCAGATGCAGATCATTGCCTGGTACGGCGGGAGCGTGGAGGAGACGAACAGCGCCCTGAATTTCGCGGTGGCAAGAACGGAGCAGCCAAGCCGGTTCATCAAGCGCATATCCCAGGAGCAGGCGGTGCAATACGCCGAAGTGGACGTCGAGGTGCGCCTGACGGAGTCTGTGGCATATGCGCCCGGTGACCCGGACTATGACAACCAGTGGGGACCTGTGGCGATCAAGGCGGACATGGCCTGGGACCTGGAGAAGGGAAGCCACGCAGTTACAATCGCCATCGTGGACACCGGCGTGGACTATGACCATGCCGACCTGGGCAACTACGTGGTCGGAGGATACGACTGGGTGAACGGTGATCCCTACCCGATGGACGATGACGGTCACGGTACGCACTGCGCTGGCATAGCAGCAGCCACCATGGACAACGGACAGGGCATCGCGGGCATCGCGCAGGTCAGGTTCTTCGCTGAGAAGGCGCTCGACAGCTCGGGCAAGGGGCAGTCATCCGATGTCGCCAGCGCCATCCAACACGCGGCCGACCTGGGTGCCGACATCATCAGCCTCAGCCTGGGTAATGACACCGCGACCACCTTTGTCAGAAACGCCTGCCAGTATGCCTGGAACAAGGGCTGCCTCCTGGTGGCCGCGGCCGGCAACGACAACGCAAGGGGTATTCTCTATCCCGCCGCCTTCCCCACCGTCATATCCGTGGGCGCAATCGACCGGTACAGCCAGCGTGTCGATACCTACAGATGGGGAAGCAACTGGGGCTCCGAGATGGAGCTGATGGCTCCAGGGAAAGATATATGGTCGACGGCAATGGGTGGGTACTACGAGTTCAAGAGCGGCACCTCGATGGCTACGCCACACGTGGCGGGTGTGGCAGCCCTGATATGGTCGGCAAATCCCGAACTCACCAATCAGCAGGTAAGGGAGATCCTCATTGGCACGGCCGACGACCTGGGCAGTACCGGATGGGACGAGTACTACGGCTACGGACGGGTTGACGCCAGGGAGTCAGTGGTCGAGGCCATTGGCGAGCCCCCCGAGCCCCAGACCATCTACGTCGGGCCAGCCGAGCAATACACCACAATCCAGGAAGGCGTCGAGGCCGCCGTTGACGGAGACACCGTCATCGTCAGGGACGGCGTCTACAATGAGAACATAGCCGTCGCCAGGCAACTCACCATCCGCTCCCAGAACGGGGCTGCCCTCACCACCGTGGAAGCCGCCGATTCTGATGCACACGTCTTCGAGGTAACCGCCGATGGCGTCAGCATAGAGGGATTCACCTGCACCGGGGCCTCGTCTTGCGACCCCTCCGCCTGGAAAGCAGGTATCTACCTGGCATCAGGAACAGAGGGCTGCACCGTATCCGAAAACGTCTGCTCCGCCAACTGCGTGGGCATATACCTGTACGGGTCCACCGAAAACACCGTATGCGACAACGTGCTCACGGCCAACTCACAGAACGGCCTTCGCGTCGAGAACGGGTCATCGTACAACACGATCTCCGGGAATACTCTGGACTCCAACTCAGAGGGCGGGCTGGTCCTCTATGAACTCTGCCAGGGCAACGTCATCTCGGGCAACACTGTAGCGAACCACCCCGGAGCCCCCGCCATCAGCCTCAGCTACCAGAGTCGCAACAACATTCTGTTCCGCAACATTTTGCGCGACAACGCCACGGGGCTGTACTTCTACGCGTCCTCCAGCAACACCATGTACCTTAACGAGTTCAGCAACACCTCCAACGTCATTTCGCTGAACTCCAGCAACACGTGGCGATCGCCCACGACGCTCTGCTATATCTACGACGCAGCGGTATACAAGGGATTCCTGGGCAACTGGTGGCACGATTACGTCACTCCCGATTCCAACGGCGACGGGATAGGCGACACCGCAAAGCGGTTGAGCCCGCCAGAGCCGGGGGACGCCAGTCCTCTGGCGGCCGGCGCGGCCAGCTACACGCTCCAAGCGTGGTACCTATCCAACCCGGTCATGTACAGGGGTGCAGTCGGCCAGCCGCCCGGCTCCGTCTCCATCGGAGCTGGCGACCAGGTGGTCTGGACAGCCGATACCCCGGCAGCCGTGCCCATGCAAGTGGCCGGCAGCACGGGAGATACCTGGACAGGGGTCATCACCTTCGCAACTGCGCCCGACATCGGGGCAGGCTTCGACATCAAGATAGGCTATTCCTCGGGTGAGGGCGACTTCACACCCGGCGGCCCCGGGGCGACGATTACAGGCGATGGGTCCAGGGTCTTCTTCTCTTTCCAGGCCACAGGAGTCACCTTCACCATTCCCCAGGGGGACTATCTGGCATTCAGGGTGTCAAACGAGTCTGACTCACCTTGGCGGATAAGGCTCGGGGGCTGGAGTTACCTCAGCTCCCCCGGCACAGACCCGGGCTATGGGGAAGACAACCAGACCCCTTACCAGCCCACTAACCTTAGGCCTCGACCTGGGGAGCGAAACGTCAGCCTGACGCCGACGCTACAGGTGTCAGCCTTCTCTGACCCAAACACGGAGGACCAGCATGCCGCTTCCCGCTGGCAGGTCACCACCCCCCCCGGCGACTACTCAGAACCGGTTTTCGATAGCGGGCGGGATAGCACCGGTTTGACCACCATTCAGCTCGCCCCCGGCACCCTGGCAAACGCTACCACTTACTACTGGAGAGTCAGGCACCAGGACAGTGAAGGCGCCTGGTCCCTCTGGTCGAGGCAAACGTCCTTCACCACCATCAACCAGCCACCTGCTCAGCCGGCGAACGTCTTGCCCGCCGACGGGGCAGAAGACGAGCCGCTGGCACTCACCCTGGAGTGCACGCCCTTCTCGGACCCTGATAGCGGGGACACCCACGCCGCCACCCAGTGGCAGTTGACTACCACGGCTGGTGCCTATTCCAGTCCCGTATTCGACAGCCGAGCATACGATCAGGACCTCACGACTATTGCCCTTGCCCCGGGAATACTCCAGTCCGACACGACCTACTACTGGCGGGTGAGGCATCAGGACAACCACGGCGCATGGTCCGACTGGTCGGAGGAGACGTCCTTCACCACCCTCAGCCGCGCTCCGGACCAGCCAGCCAACGTCTCCCCTGCCAACGGCTCCAGTGGCGTTGGCCTGACGCCGACGCTGGAGTGCACACCCTTCTCGGACCCGGACCCGGGCGACTGGCACCTGGCCACGCAGTGGCAGATCACTACCGAAGCGGGACAGTACTCCAGTTGTGTCTACGACACCGGAATGGACACCTCCAGCCTGACCAGCCTCGTTCTGCCACCGGGGACCCTCCAGGCCAACACACGGTACTACTGGAGGGTGCGATACAGCGACAGCCATGGCAACTGGTCTGACTGGTCCGAGGAGACGTCCTTTGCCACGCTCAATCTACCCCCCGGTACACCACGAAACGTGTGGCCCCCCCAGGATGCCAGTGGGATCAGCGTCCTGCCTGTTCTGAGGTCCTCAGCCTACTGCGACCCGGACCCGGGCGACAGCCACTTCGCTTCACAGTGGCAGATAACGTCCATTGCCAGCGATTTCTCCAGCCCGGCGTTCGACAGCGGCAGTGACGAGGTGAATCTCACACACATTGCGATCTCCGCTGGCACGCTGGACTACGCCACCACCTACTGGTGGAGAGTGCGGCACATGGATAGCTACGGCGCATGGTCCGACTGGTCGGAGGAGACGTCCTTCACCACCCTCAGCCGCGCTCCTGACCAGCCGACCAACGTCTCCCCTGCCAACGGCTCCAGCGACGTCGGCTTGACGCCGACGCTGGAGTGCACACCCTTCTCTGATCCGGACCCGGGCGACTGGCACCTGGCCTCGCAGTGGCAGATCTCTACCCAAGTGGGACAGTACTCGATTTGTGTCTACGACACCGGAGCCGTCAGCTCCAGCCTGACCAGGCTGACTGTAGCTCAGGGTATGCTCCAAGCCAATACACAGTACTACTGGAGGGTGCGATACAGCGACACCTACGGCAACTGGTCCGACTGGTCGGAGGAGACGTCCTTTGCTACACTTGACCACCCCCCAACCCAACCCACCAACCTGCGACCGCAGGACGGGGCCTCCGACGTGGAGCTGACGCCCACCCTGACGGCGTCAGCGTTCCAGGACCCGGACGCCGACGATATCCACACTGCCTCTCAGTGGCAGGTATCGACATCTTCCGGTGATTACTCGGCGCCGATCGTTGACACTGGTGCCCAGGGCAGTCACCTCACCAGCTACGCGCTGCCAGAGGGCGTGCTGGACTATGGCACAACCTATTACTGGCGGGTGAGATATTGCGACGACCATGGGATGTGGTCCGAGTGGTCGACCGAGACGGCGTTCGCCACCTGCCCCAGAGACGCCTGGCCCCAGGTCTTCGTGGACCCCTGGACGAAGGATGGGCTGTACGTCAATGCTGCCGTGCCCGCCCTGCGCTTCGTAGCCAGCAGTGGATTCGACACCGGGGCAATGCCGATCGTGGCGGGGTTCACTTTCACCATTGGGCTACCGTGCTTCCAGATTGACCTCATGTTGGCAGTGGGCCGCACCTCGGACCTGGTCTGCACCATGCTGGTGATCGGTGGTGACGTGAACCTGTGTGTGGCAGCGATCCGGGACACCGACACAGGGGGGCTCTTCCTGATGCTCGATCCGCCGGGCATGGAAACGTGAGTCTACCAAGAATGACTAGCCGGTAGGTAGAACGAAGCGAAACTCAAAGAGGTCTCCTCGGGCTACTCCAACATCAGGGTCCCGTTCTCCGGCACCACGTCTTCTGCCCAGTGTGCACGGTACACCCCCCACAACGAAGTCCCGGAACATGCTGTGTTTCCAATCCCCCGGAAACCTCGCCAACCCGCGCTTGACAGGGTTCTGACGAAGGAAGTGGCAATGGGCATCGAAATGCTTTCATCGGCGAACGCTGGCTCCTGGTTTCGACGGTTTGCACCTTGTGCCTGCGCAAGATACTAAGCCTCGTCCAGGACTTCGCCTGGAAGAGGTGGCCCGCCTGGGCGGGCAGGTCACCTCTCAGGGAATGCTGACGAGACAGGCACGGAGTCACTGATGACTCCCGTCCATCGCAGCTTCGTCGATTCCGTTGGGCAGGGTTGTCCAGTAGGAAGAGCGGGTCAGGTCGGGGAACTGCCACCCACCGGCATGAGTCTCTTTGTGTGCCTGTCAGGTCCTCGAAGAGTCGCCCCAGGAGACCCGACCTGACGGGCCCAGAAGGTTGGGTCGACAGAAGAGATACTTGAATGCCTGCATATTGCGCCTTGATCACATCGACAACATGTTGTCGTTCCCGCTTTGCCAAGCGCCTATGCCAAACCACGTCGCACCGGCTCCCACTTACCCAGGCTGAATAGCCTGGGCCAGAACAGCTTACGCACCTCCTCGATAACGAAGAGGCCAAAGCCGGCTGCCAGAACAATGCCCCAGTCTCTCAGTTCCAGCGGTACAGTGCTGAAAGCCGTCTGGAAGGGCGGCGCATAGACGGCCGCAATCTGCAACAGCAGCGCCACGCTGATCCCCAGGAGCAGCCAGCGGTTGCTGAACAGCCCCAAGTGCCAGGACGTGTACTCATCCGAGCGCGTTACAAATGACTTGAACCATTCGAAGCTCACCATGGTCGTAAAAGCCAGAGTACGCGCATGATCAAGCTCCATCGCCGACTTTGCCCAGTTAAACACGAGGAACAGACCAGTTGCCATCACCGCGGAGAGAAAGGCGATCCGGAGCATAAGACCTGGGAATACCAGGCCTACCCTGGGATGGCGCGGTGGATGTTTGAGCTCGTTGCCCGTCTTCCGCTCAAGACCAAGTGGTATTGCCACAGAGGCATCGGTGACCACATTGACCCAGATGAGCTGCACGGCCAGCAGGGGAGCCACCCCGGTGATTCCCACACATAGGATGAGGGCCAGCAGCTCGCCAACGTTGGTGCTCATCAGATACGTTACAACGTTGCGCAAGCGGTTGAATGTGGCACGGCCTTCATCGACCGCCGCCACCACCGAGGCGAAGTTATCATCGGCAAGGACCATGTCGCTGGCCTCTTTAGCCACGTCCGTCCCCGTTATGCCCATGGCCACACCTATATTCGCAGCCTTGAGTGCAGGGGCATCATTCACGCCGTCGCCCGTCATAGCTACCGTGTGTCCCTTTTGTTTCAGGGCATTAACGATCCTCAGCTTGTGCAGCGGCTCTATGCGGGCAAACACAGTGAGGGAATCGATCTCCCGCGCCAGTTCCTCGTCCGACATCTGCTGCAGTTCCCGCCCGGTTATCGCCTTGACCTCACCAAGCTCGAGCTGGCGGGCTATGGACTCAGCAGTGAGTCTGTTATCGCCCGTTATCACTATCACCCTTATGCCAGCCTGTTTGCAGAGCGCTATAGCCTGCTTGGCCTCCTCCCGCGGCGGGTCGGCCATGCCGAAGAGCCCCAGCAGGACCAAATCTCCCCGAAGGCGGCCCTCATCCAGCTTTTCTGTCCCACCAGGCAATTCCATATAGGCGGTCGCTATCACCCTGAGGGCCTGCTCCGCCATCTCATTAGCAATGCCCTGCAGCCTACCGGACCACTCGCTATCAAGAGGAACCACGCCGCTTGAAGTCTTGATGAACCCACTCATGGACAGCAGCCGCTCTAGCGATCCCTTCACATAGGCTATCCTTCCGCCGCCCTCCCGTGGATGCAGGGTTCCCATGTATTGCCTCTCGCTCTCAAAAGGTATCTCGTCCAGACGAGGGAAATCCTTCTCGAGGTCCGGTTTGTTTATCCCTGCCTTGGCAGCAGCTACTACCAGGGCACCTTCCGTAGGATCACCGATGATGCTGAAGCCTCCGTTCCTCCTGAGTTGCGAGTCATTGCACAGTGCAACGGCACGCAGGTGCAGGCCCAAAGGTTCATGGCTGTCCGCCATGACCCTGTCGCCTTCACTGCGGAATTCGCCCTCCGGCCGGTACCCTTCCCCCGTTACCTCTATCGTCTTGCCATCGACATATATTTGCCGCACGGTCATCTGGTTGAGAGTGAGGGTTCCCGTCTTGTCCGAGCAGATCACCGTAGCCGATCCAAGGGTCTCCACAGCTACGAGCCGCCTGATGATGGCATTGCGGCTTGCCATGGTTCTCATGCCGATTGCCAGCACCACCGTAACGACGGCCGGAAGCCCCTCGGGAATGGCAGACACCGCGGCGGCTACTGCCAGGAGGAAGATGTCGATCGACTCCAGACCCTTTGCCAGGCTCACGGCTACCAAGATGCCAATGACACCGAGTACAACAAAGATGATATACTTGCTCAGCTTGGCAATGCCCTGTTGAACAGGGGTCTTCTCCTCCTTCTCTTCCTGGATGCCGGTAGCGATCTTCCCCATCTCAGTGGCCATGCCCGTCTGGACAACGACGGCAATACTCCTGCCAGAGGTGGCTACCGTGGCCAAGTAGACCATGTTGCACCTGTCGGCCACCAGTGTGTCAGCAGCCACAGGATGCGGACTCTTCTCCACGGGCTGGGACTCGCCCGTAAGTGCAGCTTCAGCCACCCTGAGGTTAGAGGCTTCCAGGAGACGGGCATCCGATGGTATCCTGTCTCCCGCGGTTATGAGCACGATGTCACCGGGAACGAGATCGCGCGTGGCCACCTCCATCACCTCACCATCACGCCTGACCTTGGCCCTGGGAGATGCCATCTCCATCAGGGCCTGCATGGCTCTCTCCGCCTGGGTCTCCTGGACGAAGCCGATTATGGCATTGAGCAGCAGCACGCCAATGATCACTGCCGCATCAATGTAGTGATCTACGGCAATGGAGACAATGGCAGCTATGAGCAGCACGTAGATAAGGGGACTGAGGAACTGCCTCAAGAATACCACCAGTGGCGAGACCTTCTTACCGCCTTCAAGCTCATTGGGGCCATATTCCTGAAGGCGCTTTCCCGCCTCGTCCTGGCTCAACCCGTTGCGATCTGACCTGAGCCCGCTCAGCACCTCATCGGCACTCAGCGCATGATAGAGCACCACAGTACCGTTGTGTTGTCCAGCGTTGTTCCTACTATCCACCATCGTTCTTCGAAAGCTCTTTGATTGCCCCACGGGACATTGAACCCGCAACGGTTACAGTTGCACCGTGTTCCAAAGGTGCAGAGTAGTCATAGTGACTCCCGGTGCTGCAAAGGCCATCCGCTGGCCAAAGCTGCTGTCCCTGCCATTCAGAGCAACGCTATTGCCAGCGGAACTAGCACATGAACGTTGTTGTGCTGACCCAGCCCCGCGATTGTACCAGCAAAGATGACTGAAGGGCCAAGTCCCAAAGCCCCTGTAAGTCTGGCGGCGTAGGCCATCCTGCATGACCTCTGCTTGGACTCCTACCAGCTCTTGGCAGACTGTGCTCGAAGCTGGTCCGGTTCCCTGAGCACCTCAACCGTCATCCCCACCCCATGCCAGGTCCCCGATGCCTTGATCGAGGTGGTGAACACTAACCTCAGGTACGCTGACTCGCCTGAGAACCGTGGGATCATCTCCGTGCACCGCTTGCCTTTTCCGAAGGCCCACTCTAAGCTAGGAGGCTGGGTCATGACTCGGAAAGCACGGATGAGCCAGGCACAAAACAAGCGCCTTCCGTCCCCTAGCCTAGCTTTGGGTGAATACTCGTGACCCAGCCTCCTAGAAGTGCGGACGAAAAGTCCCAATCAGCCCAAATCACGACGATTCCCAGGCACGATTTCTCGACCAAAATGATGACACAATGGGGTTTTCGTCCGCACTTCTAGGCAGAAAATGGCCTCGCCGGGCCACTTCCATCGTTCGCTGACCCCGAGAGTCGGGATGACCAACTGTCCGGGATTTCGCGCTTTGGGATTCAGGATTTGCCTGTGATCCTGGTGGGGCAGGGCAAGGAGTCTGCCCCACCGCGTCTGCACCTCTGTCTCGCAGCAGTTGCACTGGAGCACGTGCGGGCTTCAGCAACCGGGCATCAGCCTGCGCTGTGCCCACCCCTCACACAGAACCTGGCCAGGTACTCGGGAAGTATGCCCTCCGCTTCCTCCCTGGTGAAACCACTGGCATCAACATAGTCCCTGGCTCCATCGAGCACATCGGTCGGGTCACGGCCGTCCACTAAAGGTCTGAACCTGTCCTCGCGGCGGACCCCCACGGACTCGGCCACAAGGTCAACATAGCTCCTGACCTCAAAGGGATACTCGTGCTCCAGGGGAATGAAGCTTTCCAGACAGCCAACGCAGGTGGTAGCCAGTATGTCAGCCCCGGTAGCCCTGGCCTCCTCGAGAGGGGCCCGCCGTAACGGCTCACTTATCTCCGGCCGATTGACGTTGGTAAGCCCTCCACAACAGAGAGCGCCTTGCCGATTGTGCTCCATTTCCACCAGCCTCACGCCGGGGATGGCCCCTAGGAGCTGTCGGATCGGTTCCACCATGCCGACTCGCGCCGCAGCACAGCTATCGTGTACAGCCACCACCTTGTCAATCGGGTTCTTCAAGGGCAGCCGGCCCAGGTTTTCCACCAGGAATTGGGTCAGCTCATGGGACTCGAAGGGAACAGTCATGAATCTGGGCAGGATACCAAGGCACATCATATAGCAGCCGTGGCAGAAGAACACAGTTTTGTTCGCCCCGAAAGCCGATATCGTGTCGATGAACTCCCTGCCCATGCGTTCTGCGCCTTCCAGGTCACCCCATATCATTGCCCCGGAACCACAGCAGATGTCATCGCCGGCTATGGCAGCGAAACTCAGTCCCATACTGTCAAGTATGTCCATGATCTCCAGCACGATGTGCGGCATCCCGCTGGGCATGCACCCGGCGAAGAACACAACGTCGACTTGATCCGGACTGGACGGCGCTCGCCTCAGCCAGCGTGTCTCTGACGGCTTGGCCTGCAGAGCCCCAAGAAACCTGGGGATGTTATAGGGATGTCCCGGCATGAGCTGGTAGCTCAAGTATGGTAACTCCCCCCCGGCGTCCGCTATTCTGGCAATGGCAGGCATGAAGGCAGCGTAGAGCATCAACCCCTCAGGGCACGCTCCCAGGCATTTGCCACACGCTCCGGTGCAACTGAAGACCATATCGCACGCTTCCTCGCTTACCTCACCACCCCGGAGCAGTTCGGTTATCTTCTCCATCACGAACCCGGACCCTTTGTGGGCAAACCGCGTCAAGGGGAAGACCGGACATGCCTCCAAACAGAGGCCGCAGTTGGTGCACCTCTCGGCAAACCGCCTGCCCCGATAGTCGTAGTACTCACTCAGGTTGCTGTACTTGCTAGTCATGCTCCCTTCCATTCTCCTTGTGACCTGGCGTCACCTTCGTTGAGTCGGCACCCGCAGTGGGCCCATTTTAGGCGAGTGGAGCGACCTGTGCAATGCCGAGTCCCACTCTGCAACGTGGCTTCAGCAGCCGCCGTGACCACTCGACTGATGCTGCGGTATACTTGCTCTCAGTATCTCCCGTTCCGGTACTCGTCATGACAACGACACCAGGAAGCAACCCGACCCCAGACAGCCCGGTGTGGTACCAGATCCCGGCTGCCGAGGTACTGCGCCTGCTGTCTACGACAGACAGCGGCCTCACCACGGACGAGGCCCAGGCAAGACTGCGCCGCTACGGCTACAACGAGATCAAGTTCAAGAAGCAGAGTGCCTTCGTCCGCTTCCTTCTCCAGTTCCGCAGTGCTCTGGTCTACGTCCTGCTGGCCGCCGCTATAACCACTGCCGCCTTGGAGATGTGGATCGACACGGCGGTGATAGTAGTCGTGGTATTGGTCAACGCCATCATCGGCTTCATCCAGGAGGGAAAGGCCGAGGCATCCATGGAAGCCCTGCGAGGCATGATGGTCCCGGACTGCACCGTCATCAGGGACGGCGAGAAGAGACTCATCCCGGCCCGGGAGCTTGTCCCAGGTGACCTGGTGGTGCTTGAGGAAGGGGACCGAATACCGGCCGATCTTCGCCTCCTCTACACCAAGAACCTGAGAACCGACGAAGCTGTGCTCACCGGCGAGTCCGTGCCCTCAGACAAGGGAATTGGACCTGATCCGAGGAGCGGCCTGTCACCCGCTGACCAGCGCTGTATGGCTTTCAGCGGGACCTTCGTGGCCCGAGGTTCCGGCCGCGGCGTCGCTACAGCCACGGCCGAGGACACGGAGATCGGTAGAATCGCCAGGCTCATCAAGGAGACGTCCAGACCGGCCGCAGCGCCGTTGATGAGGAAGATGGCTGAGTTCACCAGGTTCCTCATAATAGCCGTCCTGGCGTTGGCAGCCATCAACCTGATCCTGGGAGCCAGTATTGGCCACTACGACATCGTGTACTCTTTCCTGGCCTCGGTATCCCTGGCGGTGGCTGCCATTCCAGAGGGACTGCCAGCCATTCTGACGATAGCGCTTGCCTTCGGCGCCAGGGCCATGTCACGCCGGAACGCCCTCATAAGAAGACTACCTGCGGTGGAGACACTGGGCTCGGCCAGCGTCATTTGCTCGGACAAGACCGGCACTCTCACCAAGAACGAGATGACCGTCACTGCAGTCTACTGCGGCGGTGAGGAATACAGCGTGACGGGCGTGGGGTACGACCCCAGGGGAGCTTTCTTGAGGGCCAACACCCCGGTCGACCCCCGGGAGAAAAGCACCCTGGCTGAGACCCTGAGAGCTGGCCTGATGTGCAACAACGCCATCCTGAGAGAGGCGGATGGCCACTACGAGACGATGGGTGACCCGACCGAGGTTGCCCTCCTCGTGTCAGCTACAAAGGTCAGGATCACAGACACACTGCCTCGGCTCGACGAGCTACCTTTCGAGTCCGAGCAGCAGTACATGGCTACGCTCCACCAGGACCAGGCGGGAAACATTATCTATGTCAAGGGATCTCCCGAGAAGGTGGCGAGCATGTGCACGGCTGAGTTCGGGGCTGCGGAGCCCAAGCCGCTGGACACAGCCCGCGTTCTAAGACAGGTGGACCAGATGGCAAGCCGGGCTTTGCGGGTACTGGGACTCGCCTGCAAGCGGGTACCTGCCGACAGGACCACACTGGGGCCGGCGGACCTCCAAGATATGCTCTTCCTGGGGCTCCAGGGGATGATCGACCCGCCAAGGCAGGAGGCCAAGGAAGCCATAGCGAAGTGCAAGAGCGCCGGAATCAGGGTGGTGATGATAACAGGGGACCATGCCCGGACCGCCCAGGCAATCGCCGGTCAACTCGGTATTGAGAACACGGAAAGGGTGCTCACAGGAGAAGACCTCGCCGCAATGACCGACGAGCACCTCTACGAAGTGGTGGAGGACGTGTCCGTCTATGCCCGTGTTGCGCCGGTCCACAAGTACCGCGTGGCAACACAGTTGCAGCGAAGGGGCCACATCGTGGCCATGACCGGCGATGGAGTCAACGACGCGCCGGCATTGAAGGCCGCCGACCTGGGCATAGCCATGGGGATCAAAGGAACCGACGTGGCCAAGGAAGCCTCGGACATGGTCCTCGTGGACGACAACTTCGCCAGCATCGTCGCCGCCGTAGAGGAGGGCAGACACGTATTCGAAAACATCCGCAAGGTAATACTGTATACACTGCCAACGAACGGGGGCCAGGCATTGCTGGTAATAGGTGCCATAGCGCTGGTGCCTTTTGTGGCCCTGTTTGGGGAGCGAATGCCCCTGGAACCGGTGCAGATACTGTGGATCAACCTTTACGACGCCGTGGCCCTGGCGTTACCCCTCCTTTGGGAGCCCAGGGAAGGAGGGCTGCTTGACAGGCCGCCGCGAGACCCGAAGGAGAGAATAGCCAACAGGCTCTTCTTCAGGAAAGTCGGGCTTGTGTCCATCTTGATGGCAGGCGCAGCCTTCTCCGTGTACTACCACTACGGCCATTCCGCCATGGATGGCCCCCAGGTCAACGAAATGCTCCTGGGACAGGCTCAGACGGCAGCTTTCATGACGGTCATGATGGTGCATATCTTCTACCTCCTGGCCGCGCGCTCGCTCACCAGGTCCATGTTTGCCATGAACCCTTTCTCCAACCACTGGGTAGCGACGGGTATCGGTGCTACCGTTGCCCTGCATCTCATCATCGTGTACGCACTGCCGCTGGCTGGCATCAATGCTTTCAGAACAGAACCTTTCCCAGCCCAATGGTGGGGCCTGATAGTGCTTGTTGCCCTGCCGGTCCCCTTCCTTGTAGAACTGGAAGAAGTCGTGGCCGATCGGCTGGCGCGGAGGAGACGACGGACATCGTGATGCTGGTCATGATACGGCGGCCGCTTGAGCAAGCTGCACTCGCGCAGGCAAGGCCGGGCATGACAGCCTAACAACCATGCTACAGCCCCATGAGACTCTCAGAGGTCAGGTGGACCGCGTGGGTTGCAGACCAGCTTGCTCCACTAGCTGACATGCCCTAAAATCGATCATCGGAGGTATGCCCGAATGTACGACAGGATGCTTGTTCCCCTGGACGGATCCGAACTTGCTGAAGAGGTTTCCCCCTACATTGCTGAGCTGGCCGCCAAGATGGGTGTGTCGGTGGCTCTGCTGTTTGTGTGCACCCATAGCGCATGCGAGTTCAAGCCCGCGCACCAGGCCTATATTGAGGAAGCAGCCAGGGACATAGAGCGCGAGGCTCGGCGCATCCAGGATAGCCCGGGTCCTCCTGGTAAAGACATCAGGATCACCGCTGAAGTGGTGGAAGGCAACCCGGCGGACGAGATACTTCGATACGCCGACGAACATGGCAGCGATCTGATAGCCATCGCCACTCACGGCCGGTCGGGAATCAAGCGCTGGGTGATGGGGAGCGTGGCACAGAAGGTCCTTGGCGCGGCCAAGTGTCCCGTGTACCTGATTCGACCCAGGTCTGAAGGCAAGGGATCACAGACCCCGTGGACGACAGCGACCATTATCGTCCCGCTGGACGGCTCCGAGTTGGCCGAGTCCGTCGTTCCTTTCGTCACTGATCTGGCCTCCGGCACCAAGGCAAAGGTGCTTCTCCTACAGGTGGTCCCAGACACCTACGAGGTGCACACGCGCGGCGGCCGAGCAGCCCGTGTCAAGTACACTTCGGGCCATATGAAGGAAGTAATTGCTCAGTCCCAGGAGTACCTGCAGGGTGTAGCCCGGATTCTGGCCCTGGGCCTGCCGGACGACAAGGTAGCAACGGAGGTCAGGTCAGGCCAGGCTGCCGAGGCAATAATTGAAGCAGCTCAAAGTGCGCCTGGCACCATCGTGGCCATGTCCACGCATGGCCGCTCCGGCCTGAGCCGGTGGGCCTACGGCAGTGTTGCCGACAAAGTACTGAATGGCACAAGCACGCCGGTACTACTGGTGAAGTGCCCCGGAGCCTGCGAGGTCTGAGGCAGGGCGTCAAGGAAAGGAAGGAAGACTATGGCCAGTCAGACTGCCTAGCCTCCCAACCTGGCGTAACAGCAAGCACATGGTCGGGCTCTCATAACAGCCCGGCCGACTCCATTGCCAGCATTGAGGCAAGACCGCCAGATATTCCATTCCCACGGAGGCAGCTATGACGCGATACAGGCTGTTTTTCATCGTAGCAGGTATTCTGCTGGCGATCTCCGTTCTGACGTACGGCATACACTATGCCGCCTTTCGGGATACCCATCACATCTTTATCTTCATGGTTGGCGACCTCGGCTTCCTGCCGCTTGAGGTGCTCCTGGTGATCATTGTTTTCGAGCGGGTTCTGGCCAGGCATGAGAGACATGGCTTGCTGCAGAGGCTCAACGTGGTTATTGGGAGCTTCTTCAGCGAGGTAGGGACGCATTTGCTGGGTGAGCTCGTACGCTGTTTCGGCAATGGCGACGAGATAAGGGACCACCTGGCCGTCACCGGTGAATGGTCCGACGGCGAATTCCGAAAAGCCATGACCTACGCACGGCGTGTCACCGGCGGCGCGGACTGCCACAACATCGATCTGGAGGAGCTCAGGCGATTCCTGATCCAGAAAAAGGCTTTCTTGCTGGCGCTGATGCAGAACCCTAACCTCTTGGAGCACGAGCGTTTCACCGACTTGCTGCTGGCCCTGTTCCACCTGACCGAGGAGCTCGAAGCCAGAGGTTCTCTGCAGGACCTGGCCGAAGGAGACCTGCAGCACCTTTCGGGCGACATCCAGCGGGTGTTCGGTCTTCTGGCCGCCGAGTGGGTAGCCTACCTGGAACACCTCAAGACAGAGTACCCCTTTCTGTTCTCCCTGGTGGTCAGGACACATCCACTCCAGGCCTGCCCATCACCGACGGTAGCTTAGGCCGCGGCAGTGCCTCTGCAACCACCCCTCCGGGCAGCACCACAGTGGGTTGGGGCTCTGGCGGTTAGCGAACGGCGATCGGTTTTCGGTATAATTGGCCTTGGCTCGTACCTGGTAGGACATGGACTGCATCCGCTTGTGACTAGTAACGAAGGCAGCGCTGACACCCATTCCCTTCGCAGCATATTCTTCCCATCCTCTGTAGCCATCGCCGGGGTCGGTGAACGCAACTCGGGAAGACAGTACCTGGACAGTCTTCTGCTCTCGGGATTCACTGGCCCGATCTACCCGGTCAACGGTAGAGGTGGTGAAGCAGACGGCTTGTCCCTGTACCGGACCGTCAAGGACATCCCCGGCACAGTGGACTACGTCATCTCGTGCATCCCGGCCGACGCCGTGCCCAAGCTGATAACGGACTGCTGCGAGAAAGGGGCCAGGGTCGTGTCCCTGTTCACCGCCGGCTTCTCAGAAGTGGGGACCGAGATCGGACTCCGGTTGGAGGCCGAGATAAGCGACCTCGCCAGGGCAAACGGGATCAGGATACTCGGGCCCAACTGCATGGGCGTCTACTGTCCCAGTTCCGGCATGTCCTTCGTGGACGATTTCCCCAGCGAAAGCGGTCCCGTGGCCCTGGTCTCACAGAGCGGAGGAAACGCTATATACCTGGTTCGCTCGGCGGCCCAGCGAGGGGTCCGGTTCAGCAAGGTCATTTCGTACGGGAACGGTTGCGACGTTGACGAGAGCGACCTCTTGGACTACCTTGCCCATGACCCCGAGACCCAGGTGGCAACAGTCTACATCGAGGGAGTGCGAGACGGTGCCAAGTTCGCCCGGTCCCTGCGCAAGCTGGCCTCGGAGAAGCCCGTGGTAGTGCTTAAGGCCGGGAACAGCGCTGATGGCGCCCGCAGTGCAGCATCGCACACGGGCTCCATGGCAGGCGCCGGGGCCGCGTGGAGCGGCCTGATCCGCCAGTGCGGCGCCATCGAAGTGTCCACCCTGGAAGAGATGATCGACATGATGGTCACGCTTCCGTTCCTGCCGGTGCCGGGAGGAAGAAACGTGGCTGTGGCGGGCTATGGGGGTGGGGCAAGCGTCCTGGCTGGCGATGTGTGCAACAGCTACGGACTCAGTCTTCCGCCAGCACATGAGATGGTCAGCCGGGAGATCGCCAGCCACATCCGCAGCGAGGCGGGCCTGGTGCTCACCAACCCCGTCGAGCTCAACCTGCCTCCACAGGCAGCGTACCAGGCCACCAGGTGTCTCGCAGCCTCGGAGTCCGTCGACCTGGTTCTAGTCAACTGCGTGTGCGGCCAGACGCCATGGCCCATCTACGATGACCTCGCAGACCGCCTTGCAGACACGGTCATCCGCGTCCACGCAGAAATGGGCAGGCCTACAGTGGTTGCCCTGGATCCTCACGTCCCTCAGACCCGCGACCAGTTCTGTCGCCTCCAGCAGAGGTATTGTGAGTCGGGCCTGCCCGTATACCACTCCATGCATAGTGCCTGCCTTGCCGTAGACCGCCTCCTCAGATACCACGCGCGCTGACGAGACAGGTCATCGGACTGTCCTCATCGAGCACGGGATGGCCCAGCGATGCCTCTGCCTGGCCGCCCGCCTACCTGGACCTCCGTCTCCTCACCCATCTATAAACAGCGACCGCGCATAGCAGGAAGGCCAGGCCGGCCAACACTCCAGCCACTATTGTTGTGGCCGCGTCGAACTCATCCACCGCGAGTCCCCCGGTGTACAGCGGGTCCGGCCCATACATTGCTCTCTGCATGAACGCTCAATGATCTCAACGCCAGGGTCCTAAATAACCTAGGTAGCCAGAGAGCTGTAGCAATGAGATACATTATTGCAGTCCGCTCGTCTGCTGTCAAGCTGAGCTGCCGCTCGGACGATAGGCCATCCAAGGAGCGGTGGCAACAGGTGGGGCCGCCATTTGGCTAGCCATATCCCGATTCATCGGAACCTCCACACCAGAAGAGCCTGAACGAAAGCTGGTTTTCTGTCGTTGGAAGATACCCGTGGGAACGTCGAGGCATGTAGAAAGCACTATGATGAGGAACGCCCTCACGGAGCGCTGCACAACCTGGCACGTCTTGAATACGCGTCACCGCTCAGGCGGCCCACAGGGCCAACATTATGACTGGCACAGAAAACGGGGGATCTCCACTTGCGTTCGTCGCCTCACGCACGGGCGTCTGTCAGAAGCAAGGGCCACGAATCAAGCGGTCTCAACCCCACACCTCTTCCAGAACCTCCCCACATCAAACCCCTCCGGCAGGTCTTCGTCCTTCCGCCCCAGCCAGGGTATAGAGCAATGGTCCGCCCGACGGCCCGGTCACCTACTCGGGTACATGCCTCACTTCTCTCCCCATGCCTCTTTCACCTGCTCGTGGTCGAAGACATAGTCTCTCACCTCGACAACCTTGCCCTTATCGAGAGTGATCACGGTGACCCCGCTATTCTGGAATTCTTTGCCGCCTTGGTTGGTTAGGACAACGTCCCACTCCACGGCCAGAACGTTTGTGCCCCCAAAGGCAAAGATGTTCTCAACGCAGACATTCTTCACCGTGAAAGCAATCCCTGGATATGCCTATCCTATTGACTCAGCAACAGCTTTGAGTAGAAAGTTATAACCCAAGTGATAGCATCCACTTCGCTCTACCTTGCTCAACCTACGCACCAGACCAAATTTAGGATGCCAATTACT
>Ga0180432_10000595_pt1 | contig 60375 bp, 60 predicted proteins | sample SS_ome_10_FD_132414 | JGI IMG/M metagenome (GOLD analysis project Ga0180432, IMG submission 132414) | Hypersaline lake sediment archaeal communities from the Salton Sea, California, USA - SS_1_MS_2 metaG | ecosystem: Environmental > Aquatic > Non-marine Saline and Alkaline > Hypersaline >... | reverse complement strand
AAACCGCCATTTTCAGGCTAAATCGCGTATGGCGTGGCTCCTCCCCACAGCCTTATGCTGGATTTGGTGCTTATAAACGTCTATTCAATGGCGTGATTTAGCCTGAAAATACCTTAATCCCAGGGCGGGGCGGGTCGGCGGTGGGAGGGTTGGCCCCGTATGGCACTCCTCATATCACACCGCCTTACCATGGAGATGGTGCTGAAAGACGTCTGTTTGCCGATTTGATTTTCACCTTGATACCAGGATATGCGATGGGTAAGAACTTTTAGATAAAGGCAATTCCGAAAGGATGATGTTTTTTACCTGCAAAAAAGATTGGATTATTCACGGGGCAAGATTGTGGTAGCGACAAAGAAATAGCTCGTGAGGCGTACTAAGGTACGTCGATCGGGCTATGATGCAGTCGCTGCCGTGATATTGCTTCGCCCGAAGGGTGGAAAGGACTGATGATACAAAATGAATTTATACCATTTTTGAAAATGACGTCATCAGTCCTTTCCATGAATAATCCAATTCCCGGTTCAGAAGAGGCGGGCTTTAACACCCAATTCCATATACCGCGCCCTCCAGGGAAATCCGGGTTCGGTGTAAATGAAATCATTCAGGAGGTTCGTGATTTTCAAGAACACATCGGTCGGACCGATCGACAGCGAAACGATTCCGTCGAGGTTGAAGTAAGAAGGGATATCGAGCATGGTATCGGTATTAAAATCCAGCCAGGATGAAGAAGATGCGAACAGTCCCATGAGGCTGAAACGAAGGGGTGTGACCGGTTGGAAAACAAAACTGAAATTGAGGTTGTGGGCGGAGAGAGCGTCCAGCGGTCTATCATCGCTTTCATTGAGGTGATCGAGATACGTGTAGTTTACAGTGCCCGAGAACCAGCCCAGGGTTTTTTGAGCCTGGATCTCGAATCCGTTGATGTAGGCTTCGGCGATATTGAAATAGCGGCGCTCAAAATTATATTCGGGGAGCCGGACGCTGTCGATCATGTCCTTGAACCGGGTGAGAAAAGCGGAGGCGGTCACGAAGATGCCCCGGTTGTAGGTCATTGAAAACTCCCAGTTGTTTCCCGATTCACTGAGAAGGTCGGGATTTCCCGAGGACGCGGAATACATCGAGCGCATGGAGGGAAATTTTGATTTTTTAGAAAAAGATAGATGGAAGTCCCAATAATCGCCGGGAGAGTATTTCAGGCCTACCAGGGGATTGATGCGTGACGTGTTGTCTCCGATGTATTTGTTCAACATATCGAAGCTCAATCCGCCGACCAGCTTCCATTCCGGTGTCAATGCGATATGATCCTCAGCGCCGATGGAAAAGGTGGATTGATCGTATTCGTCCCAGGGAGCATCGACGTCATCCTGAGTGCGTGCTTTGTCCCCTTTATAATTGATACTGAATTTAAGGGAATTGGCCGGGCCGAGATAGAGATCGCTCAATGCGAAGAAGCCGTACACGGAGTTGTCGAAAGTGCTCTCAAAATTGAGCTTCGTCATTTCCTGGTCTTTGAACATATCCAGGGTGTTGTCGTACTGGACGTAATATCCCCGGAATCTTAAAGTGGAATTTTCTCCCAGTGCGGTGACTCCCCCCCCGTTCAGGGTCGTGCGATCCCAATCCTTGAAGCGCCAGTAACGGGGCTTGGAATCAATCAGTCCCGGGGGCATCGAGTAATTAGATTTATAGATGCCTCCGTTGATCATGAGCTCGGTGCTGCTGGAAGGGGTGAAATAGATTTTTCCGTTGAGGTTGATTCGCTCATATTCAGAGTTGGATCGAAACGATGTGTCCCCGCCGGTTTCTTCGGGAATATCGAAACCGCTGGAGTCCTGATAAAGGCCGGTGCCGCTGAAAGCCCAGTTCTTGATTTGGAAACCGGTTTTCAAGGCTATCTGGCGCGTGTCGCGTTCGCCGTAGGAGGCTCGCAGCGAAAGAGATGGTTTGGAGGTGGGTCTTTGGGTGACGACATTGACGATACCTCCCAGGGTGTTGGGGCCGTAAAGAACGGAAGAAGGGCCTTTGGTCAGCCTAAGGCCGTCGATTCCTTCGGTGGCGATGTTCTTCAGATCGAATGAGCTGTAATAGGGCTCATAGACCGGGATCCCGTCGATGAGCAGTGCGATACGCTTGGAATCGATACCGCGGAGCTTAAGGGTATAAACGGATTTCTGTCCGAACGTGACCATGACGCCGGGAGCGTAACGGATTGCTTCGGAGAGATCGAGGGGCTGTACGTTTTCGATCTGGGTGGCGGTCAGGCGTGTGACGGTCGAAACCGGCCGGTCCTTGGGAGCTTCACCGATGACGATGATTTCTTCGGTGACTTTAACGGTTTGTTGATCTTCTTTTTTCCGTTTTTCTTGGTTTTGGTCCGCCTGCATGGCAAGGATGTGAATCGGACATGCGATCAAAAGCAGGATCAAGGTTGTTACGGTAAATAGGATGCGTGATGATGATTGGTTCATGAGACCTCCTTTTCAAATACGGAAGGCAGGACCGTTTCCCGTCCTACCCTAACGGTCAAGAGCCTTGGCTGGATGCTTTAGGCCGTTTGACTCGGAGCAGTGAAAGAATGTAGCAGAAATCGGCTGATTTGTACACCCCCTTTGAAAAAATATCGTGGATATAATCCGGCGGGAATCAGAATATCACCGGCGGGATGGGGGGGCCTTTCCCATGACGGATTCAAGCTTGACCGTTAGATCGGTATCGGAAAAGTGAAGAACCGGTGTTCCTTGCCCTATTCGCTTGAGAAAGCGATCTACCAGGGACCTGCGGACAACGAACCATTTTACCTGAGGCTGTTTGAGCAGGCCGAGGACTTCAGGCCACAGGCCGCTTCCTCGCAGTTCCAGATGACCGATCTCATCGACAACAGTCAGATCCGCGCGCGAGATACCGCTGACCGCGGCCTTTGCCTTGGCGAGGCCGTCGGGATCGAAATAAAAGCGTCCCGCTTTTTGCCGGTTCTCGGGGCCGTCGATGCCGGCCAGCGGAAAGATTTCACCTGTATGGATGTTCATCCCTTCGTAGCCGATACGGCGCCCTCTTGAAAAACGGGCCGGACAGAGCAGTCCGCTGCATGAAAATCCCTTCTTTTTGAATAATTCAACTATTTCAAAAAGAAAGGTCGTTTTACCGGAGTGTGTCGGTCCTGTAATCAACCAAAGGTTGGAGGCCGGTTCAAGTCGGATCATTTTATCGTAGAGATTGGCAATACAAACGGCATTTTTAGTTTTTTAGCAGAACCGGGATATCAAGTCAATGGGAGCGATTTCAAGCAGCGGGAATGGTTCTGCCTTCGCGGCCGTGAAAACGGGATTTCTTTCGAGAAGGGAATTGATTCTGTTACCAAAAGAGGATATCATGGATAGGTCATATAAACATATACATATTACTTCAAATCTAATCATATTTCTGAGTGTGGAGGTGCTATGCGAGTCTTAATCAGAAAAGAAGAACTCTGTGATGGGTGTGGAGCGTGCGAGCGTGCCTGCTCCTCGACTTGGTTCAAGGAAGAAAACCGTGAAAAATCGCGTATCCGCATGACGGTGGAAACGAACGGCTATTCCCTGAACGCCTGTACGCAATGTGGTGAATGCATTAATATGTGTCCCGTGGAGGCCCTTTCACGAGATAAACTGGGCATCGTTCGTCTTAATGAAAAAGTCTGCGTCGGATGTCTCAATTGTGTCGGATTTTGTCCCTCCCTCTCCATGTTTACGGCTCCCGGAGTTGGAAAGCCCTTTAAATGCATCGCATGCGGAATTTGCGTGAAGGCTTGTCCCACGGGAGCTTTGTCCATCGAAGAACAGCCGGAACCGATCGAGAAGATCTTTTACAGGAGACACCAATGAATATCTATCAGAATCCCTACGACATAGAAAACATCAAAGCCGGACACAAAGTCATCGCCGAATTCGATTATGACCTTAAAGAAGTCGAACGCGGTTATGTCGGCCGTACACTCTCCATAAACGTCGGCGACAACACCATCAAAGCCAAACCGGTCGATGAAGAGATGAAACAGAAGTTTACCGGAGGCCGAGGCTTCTGCATGAAGCTTTTGTGGGACGCGGTTACCGCGGAAACCAAATGGGATTCGCCGGAAAACGCGCTCTGTATCGCGGCCGGCCCCATGGGTGGAGTCACCCAATATTCCGGAATGGGAAAGTCGATCGTCACCAGTATTTCTCCCCTCACGGGTATTCCCATCGATTCCAATGTCGGAGGATATTTCGGTCCTTATCTGAAGTTTTCCGGTTGGGATGCCATCGAAGTCAGTGGGATCGCCGAAAAGGAAGTGATCGTCTTCATCAATGGTGATGAGGGCAAGATCCAGATCATCGAAGCTCCCGAAGAAGACGTCAATACCCATTTGATCGCCGAGCAGATGGTGGAGATTTTCGCGGAAAGCGAAAAGGGCAAGAAAGCGATCTGTACTGTCAGCTCCGGGAAGGGGGCGAGACATTCCTTCTACGGATGCCTCAATTTCTCTTTTTATGACCGGCGGCGCAAAGTCGCCCGCATTAAACAGGCCGGTCGGGGAGGCACCGGTACGGTTCTGGCCCACAAAAAAATCAAGGCCTTGGTCTGCAAATTCTCCGGACTGAACGAAGACAGCAACAATGTCGCGGATCTTGATCGGATCAAAGAAGTCGGCGCCAAATTCAATCGGGAATTGTTTGAACTTGATGATCATCAGTGTGATATGCGGCATGTGGGAACGGTTCACCTCGTGGAACTGATGGACGAATATGACCTGCTCCCGACACTGAATTACAAGTTCGGTCGGCACGAAAAGACAAAATATATAACGTCACATGTTTTCCGCGAAATGTTCACGCAGGGAATTCCCGACGGATGCTGGTACGGCTGCTCGATGGCTTGTGCCAAGGTGATCGATGATTACAAGCTCCAGACGGGTCCATATAAAGGCGATGTCATTTCCGTCGACGGTCCCGAGTATGAAACCGCGGCGGCTTTCGGAGCCAACATGGGGGTTTTTGATCCGAATTTCATTGCGGAAGCCAATTTCTACTGCGATACCTATGGACTTGACACCATCTCCTGGGGGACCACCATGTCTTTCGTCATGGAGTGTTATGAGAACGGCATCCTGAACCCCGAAATCACCGGCGGCTATGACCTCTCCTTCGGAAGAGGTGAAGAAGCCATGGAGATGCTGCACCAGCTGGGCAGAGGGGAAGGCTTCGGAAAAGTGATCGGCTTGGGGATCCGCCGGCTGAAAAAGCTGTTTGTGGATGAATATGGAGCTGACCCGGGATTCGTCAACGATATCGGCATGGAATGCAAGGGCATGGAATATTCCGAATACGTGACCAAGGAATCTTTGGCAATGCAAGGTGGATACGGATTGGCGCTCAAGGGAGCTCAGCATGACGAAGCCTGGCTGATCTTCATGGATATGGTCAACAAACAGATTCCTACTTTTGAAGACAAAGCGGAAGCCCTGCACTACTTTCCCATGTGGAGGACTTGGTTTGGTTTGGTCGGCCTTTGCAAGCTGCCCTGGAATGACGTCGAACCCGCCGACAACGGAGAAACCGATGAACCCGCCAAGGTTCCGGAACATGTTCAGAATTACGTGGACATTTTGAGCTCGGTCACCGGAAAAGAATACACCAAGGAAGAACTGATCCTGATGTCGGAAAGGATATATAATTTTCAGCGGGTTTTCAACCTGCGGATGGGTTCCGGGACCCGCGAAGGGGATCGGATCCCTTACCGCTCGGTCGGCCCCGTGACTAACGAAGAGTATGAGTCCCGAGCCGATCGATACGACAAACAGCTCAAGGAAGAGTATCATTTTGAAACCGAAGGAAAATCCACCACGGAAAAAAGGGAAAAACTACGCGAGATCCGAGAAGACAACTATCAGAAGTTGTGCGATGCCGTGTATAAGCGTCGGGGCTGGGACGACAACGGCGTGCCCACTATCGCCAAAATCAAGGAACTGGGCATGGATTTCCCGGAAGTCCTCGAAGTTCTCAATGCTTACTACGGTTCCTGAGCCTATGGAACGGGTCTTACCCGCATAGCGCCATAGAACGTTGGAATGGAGAAAGAATATTTTTCGAAGCACGATCCCGCGATCCTAGCCGTGCTGAGACGCAGCACGGTCGGGATCGCCGGGGCCGGCGGCTTGGGATCCAATGCGGCGATTTCCCTGGCCCGTTCGGGTGTCGGCAGACTGATCATCGCGGATTTCGATGTCGTCGAACCGTCAAATCTCAACCGTCAGCAGTATTTTATTGAGCAGGTCGGACGTCCCAAGGTGGAAGCGCTGCATGAAAACCTCAGGCGGATCAATCCCTTCGTGGAGTATGAAATGCACCATAAGCGGATTCATGCCGGCAATGTCGCGGCTCTTTTTTCCGCCGCCGCCGTGCTGATCGAAGCGCTGGATGAAGCGGAGATGAAACGGATGCTCATCGAAACCTGGATATCCCTGTTCCCGAAAAAACCGGTGATTGCGGCTTCCGGACTGGCCGGTGTCGGATTAACCGGAAAGATACATGTTAAGCAAAGCGGAAGCTTGTATGTCTGCGGTGATGAGGAAACCCAGCTTCGACCCGGGATCTCCCCGATGGCGCCGCGAGTCGGTATCGTCGCCAATATGCAGGCCAACCTGGCGTTGGAGCTTCTGATCGAAGGAGAGGCGGCCGGTGGATAAAATGATTACCGTGAATACCCAACCTGTTCCCTGGGAAGAGAATATGACCATCGAACGAATCCTGAAAGTGATGCACTATACCTTTCGGATGCTGGTTGTCAAGGTTGACGGCCGCTTGATTAAAAAGAATGAATATGCCACCACCGTCGTTCCTCCGGGAGCGGTCGTCGAAGTGATCCACTTGATCAGCGGCGGGTGACGAATCCTACGTTTTCCGGTATTCCAATTTAAAGGGAGAATATGCATGTTTGATGTGAATGAATATTTTGATGGACGCGTGAAATCGATCACTTTTCAAGCCGAAGGGGGACGGGCGACCCTTGGGGTTATGGCCCCCGGGGAATATACATTTGGGACCTCGACGCATGAGATCATGACGGTTGTCAGCGGAGGGCTTGAAGTCCTGCTGCCGGAAAACCGGGAATGGCGTGAATATGGCCCGGGCGAGACGTTTGAAGTGGATTCGGACAAAAAATTCAAGGTGAACGTTAAAACCGACACGGCTTATCTGTGTCTCTATCGATAGAGCGGATGATCTTGCCGGAGGGCTTTTCTCAGACGTCGCGTTGAGTCCACTCTCCATCGATCCAGCGCCACATTTTCCCCGTAGGATTTTTGTCCCTTAATTCCGAGGGAAGGCGGTGCGGTCGCACACTGTCGTAACAGTGCAGCGCGGTGAACCGCAGAAAAGAGGCCGGAATACCGACCGACGTGAATCCGGGATGCCCCGCTGCCGGAAACGGCCCCCCGTGGTTCATGGCAGGAGTTACGGCGACTCCCGTCGGCATCTTGTCGTTCAGCAATCTTCCCACTTTCTTCCTTACACGAGGAGCTAAACGTTCGTATTCTTCGTCATCATCCCGGCCGCTGTGGCTGTAGATCGCGCCTGTCAGGCTGCCTTCCAGCACGTCGGTGATGCGGAGCATCTGCTTCTGGGATTCCGCGGTGACCAGGAGTGAGGACGGTCCGAACGCTTCGACTTGAAAGGGAATAGGATTTTTCAGAAAATCAGTTCCGGATATCATCAGGAGACGGTTGGGAAGGCTGTATGCCGGATCTTCCGGAGGTTTTCCCTCCGCAATGACCTTGGCTCCATACCGCCGCATCATCTTCACCGCCGCCTCTGCCGCATTCCGGGTCTTACTCCCGAGCAGCGTTCCGGGTTCCGATTTCAGAAAAATATTCACGGCTTCCTCGATGAATGCTTTTCCGGCTTTGTTATGTTCAAAAATCACCAATCCGGGTTTTGTGCAGAACTGTCCGGAGGCCAGTGTGCAGGAGCTGAAAAGTTCGCCGGCGATAACGGCGCATCGCTCTCCGAGCGCGCCGGGAAGCAGGAAAACGGGGTTTGAGCTTGACATCTCAAGGTATATCGGTTTTCCAACGGTTTCCGCCGCGGCTTTCAATGCCATTCCCGACCGTCGGCTGCCTGTGAAAGCCACGGCGCCGACCTGAGGATGCGTGATGAGCTTGATTCCGTCTTCGGGGGAAAGGTCATAAAACATCTGGAGGGCGGCCTGGGGAAGACCGGTTTTCGTTAGGGATTCCAGCGCGGCTTCCGCGAACATCCGGCTGGTTCCCGGATGACCCGGATGGGCCTTGGCTATAACCGGATTTCCGGCGCTGATAGCCGCTGCAAAATCACCCCCCGCAGCCGGATTGAAGGCAAACGGAAAATTATTGGGGCCGAATATGACGATCGGACCGCCTAGAGGTCCGTGCTTCGATCGGATATTCGAAGAAGTATCCAAAACGGCATGACACCATGTCCTGTCCCTTACTGCGAATGCAGCCTGACGGAGCTGATCGGTTGTTCGAGGGAGCTCGATGGATTTCAATCGAGGATATTCCGGAAGGGCTGTTTCCTTGGCTGCCATGGAAACAAGGCTATCCATGCGAGATTCGATGTTATCGGCATAGGCTTCAAGAAATTCGGCAAGAGTATCAGGGGAGAGTTCTCTCATTTCCTCGGCCGCCATATGAGCGGCTTGGACAGCAGCATCGATCTCCGAAAATCGGGAGATAGGGTATTGATCGTTCAAGGCCGTTCCCGTGGAAGGGTCGATGGCGGAAAAAAACTTTGTTCCTTCAGGAGAATGTGTCCATTTCCCGTTGATTAAAATCGGTTGTTTGTTCATCTCTTCTCCCATGATTATTCAGCTCTGGATTGAAGATTTAAGTATCGTCTTTAAGAAGTAAAAATGCAAGATGTAGACCGTTATTACGGTGAGAAAAGAACCTTCTCGATGTACGGCGCGTATATAGTAGTGAATACATCCTTGAATAAGGAGTTCGGGTGGATGGCAAAGAAGCTCAATCGTTCATATGAAAAAAGAATGATCGCCGGTATTTGCGGCGGATTCGCGGAGTATTTCGATATCGATGTTTCGATCGTCCGGTTGCTTTTTATCGCCGTGGCGCTGGTTACGGCACTGTTTCCGATGGCTCTGTTTTATGTGATTGCATGGATCGTGGTGCCGGTGAAGGATCTCCGAACCCCGGTTGTTAAAAGCGAGTCTGAATAATATCGAGGGACCTTCCTTCAAGTCCATTCCGGTTGATTCGCGACAAGATCCTCCGGAAGCAGCGGATTCGGTTGACTTATAACGCATAATTGAGTATTTTTAGGACGGTTTGTACATAGTGTCACATTCCACATGTAATTCCTGTTTGAGCAACCATGTCCGAACAAGACGATATCATTTTTAAACACATCGCCATCGAAGGCGTTTTGCGTTCAGGTAAAACACGTTTGGCTGGAATCATGGCCAAACGATTGGGTGGAAAAACCTATCTGGACAGGGAAGAAAACCCCTATCTGAAAGATTTTTATGATGAAAAAGAAGGGGCTGCTTTTCTGACGCAGCTGGTCTACCTCGTCAACCGTTATCATCAGCAGGCCAAGCTTCTCCAGAGGAACCTGTTCGATGATCGTGTGATCTGCGATTATCTGTTTGAGAAAGACAAAATCTATGCGTATCAAACCCTGGCGGATGATGAGCTTTTGGTTTATGAAAAGATATTCAGCGTGTTTTCCGACAGGGTGGCCAAACCGGATCTCGTGGTTTTTCTGCAGCTTTCGCTGCCCACGCTGCAGGAACGATTATCCCGGGAGGGAACTCCTCTCGAAAAAAATATATCGGAGAAATATCTGGAAGACATCGTTGAAGCCTTTAATTATTTCTTCTTCAATTATCAGGCCTCGCCCTTGTTGGTGGTAAAGGCCGATGAATTGGATTTCAATTGTGAAGAGGATATCAATGATCTGTTGGAAAAAATCAGACAGATGAAGAAAAGCCCTCTTTTTTATGTTCCCTTGAGCCGGTCCCCGAAAAAAGATCGGAAGTGAATCCGGTGTGGATAATAAAGAGGATGGAATAAACGAGGTCGCCAGACTTTACCTCAATCTTGATGATTAAAGGCAAGATGGGGAGAAAGGATCGATCATGACGAAGTCAGATTTACCGCGGGTAACCATTCCGGTTCTCCAAACCATGAAATCCGACGGGGAGAAGATCTCCGCTCTGACCGCTTATGATTTTCCAACGGCGAAAATCGTCGATCAGGCGGGAATCGATATCATCCTGGTAGGGGATTCTCTGGGCATGGTGGTTCTGGGTTATGAAAATACCATTCCCGTGACCATGGAGGAGATGCTTCATCACACCAAGGCGGTGACCCGGGGTGTAAAACGGGCTCTGGTGGTAGGGGACATGCCCTATTTCTCTTTCCATCAGTCCCGTCAGAAATCGGTGGCCAATGCCTCCCGTTTTTTAAAAGAAGCGGGGGCGCGCGCCGTCAAAATCGAGGGGGCCGGACGAAAACGTCTCGGTTTGATGTCGGCTCTGGTGGAAGCGGAAATCCCCGTCATGGGGCATGTCGGTTTGACTCCTCAATCGATTCATCATCTGGGTCATTTCAAAGTCGCGGGAAAGATTTCGGATGAAGCCCGGCGTATCATCGACGAGGCTCTGCGCATCGAAGACGCCGGCGCCTTCGCCGTTGTGCTGGAGTGTATTCCCATGGAATTGGCACGTATCATCACGGGGAGACTGCGGATTCCCACCATCGGAATCGGGGCCGGTCCCGATTGTGACGGCCAGATCCTTGTCTTTCATGACCTGGCCGGATATTCCAATGGTTATTTGCCCAAGTTCGTACACCGTTTCGCTCATCTGGGCGATACGATCCGGGATGCCGTCGGTGAGTATCGAAAGGCCGTGAATGAAGGAACCTTCCCGGATGATGCCCATTCCTATCATCTAAAGTCAAAGGAAGTGTTGAAAAGAATTCTGGACGAAGAAAAAGGGGGAACGTGAAGCAACGTTATCGTTGGTGATTGCGACATCTCCGGCACCTGAAAGGATAAAGATATCATGCAGATCCTCAAAACCCGGGAAGAGATAAGGGAAACCGTTCGTTTCTTAAAATCGCAAGGCTGTCGTATCGGATTGGTGCCGACCATGGGATTTCTGCATGAAGGACATATGAGTTTGGTCAGGCGGTCTCTCGGACAGACCGATAAAACCGTTGTGAGCATTTTCGTCAATCCGGCACAGTTCGGCCCCCGGGAAGATTTCAAGGATTATCCCCGCGATCTTGAGAGGGACTGCGAGCTTCTGCGCAATGAGGGTGTGGATATCGTGTTTGCCCCTTCCGTCGAAGACATCTATCCCGAGGATCATGCCACTTATGTGGAGGTCGTAGGTCTTCAAGATAAGCTGTGCGGGAAAACGAGGCCGGGGCATTTTCGAGGAGTATGCACGATCGTCTTGAAGTTATTCCATCTCGTCGATCCCGATCGGGCCTTTTTCGGCCAAAAGGATGCCCAGCAGGCGGTTATCCTCCAAAAGATGGTACGGGAACTCGATTGCGATGTGGAAATCGAGGTATGCCCCATCGTTCGCGAAGCGGACGGCCTTGCCATGAGCTCAAGGAATATTTACTTAGATACCGAGCAGCGCCGGGCTGCTCTTTGCCTGCGCAGGAGCCTGCTGGCGGCTGAGGATTTGCTCGTTTGCGGGGAAAGCGATGCCGATAGAATCCGAGCGGAGATGAGAAGGATTATTCAGAATGAAAAAGCCGCCCGGATCGATTATATCGCCGTGGTGGATCTTTCCACCTTGGAACCGCTGTCAAGCCTGGATGCGCTCCCGGCCTTGATCGCGCTGGCCGTCTATATCGGGCATGTCAGGCTGATCGATAATACGATTGTCTACCCAAAGGAGATTATAAAATGAAAAGAATCATGCTCAGAGCTAAAATTCATAATGCCGTCGTGACCCAATCCGATTTGGAATATGAAGGGAGTCTCACCATGGACGCGGCGTTGATGGAAGCGGGTGAGATGTTTCCCTACGAGCAGATTCAGGTCTATAACAAAACCAATGGACAGCGCTTCAGCACGTATCTGATCAAAGGGGAGCGTGATTCCGGAATCATCGGTGTCAATGGAGCCGCCGCCCATAAGGCGAAACCGGGAGATCGGCTGATTATTGCCGCCTATTCATCCATGTCCGATGAAGAGTGTTCATTCTATCGGCCTCTCAAGGTTATGATCGGCCCGGATAATAAAATTAAGGAAATCCTCTAGCAAGGGGATGCATACGATTTATTCCTCAGGGTGCGGCGGAGTGCCGCATATGAAAAATCCAATCGATCGGTGAGAACAGATTTATTGCTTGATTTTCCCGGGGGCTATGTTTTTTCGGCCCAGGTCTTGAGGACCTCGAATTCCACCTCTCCGCAAAGCACTTCTTGATTTTCCGTATTGAAAAAGGTAGGTGTGCGAAGCTGCCCTCCGCACTTGGGACGGATGATATCCTTGAAAGATCGCATAAGGTCGGCGTTTTCCTCGTTGTGCCATACCTCCAACCGTTCCAAACGGATTCCCGTCTCTTCTTCCAGACGGTCTACGACCGGCATCATCTTCTTGCAGTGGGGACATTCTCGTCCATGAAACATGATCCGTTTATTCATCTTTTTTTCTCCTCACAAACAATCCGCACCAGCACTCTCCGTTTTCCAATCCCTGATAGGTTTCATGGATGAGAAAATTGCATGGACAAACCTGACGCAGATCTTCTTCAGGTTCTTTACATATCATACGACAGGGGCAGTATTTCAATCCGTGGTTTTTCTCGTTTTGAAAAATCCCGTCCAGCAGCATGGCTACCTTTTTTTCGTCCCGGGAAACCATGAAAACCTGGTCACGGGCGAAAGCATGGATGGCGCGGAGGAATTCATCCCGCCCCAAGCTTGAAGCGGTCATGCCGCAGATTTCTCCGGCCTCCTGGGAGCCGATCTCGACATAGGCGTGATCGACCCCGCAGGTGGGACAAACACCAGGAGCTTTAACTCCCAAATGAATATCGTTGCAAACGAAACAGCGCCAATATTTCTTTCCGATGCTCAGAAGCCTTTCTCCTTTCGTTGTCGATGTGTATGAGAGGGGAGCCGCCGATTGTCAGGCAACCGGTGAAAAACCGGATGCGAGGCTCACTTCACGGGGCCAGCTTCTGTTCCAACTCGGATTTACGGGTGCAGTAATAGCCGTTTTCCATCTTCATTTCAGCGTAAACCGGGCATTGGGGACAGATGCAGCCTTTTTCTTCAGTGATCGCCTCGCTTTTCCCGATCAGCGGATGGCAGAAAGCCGTTTCCGATTCCTCGCTGATATAGCTGGGGCAGTTTTTGCAGATGCACATTTGCTTGACCATGGGGAGTTTTTCCTCGAACTCCGCGATCATGGCATCGGCTTCTTCAGCCGTTTTGCTCATTTCCTCCATCAATATCTTCTTGACCATCTCTTTTCTGTCCACCGCGTCAGCGGGTGCTGCTTCCCGGGCGGCTTGAGGAGCCGCGGTGGAGGCGGCTTCGGTTTCTTCCTTGGGAGCGCAAGCGCTCAAACCGAAATAGGCCGCCATCAAGCCGAAAAGACCGCAGCCTGATTTTTCAAAGAAATCCCTTCTTTTCATGTCCATCCTCCTTAGTCATAAAATTTATTGATCTTTGGAAAAAAGTCAAATCCTCCGGACGCTTACAGGGTTTCCAGATAGCTGAGAAGGTCGGCCAGTTCCCGCTGTGAAAGGCCGGGGAAGGCCGGCATGGTGCGAAGGGGGCGGTGCAGCTGCTCGATGATATTGGCTGCGGTTGCCGGGCGTTCGCTGGAAGGCAGTTTTTCCCGGGCAAGGATCCCTTTCATTCCCGGGCCTGTCTTCCGGCGGTCGCTGTCCGGGACATGGCAGGTTTCACACCGGTTCCGGAATATACGCTGTCCGTTTTCAGGTACGCCCGCAATGTCGGTGAAATCGGAAATCTGAGATTCTAAAGAGGAAATCGGCTGTTTCATGCGCAGGAAAAAGTAACCGGCGGAGGTGGCCGTGACCAGAAAAACCAGAGATATGATGATCATGCCCAATGCCGGAGCAAACTTCATGAACTTTTTAAAGTATTTTACCGAGAGGATTTTAAGAGAAAAGACGACGATCAAGGTCAAAGCCAGTACCGCATGGAGGACGGCACGCAGAGAAAGCTGATCTCCCATGATTTGGACGTGTCTTAGGCTGACCAAGCTCTGAACGATCAAAATCAAAACGAATAAACCGCCGAAAATCTTGTGCCGGCTGCGGAGCCGCTGCGTTGATGCTTTCAATTCCATTTTTCCCATCACGGCGAACATGGTAAAGAAAGCCGCCAAGGCGAAGATAAAAAACGCTATCGCAAGCAGCGACTGCCAGAGATAAATAGACACCCGAAACCTCCTTCCCGAAAATTACACCGTACCATTATAATGACGGGAGCAGAAAAGGGCAAATGGCTGCCGGAGGAGCGGATATGTTTTTACGGACTTCCTTATAGGATTAAATACATGTTGTGATCCAGAAAAAGCCGCGGTCAGTCCAACCGGTAATTCGGGGCTTCCTTGGTAATGATGACGTCGTGTACGTGGCTCTCACGGATTCCGGACGGCGTTATGCGGATAAAATGGGCTCTTTTCTGAAGATCCGGTATGCTGAGGCACCCGGCATAGCCCATCCCGCTTTTCAGCCCTCCCACCATCATATGGATGATATGTCCTACCGAGCCTTTATAGGGAACGCGTCCCTCGATCCCTTCGGGAACGAGCTTGCTGCTGCTGGGAAGACCGTCCTGGAAGTATCGATCCCGGCTGCCTCCCCGCATGGCCTCGATCGATCCCATCCCGCGGTAGGTTTTGTAAGAGCGTCCTTGATAGATCACGACTTCTCCAGGGGATTCATCGGCGCCGGCAAGCAGGCTTCCCATCATCACCGAGTCGGCCCCGGCGACGATGGCTTTGGTGATATCGCCTGAATATTTGATGCCGCCGTCGGCGATCAGGGGGATGTTTCGGGTTTTGGTGATTTTGTAAACATCCGCGATGGCCGTTATCTGGGGGATCCCGGCTCCGCTGATGATGCGGGTTGTGCAGATGGATCCGGGGCCCACTCCGACCTTGACCGCATCGACTCCGAGGTCGATGAGATCCTCGGCTGCTTCGGCGGTGGCGATGTTCCCGGCTATAAGTTCCTGATCGGGGAATCGATTCCTGATCATTTGGATGACTTCCTTGACTTTTTGGGTATGGCCGTGCGCCGTGTCGACGACCAAAATATCGACTTTGGCGGCCACCAGTGCCGCGGCTCTTTCCAAAGTGTCGGCGCTGACACCCAGCGCGGCGCCCACCCGGAGCTGGCCCAGCTTATCCTTACAGGCGTTGGGGTATTGGATGCGTTTGAGGATGTCTTTATAGGTGATCAAACCTTTCAAACGGTACTGATCATCGACCATCAGAATCTTTTCGATTTTGTGTTTGTGAAATAATTTTTCAGCCTCTTCGAGCGATGTCCCCACCGGAACCGTGATCAGGTCTTTTGTCATGACTTCTTCGATGGCGATGTTCAGGCGCGTTTCGAAGCGGATGTCGCGGTTGGTCAGAATCCCCCTGAGTTTGTCGTCGTCATCCGTAATCGGCAGGCCGGATATCCCGTACTTGCGCATGACTTCCTGAGCTTCGAAGATTTTGTTCCGGGGATTCATGGTGATGGGATTGACGATCATTCCGCTTTCGTGACGCTTGACCCTGTCGACTTCTTCGGCCTGTTTTTCGACAGGCATGTTTTTATGGATGATCCCGATCCCGCCGTGCTGAGCCAAGGCGATAGCCATCCTGGATTCCGTTACCGTATCCATGGCGGAGCTGATGATAGGGATATTGAGAGATATGTTGCGGCTGAGGCGTGTCGATACGTCGGCATTGACGGGAAGAACATCCGATTTTGCAGGCAGGACCAGAACATCGTCGAATGTCAAACCTTGCTTGATCTTTTCATCCAACATATTCCCTCCTCATCTCTTTTTCTTCTTTCTTTTCTTAGGGATCATGGAGCGTGCCTTTTTTTGCCCGCGTGCGGGAGCGCCCCCGGGCTGTTGATAGAACATCGGCTGCTCTTTCCGCTTGGGAATATCCGTTTCTTCGACCGGTTGCAGCAGGAACAGGTACCGAATGACTTCTTCTTCGATCCTGTCCATCATCGATTGAAACATCTCGTAGCTTTCTTTCTTATATTCCACCAGCGGATCCCGCTGCCCGTAGCCCCGTAGACCGATCCCTTCCTTGAGATAGTCCATGGCGAGGAGATGGTCTTTCCACTGATTGTCGATGATCTGCAGTTCAATCATGCGTTCGAATTCGCGCAGGCGATCCTCGCCGATGAGAGCGGCTTTTTTGTCATATTCATCATTGAGCGTGGTTATCAGCTGGGTTCTGAGTTCGTCGAAATGGATGGATTCCCAATCGATCCCCAGGGTCTCGAGATCGAACCCGAACTGTGTCCCGATGGATTTGGCGAGGCCGGAAACATCCCAATCTTCAGGCGACTTCTCTTTAGGCGTGTTGTTTTCAAGAAACCATTCGCAGAGGGTTTCGATCAATTTACGTACGTTATCCCGCAGGTTTTTACCGGAAAGGATTTCCCGACGCAGCTTATATATGGATTCCCGCTGCTTGTTCATCACATCGTCGTATTCGAGCAGGTGTTTCCGTATGGAGAAATTCTGGCCTTCCACTTGTTTCTGAGCTCGTTCGATGGCCTTGGTTACCAGATTGTGTTCGATGGGAATGCCGTCCTCCATGCCGATGCGGGACATCATTCCGGAAATCCGTTCGCTCCCGAAGATGCGCATCAGGTCGTCTTCCATGGAGAGGTAGAAGCGCGAGGAACCGGGGTCTCCCTGTCGGCCGGCTCGTCCGCGAAGCTGATTGTCGATGCGGCGGGCTTCGTGTCGTTCGGTGCCTATGATGTGCAGTCCGCCCATTTCTATGACACGGTCGTGATCGCTGGCTGTCTGGGATACCGCTTTCAGGCGAAGTTTTTCCAACTCCTCGGGAGGAAGATCCTTTACATTCTTGCCCTGCTTCTTGACCATCTCGAGAGTAAGGTAATCCGGATTCCCTCCCAGCAGAATGTCGACTCCACGTCCCGCCATGTTGGTGGCGATCGTGGTGCCGCCTATACGACCCGCTTGAGCGATGATCGTGGCTTCCTGCTCGTGGTACTTGGCGTTGAGGACGACGTGCTTGATCCCTTGTTTTCGAAGCAGTTTACTGAGGTGTTCCGAATTTTCGATGGAGATGGTTCCGACCAGGACCGGGCGGCCTTTTTTATTGTTCGCGACGATCTCCTCGACGACGGCGGCCCATTTTTCTTTTTCGGTCCGGTATATGACGTCGGGATGTTCGAGCCGGATGAGAGGTCTATTGGTGGGGATCTCGACGACGTCGAGTTTGTAAATCGATTGAAATTCCGGGGCTTCGGTGACGGCCGTCCCTGTCATCCCTGCCAGTTTGTCGTACATGCGGAAGTAGTTTTGGAAGGTGACCGAAGCCAGCGTCTGGTATTCCTGTTCAATCCTGACTTTTTCCTTTGCTTCCAAAGCCTGGTGGAGTCCATCGCTGTAGCGTCGTCCCGGCATCAAGCGTCCGGTGAACTCATCGACGATGATCACTTTGCCTTCTTTTACCATGTAATCGACATCTTTGCGAAAGAGCTGGTGAGCTTTCAAGGCCTGGTTGATGGCATGGATGGTATCCATATGGGAAAGGTCATAAAGGTTGCTGACCTTCAGCTGCTTCTCCGCCTCGGCTACGCCTTCCTCACTGAGAGCAACGGTTCGAGCCTTTTCATCCATTGTGAAATGCTTTTCCTTGCGCAGGCGGCGCACCAGTGTGTCCACTTTATAGTAGATGGCGGTCGATTCGTCCGTTGGGCCCGATATGATCAATGGGGTTCGGGCCTCGTCGATGAGGATGCTGTCCACTTCATCGACGATTGCATAGTTATAATCTCTTTGAACCAGATCGGTGAGGCGGAACTTCATGTTGTCGCGGAGGTAGTCGAATCCGAACTCGTTGTTGGTGCCGTAGGTGATATCGCGGCGGTAGGCGTCGTATCTCTCGGATTCCGGGATGTCATGTTGAATGACCCCGACGGAAAGTCCCAAAAAATCATAAATAGGGCCCATCCATTCCGCATCACGCCGAGCCAGGTAATCATTGACCGTTACCAGGTGAACCCCCTTTCCTTCCAGGGCGTTCAAATATGTCGGCAAGGTGGCGACCAAGGTTTTTCCTTCTCCGGTTTTCATCTCGGAGATTTTACCTTGATGCAGGACGATTCCGCCGACAAGCTGTACGTCGAAATGCCGCATCTTGAGGGTACGGCGTGAAGCTTCACGGACGACGGCAAAACTCTCGATCAGAACATCGTCGAGCGAAGCTCCGCGTGAGAGTTTTTCCTTGAACTCTCCGGTTTTTGCGCGCAGCCGACTGTCGGAGAGTGCTTTCATCTCCGATTCAAGTTGGTTTATTGCGGCCACAAAGGGCTGGATTTTCTTGAGATCACGCTCGGTTTTTGTCCCAAAAATCTTTTGAAGAATCCATTTGTACATTTGTGCACCATTGTAAACGGAAACCCTGAACATTGTCAATTTGGAAGGCGATTAATCGTAAAGAGGCGGATCGTGGCAATATGCGGGATCCAGATCGCCGAGAAGAGAATCACTCAGGGGGACGGCTTCATTGATCCTGCCCGTTTTTCATTGTGGCGGCTGGGGGGTATGCTGTCGCTTTACGTATCTTAGAGCTGAGTTCGCTTGCTTTTTTTTGTGGTTTTCATTATCATCTCTTGTTAATCTATTCATTTCAATTTTCTCTGATTGAACGGTTTTGAATGAAAGGATCGTTGGCAATATCCGATGATGAGTTTAATAGAAGCGCCTCGCAGCAAGAGGCTCAGGATCTTCGATGTTTTGGGGGGACACGGCATCCGCCGTCGATTACTGTCTTTAGGGTTTCATAAAGATGATGAGATTGTCCTGGATTCCCGGTCGATTTTGCGGGGACCGATTCTGATCAAGAACCTTACTTCCGATACGTCAGTCGCCGTAGGCCGGGGTATTGCTCAGAAGATTATGGTTGAGATCATTGACGACGAACAATAAACACCCGGATGTCATTTTTATCGGACAGCCTAACTGCGGAAAAAGCACTTTATTTAATGCCGCGGCGGGTCTGAGAGCCGAAACTTCCAATTTCCCGGGCACCACCGTTTCCCACACTCACAGTAAAGTCAATGTCAATGGAAAAATCCTCAACATCATCGATCTTCCCGGAACGTATTCTCTGAATCCGACCGACGACGCGGAAAAGGTAGCTCTTTCGCACCTGTTTCAGGAAAAACCCGATATCATGATCAATGTCGTCGACGCCTCGACGCTGGGGCGTTCCCTTGAAATGACTTTCGAACTCATGGAGCTTCGATTTCCCATGGTGGTGGCGTTGAATATGGTTGATTTGGCGGAAAAAAAGGGAATCGTCATCGATGCGCAAAAATTGTCCAATCGATTGGGCATTCCTGTAATCCCCACCATCGCATCCCATGGTCGAGGGATCAAAGAACTGTTGGAAACGGTGGTTCGAATCCTGGAAGTGAAGCAGGTTCCCCCTGTGTTGACATGGTCCAGGGATGTCGAAGAAGCGGTCTCGGATCTGATGGAAAGCATCCCTGAAGATTTTCCCGTGGTGGCTAACCGGCGTTTCACCGCCGTGAAAATGATTGAACTCGAGAAGAGTTTCTTTCATAAGATGCTGGGATTCATCAGTCCGGAACTTACACGAGCCCTGTCCCAGGTTAAACAGGATTTGGAGCGTATGCACAATGTGCCCGCATATGAGGTGATCGCCGCGGAACGGCATCACCTGGCCATGAAAATATTTGAAGAAAACGCAAAAGTAAAACGGGGGAGGGTTTCTGGAACCCTGGAGAAGCTGGACGATTTGATCATGCACCCGCTTTTCGGGTATATCATCCTGCTGGCGGTTTTCCTGGGATTTTTCTGGATCATTTTTAAAGTAGGAAATCCGCTGGAAACATTGCTGCTGCAGCCGTTTGAGCAGCTTCGCGTAATTCTTTCCCAGCAGTTCGGTGAAGGAGTGCTCTTTTATCTGACGGACGGTTTGTTGCAGGGAGTCGGCGGAGGCGTGGCGATCGTTCTTCCGTATTTTGTGCCGCTGTTGTTCCTCATGGCGCTGCTGGAGGATGTCGGTTACCTGGCGCGGGCGGGTTTTCTTATGGATATTTTCATGCACCGAATGGGACTGCACGGCAAATCGGTTTCTCCCTTTATCCTGGGATTCGGCTGCAATGTCCCGGCAATTATATCAACCCGCATCCTGGAATCCAGACGGGACCGGATCATCACGGCGCTGCTGATTCCTTTCATCCCCTGTTCGGCACGCACCACGATCATCCTGGCGTTGGTCGCTTTCTATATGGGACCGTTTTGGGCGGTGGGATTTTATTTTTTCAATATGCTGCTGGTAGGGATCCTGGGTCGTGTTATATCCATGTTTTTCAAAACGCCTTCACCCGGGCTGATTCTCGAAATCCCCTCTTTGAAGATCCCCTCACTACGGAATGTTGTCAATAAAGTCGTTATCCAGCTGAAAGCCTTCCTTAAATTTGCATGGCCCATCCTGATCGCAGGAAGTGTGGCACTGGGCCTGCTGCAGTTCTTTCATTTGGACCGTATCGTAAATATCGTTCTCTCACCTCTGGTCGTAAAAGCCTTGGGGCTGCCTCAGGAACTCGGTGTGACACTGGTATTCGGATTTCTGCGCAAGGAATTATCGATGATCATGATGCTCCAAGCCCTCGGCGTCAATTATCAAGCTTTGATGACGGCGATTACGCGGGAGCAGCTGATTGTTTTTACGGTCTTCGTGAGTTTCTTCATCCCTTGTCTTTCTACGGTGGCAATCATGTGGAAGGAAATCGGTCGGCGGATCGCGCTGATCTCGGTGGCGTTGAATGTTTCGGTGGCTATAATACTCTCCATCATCATCCGCCTCATCATTTGATCTGGTTTAGCCCCCGAACCAATCTCACCATGTCGACTTCGTTGCAGCCCGATCGACGTACCTCGGTACGCCTCACCATATACAGGCTTGCCGCCACGGCAATCTTGCTCCGTGGATCATCCAGCTCTCGGTGCCGGGTCTTTTGAACCATGCCTTTTCCTTCTTAATACGAGGGTAGGGTGGGAGGGCACGCCTCACGAGTTGCTTCCTCGTCGTCACGGCAATCTTGGCCCGGGGGCTAAACCAGATCCTGAGATTCAGGGAGTATTAACACGCGAATCGTCAAGTCAGAGCTAGACCATTCATAAATAATGGTGGTTTTGACCGAAATACCAGGGAGGGGCGGGTCGGCCACAGGGTGGAAAGGGATGATAATATAGATCGAATCAAACGGCATGTATATTTTTTCCTAGAAAGCGGTCCTTAGCACCAACACTATAAGGCGGTGTGAGATGAGGAGTGCCATACGCGATTTTAAACGCCGTCATCTGTTTTTGAGTGCGGCGGCGACTTTCTTTCCCACCAGCCTCGCGAGATCGGTTTCCGGAGCCGTAAGGATGTCGGGAATGCTCCCGTAGGCATCCAGGAGAATTTTTTTGCGTTTTTTCCCGATTCCGGGAACATCGTCCAACAGGGAACTGAAGCTTTCCCGGGTTCGGAGTCGCCGATGGAGGTTGAGAGCGAAGCGATGCGACTCATCCCTTATGCTTTGCAAAAGCTTGAGCGCGGGCGAGGTCCTGTCCAACATCAGTCCGTTTGGCTCTCGAGCGCTGTAAATGATCTCTTCTTTTTTGGCCAATGAGATCACCGGTATATGCGGCAGGCCGCATTCGGCCAGCGCTTCCCGTGCCGCCTGGAGCTGACCTTTCCCCCCATCGATAAGTACCAGGTCGGGCAGAGATGAATTTTCACGCAGTCGGCGACGGTATCGGCGCTGAACCACTTCATGGAGGCTGGCCGTGTCGTTGGGACCGGAAACCGATTTGATGCGGAATCGACGATATTCGTCCTTGTCGGGTTGCCCCAAGGTGAAATGCACGCAGGATCCTACGGATTCCGAGCCGGATGTGTTGGAGATATCGAATCCCTCAATATGAATGGGAATGGATTTTAGATCGAGGAGGCGTTTGAGCTCATCAAGGGGGGAAACCTCCGTACGACGGAGACGGAGAAGAGAAACGGCATTCCGATTGACGAGCTTGACCAGCTCTCGATTCTTCCCTTTTCGCGGGGTGATGATCACGACTTTTTTTCCCCTAAGACGGGAGAGGGATTCACTGAGAGAAGCGGTGTCCGGAGGCGAATAGGGGAGGATCACTTTACCCGGGAGATCGGGGCGTCCGGCGTAAAATTCCGATACCAGGCGGCTGAGGATCTCCTCGGCGGCGATTTCTCCTTCACCGCGATGAAAAAGGCTTTGAGATTCGATGACTTTTCCCCGCCGCATCAAAAAAGCATGCAGCAGAACCTCGTCGTTTTCTACCGCAAGCCCGAAGATGTCTTTATCCTCCTGCTGAATGGAAATAACACGCGGTTTATCACGGGACTGTTTGACGGCTTTGATCAAATCACGGAGATGGGCGGCTTGCTCGAAATCCTGGGCCTCCGAGGCGCGTGTCATGCGTTTTGTCAGGATTCGGATCAGATCCTGGTTGTGTCCTTCGAGAAACAGCAGTGCCCCGTCGAGCTGTTCACGATATTCCTGCTCGGTGATTCGACCGATACAAGGCGCCGAACACAACTTGAGGTCATATTCGAGGCACGGGCGATGACGATTTCCGGGTATGGTTTCATGACAGCTCCGGATCCCGAAGAATTTATTAAGGACGTGGATGGTTTTTCTGGCTTGATGCGCGGGACTGAAGGGGCCGAAATAGCGGGCGCCGTCGGCTTCGATCCGGCGTGTCAGAAAAACCCGTGGAAAAGGTTCATCCTGAGTCACTTTGAGGTAAGGAAAGCTTTTATCATCCTTGAGCCGAATGTTGAATTTCGGTTGGTACTGCTGGATGAAATTGTTCTCTAGAAATGAGGCTTCCGTCTCAGAATCCGTCAACAAATAGTCGATATCGATGGTTTCGGCCAGGATGTTATGGGTTTTGGCGTCCGGATTTGCGGAAAAATATGATTTTACGCGGTTTTTCAATGAACGCGCCTTTCCGATATAAACCACTTCCCGTCGAGCATCTTTGAAGAAGTAGATGCCCGGTCTGTCGGGAAAACCAGCAATTTTCGCGCGCAGTGTTTCGGGATAACTTTCAGTCATGGCCGTTCTCGAAGGAAGGCAAGGAAAAACATTGTCGATATCGTCATCACGAGAGTTGCAGCTCCTCTTTTTTCAGTCGATTCAACTCATCGCGAAACTTGCTTGCCTTTTCAAACTCAAGGTTGTCCGCGGCCTGACGCATGAGTTTTTCAAGTTGAATGATCCGATCGCGCCGTTTCCGTGGGGTCATATAGATTGCCTTCTCCTCCGTTATACGCGAGTAGTCAAAGTAATCTCGTTCGTAGATGCTGGATAGAATATCGTTTATTTTCTTTGAGATAGACTGCGGTGTGATGTTGTGTTCATGATTGTAGTCCTGTTGGATACGTCGGCGGCGCTCGGTTTCCTCCAGTGCCCGGCGCATGGAATTCGTGACGGTATCGGCATACATGATGGATTTTCCGGATACATGGCGTGCCGCCCTGCCGAAGGTCTGGATCAACGAGGTCGAGGATCGAAGAAAGCCCTCTTTGTCGGCGTCAAGGATGGCGACGAGAGAGACCTCGGGAAGATCCAGCCCTTCCCGCAATAAATTGATGCCGATCAGAGCATCAAATTCTCCCTTGCGCAGATCGTGAAGGATCTTAACTCTATCCAGTGTGTCTATGTCGGAATGGAGATAACGCACCCTTAATCCCAATTCGTGATAATAGCGGGTCAGATCTTCCGCCATACGTTTCGTCAGGGTCGTAACAAGCGTGCGTTCCCCGATTTTGGAGCGCTTTCGGATTTCAGCCATCAGATCGTCCACCTGACCTCGACTGGGGCGAATCTCGATCTCCGGATCCAACAATCCGGTAGGCCGGATGATTTGCTCGGTGATACGGCTGTCGGCGGTCCGGATTTCATATTTTCCCGGAGTGGCGGAGATGTAAACGACCTGTCCGATGCGGCCGTTGAATTCAGCAAAATTCAAGGGGCGGTTGTCCAAGGCCGACGGCAGACGAAATCCATGGCCGACCAGGGTTTCTTTACGCGAGCGGTCGCCGTGATACATGCCTCCCAACTGCGGGATGGTTACGTGAGACTCGTCGATAATGGTGAGAAAATCATCGGAGAAATAATCCAGCAAGGTAAAGGGCGGCTGACCGGAGTTTCTTTGGCTGAGATACAGGGAGTAATTTTCAATCCCCGGACACCAACCGAATTCGCGCAACATATCAAGATCGTAGCGGGTTTTTTCTTCCAAACGCGCGGCTTCGACCAGCTTCCCTTCCCTGGTGAAAACGGCGATCCTTTCTTCAAGCTCTTTTTCAATATCGACGACGGCGGTATCGAGAACATCCTGAGGCGTTGAGAAAAAAGTACGCGGATAGAGAACGATCTCCTCGAATTCTTCACCAACCTGTCCCAGCAGAGGATCCAGGGAATACATGGATTTTAGCGAGCGGCCTTCCAACTCAAACCGATAGGCAAAATCCTCGTATGCGGGATAGACATCGACGATATCTCCCCGCACGCGGAAAGTTCCCCGGGTGAATTCGCTATCCTGACGGGCATACTGAATTTCCACTAATTTATGGATGAGCTCTTTTCGGGTTAAGCGCTGCCCCTTTTTCATGGGAAATCTCATGGAAAAATAGGTTTGAGGAGCGCCGATCCCGTAGATACAGGAGACGGACGCTACGATGATCACGTCACGGCGACTGAGCAGAGAATTGGTGGCGCGGAGCCGGAGTCTGTCGATCTCTTCATTGATCGTAACCTCTTTTGCGATGTAGGTGTTCGAGGCGGGAATAAAGGCTTCCGGTTGATAATAATCGTAATAGCTTACGAAATAGCCGACGGCGTTGCCGGGAAAAAAGCTTCGGAATTCCTGATAAAGCTGGGCGGCCAGGGTTTTGTTGTGCGAAATGATCAGAATGGGCCTTTGGGCTTGTGCGATAAGATTCGCCATGGTGAAGGTTTTTCCGGAACCCGTCACGCCCATCAAAACTTGATGCGTATTCCCATTGTGAAGCCCGTCCGTCAATTCGCGGATTGCGGAGATTTGGTCCCCTTTAGGAAGGAAGTCGGAGTGGAGCTCGAATTCTTTCATGGCTTTCATTATAACAGAAAACAGGGTGACATCCGGCAAGCCTGAATCATGTTCCGGATATTTCAGAAGAATGTTTTGAAAGAAGGAATATTTCCGCTAGGAATTGTTGACAATTCAATAAGGGATTATATAATTTGAGTAAATTAGGAGGATCCATGAAAAAAACAGGAATTTGGTTAGGAATAGCTGCGATTTTGATGTGGACGATGGCCTGTGCGCCGACCGCTACCGTGATGACGACCGGAGGGCAGTCCATCGGTCAGGCCCGGGCTGAAGATTACAACGGGCCGAAAGCGCGAATGGCCGTTGGCGAATTTACCGATAAAACCGCTAAAGGTGGATGGAGCGGAGGTTGGAGAGGCATGTTTGGAATGGACTGGCGCAGTATCGGTGACGGAATGCGGGATATGCTCACCACGGCGCTGTTCAACACAAGCCGATACATCGTTCTGGAACGCGAGCAATTGGGCGCGGTTATGAAGGAACAGGATCTAGGGGCCTCGGGAAGGATCAAGCAAGGGACCGAAGCAAAGGTCGGAGAAATATACGGGGCGGATCTTATCATCACGGCGGCGGTAACGGAATTTGAGGGGGCCGCGAAGGGTGCCGGAGGAGCCACCAAGGTTTTGGGTGTCGCCGTCGGCGGCGGATTGAAAAAAGCTCATGTGGCGATCGATATCCGCATCATCGATGCCAAAACCTCTCAGATCGTTGCTGCAACGAATGTCCAGGGTAGCGCGTCCAGTTTCGGATTGGGCGGAGCCACCCGCCTCGGAGGAAGACTGCCGGTGGCGATGGGTGGATTTTCCAAAACACCGACTGAGAAAGCGATCCGCGTCTGCATAGAAGAAGCGGTGAGGTATATTGTTTCGCAGACGCCGCAGAATTACTACCGCTATAATTAGCTGAAAGATCCATGAAAATGGCTGATGAAGGAAAAAGAAAACCTCCATTGGAATAGAATCTTTTATATCATCAGCCCTTTCCACCCTTCGGGCGAGCCGATCTCACCATGTCGGCATCACCGCATTTGGTTCGACGTACCTTAGTACGCCTCACCACCTGCGGCTCGCCGCCGCGGCAATCTCGGCCCGTGGCTCATCCAGCATGGGGTAGGGCCCTGAGTATGGTTTTTTCCTTAATACGAGGGTGGGGCGGGTAGGCCACCCTTCGGGCGAAGCAATCTCACACGGCATCGACATCGTTGTGGCCCGATCGACGTACCTCGGTACGCCTCACGAGCCGTTTCCTTGCCGCTACCATAATCTTGCTCCGTAGATCATCCAGTTCTTGCGGGGCCCTTATTTGTTGCTTTTTCCTTAATACCAGGGAGGGGTGGGTAGGCGGTGGGGTGGGCCGGGAGGAACGGCTGTAAGGAGTCGCCTCTTAGGCGGGATTTTTAACGCCATGAAAATGGCGGCTTGCTCGGCGCTTCCGCAACTCCCCCCGTCCGTGGGTCAGACATGCTCAGCGGCCGCTTCCGCGGCCTCCCTCACAAACCGCCATTTTCAGGCTAAATCCCGTATGGCGTGGCTCCTCCTCACAGCCTTATCCTGGCTTTGGTGCTGAGAGCCGCTACATTGTTAAACCACCAGTTTTGAACAATTTCCCCTGAAAAAACCTTAATAATATGGAGATCCAGTGTCATATATAAGCTCTTGAAGCTGATAAGCATGGTTTTTTCCTTAATACCAGGGAGGGGTGGGTAGGCGGTGGGGCGGCTTTACGTGACTTCCATACGAATGTTTACGGTAGGAGCATGATTGTAGAATTCATGCTTCGTTTCTTTCCATGAATGTCCAAGCGGGGGCTTAGCCGGTGGTGCTCATCTTCATGCTTCCTTTGAACTGCGCTCCCTCCATTATGGAGATTCGGGCTGCGCTGATATCACCGATCATCTTCCCGGAATCTTCGATCACGACTTTTCCGGAGGCCTGTATGTTACCCTGAACTAAACCGCTGATGATAACATTGTGGGCATGGATGTCGGCATGAAGTTTACCGCTCTTGGCTATCGATACATTATTGTTCTCGAGATGAATACTTCCTTCGAGTTCGCCCTTGATAAGAATGTCTTCCTCGCCTGAAATATCTCCCTTGAAAATGAGCCTGGATCCCAATACGGCGCGGCTGCCGAATGACATATCCGTTGTTTCTTCAGAGAGTGTTTTATTGTCCGATTTCAGCATAATTCCTCACTTGTTATCAACGGTTCGCTTGCCGATTATAATGGGGGGATCGGGAAGAAGTCAACTTTCCAAGTTTTGGCGGCGTATTTTCGGGCTTGATCCGTGACATGGTGATTTTTTGACTTTCATGACTCCTAAATATAGAATACACTACAATTGATAGGGAGCGTAATGCAATTGTTTCATGCCGATTGTAAATCCGGTTTGGATTTCGGGATAGAAGATTTTTACGCTTGAGCGGAGAGGGATAAATGATTAAGGTTGCGATACTCGGAGGGGCTCCGCAGGATGAAAATGTCTTTTTCCATGCATTGGAAACGATCGCCCCCGGCAATATACAGGTGGCGGCCACGAACGATCCCTCTCGTTTTCAGGAAGAAATCGAGTCATCAGGAATTGCATGTATAAATATTGTCGCGCTGCGCTCGGCGGGTTTTGAACTCTGTCGAAGGATAAAATCACGGAAACAGACCGCATCGCTTCCGGTTATATTGATCCTGTCCTCTGAGGACAGGGACGCGGATACCGGGCCGGGCTTTCGTGCCGGCGCCGATGGCGTTGTCTATCGTCCCTTGAACCGGAACGAGATACAAATTCAGTTTCGAAATATGCTCTGTTTGCAGGGCGATGCGAACCTCATTTCGAACAGGGATGCAATGCCGCCGGAGGTGACTGACGATTCCTTTTACCGCAATCTATTTGATTATATGAGCAGCGGTGTTGTGGTTTTCAAACCGATAGACGATGCCCATGATTTTTTAATAACGAATTTCAATCCTGCAGCCGAAAGGATCGAGCGGGTTAAACGATCCGATGTCGTCGGAAAAAGCGTGCTCGAAATCTTTCCCGGCATAAAACGTTTCGGTTTGTATGAAGTTCTCCAGCGGGTTTGGGCCACCGGGGATCCGGAGCATTTTCCGACAAAACTATATCGTGATCAACGCATCAGCGGCTGGAGGGAAAATCATGTATTCAAACTTCCTTCAGGAGAAATCGCCTCGGTTTACGATGATATTACGGTGATCAAGAAGGCGGAGGAGGCGCTTGCCGAATCCGAAGAGAAATACCGGCTGCTGGTGGATAACGCAAATGAGGCGATCATCGTTGCACAGGACATGCAGCTGAAGTTTTTCAATCAGAAGGTGGTTAGCGTCATCGGCTACTCGAGGGAGGAACTGGAATCCATGCGGTTCGATGAATTGATCCATCCCGATGATCGCGAAACCGTTGTCTCCCACTACAAAAAAAGGATAGGAGGGAAGAAGCTTCCGTCGGTCTATTCCTTCAGAATGCGAAAAAAGAATGGAAGGAGTTTCTGGGCTGAGATCAATGCCGTTGTTATTGAATGGCAGGGCCGACCGGCCACGCTGAATTTCCTCTCCGACGTCACCAAACGCACGCGAGACCAAAAAAAGCTTAAAGAAAATCTGATTGAAAAAGAAGTTTTGCTGCGGGAAATCCATCATAGAGTCAAAAACAATATGCAGATCATTTCATCGCTGCTGAACATCCAATCGCGACATATCCGCAACCCGCAGGCACAAAAGCTTTTTCGGGAGAGCCAAACGCGAATCCGATCCATGGCGCTGATCCATGAAAAATTGTACCAGTCGGAGAATCTGGCTAAAGTTGATTTTCGTGCCTATATCCATACCATGATCGCTCATCTCTATCATTTCTTCAATGTCAGCCCCAATGTCATCCATCAGAATCTTCATATCGATGAGATTTATTTGGATATCAGTACCGCCATCCCTTGCGGCTTGATCATCAATGAACTGGTGACCAATTCACTCAAACATGCTTTCCTTCCGGGAGTTGAAGGAAAAATCTCGATCGAAATGACTTCACAGGAAAAGAAATACATATTGAAAATCTCCGATAACGGAAAAGGCATTGCAGAAGAAGTGGATATTTTCAATACGGAAACACTGGGGATGCAGCTGGTCAATATGTTGATCGGTCAGTTGGGAGGCACGCTGTCGTTTGATCGAAAAGCGGGCAGTCGTTTCAAGATCATCTTCCCCAAAATTGCCAAGAAAAAGAGCGGGCGGGGGTGAGTCCGGTTCTTTCGGATATTGACAAAATGCCTGTAAGATTATAGATTTGAATTCTGAGTTTATTGCGAAAAAGGCTCCGGCGTGAGAGAGCGGACATAACTCAGTGGTAGAGTACGAGCTTCCCAAGCTCGGGGTCGCGGGTTCGAATCCCGTTGTCCGCTCCCTCCCGCCGACAGTCAAAAATGAGCCTGGCGGAATATTCCCTCTTTTTTGACTCCCAGCAGAAGGATCGACCATGAATGAGAGCGTATACGGCGAATGGCTTTATTTGGATGAGGCGGCTCCGGCACCCGGCGCCTGGAATATGGCTGTTGATGATTATCTGTTTCGTACCCTGACCTCTATCCCGCGAACGGTCCTGCGCTTTTATCGGTGGAAACGCCCAACGGCCTCTCTCGGCTATTCGCAACGAATCAACAAGGTAATCGACATCGAATACTGCCGCCTTAACGGGATCGATGTCGTCAGAAGAATGACCGGGGGAAAACTGGTCCTGCATGACCGGGAAGTGACGTATTCCATTACTTCTTCCGATAAAAGCCTCTTTGGCTCCACTGTGTTGGATTCCTATCGTAAGATTTCCGAAGGCTTGATGTGCGGGTTGAAGCGAATGGGGCTACACGCTTACCTGGCGGAAAAAGCGCCGTCGGAATACATCCATGGAAACCTGCCCTGTTTTTCCTATCCATCCCGGCATGAAGTCGAGGTCTCAGGGCGCAAGGTCATCGGTTCCGCTCAGAAGCGCGAAGGAGGGAAATTCATGCAGCACGGATCGATCCCCTTGCAGGATGATGATGAGAGACTGCGCGCTGTGTCGCTGCTGACCGACGAGGACCCCAGCGAAATCCGCATGCTTCCTCTCTCTCAAGCCGTGGGGGGGTCCGTCGATTTTTCATGGGTAGTCGAAACATTGAAAGCCGGGATCATCGATTTCTTCAAAGTGGAGTTGAAACCTTTTAAGCTTGCAGCACGGGAACTTGAGGAGATCGACAAGATCCTGAAAGAACGCTACGGCAGTGAGGGCTGGACATATCTACGGTGACGGACATTGCTTTTTTTATATGAAGATGTTAGTATTTCCATTGCAAAACAGGGAAAGAAAAAATGAATGAAATCGAAGAACTCAGCAAACTCAATGTCAAGACTCTTCCCGATTTGCAGCCCGTCTTTTACGATGACCTGCATCAGAAAGTACGGAAAAATCTGTACTTGGAATTGGGTGCGGGACCGGTTCTTTACCTGCTGTCTCCTTCGTATACCGTTATCAACCCCACGCCCAACGACAGCATATCCGAGTTCATTGAGAAAAAAGGGGAGATACTCGGCTACCTGAAGGAATGTATCATCAGAAATTTGGCCCACTATTCCGCCCTTCTGGATGTTAACAGCTATTTCGTAGAACAAAACAATTATCTGTTGTTAGCCCGGCTGCGGGAAAAAGATTCCGGGGGAAGGCGTTATGAGATCAAATTTTATACCCATTCACCTCGCGAGTTGATGATCAATTACAAAGATAAGATCTACATCGGCCGGGATTTTATCGACCTTTTTCAATTCAAACGGAAGTACTATGGCGTCAAGCAGCTGATCCTCTCGATGAAAGAACAATATAATGCCCTACTCGATAAGGCCGAACAGAAACTGAAAAAACCCCTCATGTACAAATCGTTTTTTCAGGAATTGACCGAATATGTGAATGAACTTTGCACCGAAAGCCTCCAGATCCTGCAGTCGCTTCCGCCTTATTTGGACTTAGATAAAATCAAAGTTGAAGACCTGATCGGCATCAATGCCCAATACCGGACCATCAATCATTATCTCATCGAGCTCCGTGATGAAGCCGATGAGTTTGAAAACCTTCTTCGTGATAACAAAGAGATGAATTTCGTTCGCTATGTGACCAAGTATAAAAAAGATCTTGCGAACGTCATTTCATATTTTTATATACGAATCAACGGCACCTTGAACGCCTATATCCTGAACCTGAAATCCAAAAGCTGATCCCGCCGGTGACATCGGCAAATAATCCTGCATACGAAAGGATCATTTTTATCTTAATCTCGATTCCCCCTTCGATGCCTGCTTTCTATGTGCTTGAGATCTCTTGAAGGTAAAGAAAAGGCCCGTTTTAAACGGGCCTTTTACACTTTATGGATGAAAATATCTAGTTTTCTATCCGGATTGTTCCATAGGTGGTGGCAAGCCGGATGGCCGGATTTTGATCCTCAGAGAAAAAGGCTTTAATCTGCGAAAGGCCGTTTTCTTTTCGCGAATCGACCTGAAAAGGAATCTCCCATTGGATATCGCCTCCTTCACTCCGGGCCTCGAGGGGATATTTTTCGCTCCCCGGCCAAAATAGCTTAATGTCGCTGTTCTTGGAAGTGACTTCTATCGGGTGGGTGAGAGGAGCGGGAGTGAGAGTCACTTTGCCGTCCGACATTGAAATCACGGTTTTTCCAGCAAAGTCGCTCAAATCAATGACCTTATAGGAAGTGGAGATGCCGATCGCCCCTCTGAGGTTCTTCGCTCTCACTTCCAGATCTTTTCCGGCGATGGATATATCGCCCCGAATCTGATTCAATTTAACCTTGCTGAAGCGGTTTTTCAGATCGAGGTTGCCCTGAAGGCCATTGATTTCGACCATACCGTGGCTGGTGTTGATGACCGAAGGACCGATTTCGAACAACTCGATCTTTTCGTGGTCATTTTCGATATCCACGCCTCCACGGAGAACATGCCCGACGATTTGCGAATCGTTTCCCCGAATCTTGACTTCATGCTGGATATCTTCCAAAAGAATTTTTCCATATCCATGAGAAATTTCGACGGGACCTACGATATGGCTGAGCCGTACGGACTCGTCACGGCTGTCTATCACGCACCGACCCGCGATATCCTTGGCCTCGATACCTCCCTTACGGTTGGCGAGCTTCAGATCCCCCCGGATGTCGGCGGCAATCACTCTGCCGCTGTTGTTGCTGATTTCCGTAACTCCGGTTCCGCTGATATCAACGGATCCGTATGTATTACCTACGATAACGGGAGTACCCTCCGGCAGCGAAACATGGAAGTCCGTGTGAAAGCTTCGTTCCCGAAGTTGATCCATGCCGGCGGATATCTTCAGTGTGCCGTCTTCGGTTTCGGTAAGGATGTGGATTTGGTTCGCCAATTCCTCCGCTTCGGATTTTTCTTGCTTCCATAGCCGTTTTGTCATCTGTATCGTGATGTGATCCGCTCCGCCCCCCACAACGGTGACGTTTCCGTTGGTGTTGTCTATAGTCACTTCGCTTGGCGGGGGAGTGGGAACTTCCAGAGTTTCATCGAAGGAAAACTCATCGCCAGTGAAGAGAATCCCTTCATCCCAATCGAGATGCCAGTAGAGCCTGTCGTTATAGAGATGGGTGAGAAAGACGCCTCCAGCTATCAACAGGAGAAGGAGGAAAATCTCTCGGGCTCTCATGACTCAACTCGTGGTTCTCCAGATTCTTCCTTCTGCTCGAGGATAGCGGCATAGATTTTCCAGCCCCCCCAAACGATGAGAATGACAGGCCAGAAATGGGCGATGATGTACCAGATATTGATATCCATAAGAAAGATCACTCCGAATGCGATCAGAATGATGCCCCAAATGAGCGAGGCTGAGCTTTTTTTGGTCGTCATTGATACCTCCTCAGACTTCCTGTTTGTTGCGCATGAAAAAATCCACCAGCAACTTTACACCGACGACGATGATGATAAGGGGCCAGAGATCGAAAATATGCGCATAATCGATGAAGATCTCGAAATTGGCAAGCAGAAAAATAACACCGAGACTCATGAGAACGATTCCCCAGAAGATAGAGCCGGTCTTTACGATTTCATGCAGCTTTTCAGTTTCAATCTCCTCGGAATCACCCGTCAGGGCGTTGCGGTTTATCGCTGATGACGTGTTTACGGCATCAATGAGCTGATAGAAATAGAATCCCCCCAGAAAAAGTCCCAGAAAAACGGGATTTCCATAGCCCGAAGAGAGCATCGTGATGGTCGCTGCTGCGATTAAAAAATGAATTATCGCTTTCTGGAGTTGACGGTTGTATAGTGCCGCTACACCGAAAGGAAAGAAGAAAGCGAGGATCCCGGCCAAAAAGGGTGATTTAGGGGGTTTCTTAACGACTATTTTTTCTTCCATAACATACCTCCATGTATCAAGATTAATTCCCGCTTCGTTTTATAAGCCTCATGTTTTTCAACAAAGCGAGAAGGCTGTCCTTTTGATTATCAAGTGAATCGGCCGCGGATTCGACTTTTGTGTATAGTCTTCCGATTTGGCCGTAACCCCGGTGAAGATGACGGTTGATCGTTTTATCGATGACGCTTTTGTCAGGGTTAAACAGATAGCAAGATAAGAGGATGAAGAATACGGAAGCGGCGGCCATTATAGGTTGAAAAAGCGGTCTCCAGTTGATGTCGAAAGCGAGCCGGTGAATCGTTTTCTTCTCCGGGATTTGAACCAAACGTCTTATCAACTCGGGGCTGACGGGAACTTCGGGAATTTCTTCGAGGGCCTGGGTGGTTTCGCGCAGAAGAGACAAAAGCTCGGAACATTGCGGGCAGTTTTCAAGGTGTCGCTCGACCATGACACGGTCATGGGAGGAAAGATCATTTTCGAGATAAGGAGAAAGCAAGTTTTCGATATGTTCACAATTCATCATTTTTCTCCTTTTTTTCTTTAAGAATTTTTGCCAGTTGAAGTCTGCCGCGGTTAACGCGTGATTTTATGGTGCCTAGAGGCAGTTCCATAATCTCGGCGATCTCCTCATATTTTTTGCCTTGGATATCTCGGAGGATCACCGTGATACGGATATCCGGTTTCAGCTGATTGAAGCCTTCCCATACCATTTTCTTGTTTTCTTCCCTGAGAAGGTTTCTTTCGGGGTCGGTCGCATGATCCGCGGAATATCTGTATTCATCGAATTCATCCCGGGATTTCTTCTCCCACTTGGTCTTTCGGTATTGGTCTATCAGATAATTGCGCGTCAAGGTCAATATCCAGGCCGTCAGGTTTTTCCGCTGATCGTATTTGGAAAGGGAATTATAAAGCTTGAGGAAAATGTCCTGGGTCAAATCTTCCGCTTCTACTCTTGAACCGGAGAATTGGTACGCCAGGCTGAATATTCTTTGGGAATAATCATTAACCAACATTTTCCATGCTCCCGTGTTTCCTTTCAGGCATTCGTCGATCATCCACTTCGTTCTCACTTCTTACACCTCGGTAGACGAGTACCGGAGGAAAAAAGTTCCAGTAGCGGTACCGCCTTTTTCGGAGGGATGATTTTTCGGAAGATCATGAAACAACTCCGAATAGAAAAATCGAACCGGAGTTGAAAAGAAACGCAGGAGGCATGAGTTTTTTTTGAGAATGTCTCATCTCGTCTATCTTCTGTTTGACGACCCGAGACAGATTGTATGAAGGCCTGGAAGATCTGTCAATCATGAGCAGATGTCGGGTGCGGGGCTCGGCGGCTATTTCCCTTTGCGGCGATGAGAGCGCTTATTCCCATTGAAAAGGAAATGGTGACTTGTTGACAGAGGAAAAACGCCCTGATTGACGAAACGAATGTCTTCTACCGTGTAAAACGCTTTGGGATTGAATTTTTTGATGAGCGCGACAATCTCCTTCAGGTGGGACCGCTTTACCGTGAGATAGATGACGCTGACGGCTCCATGTTCACCCTGTGCTTCGATATCCGTCGCCCCATACCCCTTGAGGCGGAGGTTCCGGATTAATGAGACGGCTTCCTGGTTGGTGATGACGCGGATCCCGACACACCCGATCGCCAGTTTTGCTTCGATCAGGATTCCCACGAAACTTCCCATGGCGAATCCTCCGGCATAGGCAATATAATAGAGGAAATTATCCAGGTTCTGCATGATTTGTCCAATGGCGATGACCCAAACCAGAACCTCGAAAAATCCCGTAATCGACGCCAGGTATTTATATCCTTTCGAGACAAACAAAATGCGAATGGTCTGCAGAGAGACATCGATGACGCGGGCTGAAAATATCAGCAGCGGCAGGATCACCCAATGGAACATTTTTTCCTCTTATCTATCCATAATTACTTACAACGATCGAATGAATCAAGGCATTATCCTCTTTTTTTATTTCCTTTTCAACGGGCCGAGGGGAAAAAACGAAATATATTTTTATCTTTGGTCCTATTATCGGGAACGATCGAAACGGCAGGATGCCTCATGATTGGAAATGGAGGTGCGGCGCTTGACTTTATGGTTGAAATTATGACAGGATGAGATCGATTTTCGTTTGCGATATAGGGTCAATGCAGGTTCAATTATCTCATTCTTACCACCATTTCTGTCTTTTTCAATAGGGAGGTTCTAAATGGAAGGAATTATCGGTTATGGTGCGTATATCCCAAGAAACCGGATCAAGGTTGAAGAGATCGCTAAGGTCTGGGGGGCTGACGCGCCAAGCTACAAACGCGGATTGATGCTGGAGGAGAAATCCGTTCCCGCTCCCGACCAGGACACCATCACCATGTCGGTCGAAGCGGCCAGAAGCGCACTCAAACGTGCCGGGATCGATCCGAATGAAATCGGAGCTGTTTATGTCGGTTCGGAATCCCATCCGTACGCCGTTAAACCCAGCGGAACGGTGGTGGCAGAAGCTCTCGGATCGACGCCGGAAACGCACACGGCTGATTTTGAGTTTGCCTGCAAAGCCGGGACGGAAGGCATGTTTGTCGCAATGAGCCTGGTCAAAGCAGGGGTTATTACCTATGGGCTGGGGATCGGAGCGGATACTTCCCAAGGGGCTCCGGGAGATGCCTTGGAGTATTCCGCCGCGGCGGGAGCAGCTGCCTTTATTTTTGGTAAAACGGACGTTATCGCCGAATCGGTGGAAACATATGCTTATATGACCGATACTCCGGATTTCTGGCGGAGGGAATACCAATATTATCCCCAGCATGGGGGTCGATTCACCGGGGAACCGGCGTATTTCAACCACGTTCAGGGTGCGGCAAAAGGCATCATGTCCAAAGCGGGAATGACGCCCGCTGATTTCAGCTATGTCGTCTTTCATCAGCCGAACGGAAAATTCCCTTTTCGAGTGGGCGGCATGTTGGGATTTAAAAAAGAACAGATCGAACCGGGTTGGTTGGTCAATAAGCTGGGCAACACTTATTCTGGATCTTCCCCGCTTGGATTGAGCGCCGTTCTCGACGTGGCCCATCCCGGCGACCGGATTCTGATCGTTTCCTACGGCTCGGGAGCCGGAAGCGACGCCTTTATTTTTAAAGTGACGCCGCGTATCGAGAAGGTTCGTGACCTCGCCCCGAAAACCCGGGATATTCTGGATCATAATAAACATTATCTGGAATATGGTGAATACGCGAAATTCAGGCGGAAAATCCGGAAGGCGGAATGAGGAGGATGCCATGAGAGACGTAGCTGTTATCGGAATCGGAATGACTAAATGGGGTGAACTTTGGAATAAATCCCTGCGCGATATCTATGTGGAAACCGCGCTGATGGCGATGGATGATGCCGGAGTCGACAGCATCGATTCGATGGTGGTGGGTTCCATGACGCCAGGTGTATTTGTCGGACAGGAGCATATCGCGTCACTGCTGGCGGATTATCTCGGTCAAGCCCCCATCCCTTCGACACGGGTGGAGACCGCCTGTGCCTCGGGAGGCTTGGCTCTGCGCTTAGGTTTAATGGAAGTGGCTTCGGGCATGCGGGATGTCGTTCTTGTCAGCGGAGTGGAGAAGATGACGGATTCCACAGGGCCTGAAGCGACTTATGCTCTCGGAACCGCCGCCGACCAGGAATATGAAGGGTACCACGGCATCACGTTTCCAGGCTTGTATGCCCTGATCGCGCGAGCACATATGGAAACCCATGGCACGACCCGGGAGCAGTTGGCGATGGTGTCGGTAAAAAACCACCGCAACGGAGCCAAAAACCCGCTGGCGCAGTACCCCTTCGAAATCAGTGTGGATGCGGTATTGAAATCCGTCATGATCGCGGATCCTTTACGCATACTTGATTGTTCGCCGATCACGGACGGCGCGGCGGCGGCCGTGATCTGTCCGGTGGAGCAAGCTAGAAAATTGGACCACCCGATTGTCAGGATCATCGGAACAGGCCATGCCACGGACAGCATTTCGCTCTGTGATCGTAAAGACATCACTTGGCTGGAAGCAACGTATCAGGCCGGCAGACAGGCTTATGCCATGGCCGATAAACAACCCGGGGATATCGACTTTTATGAAGTGCACGACTGTTTTACGATCGCCGAGATCTGCGTCATGGAAGCCCTGGGGATTGTGGAAAAAGGCCGGGGAGGTGAAGCGGTGGAACAGGGTTTGACGGCGTTGGACGGGAAAATCCCCGTTAATCCGAGTGGAGGATTGAAATCGAAAGGCCATCCCGTGGGAGCAACCGGAATCGCTCAGGTCGTTGAAGTCGTCAAGCAGCTGCGCGGAATCGCCGGTGATCGTCAGATCCCGAATGCGCGGGTAGCGATGACACAAAATATGGGTGGAAGCGGCGGCAGCACCGTAACCCATATCTTTGAACGGGACTAGGAGGGAAATAATGGCGACACCATCTAGATATTGGAGAGAAATTCCTCAGAGATATCGGCTTGAGGGCAATAAATGCGAACCGTGCGGGAGGATCTTTTTCCCGCCGAGGCTCATTTGTCCGGAATGTGGAAATCGTGAGTTGGCATCCGTCAAACTGAAAGATACCGGGAAGATCATGACGTATACCGTGATCCATACACCGCCGCATAAATTCGAAGACCAGGCTCCTTATGCCATGGGGATCGTGGAACTGGATGACGGTGCCCGTATAACCGGGCAGATCGTGGATTGCGAATTTGGAGATCTGGCTGTCGGAATGCCCGTAAAAATTGAGTTCAGGAAGATATTCAGCGAAGGAGAGAGCGGGATCATCTGCTACGGATACAAATTTGTTCCGGCGTAAAACGGAGCAAGGGGATAGGCCGCCTGCTCTCCTTTTGGGGTACGGGGCCTGGTCCGTTCCGGCGTCGGATGGGGAATTTCAGGGGATTGGCAGAGAGGGACCAATATGTTTAGGATAGAAAGCAAGATCGATACCAAGAGTCGGGACTACCGTCTTAATATCGAAAATATGGAAAAGATCATTGCGGATTTCCAGGAGCGGCTGAGCAAGGTTCAAAAAGGCGGGCCTGAAAAATACCGGGCGCTCCACAAATCACGCGGCAAACTCCTGGTTCGGGAACGTCTCGAAAAACTCTTCGACCGCAACAGCCCTTTTCTTGAATTGAGTGCGCTTGCCGCTCACGGCATGTACAAAGACGAAGCGCCGGCCGCGGGGATGGTCACGGGGATCGGGGTGATCCATGGGAGAGAGGTTCTGGTGGTCGCTAATGATGCCACCGTCAAAGGAGGAACCTATTTTCCCATGACCATAAAAAAGCATATCAGGGCTCAGGAAGTGGCGATGGAGAATCGGCTTCCCTGTATATACCTGGTCGATTCAGGCGGCATCTTCCTTCCGCATCAAGCCGGAACCTTTCCGGACAAGGAGCATTTCGGACGCATCTTTTATAATCAAGCCCGGCTTTCCGCCATGGGGATACCCCAAATCTCAATCGTCATGGGTTCTTGTACCGCGGGGGGGGCTTATGTTCCGGCCATGAGCGATGAAACCGTTATCGTTCGTAAGCAGGGAACTATCTTTATTGGAGGTCCTCCCCTGGTAAAAGCCGCGACCGGAGAGGAGGTCTCCGACGAAGACCTGGGCGGCGCGGATGTCCACTGCCGTATTTCCGGAGTTTCGGACTATTACGCTCTCAATGATGCTCATGCGCTGCAGACGGCGCGAAATATCGTTGAGACACTCGACGCTCCCCGGCGATTTCCTCTGGATGCAGCCGAGCCCGAAGATCCTTATTATGATCCACAGGAGATGCTGGGGATCATTCCGGCGGATCTTCGTAAACCCTTCGATATAAAGGAAATTATAGCCAGGCTTGTAGACGGAAGCCGTTTTCAGGAATTCAAGGCGGTGTACGGGCAAACCCTGGTATGCGGTTTTGCCAGAATCCTGGGCTATCCCGTGGGGATATTGGCAAATAACGGAGTGCTCTTTTCGGAAAGTTCCTTGAAGGGAGCTCATTTCGTCACTTTGTGCGCGATGCGGAAAATTCCTCTGGTATTTCTTCAAAACATCACGGGTTTTATCGTCGGGAAACAGTATGAGCACAAGGGGATCGCAAAGGATGGAGCCAAACTGGTCCATGCGGTCGCCAATGCCGATGTGCCGAAATTCACGGCTGTCGTAGGGGGGTCCTATGGCGCCGGCAATTATGCCATGTGCGGTCGTGCTTACGGCCCCCGCTTGTTGTGGATGTGGCCCAATGCCCGCATCAGTGTAATGGGAGGAGAACAAGCGGCGAATGTTCTGCTCACCGTAAAAATCAAACGTCTTCAGGATCAGGGAAAAGAAATGAGCGAAAAGGAAAAACAGGAATTGATGCAGCCGATCCTGGATAAATATGCGCATGAGGGCAGTGCCTATTTCAGTTCCGCACGGTTGTGGGATGACGGGATCCTTCATCCTCTCAGAACCCGGGAAGCACTGGCATTGGGGATCGCCATGAGCTTGAATGCAGGTGTCCCGGATTACAAAATGGGAATTTTCAGGATGTGAGATGAACGATAAAAAGTATCAGACTATTATCCTTGAGCAAACCGCGGGATTGGCGCGGATCACCCTGAACCGCTCCGAGGTTCATAATGCGTTCAACGCCGTCATGATCGGGGAACTGACGGAAGTTTTCGATGATCTGACCGGAAAGGACGACGTGCGGGTGATCGTGTTGACCGGGAAGGGCCGTTCATTTTGCGCCGGCGCCGATCTGAACTGGATGAGAGAAATTATCCAATACAGCTTTGAGCAGAATCTTGAGGAATCACGACAAGTCGCCGAACTGCTGCAAAAAATTCATCTTTCGCCCAAGCCCACCGTGGCGGTGGTCAACGGAACCGCTATCGGGGGGGGGACCGGGCTGCTTTCAGCCTGCGACATCGCGCTGGCCGCGGAAGAAGCCCGCTTTGGATTGAGCGAAGTTAAAATAGGGCTTGTCCCGGCGGCCATATCTCCATTTGTCGTCCGCCGGATCGGGGAGAGCCGCGCCCGTGAATATTTTCTTACCGGAAAGCGTATTTCGGCCCATCGCGCTCGTGAGATAGGGTTGGTGAATGAAGTGGTTCCCCTCAGCGGCCTTGCGGCTGCGGAGGATGAGGTTTTGAAGCTGCTGTTGACTTCGGGCCCCGAAGCCGTGACCAAATGCAAGGAACTGCTGACGCGGATACCCGGAATGGATCCGGGTGAGGCTAAAGAATATACCGCCCGCATGATAGCGGAACTCAGGGTGAGCGATGAAGGTCAGGAAGGAATGGCTGCCTTTTTCGAAAAAAGAAAGCCGTCGTGGATAAAAGAATAAACGGGAGCTGCGGCTGAAACTTTGCGAGAAAAAGTCAGCCGCTTAAGAGGATAAAGAATGCTGAAAAAAATATTGATTGCCAACCGCGGAGAGATCGCCGTAAGGATCATTCGAGCCTGTCGGGAGATGGGGATCGAAAGTGTTGCGGTGTATTCGGACATCGACCGAAAGAGTCTCCATGTTCAAGCGGCGGATGAGGCGGTTTTTATAGGAGATGCACCGGCCGTGGAAAGCTATTTGAATGTGGAAAGCATTCTGCGTGCGGTGCGGGAAACCGGAGCGGAGGCGGTTCACCCCGGTTATGGATTTCTGGCTGAAAACGCGATGTTTTCCCAGCGCTGTGAGGAAGAGGGAGTCGTATTCATCGGGCCCGGATCAAAAGCCATGGAGTTGGTGGGGGATAAGATACGCTCCCGTCAGGTCATGCGCAAAGCCGGAATCCCCATTATTCCGGGCATGAGGAGCGCCGAATTCGCGGAAGATGTCTTCGTACGGGAAGCGGAATCCATCGGATATCCGGTGATGATAAAAGCCTCGGCCGGCGGCGGAGGAAAGGGGATGCGCATTGTTCGCAATCCTGAATCCTTGAACTCGGCCCTGGAGGCCGGTCGGAGGGAAGCTCGATCGGCGTTTGGCGATGATTCGGTATATCTTGAAAAATATATCGAAGAACCGCGTCATATCGAATTTCAGGTTCTGGCGGATGATCACGGTCATATCGTTCATGTTTTCGAAAGGGAATGTTCCGTCCAGCGCCGACATCAAAAAATCATCGAAGAGTCTCCCTCTCCGGCGCTGGATCACGAACTTCGCTCCTCTATGGGGGAAACCGCCATAAAAGTGATGCGTACCGCCGGTTATACGAATGCCGGAACCGTGGAGTTTCTGCTGGATAAAAACAGGCGTTTCTATTTTCTGGAGGTTAACGCAAGACTTCAGGTGGAACATCCGGTGACCGAAATGGTCAGCGGGCTGGATCTGGTGCACGAGCAGATCCGGATCGCTTCCGGAGAAAAATTGCGTTTCACTCAGCATGAGCTTAGATCGAGAGGACATGCCTTGGAATGCCGTATATACGCGGAGGATCCGGATAATCAATTCCTGCCGTCACCGGGCAAGATACTGTATTTGAAATCTCCTCAAGGACCCGGGATCAGAAACGATACCGGGATTTTCAACGGTTGGGAAGTCCCGATCCACTACGATCCCATTCTGGCCAAGCTCATCGTTTGGGCGGAGGACAGAGAACAGGCCTGCCGAAGGATGGAGACGGCCCTGGGTGAATATGTGATTTTGGGGCTGAAGACGTGTATCGGGTTTTTGCGTGATGTCATTGCTCATCCTCAGTTCAAAGCGGGCCGCCTCAGTACGGATTTTCTTGCCAGACATTTTGACGGTTGGAAAAGTGCAGACGGTGGGAAGGAGCGGGATATGGTGTTGGCTGCAGTGGCGGCGGTGATCGAATCCAACGCCCGAAGCCGAAAATCCGGTGGGGGATTGTCTCAGGATGCAAGCATTGATTCACCATGGATAAGACTGGGGAAGTGGGAGATGGGAGGAGGCGGAAGTGGACTATGAATATGTGATCGATGATCAACTGTACCGAATCTCCATAGAAAAGAGCGATCGATCGCTGCGGGTGATATCGGGAGAGGATGCTTTTGATGTCGAGGCGGCAGTCATTTCTCCCCACGAAATGCTGTTGACCGTAGAAGGTCGTGCGGTGCCCATATTCACGGCCCGGGATGGAGATCGGCTGCTGATTCAGATTCAGGGCCGCCGGTTTGAGATCCGGGAGCCCACGGAAGAAGGCTTTCAGACGGATGAAACAAAATCGCTGGAAGACATGCGGTTGGTGAAATCTCCCATGCCGGGGAAAGTGATCAAGATCGATGTCGAAGCCGGTCAGGAGGTTCATAAGAACCAGACCCTGGTCGTAGTCGAGGCCATGAAGATGGAGAATGAGATCAAAGCCGCGCTGGACGGTAAAGTAAAGAAGATCTTTGTAGGGGAGGGGGAGTTGGTTGATGCGGATGTACCGCTCATCGAATTGGCCTGAAAGATCCATGGAAATGGCTTATGAGATAGGCAGAAATCTTCTGTAGGAATAAAAGAATATTTTTCATCAGCCCTTTCCACCCTACGGGCACGCCGATATCACCACGTTAACTTCGTTGCGGCCCGATCGGCGTACCTTAGTACGCCTCACGCGCTGTTTCCTTGCCGCTGGCGCGACCTTGGCCCGTGGCTCATTCAGGCGTGTGCTGGGCCCTGAGTATGGTTTTTTCCTTAATATCAGGGTGGGGGGGGGTCGGAAGGAACGGCGGTGTAAGATCGTCGCTTAGACGAGATTTTTAACGCCATGAAAATTGGGCTTACCTCGGCGCTTGCGTAACTCACTCCTTCGGAGTTCAAACATACTCAGCGTCCTCCTTCGTCGGATACCCTCGTCCAGCCCGATTTTCAGGCTAAATCGCGTATGTCGCGACAATTCTCACACCGCCTTATCCGGGACACGGTGCTGAGAGCCGTCATATTGTTAAGCTACCTTTTTGGAGCGATTTGGCCTGAAAATACCTTAATAAGAGGGAGGGGCAGGGTTGGCGGTGGCGGGGATGCGCGGTGAAAATGGAAGACTTCGCTCTATATTTCGCCGTTGACAAAGCAACAATAAGGCATTATTCATAGGTCGTAGGAATACGGTGATGAACGGGGATTATACGTTTCCTGCAAAATCCTTTTAAATAATCATATGGGTTGATCGAACAGCGGAAAATCAAATGCAACGAGCGGTTCTTAAAAGAAGTTAAAGAGATGAGAATGGACGACAAAGAACTGATGGAGCAGGTTAAGACCGGTGACGAAGAGGCGTTTGCGCAGATTGTAAGCGCCTATAAAAACAGGGTCGTTAATTTTTTGTGGCAGCTAATGGGAAATTACGAGAAAGCGGTCGAGATTTCACAGGAAACATTTATGAGAGTTTATTTTAAAGCGGATAAATATCAACCCATCGCCCCGTTGTCATCATGGATTTATACGATTGCCGCTAATTTGGCGAAAACCGAATTGAAAAAATCAAGCCGGCTGCCCCAGGTGCCCATGGAAGCGGTTGAGAACTTCTTGGCGGAAGGGTCCGCCGTTTCTCATGACAGCGCCCGAAAAGATATGATTAAGAAAGTCAGACAGGCCATCGATGCCCTTCCGCCTCGATATCGGATTCCGGTTGTGCTGAAAGATATCGAAGGATTCTCTCAAGAAGAGATCGCTCAGATGATGAAAAGACCGATCGGCACCATTAAGGCCAGGATCAGTAGAGGGCGCAGTCAATTAAAGCGGGAGTTGGAAAGATCCGTTTTTGCATCGGATTCGCTTGCGGTCAACGAGGAGTAAATGATGAATGAATTGGAAATGATGAAGAAAATTCAGGTAACGGCCCCTCGAAATTTTGAACAGAAAGTGATGGCAAATCTCTCACTGAGGAAACGGGAACAGCTCCGAGTTAGAAGGCTGCGCTATTCTTTGGCCGGGGCTTTTATGGGAATCGTCGTAGTCGCCGCCGCGGTCGGCATTATGGTTCTTCCCCGGGCGAATTCTTCGGGATTCGCCGGAATAAATAAGACGCCGCCTCCGGATATCCTGAATACCCGATCCTTCGGCGCCGAAGATTATATCCCCATCATCGAGGCTGTGGATTATGACGGAGAACTTCGTTCCGTGAGACGGGAAGAGCCGTCCACTGTTTATATATTGGAGCAAGTCTCATACCGCACCGATACCAGAACCAAATATTAAGGAGGTCAGTGCCGATGAGAGCCGATCAAAAAACTTATCTCAGCTTGGCGGTGATCTGTGTATTGTTGTCGTTAGGACTTTATGCAGAACCGGTTCCGGATTCAAAAAGCGGAGCGCAAGTCGAGGCCATCACCAAGAAAGTCTTTCCTTCGGTCGTGAAAGTGGAAGCGCGCAATGGAATGCGGAAAGTCGCAACCGGTGTTGTTATCGATAAAGATGGTCATGTCGTGACCACCGCTCTTATCTCACCTCGCGATGAAGAGGTCTATGTGATCACATCCGGGGGGGAGAGAATCGAAGCGGAATTTTTAGGGATGGATCCCATGACCAATCTGGCCGTGGTTCAGGCGAAGAAGAAGGACCTGGTCCCTATAACCATGGGCCGGGTGGAGAATCTGGCCGCGGGCAGTTGGATAGGAGTCGTCAGCATCTCACCCGAAAATGAACCGGCCGTGACTCAGGGGATCGTCAGTTCGGTGGGACCTGATCGGCTTCGTTTGAATGTCTGGGTGGTGCCCGGTGCAAGCGGAAGCCCGGTCGTGGACAATAAAGGTCGTCTGGTGGGTCTGGTCAGAGGCATCTATTCCGATCACGTAACCCTCAGAGTGGAAGGAGAACTGCGGGAGCGTGCGCGCTATATGATCAGTCCTTCGACGGCGCCTTCTTCCGCGATGACCCTGGCGGTTCCCGCCCCGCTGGTAGAAAAAGTTACCGCGGAAATAAAGGAAAAAGGAAAGGTCTCACGCGGTTGGTTGGGTGTGTCGATCGTGGAGAATGAAGGCCGGGTCGAGATCATTAATGTCGAGCCGGAATCACCCGCTGAATTAATGGGATTGAAAGAGGGTGATATCATTCTCGAATTCGGTGGGCTTAAAGTAAACAGCACCGAAATGCTTGCCGATGAGATCCGGAGGCGAAAACCCGGCGATTTGATTTCCGTCGAGATCGAGCGCGATAATGAACGAATGAATTTGGAAGTCCGTTTGGGTGAGTACTCGGAGGGGGATATTATCCGGGAATTCGAATGGAAGTTTCCTCGCCTGTTTTCACGTGACCCCGAAAAACGTCTTCCCCGTGCTCGACGACCCGATATCAGATGGGTGCAGAAAGGCAGAGGATATATCGGAGTTTATATGGATGAGTTGAATGATGAACTTTCCCGCTACTTCGGACTTGATGAGGGCCGCGGGCTGCTCGTTTCCAAGGTTGAGAAAGACAGCCCCGCTGAAAAGGCGGGACTCAAAGTCGGCGACGTGATCATCAAAGCGGATGGAAAACCGGTTGCAAGCATTGAACGGCTCCAGAAGATCATCGGGCGGAAGAAAAAAGGCGAGTCGGTTCTTATTGAATATTTACGTGAAAAGAAGATCAAAGAGGTCGAAGTCCAGGTTGAAACCGATGAGGAGGACGATGACTTCATGTTCTCCAAAAGGTTCGATGAATTGCCGAATATCCTGGATGAGAACCTATCCGAAGTCTGGGAAGGAGAAAAACCGGCTTTTTTTAACGATGTGATCTATTTGGCCCCCAAAAGGATCGAGGAAATCGACCTGGGGTCCGAAGAATCGATCCGCATATTTGAGGAAGATGTCCAATGGCATCCCTTCAAAGAGTCCGAGGTATTCAAAAGCTCAATAAAGCGGTATCGGTACACGAAAGTGTAGACTTGCTTTTGTGTCCATTTCTCAATGAAGGACAGGCTCTGCCTGTCCTTCATTTTTTTTGGGGACGGTGCAGTGGGTGCGGCCCGTTTAGCGGGCGTTGTTGTTCTCTCCGGGAGAAAGATTCAACCACTGGTTATAAAGACTCTTGTACTCCTTATCCGAAAGCCGGGGGGATTCATAGAATCCCGCATTCATGCGCTGCTTGACGGCCTCCGCCAGGATAATGCCGACGGAAACCGAAAGATTCAGACTTTGCACCATGCCGAACATGGGGATTTTAACGCAGGCATCCGCTAATTCAAGCCCTTCGGTGGAGATGCCTTCCGATTCATTGCCGAAAACGATGGCTGTCGGGCGGGTGTAATCGATATCCGTATAGGGAATCGCGGTATCGCCTAAATGCGTCGCAATGACCTGAAAGCCTTCTTTTTTTAGGGAAGCGAGACATGCGGCGGTATTTTTGTGATGGTTGAAATGAAGCCATTTATCCGCCCGGGTGGAGATGGCTTCGTTGATGGGAAAAGGATCCGGACTGGCGGATATGATTTCAAGGTAGAGAATACCGGACGCTTCGCTTGTGCGGGCGACGGCGCTGGCATTGTGGGTGTTTGTCACTTCTTCCATAACGACTCTCAGATCGGGTTGCCGGAAAGAAAGCAGGCGTTTGACTTTGGCTATTCGTTCTTCTGTGGGCATGGGACCATGATATCAATTCACTTCGTGAAAGGCAAAGTGAAGTCATCGGTTCGCCGGAGGGATTTTTCAGCTTTTTTTTGCCTGACCCGGGGCTCTTAGAAAACAAGCATCCTCAGGGTTATAGCCGCCCAGTAAACCAAAGCTCCGTACAGGGCGCGGATTTCGCCGTTTTTGCGATAAAGCTCCCTACTGAAGCGGATTTCGGATTTGGGGAGTGAAGATGGAAAACGTGGAAAAAAGAGGGGAACTTTTCGCTTGAATGCTTCATATTCATCAGGGAAAAATTCTTTCATTCGTCTTTTTTCACGGTTGATGACGAAAGGATAGATGATCAAAAAATTACATGCCAACAGAACCGCGACCCAAATGGAATACGCGCTCATGACGATGCCCAGCCCGATGATCAAGTTCCCCACATAGAGAGGATTACGGGTGTAGCGGTAGGGCCCGGATATGGCCAGCACTTTTTCTTTATGGAGATGACCGCAGGCCCAGGCCCGGAGCAGGAGTCCGGAACCGATGACCCCGAGACCTGCCAGCAGTGAAAGGGGAGACGGACGGGAAAGGAAGATGGAGGCTATGATGCTGAAGAAACCGATGCGGACACGGTATCGGTAAAGAAACGAGTTCAATTTTGATTCAGACATGATGGAGTCTTTCTTTGCATAGACGAACAACTATTTCCGGAGAAATACCGTTCATGCATTTCAGATTCGAGCAGTTTCGGCGGTAGCAGTTGCTGCAGTCCAAGGACAGGATGGCGATTTTATCCTCTTCGGAAAAGGGGCCGTTTCTATTCGGATTCGTTGGCCCGAAGAGCCCCACCGTAGGCGTACCCAAAGCGCAAGCGGCCTGCAGTGCGAAAGTGTCTCCGCTCAGGAGAAGGTCGGCTCGTACCATAAGCGCGAGAGTTTCCTGAAGATTGATGAAGGGAACGAGCGAAACATCGGTTTGGGAAGAGATCTCTTCGGCAAGCTGTTTTTCCGCCTCATTCCCCCATAAGAGCAGAATGCGCAGGTCGCTTTCGGCGTGCTTCAGCTGATGGATGCAGGGTATCCATTTAGCCGGAGGCCATCTTTTTGATTGCCAAGCCGCTCCCACGTTGCAGATCAAAAGTTTTTCCTTGGGTGCGATATCGGAAGCGGCCAGTTTGGTATCAAGGTTTTGCTTTACCGTGGACGGGATGTTGAGCGGAAAAACAAACGGTTCGCTGTGTATATCGATAAGGGTGAGCAGGTGGAGGTTTTTTCGGATGACGTGTGTTCCTTCCGGTAGTGGCTCAGGCGTTTTGGTATAGAAAATCGATGCCGAAGGTTCCTTGAGATTTCTGCGGGGAAATCCCCATCGATCCCTGGCTCCGGAGAGGGCGGTGAAAAAACCTGATTTGAGAAGGCCCTGGAAATCTAAGGCGATTTGTTGTTTGGCGTGAATTTCCCGTCTCATAACTCGATATGCCGAACGGAACGGTTTTGAGAATAGAGGGAAATCCTTCAAACGGTTCACGACAATCCGGTCGATGCCTGGGACCAGATCAAGGATCTCTTTCCCCTTTTCTTCAACCAGCCAGGAGATTCTGGAATCGGGGAATTTTTCACGTAATGCAGCAAATGCGGGGAGGGTATGGATGATGTCTCCCAGGGAACTGAGGCGGACGATCAAAAAATCTCGCGGCTGTTTCTCATCCATGGGATTCACTCGTATCATTGTTCCTTATATAGGACAGGATTTCGGAAGTAGAGCGAACTTTCGGTCCGCCTGTGATGGCTATTTCCCCTCCATAACTCAGGACGGTGGCTCTTTCCGGAACGGTTTCCCTCGTGTAATCCGATCCTTTGGCATGGACATCCGGCTTAATGGTTTGCAGGATTTTTTCCACGTTGGGTTCGGAGAACACGATGATGTAATCCACGCATTCAAAGGCGGAAAGAATCGCTGCCCGTTCGGATTCCGGGAGGATGGGACGACCGGGTCCCTTGAGCCTGCCGACCGAAGAATCGCTGTTGATGGCCACAACCAAAATGTCACCGCAGCGCTTGGATTCCCGCAGGTAGCGGGTGTGGCCGACATGAATCAAATCGAAGCACCCGTTGGCCAGAACGATTCGCTCACCGTGTTCTTTATGGCTGCGAATGATTCGGTCGAGTTCCTCGAGTGTTGAAATGTTTTTCAATTTGCTGCAAGGACCGCCCTGCTGAGCTCATCCGCGGTCAGCGTCGAGGTCCCCTTTTTCATGACGACGATGCCGCCGGCGATGTTGGCCAAACGGGCCGCTGTCCTGAAAGGGGCTCCTGAAGCCAGGGCTAGGATAAATACGCTGATCACCGTATCGCCGGCTCCGGTGCCGTCCACGATATCCGTAGTCCCGTAGATAGGGATGTGCAGGGGATCTTCATTCCTTTCAAAAAGAGTCATGCCCTGGGAGCCGCGTGTGATGAGCATGGACTGAGAGCGTGTCGCCTCCAGAAGGCGGCGGCCGGCGGCTTCCAGGTCGACGCCTTCATCGTGATCGAGATTGAGAGCGGTTTCCACTTCGGGTTCATTGGGGGTGGCAAAGGTAATGTCGTGAAATTTCAGCAGTCTGAAACGCGAATCTACCCCGATCGCAATGTTTCGTTTTTGCAGATCGGGAAGGATCCGGTCGAAGATATCGATCTTGACGGTGTAATAGTTATAATCGGATATCAGTAAAGAATCCGCTCGCTCCTCCGCCTTTCCCAAGGAGTCTTCGATGGCCTTCTTCAGATCCGTCCCCTCAGGGATTTTTTGTTCTCTGTCGATGCGAAGGATCTGCTGTTTTTTAGCGGTCTCTTCGCCTGCCAGTATCCGGGTTTTTGTGGGGGTTTGGACGAGCTCGTCGATGATGATGTGTTCGGTTGAGATCTTGTTTTCCTCGATGATCTTGAGTATCCGACGGCCGACCGTATCCGGGCCGATCACACCCACGGGGATCGGATCGGCGCCCAAAGCTTTGAGGTTGAGAAGCGCGTTGCCCGCACCTCCCAGAGAGAACAGAGTATCCTTGTAGGAGAGGATCAGAACAGGGGCCTCGCGCGAAATGCGCTTGGTATTTCCGTAAAGATATTCATCCAGGATGAAATCCCCCCAGACAATGATAGATCGACCACGGAAATTTTCAATGCATTCGAGGAGTTCGGTGTTTTCTTTTTTCACGGCATTATCTGCCAGATTTTGACAGAAATGAAGCAAAAAATCAAATTCGCATCGTGTCAAAAAAAAACTTCGGCGGCATTGCCGCTTCTAAAGAAAGGCTGCCGCGGCCTTGCTTTATATGTGAAGAGTGCGTCCTATCTCTGAACAGGGGACTTTATCGCCGAAATGCTTATGAAAGATCTTGAAAAACAGAAATTCCTCTTTGGAACGGAGGTTGTACTGTTCTCGGAGTTCTCGGGCTTCCGAAAAGTCATGATCGTCAATCGCACCGCGGGCATATTCCAGCATGACGTCAGGGGCTCCCGCGCCTTCCCAGAATTTGGCTTTACCTCTCCAGGTGACGCTTCCCGGAAGGTGATCGTCAACACTTTTACGAAGTGGCCACTTCTCCATGGCATTTTCTCCCTGAATCTTCCAGCGGGAAGGGATCGTGAGGGCATAACGCACGATCTCAGGATCCAGGAAGGGCATTGTGACCCCTGTGCCGTGGGCGGCCGCGGAGCGGTCGACACGTTGAAGCGCCGTGTTGTGCAAGGACGCGATCGCGTCCTGAACGCTGAGAGTCAGCTCGATGCCCTCATCATATTCTTTCTGATAGGCATACCCCGCGAACAGTTCATCTCCTCCTTCGCCGGACAGAACAAAGGGAACATGATCGGCGGCCAGGGCGGCGACGATATAATTGGCGATAGAGCTTCTCACAAGGGGAGCATCGTAAGACTCCAAGTAATAAATCACATCATCCAAAACATTCAGCATTTCATCCAGATCGTAGTGGCGCTCGTGATGGATCGAGCCGATGTGTTCCGCAACCTGGCGGGCATATTTCAAATCAGGAGCGTTTTTGGCGCCGATGGAAAAGGTGTGGAGTTGTTTGACCATCGGACGGGCCAGAGCCGCGATTGCGCTGGAATCCACGCCGCCGCTCAACCAAACGCCGATTTCCACATTTTCGGGAAGAGCCCGCCGCATCGAATCGTGAAGACGGTCGGAAAGCTGCCTTGCGCTGGCGTTCGGGTTTTCCAATTCGATAGCATCCGGAATCAGCGGCCGGTAGGGGAATAAACCCTGATCGGTGAGCATGTAGTGTCCGGGAGGGAATTCGTGAACTTCGTCCACCCAATCCGTGAGCGCTTTGATTTCAGAAGCGAAATAAAGAATTCCGGCATGGAAACCATAGTAAAGCGGCTTGATCCCCAGACGATCCCGTGCAAGGATCATGCGGTCTTTTTCAGCGATAGCCAGAGCAAACTCTCCTTCCAGCTTTTCGAAAAGTTCAATTCCGTACTTGGAAAAGCCTTGGAGAACGGATAGGGTCTGCGGCGTGGAAGCGACGTCGGTCCCTGACAAAGCGGCATCCAGTGACAGCGTATTGGGAATGCGTCCGTCCATAACCACCGCGCATTCTCCATCTGAGGAAAGATAAGGTCCCGGTTCTTCAATGAGAGTATGGAGGGTGAGGGCTCCCATCGCGGAGGTTTTTCCGATCCAGGGATTTCCCGTGGGCTTTCCACGGTGTTTTATTTTATCCAGTATCGACGAGAGTATTCGGGGATCACTTTTTCCGAATTGTCCTGCGATTCCACTCATTTGAGTCTCCTGTAAATTATTTTGGCACAGATAATTACCGAACTTCCACAAAGTGAATATACTCAGGATTGATGACAGGGGAAGGAAATTCAGTCCCTCAGCGCGAAAGTTTCATTAACGTGATGTCGTGTACGCTGAAACCATGATGCATCCGTTTCTTTCATTCAGAAAACCGGGTAAAACCTGTTCGATGATCTCTTGGTGACGGCGGAGGGGATGGAGATCCGGGTGTTCCGGAAATGAGACATTTTCCCCGATGTCGGCGGATGCGAGAGAAGTCTGAAGAATATTCATCTGAACATCATTACATTATCATAGTGATTATTGAGAGTCAAATCGGCGCCGCTTCACCGATTGAGGCGGACTTCCATACCGGATAAAATGATTTCGTCCTTTTCACCCCTGGTAGGAACTGATAAAATAGCGCTGTTCAAACCGGGCTTATCCACCGGCCGGACTGGTCCGGGATGAGAGATGTTATTGCCGGAAAGGGGATCGGTAGACATGAGATACGAGAAGAAGGATGGAAAGCGGCGAAATATCATTTCCCGGCTCGAATCGATGGAAGATCCGGCGGCCCGTGAGGGGATGGAAAAGTACGGGATCAAGGCCGCCCGGATCTATGGCGTTCGCATCCCGGACTTGAGGAAAATCGCCGCTGAAATCGGGAAGGATCACGATACGGCGCTGTGGCTGTGGCGGCATAACAGCCGGGAGACGCGGATTCTCGCCGGAATGGTTGATGATCCGAACCGATTGACCTCTCAGCAGATGGAAGAATGGGTGAATGATTTCGATTCCTGGGAAGTATGCGACCAATGCTGCATGAATCTGTTTGAGAAGGTTCCCGCTGCTTATGCAAAAGCCGGGGAGTGGAGCCGCAGAGAGAAAGAGTTTGTCAAACGGGCGGGATTCGTTCTTATGGCCCGGCTTGCGGTCAGCGATAAGCAGGCACCGGATGAGCGATTTCTGGAATTCTTCCCTCATCTCCGACGCGAATCCGGGGATCCGCGAAACGTTGTGAAAAAAGCGATCAATTGGGCTTTGCGCCAGATCGGCAAACGAAATATCCGTCTCAACCGGAAATCCCGAAGACTGGCGGAGGAAATCAGATCTCAGGGGACGTCGAGCGCACGCTGGATCGCCGCCGATGCCCTGAGGGAGCTTGAAAGCCGGGCGGTTCAAACGCGCCTTGAAAAACGCCGCCGAAAAGAAAGGATGAAAGAAGGATTGTCATGATGAATTCGAACCTCTCAAGGGTTTTCCTCAAAGCGATGTTATTGACGGTTGGTCTTTTCGGAGCTCATGAGTTCCTTACGGGCCAGGTCGTCGACAGAGAGGACCTTGTACGTTCCGTGTCCCGGGAAGTCGCCTCGACTATGGAAAAAGGCCGGATCCCTTCCGCTTCCATCGCCCTGGTCGCCGGAAAGGAAGTGGTATGGGCGGAGGGATTTGGATACTCCAATCTATGGGCGCGTACGCGGGCGAAACCGGAAACGGTATATCTGATCGGATCGACGTTCAAGACGATGTCTACTTATGCTTTGTTGCAGCAGATGGAAGCGGGGAAATTCAAGCTCGACGACTCGGTTAACAACTATATGAAAGAATTTAAGATACGCGGGGAAGATCATGAAAATCCGGTGACGTTCCGTCATCTGCTGACCCATACTTCGGGACTCCCCGGGGGGTTTGTCGCTTTTCCCGTCTGGGGGGATACGGTGCCCCCGCCTTTAAACGTCTCTCTGAAAAAAATGATGAAACTCAGGTTCCGAACCGGGTCACGGGTTTTGTATTCCAATCCGGCTTTCACGCTGGTGGCTTATCTGGTTGAACAATTTGCGGGCCAACCCTATAAACAAGTTATAAGGGAGCGGATTTTTGAGCCGATTGAGCTCGATGATACCGATTTTATTCCGAAAGGCGATATGGAGGAGCGGTTGTCGATCCCTTATTTTTATGACCGTCGAACCGGAACCCATAAACCGGCTTCACGCAGCAAAGCGGATGTCTGGCCGGCGGGAGTCGTTTACGGAACCATTCTGGACCAGGCGCGCTGGCTGATCGTCAACCTCAATCATGGATGTTATGATGGCGGCCGTCTTCTCAGCGAAGCCGTCTTCGATCAGCTCATGACCCGACAGTATGAACGATTTTCCGGTCCCATACATGGAGATTGGCTGAATGAGACGACGGGTTACGGCTTGACCTGGTGGATCTCGGAATACAAGGGAGACAAGTTATTCGCTCACAGCGGGAGCGTCAATGGCTATACCGCCTTTATCGTGGGAAACCTGGACAAGAAAATCGGTTTTGCCGTGCTCACCAATGGAGACAAGGTTCATTCCCATCTCTTCGCTCTTGCCCTTTCCGTCTTGGAACTCCTCGATCGATATCGTCCGGATCCGATGAACTGAATTCACGGTGATCTCTCCGTTATTTTCGTGCGGCCGGACTCCCGCTATTTCGGTACGAGTTCGATGACGGCTTCCATGTGGGGAGTTTGAGGAAAGAGGTCGAACATCGCCGCCGTGCGGATTTCATAATTGGAAAACTTATCCAGGTCTATGGCCAGCTGTTTGATGTTGCAGGATACGTACAGTATCAGCTCGGGCCGGATGGTGTTGAGAAAATTGATGGCTTTGGGATGGGTTCCGCTGCGCGGAGGATCGAGGACCACGATCAGCGGCCGCGGAAGCTCCACGGTCTTGAGCTGTTTGGCGTTGAGGCTCAGGGTTTGAGCATTGCCGATGTGATTGTGTTTGAAGTTCACCGCCGCTGCCAGGACCGCGGGAGCGTAGCTCTCGATCAAGGTGATCGATCGAAAGAGATCGGCGTTGATAACGGAGAAAGGTCCGACGCCTCCGTAGAGATCGAGGAGGTGGGTATCGGCGGTGTCATATGAACGGAGCCGATTCCTGCAGTAAGCATGGATCTTTTCCGCGACCGTATGATTGTTCTGAAAAAAACCCTGTACGGGGAAATGAAAACTCTTATCGAGATAATCTTCTCTTATCCAGTCCAATCCCTTGACGACGGAATAATCCTCCGAGATGCTTACGTCCCGGTTGGGCGGGGTTTGGGTCACAACGACGTTGTGAGCCGAAGTCGACCGTGCAAACTCTTCGATGAGTTTTACGGCGGATTCCTTCTTGGGGGAATCCTGATTCAATACGATACTGACGGAAGAGTCTTGCGGGGGGGTGCGCATGACGGCATAGCGAAAGGTCCCCTTGTGAAGACGGGAGTCGAAAGCGTCGATTCTGGAGAAAAAACTACGGACTTCCCGGATAAGACCGTTCAACTGTTGATTGGAGATGGCGCACTGTTCGATATCGACGATATGGCGCCACGAGCCTTTTTCGCGAAAGCCGATTCCTTCGGGGTGGAAAACCATGTCCATTCGGCTGCGGTAATGATATTCCGGCCCGGAGTGAACGGAGTCGATTTCACGGTGAATGTTTTCGGCCAATCGGTGGCTTTTGTTTTCAAGTTGGACGGAATACTCCATGTCCTGAAACGCACAGCCTCCGCATTTTCCGAAATAGGGACAGCGTGGTTCGGTCATTTTATCGTCATTCATAGCAAATATTATTTGCTCTATTATACACATTGGCTTTTTTAATAAACAGTCAAGGTGAATAATAATTTTTGTAGACCGTCCATTTCCTTGGATGATTCAGGAGCCTGGATTAGCCGCGAGTCAAGGTTGCCGTGGCGGCGAGCTGCCAATCCGAGAGGCGTACTCAGGTACGTCGAACGGATTGCAGCGCAGTCGACGTGGTGAGATTGGCTTGCCCGAAGGGTGAAGTGAGCTGATAAAATTCCGAAATCAATCGACTATTTGCTAAATATAGAAAAAATCTATTGCTGTATGTCCCTGCAGAAATAAAAAGATGATCTACTCATATAGGTATCAGCTGAATTCATGGCTAATCCAGGTCAGATGATGGATTCTATATCGCGCAAGCTTTGCACCTTGAAATCAGCGTCCGCAGAAATGTCGTGGTTGTCGTATAGATGAGGGGAATGGTAGTGAGTCAGATCTCTTCCGAATCCACAGAAAATCGTCCGGATCCCCAGCTCTTGAGCCGGGCGGATGTCCTGGATCGGATTGTCTCCCACCGAGAAACAAAAAGGGAGATCTTCCGGTGAGAGATCGGAGATGCATGCGAAATGACGGCCTTCTGCTTTGAGACCGCCGGCGTCGTCGCTGGCGACGACGGCGTCCATCAACGTTTTCAACCCGGAATGTTCCAACCTCAGAAGAACGACGGCGCGGACGGCATTTGTCGCCAGGATATTTTTGTACCCTTTTTCCCGGGCATGGAGCAGGATCTCCCCTGCGTAGGGAACCAGCTTCAGTTTGCTCAAATGAACTTTCTGACTGGACAGCCAGTCCAGTCCGAAATGACGGGCGTGTCGTACATAATCATGCCATTCCCAAGTGTTTTCGAGGGATTTCAGATAGGCCTGGAATCGTTCCGCGGCCCGGACGTCCGGTATTCCGTATACCTGAGCCAGTTCGGCTTCTATTGCGCGGCAGACCGCCGCATCGAGGCGTGATTCATCGGCCAGAGTCCCGGTCCAATCCCAAAAAATCATTTTTTGCATGAGGCCCATTCTAATCGATCTTTTTCAAAATGACAATCGAACCCGTGTAAACATTCTGAAATAACAGAAACGGATTTCGGCTTCCCATCCTTCATATTTTGTATTAGGATAACAAGTTATCAGTTCTTCCCGCCCGGAAGAGAAATGAAGGTGATTTATGAGGAAACTAACGAAATCCCCACGTTTTATTAGGCATGTATGCGCCCTGCTTTTTTCAACCGTGGTATTTAGTCCGGGGCTGCGAGCTCAGAACGGTCGCGACGGTCTCGATGACTTGAAAAATCAAGCCCCTCGCGTATTCATAGACTGTCGTCGCTGCGATAAGGATTATATTCGAACCGAGATCACGTTCGTCAATTTTGTGCGCGACAAGGAAGAATGCGATATCCATGTATTGATCACGGATCAGCGGACCGGAGCGGACGGGCGGGAGTACACCATGACTTTTATGGGCCGCAATGAATATTCTCATATCGAGCATACGCTGGTATATATCTCCCAAAAGACCGATACGCGGGATGAAACCCGGTTGGGAATGGTTAATACTCTGCGTAAGGGGCTTTTTCCCTATATGGTGGAAAATCCCCTGATGGAGCACTTTTCTCTTAATTTCTATTCGGATATAGAGCCCACCGCGGTTGAGGACCCCTGGGATTTCTGGGTGTTCAGCTTAAGTCTGAGAGGTTCCATGGAAGAAGAAGCGTCGCAGAGTGAAAGCTCCTTTCGGGGCAATATATCGATCAACCGTATTACTCCTGAGTGGAAGCTTAGACTGGGGTTTTCCGGGGAAGTGGAAACGGATCGTTTCGTCGTCGATGACGAAGAGATCAAAAGCTCCAGCGATGAGAAAAATTTCACCGGGATTATAGTCAAAAGCCTGGGAAAAAACTGGTCTGTTGGGGGGTGGTTCGAAGCCAATTCCTCGGCCTATGACAACCGGAGGCTGGAATTGATCTTCGCTCCCGCGGTTGAGTTCAATGTCTATCCCTATTCGGAATCGACAAGAAGACAGCTTCGCTTCCTTTACCGCCTTGGCTATATTTCGGTCAAATACCGTGAAGAAACCATCTATGACAAGATATACGAAGATCTTCTCGGGCAGTCCTTCTCCGCCACCCTCGAGGTCAAGGAACCCTGGGGAAATGTGACGACTTCGTTGGAAGGATCTCACTTTTTCCACGATTTCAGCAAGAACCGTGTGCAGTTGTGGGGACATATCTCTTTTCGGATATTTAAAGGATTGTCTATGAACCTGCACGGACGATTCGAGCGGATCCGGGATCAGCTCTCTTTGGCCAAGGGGGAGGCGAGTCTGGATGAAATCCTGCTTCAGCGCAAGGAACTGGCCACCGATTATGAGTACTCGATATCTACGGGATTGAGCTATACATTCGGTTCGGTTTTCAGCAATGTCGTCAATCCGCGCTTCGGGCGGTGACATCCAACAGCCCAGCGGCTTGCTTACGAATAAACCCGGTTGTGGGGGCTTTGATTTCGGTGAGAGTGAGTTCCCTCGTTCGGAATGGATCCGTTAATCCGTGGGGAAGGTGATGTGAAAGTGGGTTCCCTCTTTTCTCCCGATGTTAAGGTCTCCCTTTATCTGGTGAACAAGATCAACGATGAGTTGGAGTCCGAGGCTGTCTGATTTTTCGATGTCGAAGGATTCGGGAATGCCGATGCCGTTATCTTCGATTAATAGTTCTACGGTGCCGTCGGGCCTGGAGTTGAGTACAATCCGGATCTTGCCGCTTCTGTCATCCGGAAAGGCGTGGCGGTAGATGTTCGAAAGGATTTCCTGAAAGATAAGACCGCAGGGGACGGCCTTGGTGATGCCGATCGTGACCGGATTGAGTGTAAGGTCCATCTGTATAGGATTCACTTCCCGTAGGTTTAGACGCTGCATGTGGGAAACAAGGGAATCGATGAATTGGCTGAGATCGATTTCAGTGAAATTTTCCGTCTTGTAAAGACGTTCATGTATCAGGGCCATGGTCCGGATTCGGTCTTCACTTGACCGGAAAAGCTGTTTGAGATTCTCATCATCGATCTGAGTCGACTGCAGTCTCAGCAGGCTGACCACGATCTGCATATTGTTTTTGACACGATGATGCACCTCTTTCAGCAGAATCTCTTTCTCAGTCAGAGCGGCTTGCAGTTTGTTTTCGGTTTTTTTTCGATATGTAATATCATGAAGAATGAGAGCGTGCCCGGTAACCTGGCCGCCTCGGCGTTTCAATGGATCGATATTCATTTCGAAGATTTTCTCTTCGGATCCGTTCCTGAAAGGAATTTCCAGAGAACTGCTTTCGATTCGAGGGACCTTTTCCAAGAGGCTGCGTTTCCAAAAGAGCGTATCCTGAATAAGGGAGCCGAGCATTGGCTTTTCATCCCTTGGATTGAGAGCTGTCGCCGCCTGGTTCATGTCAAGGATCCGGTCTTCCATGTCCAGAACAAACACCGGGTCCTGCATCTGATCGAAGATCCGTTCTCTCGCCGCGGGAATGATGTCGATCATCCGGAAGCGCTTGAGGCCTTGGATATAGATCAAACAGGAAATGATAAAGACGGCTGGGGTGATGTCAATTACCAGAGGAGTGAGGTCCAATGCGAACATGGCGTTGGTTATCCACGGAAGGAGAGTGCCGAATAGCAGAATCCTTGCCTGCTTGGTATATATGCGGGAAAGACTGATGATCGCATTGATGAAAAGCGCCAATCCGGCGATGATCAAAAAGGAGGAGAATATCCACAGCAGCCACCAGGCTGGTCCGTGAACAACCCGATCGAATAGGAATGGGCCGAGGAAAATGGGTTCGAATTCAGTCCATACCAGATGATGTAGGGGATCGGAAAGAACCGCGGCCAGCAAAAAGAGGGGAGTTCCAATCAAAAAGACCCGAAATCGACGGCTGATCTTGCGTGTGTGCCCCGTCCACTGCAGGGAAAAGATATACCAGATGGAAGGGACGGAGAGCAGTCCGATGTACTTGAACCGTTCCCAGAAATACGTTCCTTCAAGAGTTCCACTCTGTAGCGCGAGCGCACAGCCGAATGCCCAGACGGATACGGAGAACATCATTAATGAAAGGGTGCGGCCCGGGATGATTTTTTTCTTTTTCCAGAATATCCTCCACAGGTAGATCGACAAGGAAAGGCATATGATGCCGGCGCAGTACAGGATCAAAAGGTACAGAGAGTAGAATGAAGTCATGTCAGTTTATCGCTCATCCGGATTCCACTAAATCTTTCCAACCGGTATATTTTCAATAGACAATCCTCATTTCAATGGAATTTTTCAAGAAGACCAAATATGTCATATTTAAGAAGCGATGTCCATCACCTTTCGGGGTGAAAAATGGTGGAGGAGTCATAACGTTATCCGGCGGACAGTTCACTTTCGATCCCGGGAACCTTTCATGATATATTTTGATCTAAAAGGATTGAAGAGCGGCTTGTTGAGGCATTTCGGTTGTGTTATAATCCCGCTGTATCGCAGGCGTACAGCCTAGATTGCAGGAGAGGGAAACATTCTCTAACCTGTTGATAACAAACCTGCCGGAGTGGCGAAATTGGCAGACGCGCTGGACTCAAAATCCAGTTCGCTTTACGGCGAGTGTGGGTTCGACTCCCACCTCCGGCACCAGGTTTT
>Ga0180432_10000594_pt1 | contig 60512 bp, 55 predicted proteins | sample SS_ome_10_FD_132414 | JGI IMG/M metagenome (GOLD analysis project Ga0180432, IMG submission 132414) | Hypersaline lake sediment archaeal communities from the Salton Sea, California, USA - SS_1_MS_2 metaG | ecosystem: Environmental > Aquatic > Non-marine Saline and Alkaline > Hypersaline >... | reverse complement strand
CGTCACCGTGAACGACTACCACGCCCGACGCGACCGGGAGTGGATGGGCCCGATCTACGAGTTCCTCGGTCTCTCCGTCGGACTGCTGCAGGAGGACACCCCTCCGCAAGAGCGCAAGGAGCAGTACGCAGCCGACATCCTCTACGGGACGAACAACCAATTCGGCTTCGACTACCTCCGTGACAACATGGTCCTGTCGCTCGACCAGAAAGTACAAGGACCGCTCGACTTCGCAATCGTCGACGAGATCGACAACAGCCTGATCGACGAGGCTCGGACGCCGCTGATCATCTCCGGCTCGACGGAGCAGGCCTACGACCTCTATCGGAAGTTCGCCGCTCTGGCCCGCCGGTTCCGACGCGACCAGGATTTCGAGATCGACGAGGAATCTCGCCGCCTGACCCTAAGCGACGACGGAATCCGCAAAGCCGAAACGGCCCTCGACGTTGAGAACCTCTTCACCCCGGAGCATCAGGAGACGCTTCACTACATCGAGAACGCCCTGCGGGCCCTTCACCTCTTCCAGAAAGAGCAGCACTACATCGTCAAGGACGGTCGCGTCATGATCGTCGACGAGTTCACCGGCCGACTGATGCCCGATCGACGGTACTCGGACGGGCTTCATCAGGCACTGGAAGCGAAGGAGAACCTGGCCATCCAACGCGAGTCGCAGACTCTGGCGACGATCACGCTCCAGCACTACTTCCAGCTCTACCGAGGCCTGTGCGGAATGACCGGCACGGCCAAGACCGAGGAGGAGGAGTTCAAGCAGATCTACGCCCTGCCCGTCCTTGTCATCCCGACGAACAAGGAGCTACGCCGAGAAGCGAAGCCGGATCTGATTTTCCGGACGGAAGAAGCGAAATTCCTAGCGATTGCGGACGAAGTCCAGGCGATGAACGCCGAAGGTCGCCCGGTCCTGATCGGGACGAACTCGATCGAGAAGTCCGAACGCCTCGCCCGCTTGCTCACGGCGCGGAAGCTCGATCACCACGTGCTGAACGCGAAGTACCACGAGAAGGAGGCCGAGATCGTCTCGGACGCGGGACAGCACAGGGCGATCACCGTGGCAACGAACATGGCCGGCCGCGGAACCGACATCAAACTCGGCGGCAACGTGGCGGATCTCGGCGGGCTCCACGTGGTCGGATGTCAACGTCACGAGTCGCGTCGGATCGACAACCAGCTCCTCGGCCGCGCCGGCCGACAAGGAGATCCCGGTTCCTCGCAGTTCTATCTCTCGCTCGAAGACGATCTGCTTCGGATCTTCGGCGGAGATCGCATCGGCGGACTGATGGAACGCCTCGGAATGGAGGAGGGAGAGGCGATCGAGCACAACCTGCTGACCGGTGCGATTCGCCGGGCCCAGAAGCGCGTCGAGGGCAGGAACTTCGAGATCCGCAAGCGGCTCCTCGAATACGATCTCGTCCTCGCCAAGCAACGGGAGGCGATCTACGCTCTTCGGGATCGGTTCCTCCTCCCGGAGCGCCCGTCGGCCGAAGGACTCCCCGACGGAGCCGAAGACGACCTGAAGATCTACCTCCACGACCTGTTCGAGGAGGTCGCCGAGAACTTCGTCGCTGCACACGCGCCGCCGGGCCAACCGTCGGATACGTGGAATCTGGACGCCCTTGCCAAAGAGCTGTCGGCCTACGGCTCGATCGAGGCATCCGCCCTCGAGACGACCGACCGCGGGACCTTGATCGACCGAGCGGTCGGCCACTTCGACGATGCCCTCGCATCTCAGACCGAAAGGCTCGCGCCGAACTTCCCCCTGATCGCCCGGTACCTGATCCTGACGTCGATCGATGAGGCGTGGCGAACGCACTTGTACACCCTCGACGATCTGAAAGGCGGGATCGGCTGGACGTCCCTGGCGGGGACCGATCCGCTCGTCGCATTCAAGCGAGAGTCGTTCGCGATGTTCCAGGACATGATCGGTCGAACGGCCGAGAAGATCGTCCGCGTGTTGCTCAACCCGCGGCTGACCGTTTCGACGCAGCAGCGCCCGAGCCGCCAACAAGAAGGCGTCAATTACGTCCACCCCGACCTGAAGGCCCCGCCGCCGAGTGCCCCTCGGCCGGACCGCCCCGGAGCCCGCCGCCCGGTTCATGTCGAGAAGGAGCCGGGGCGAAACGACCCGTGTCCGTGCGGCTCGGGGAAGAAGTACAAGAAATGCTGCGGTCGCTAGCAGACCCGTTCGAGGAGAAGCTCGTCGTCCACGACGTGGTGCTCGACAAACAGATCGACGAGTTCGGAGACCGTCGCCGATTGCTTCTCCGCGCCATGTAGCTCGTGGATGATCTCGCCCTTGTGCATCATGATGAGGCCGTTGCCAACGTCGATTGCCTGTTCCATGTTGTGCGTCACCATCAACGTTGTCAGCTCGAGCCGCTCGACGAACTGCCGCGTGAGGTTCGTGATCATCGCCCCGTTCCGCGGGTCGAGGGCGGCGGTGTGCTCGTCGAGGAGAAGGACGTCGGGCGGAACCAGCGTTGCCATAAGAACAGTCAGCGCCTGTCGTTCGCCGCCCGAGAGAAGCGACGCAGGGCAGCTCATCCGTTCCTCCAGGCCGACATTCAGCGCGGCGAGTCGATCGCGGAGCCTCCGTCGCGCCCTTCGCGGAAGGGCCGGACGGAGGGAGCGGCCGCCCCGCTTCATGGCGAGCGCGAGGTTCTCGGCGACCGTCATCGTTGGAGCCGTCCCCGCAAGTGGATCTTGCACAATCCGGCCGATCCGTCGCGCCCGACGATGAGCCGACTGCCCCGTGACGTCCTTTCCGCCGAGGAGGATCCGCCCCGTTGTCGGCTGAAAGGTCCCCGCAATCAGATTCAGGAGCGTCGACTTCCCGGCGCCGTTCGACCCGATAATGGTCAGGAAGTCGCCGCGCTCCAGCTGGATGTCGATCCGTTGGATCGCCTCGACACGATCTGCGCCGGTCTGAAACGTCTTGGAAACCCCTTCAAGCCTCAGCATGCGCTCACCTTTCGGAGGCGTTGCTCGCGAAGCCGCGGGATCACGAGCGCGAGGACGACGAGAATCGCCGTGATCAGCTTCAAGTCGCTCGGCTGAAACCCGACGACATGTCCGTACCGCAATGCGAGGGCCACGGCAATGCGGTAGATGAGCGATCCGACCAGCACACTGGTCGTCATCCACCCAACTCGGCTCGACCGAATCAGCGTTCCCCCGACGATCACGGCAGCCAGGCCGGTGACGATCGTCCCGATTCCCATGCCCACGTCCGCAAAGCCGCCGTACTGCGCGACCAGTGCGCCGGAGAGTGCCACGAGTCCGTTCGAAAGAGCGAGCCCAAGGAGTTTCATGCTATTCGTGTTGACGCCTTGCGCCGTGATCATCGCCTCGCTGTCGCCGGTCGCGCGGAGCGCGAAGCCGAGTTCCGTCCGCAGGAAGACGTCGAGAAGCAGCTTGACGCCCAAGGTCAGAACCCCGATGAACGCGAGAATCGCTAGAGGGCCTAGAGACGACCACGCCGAGTCGATGACTCGCATCGCGGTCGGAATGCGAAGCAGCGAGAGGTTCGGCCTCCCCATAATGCGCAGGTTGATCGAGTAGAGCATGATCATCGTCAACACACCGGCAAGGAGATTCGTGATCCCGAACCGCGTGTTGAGAATCCCGGTAACGAGGCCCGCCACGGCTCCCGCGGCAAACGCAAGCAGGAGTACAGAGAAAGGGTCGATCCCACCATGGATGAGGAGGAGAGAGGCGATGGCGGCTCCGGTCACGAAGCTCCCGTCGACCGTCAGGTCGGGGAACTTCAGAACGCGGTACGTCACGAAGACGCCCAACGCCGCGATCCCGTACGCGAGCCCTTGCTCGATTGCGTGAATCAGCAACGAACCCATCGCTCGCTCTCCTTCCCTACCGCCTTACTCACCCGTGTGTCCCAGCTAGAGGGCTCGCTCCCACCTCGTGTTGTTGAGGTAGACGCCGTCTGCCTGCTCCACGAGGTCCTCAGAGAGGTCGAGGCCGATCTTGGCGGCCGCATCGAGGTTCAGCCAGACCTCTTCGGGCTCCACGTCGGAGTAAGCAATCGGCTTGATCTCACTCGGCGGTGTCCCGGCGAGGATCTGTGCGCAGACTGTGCTGGTCGCACGCCCCAGAGCGTAGTAGTCGAAGCCCGCCGCGATCACCGGTCCGAACTCCAGGCTGGTTGGATCGGCCACGAGGAACGGAATTCCCGCCTCTTCGGCCACGGCGACGACCGCATCGATCGCCGAGACGACGGCGTTGTCCGTCGTCACGAAGAACGCGTCAACACGACCGATGAGTGACTGCGCCGCCATCTGGACTTCGCTCGACGCGCTCACCGTCGCCAGGACGATCTCGACGCCGACGTTCGGAGCCGCCGCGACCGTCTGGTTCTTGAGTTCTTCCGCGTTCGGCTCCCCCGCGTTGTAAATCAGGCCGATGCGCTGAATCTGCGGCCCCAATGCCTTGAGAAGCTGCAGGTCATTCTCCACATCGATGAGATCGGAGACGCCTGTCACGTTCCCGTTCAAGCTTGGATCGTCTGCACTCACGATCACGTCGTACGCAAGGGGAGCGGTCAAGGCGCTGTACACGATGGGAGTCCCGGTTCCGCCAAGTACCTGTACGGCAGCGATCGCAGTCGGAGTCGCAATGGCGACGACCAAGTCTACGTTCTGCGCTTGGAAGTCCTGCGCAATGGAGGTGGCCAAGCTCATGTCCCCTTGAGCGCTCGCCTTGAGGTATTCGACATCCGTACCTTCCATGTACCCAGCTTCGGCCAGTCCGTCGATGACTCCTTGCTGCACCGCGTCGAGGGCCGGGTGCTCTACGATGCGTGTGATTCCGATCGTCAGCGGAGCTGACAGACCGGCCATCGCGACCGTCCCGACCAGAAGAGCGATCACCAGACCGACTCTCTTCGTTCGCTTCATTTCTCTTCCTTCCTGAAGTATCCTTCGCGTGGTCCGTTGCGGATCCTTCGGGATCCGCAGGGCCGCAAGCGCCCGTCCGTCGGGGATGTCCGATTCACGACGGACGGGCCTCCCTGTCCGCTTCTTGTCTCACCTTCCTCGATTCTCCACACCTCCTTGTTCGGTGGTCTCTCGTTCGACCCAAAAGAAAAGGACCGCGGAAACTCCGCAGTCCGCTTCCGGCCGCTCCGTCTTCGCGCTTGCTAGCGTTTTCTAGCGAGGCGCGGAGAGGCCGGGCTCAAACCAAAACCAATAGAAACCGAAGCGGCCGAACTCACGATCGGTGGCGCTTCCGGTTTCGTTCATGCTGCAGCCACTATAGAGGCCGATCGCTCGAGTGTCAACCCCTGCGGGCGTTTGCGCCTCCGGATTGACACCGACTTCGCCCGAGCCTATCATTAGCAGACCGATATACGGAGTGCTAACAACGAGGAAACATGGCCAAAGAGACGCTTCCGGACAGACAGAGATTGATCCTCAAGGAGATCGTCGATCGCTACATTCGGCTCCACGAGCCCGTCTCCTCGAGGATGATCCTCGAGGACTACGGCCTTGGAGTCAGCTCTGCGACGGTTCGTAACGACATGAACGAGTTGGAGCGCCGCGGGTACATCGAGAAACCGTACTCCTCGTCCGGGCGCGTGCCGACAAAGAAAGGGTATCGTTTCTTCGTCGACTGGCTCCTCGACCTCTCCGAGTTGACGCGGGAGGAGCGCCATGAAATCGTCGAGACGTACGAACCGCAGTGTCTCGACATCGAGGAGACAATCCGTCGAACGGCTCTGGTCCTCGGGAACATGGTCGGCTGCGCCGGTTTCGTCATTCCGCCGCGGTTGCACGAGGCTCGCCTCGAGCGCGTCGTCCTCCTCAAGGTCGATACTCGGCTCGCCTTCCTGGCGATCGTCTCAGACATCGGGATCGTGGAGCACGGGCTCGTGCCCCTGGAGGAAGAGCTAACCGGATCGGAGCTCGACGCTGTGACGCAGGCGATCAACTCCGATCTTCGCGGCCGAGCTCTCGGCGACGTTCGAAGACTCGCCGCCGAGGACGGTCCGGACGGTTGGTACGAGCCGGCCGCGCGACAGGCGTTCGTCGTGCTCGGAAACCTGCTCGATCGAACGACGCTGCACCGCGCCTATTTCGAAGGGCTACTCAATCTGACCGTAGGCCTACAGGAGATGATCCCCGACCGCGCGATGGAGCGGTTCGTCGAACTCGGACGAGCAGTCCAGGATGAGCCTGCATTCGTCGCTGCCGTGCGGAACGCCCGGGGAGATCGACAGGGAGTCGTCGTTCACGTCGGCGATCTTCCCCTTTCCGGCTTCGAGGAGTTCAGCCTCATCACCTGCGCTTTCGGTCCTCATGAGGGGATTCTCGGAGTGATCGCGCCGATTTGGATCGACTATGGACGGGCGTTGTCGACGACGAGCTACATCGCCGGACGTCTGGAAAGCCTTCTGGTCACCTCGTCGGCCCGAGAGATGGGAAGGACCGTCAGATGAACGAGAACGAGACGAACAAGAAGACAGAAGAGCTTCAGAGGGAAGAGGACGTCCGCGTCGAGGACGTTCCCCAATCGGCATCGGAACCGCACGGGAGGGAGTCGATCGATGCCAAGGGACTGGTCGATCGAATCCAACGTCTTCAAGCGGAATTTGAGAACTATAAGAAACGCACGGCGCGGGAGTTCTCCCGGCAGGAGGAGCGGGCGATCGACCGGATTCTGCTCGACGTCCTCCCTCTCTACGATGCGCTCGGACTTGCGTTCGAAAACTACAATCGAGATGACGACGCCGAGGCTTTCGTCGCCGGCGTCGAGCGCATCTTCGCGCAGTTCGAGCAGATCCTGGAGAGCAAAGGCGTCACACGCATCGAGTCGTTGGGCGTCGCCTTCGACCCCGCTGTTCACGAGGCACTTCTGAGCCTTCCGAGCGAGCAAGACAAGAACACCATTCTGGAGGAATTCTCGCCCGGGTACGTCCGAAACGGCCGGACCCTCCGACCGAGCAAGGTCGGCGTCAGCCAGGGACCTGCCCCGGCGAAAGAGGAGGAGGAATGAAGGAAAAGATCATCGGAATCGACTTGGGCACGACGAACTCTTGTGTCGCCATCCTTGAGGGCGGTAAACCCGAAATCCTGAACAATGCCGAAGGAGAGCGGGTCACGCCCTCGGTCGTCGCGTTCACAGGCGGAGGAGAGCGACTCGTCGGCCGCTTGGCCAAGCGGCAGGCGATCACCAATCCGACGAACACAGTCGCGTCGATCAAGCGGCGGATGGGAACCGACGATCGCATCACCATCTCGGCCGACGGGAAGAGCGAGACGTACTCCCCCGAGCAGATCTCGGCGATGATCCTCCAGAAGCTGAAGGAGGACGCCGAGGCGCACCTCGGTGGGAAGATCGACAAGGCCGTCATCACCGTCCCCGCCTACTTCAATGACTCCCAGCGCCAGGCGACGAAGGACGCCGGAAAGATCGCCGGGCTCGAGGTGATGCGAATCATCAACGAGCCGACGGCGGCGTCGCTCGCCTACGGTCTCGAGAGAGGTCACGATCAGACGATCCTCGTCTACGATCTCGGCGGTGGAACCTTCGACGTGTCCATTCTCGAAATCGGGGACGGCGTCTTCGACGTCTTGTCGACCGACGGAGATACACAGCTCGGCGGCGACGACTTCGACCAGCGGATCATGGACTGGCTCGTCGACGAGTTCCGGAAGGACACGGGAATCGATCTGAAGAACGACCCAAGCGCGATGCAGCGATTGAAGGACGCGGCTGAGTCCGCGAAGAAAGAGCTCTCGAGCAGGATGGAGACGACGATCAACCTTCCGTACCTGACCGCCGATGCCTCCGGTCCGAAGCACATGGAGAAGAAGCTGTCGCGCGCCAAGTTCGAAGGGATGATCGACGACCTGTTGCAGGGGACGATTCGAACCGTCGATGCCGCCCTGCGCGAAGCGAAGAAGACACCGGACACGATCGATCAAGTCGTTCTCGTTGGCGGTTCGACCCGAATCCCAAAGGTTCAGGAGCTCATCTCGTCACGCATTCCGGGAAAAATCAACCGAGAGATCAACCCCGACGAGGTCGTCGCCGCCGGAGCGGCGATCCAGGCGGGCGTCCTGGCCGGTGAGGTCGATGAGATCGTTCTCCTGGACGTCACCCCACTCACCCTCTCGATCGAGACCCTCGGTGGCGTCGCCACCCCGTTGATCGAGCGGAACACGACGATCCCGACAGAGAAGACGAAGACATTCACCACCGCCGAGGACAGTCAGCCGGCGGTCGAGATCCACGTCGTCCAGGGCGAGCGAAAGATGGCCGCCGACAACAAATCGCTCGGCAAGTTCCAGCTCACCGGAATCCCGCCGGCTCCGCGGGGCGTTCCGCAAATCGACGTCACGTTCAACATCGACGCCGACGGCATCCTTCACGTCACCGCAAAGGACAAGGCGACGGCGAAGACCGCATCGATCACGATCCAGGATTCCTCACGGCTCGACGAGGCCGAGATCGAGAGAATGCGAAAGGAGGCCGAGGAGCACGCCGAAGAGGACAAGAAGCGCTCCGAACTGGCCGATGTTCGCAACCAGGCCGATCAGCTCGTCTATTCGGTCGAGAAGGCCCTCTCCGATCTCGGGGAGAAGGTCGACTCGTCGAAGCGGTCCGAGATCGAGGACCAGGTCCGTCGGCTTCGCGAGAAGCTCGATGCGAATGCCGATCTCCCCGAGCTGCGGCGTGCGATCGAGGAGCTCTCGAAGGCCTCTCAGGACATCGCTCAGCAGGCGTACCAGCAGACGGAGGGAGCGGCCGGCGGTGGCGCGGAGTCTCCGGGTACGGGCCCCGACGACGAGGGCGATGACGACGGGGAGTACATCGACGCCGAGTATGACGAGACGTAGCATCCGAGGATAGGGAGACGGCGTGGCCAAGCGCGATTACTACGAGGTCCTCGACCTAGAGAAGGACGCGAGCGAGTCCGAGATCAAGAAGGCGTATCGCCAGAAGGCGAAGGAACTCCATCCCGACAGGAATCCGAAGAACCGGAAGGTTGCGGAGGAGGAGTTCAAGCGAGTCGCCGAGGCATACGAGATCCTCTCCGATCCGGAGAAGCGCGCTCAGTACGATCGCTACGGTCACGCCGGCCCGGCCCAAGGCTTCACGTTCGGCGACATGGACTTCCACCGAGCGAGAGAAGCGTACCGCGAGTTCGGGTTCGGTGGGTTCGACGACCTGTTCGACCTCTTCTTCCGGCAGGGAGGTCCCCGTTCGGCATCGCGCCAACCTCGAGCCCGACGCGGAGAAAGCATCGAGTACAAGCTCCGCATCACGCTCGAGGACGCGGCACACGGGACGAAGATGACCGTCACCGTCCCACGCTTGGTGCTTTGCACGGTCTGCTCGGGCTCCGGAATGGAACCGGGAACCTCGAAGCGAACCTGCGCGACCTGTGACGGACACGGGCAGATCGAGTATCGCCAGCAGAGCCTCCTCGGCAGCTTCGTCAACGTTCGCACCTGCCCTGAATGCGGTGGATCCGGAGAGGTGATCGAGCACCCATGCGCTCGCTGTCACGGGAACAGGCGGGTTCGCGAGAAGAGCAGGATCTCGATCACCGTCCCGGCCGGCGTCGACACCGGATCACGCCTCCGCCTTCGCGGGCAGGGAAACGCCGGCCTCGACGGCGCTCCAAACGGCGACCTCTTCATTGTCATCGAAGTGATCCCGCACCCCACGTTCCGCCGCGAGGATCGGACCGTGCATTCGGAAGAGAGGATCTCGTTCGCACAGGCCACCCTCGGCGCGAAGATCAAGACCCAGACGCTCTGGGGAGAAGAGACGGTCTCGATTCCCCCGGGGACGCAGCCAGGAACGGCATTCCATCTCAAGGGGAAGGGAATCTCGAACATCCACCGCGACGCGGGGAAGGGCGATCATGTGGTCACGGTCACGGTCGAGGTCCCCAAGAAACTCTCCGGGAAGCAGCGACGAGCACTCGAGGCGTTCGCCGAGTCGCTCACAACGGACTCCTAGATCACGAAAAGACGTCCGGTTTGACGAGGTCGCGAAGGATTCCGCGCATTCGACGGATCGCCTGCATCCGATGGCTGATCCGATTCTTCTCGAAAAGCGACATCTCGGCCAGCGTTCGTGAGTCGCCGGCGGGCACGAAGAGAGGGTCGTATCCGAAGCCGCCCCTCCCGGCCGGCGCTTCCGCGATGGCGCCCGGGAGAACGCCCGTCGTCACGAAGACCTCTCCGGTGGGAAGCCGAAGCGCGACGACGGCGACGAAGCGAGCCCTCCGATCCTCTGCTGCTACCAGCCGCCCCAGAAGCAGGTCGTTGTTCCGCCCGTAGTCAACCGGCAGGCCCGAGAAGCGGGCGGAGTAGACGCCGGGCGCGCCGCCGAGCGAAAAGACTTCGAGACCCGCGTCTTCAGCCAGGACGGCCAGACCTGTCTCCTTGGCGATGGTGTCGGCCTTCAGAAGCGCATTCTCGAGGAACGTCTCGCCGGTCTCCTCCACTTCCGTGAACGGGCAATCGACGAATGTCACCAAATCGAGACCGGGGATGTCGCCGAGCAGATCCTCAATCTCCGCGATCTTGCCCGAATTCCGGGACCCGAGGAGAAGACGGTTCACGCCGGATGACCTCCTAAGAGAGGCGAGTCGAGAACACAGATCGTTCGGAACGGCGGACGCGACGGTTCGGTCGCTAGACGATCGACAGGACGAACCCGAGCGCCATGAAGACGGTCGCCAGAGCGACTGTCAACGTTCGCTTCGGGTCTCGGACCTCGTCGCGGCCGAAGACGGTGCTGGAACCGCCCGACCCGAAGGCCCCACCGAGCCCCGAATGCTCGCTCATCTGCAGGAGGATGATCCCCAGCAGGGCGAAGCAGTCGAGGAAGAAGAGTACTTCAAGAATCACTCGCCACATCGTCCATCGATCCTTTCGAGCCGTCTTCGTCGTCTCCGCCGTCGACGACCGACGGCGAGCGATCATTCTAGCACGAAGGCTGCGAGCTCTCAACGCCCGTTGGGTTCCGTCTTGCGCCTCTTGACGACCTTCCGTATGCTCATTCATCCCGGACCGTCAAAGGGGGACCGCGTTGCGCAAGTTCATCTTCGTCACGGGGGGCGTCCTGTCCGGACTCGGCAAGGGAGTCGTCACCGCGTCGATCGGCCTTCTCCTCAAGGCTCAAGGGTATCGCGTCAGCCTCCAGAAGATCGATCCTTACGTGAACGTCGACGCCGGTACGATGAACCCGTACGAGCACGGAGAAGTCTTCGTCACCGATGACGGGAAGGAGACCGACCTCGACATCGGCCGCTACGAGCGCTTCCTGAACGAATCGCTCACCGCTGACCATTACTTCACCACCGGACAGGTCTACGGCGACGTCATCCGAAAGGAGCGAGCCGGAGCGTACCTGGGGAAGACCGTCCAGGTGATCCCCCACGTGACGGACGAGATCAAACGACTGATCCGTCTGCCTGTCGATGCGAACGAGGCGGAGATCGGAGTGGTCGAGGTCGGCGGAACGGTCGGCGACATCGAAGGACTCCCGTTTCTCGAAGCACTGCGACAGATGCGCGACGAGCTCCAGCGGCGCGACACGTTCTTCGTTCACGTGACCCTCGTGCCTCACATCTCGACCTCGGACGAATTGAAGACGAAGCCGACGCAACACAGCGTCAAGGAACTGCGTGCCATCGGGATTCAGCCGAACGCGATCATCGCGCGTGCCGACCGCCCACTCCCCGAGTCGGTGAAGGAGAAGATCGCCCTCTTCTGCGACGTCCCGCGCAACCACGTGATCGAAAGCCCGGATTTGCCGACGATCTACCTCGCGCCGATCCTCTTCCACGAGCAAGGGCTCGATGACGCCATCGCTGACGGCCTCGACCTCGAGCGTCGGACGCCCGATCTGGCGGCATGGCAGAGCCGAGTCGAGCGCGTCCGATCTCCGCGCCGGAGGACACGCATCGCCGTCGTCGGCAAGTACGTCGAGCTGGCCGACTCCTACATCAGCATCCGAGAGGCGCTCGTCGCGGCCGGAGCGAGCGAGGATGTCGGCGTCGACATTGCCTGGACCTCCGCCGAGACCATCGCCTCGGATGGGCCGGAGGCGACCCTCGCCCAGATCGACGGGCTCTTGATTCCCGGCGGTTTCGGTCATCGAGGAATCGAAGGGAAGATCGAGGCGGTGGAATTCGCGAGGACGAACGACATCCCGTTCTTCGGAATCTGCCTCGGTCTTCAGTGCGCGGCGATCGAGTTCGCGCGAAACGCCCTCGGCCTCGACGGCGCGAACAGCTCCGAATTCGACCCCGACACCCCACACCCGGTGATCACCCTCCTGGAGGAGCAGACTTCTGTCACAGAGAAGGGAGGCACGATGCGCCTCGGTCGCAGCGAGACCGTGCTGCGCGATGGGGCACGAAGCATGACCTGCTACGGAGCTGGCCGGATCGAGGAGCGACACCGCCATCGGTACGAGTTCAATCCGGACTATCGAGAGCGCTACGAAGCCGCTGGGTTCACCGTCGTCGGCGAGACAGACGATGGGCGCCTGGCAGAGGTTCTGGAGCTCACCGATCACCCGTGGTTCGTCTGCGTCCAATTCCATCCGGAATTCACGTCCCGCTTCATCCCGGCACACCCTCTCTTCCGTGGGTTCGTCCGCGCATGTCAAGAGCGAAGCGCATCGTCCCCCTCATCGTAGTCGCCGCCATCTTGGCGATCGTTCTCCTGCCTCGCCGTCCGGTCGGCCCGGACGACCCGTTCGTCGCAAGTGGCGTCGTCCTTCGCTCGTACACCGATGCCGGCGACCTGTCGTGGGAGGTTGAGGCGCAATCGGGAGAAGTCGTCGACGAAGAGGCGATCCTGACCGGCGTCATCCTCCGCTTTCTCTCGTCAAACGAAGTGGCGATGACGGCGAGCGCCGACCAGTTCGTTCAGGGAGAGGAGACGAGCATCCTCTCGGGAAACGTTCGGATCGAGCGGGAAGACGAGCTCCGCCTCAGAACCGAGGAGATGTCGTGGCACGAGAGGGAGGAGAAACTTGAAGCAGGCCCTGTCGAGCTCGAGGCCCGCGATCTCTTGGTCATTGGGGACCGTTTCGAGTACGACCTGGAAACCGAGCGTGCTACGATCAGCGGAGCGGTTCGAGCGGACGATCCGTCGAACGAAGAGACGTATCGATGCGATCGAATCGAAGCCGACGAGGATGCGGTGTACTTGTCCGGCTCTGTGGAAGCCGAGTTCGAAGACGGAGGTCTGACGGCCGATCGCGTTCGCATCGATGAGGACGGGTTGACGGCCGAGGGGAGCGTCTCCCTTCACTTCGACCCGGCCGCGACGAGCGAGGAGGACTGAACCGGAATGGCACTCGAAGGACGAGATCTGGTCAAGCGGTACGACAGCCACCCGGTGGTCGACGCGCTCTCCTTGTCCGTCGAGCGAGGTCGAATCACCGGCTTGCTCGGTCCGAACGGAGCAGGAAAGACGACGACCTTCTACCTGCTGATCGGGTTCATCGCCGCCGACGGTGGGTCCGTCTTCCTCGATGACGAGGAGATCTCGGGCCTGCCGTTCTACCAGCGAGCGCGCCGCGGAATCGGCTACCTGCCCCAGGAGCCCTCGGTCTTCACCAAAGCGAGCGTGCGCGAGAACCTCGACATGGCGCTCGAATGGTCTCCCTCGATCAAGGACCGAGTCGCCCGCCGGGAGGAGCTTCTCGATGAGTTTAAGCTGATCCAGCTTCGGGACCGTCGCGCCGGGACCCTCTCCTCGGGCGAGCGCAGACGACTGGAGATTGCCCGCTCCCTCGCCACCTCGCCCGGCTACGTCCTTCTCGATGAGCCGTTTTCCGGAATCGATCCGATCTCGATCGCCGGGCTCCAGGCCGAGATCCGCTCGCTGAAGGAGCGCGGAATCGGCGTGATTGTGACCGATCACAACGTCCGCGACACCCTGTCGATCACCGACAGTGCCTATCTGATCGATCAGGGGAAACTCGTCGCGTCCGGCGGCCCGAACGAGATCCTAGAGAGCCCACTCGCCCGCCGCGTCTACTTGGGAGAAGGGTTCAGGCCGTAGACGTCGCCCGTCTGTACAACCGCCGTCGCCAGATCAGAAGCCCAAACCCAACGACGAAGACGAAGCTGATCACGTGAGCCGCGCGGATCGGCCCGAGCCAGAGGCTGTCCCCCCGCGTGAAGCTGACGATCGACCGTGCAATAGCGTAGAGGATGAAGTACATCGCCGTCGAGAACCCGTCCTTGTAGCCACGCCTTCGAATCGCCCAGAGGTACACGAAGATCATCAGGTTCAGAATCATCTCGTAGATCATCGAGGGATGCGTCGCTTGCCCGGGATAGACCATCCCGGCGGGGGAGTCCTCCGGGAAGCGGATCCCCCACGGAAGCGTCGTCGGCGTCCCGAACGCGTCTCCGTTCATCAGATTCCCGATCCGCCCGATCGCCTGTCCGAGGATCAGACTCGGAACGAGAGCGTCGGTGAGCGCCCAGAAGGAGACCTTCTTCCACCGCGCGAAAAGGTAGACGGTCAGCGCTCCGGCGAGGACGCCGCCGTGAATCGCAAGCCCCCCCTCCCAGATCTTGATGACGTCGATCGGATTCCCGGCGTACACGTCCCAACGCAAAACGACGTAGTAGATGCGAGCGCCGAGGATGGCGCAAGGGATCGTCCAAAGGAGCAAGTCGACCGCGTCGTCCCAGACGAAGAGGACCTGCCGCGCGATCGCCCCTGCAAGTGACCTCAAGTCGGCCTCCGGCAGAACGTCCCCGCCTGTGGTGACGCCGAAGGCGTCGCGCAGCGATGCGACGACGACACGGCGCAGATCGGCGATCTCCGCCATCTTCCACCGATACCGCCACCGATTCCGGAGGTACTCGACCAGCCCGCCGTCGATCGCGGCGGCGGCTCGTTCGAGCGCCTCCCGATCGACGTCGTCGAGATCGATGCCGACCGTCCCCGGGAAGAGTCGAACGAGGTTCCATCGGCGATAGACCTCTTCGGAGAGGATGTCGACCAGCCCCCCCGCGGCGTTCGTGTCAGTCCGTTCGAGGGCCTCGCGGATGAGCCGTGCGGCCCGTTCGCGCGTCAGCTCCGCCTCCGATTGCAGCGCCGATTCGAGCGCCTCGATCGCCACATCACCGAATGTCTCAGGTGCGTTAACGCTCGCCCTAACGCGCCTGATAACCCGTCCCCGGAACGGGCCGACGCTTCGTTCTTCGAGAATCGAGAGAACGCTCCGAAGGGATCGCTCTCTGGCGCGCTCCGTGCGAACCTTTTCCAGTCGACGCGCCCGGACTCCGACCCACGAAAGGTAGAGGCCGACGGTGAAGGCAATGACGTACATCAATCCGTAGTACCGGATGACAATCGGCCCAAGCTCGATCAGAACCGGTCGCACGCGAATCCCCCTCTCCGCTATGATCGAGAGTATATGAGCCGCCCAGGAGGACGCAAAGCGCTTCTCGCCATCGCATCCGGCGTCTTGACCGCCCTTGCGATGCCCGGCTTCGGCCTTTTCCCCCTCGTCTTCGTCGCCCTCGTCCCCCTCTTCTTCGCCCTCGAGGGGCGCGGGGGATTCGCTCGCGCCGTGCTGTTCGGCGGAACCTTCTTCGCGCTCGATCTGCGCTGGATCCTGACCGTGACCCGATTCTCGGCGTGGGTCATCCCCGGGACGATCCTTCTCGTGGCCTACTTCGGCGCATTCACCGCCCTCTTCTCCCTCGCCCTGAAACGCTCCCGCGCCGACGGGTTCGACGGATGGCTCCTGGCTTCGGCTCCGGCCGCACTGGCCCTGGTCGAACTCGCACGTGCCCAAGGACCTTTGGGAATCGGGTTCTCCGCCCTATACCACGCTCTCTACCGGACGCCCGCCCTCGTCCAGGCGGCCTCCGTTCTGGGGCCGTGGTCGATCACGGCCGGGATCGTCTTCGTGAACGCGGCGATCTACCTGGCCCTCCGCCGTAAACAGCTTCGCTACGCCTTCGCCGCCCTAGGCGGGATCGCCGCCCTCGCCGCCTTTGCCCTCGTCCCGATCGCTCCGGACACCGGCGAGGCCGTCCATGTCGCCGTCATCGCGTCGTCCGTCCCTCAGGAGACGAAGCTCGACGGGCGGAATCTCGAGGCTTTGACGGAGCGCTACACGGCGCTCGGGCGCCGCGCCCTCGCCGAGGATCCGGACCTGGTCGTGTTCCCGGAGTCGATCCTCCCCGCCTACATCTTGAGCGAGAGGGACCTCCTGTCCCGTTTCCAGAATCTCGCGGCCGACGGGCAAACGCGCGTTCTCTTCGGCACCGGCGTCTATGAGAATCGCGAGGTCTACAACACGGTTGCTCTCATCTCCGAGGAAGGCGATCTGATCGGAACCTACGCGATGGTCCGCCCTGTTCCCTTTGGGGAGTACGTCCCGGCCCGTCCCCTGTGGGAGGCGATCGGCCTCGGCCGGTTCGTCGATTCCTTCCTCCCGCTCGATCTGACCCCGGGAGAGGGGTTCGATCCGATCGAGAACATCGGTACGCCGATCTGCTTCGAATCAACCTTCCCAGACCCCTCTCGGCGGCTTACCGGTGCCGGAGCCGAGATCCTGACGATCGTGACGAACGACGCCTGGTTCGCTGGAAGCTCGGAGCTGATTGCACACTTCTCCGCCGCCGTCTTCCGCGCGGTCGAGACGCGTCGATACGTTGCTCAAGCGGCGAACGGAGGCGTCTCCGGACTGATCGCCCCGTCGGGACGGATCCTCATCGAGGCGAAAGACGAAGGCCCCCTCGGGGGCGAGGTGTACAGGCGGCTCGATCGGTCTCTCTACGCACGCTGGGGGGATCTTCCGCTCTTGGCCCTGGCTGGGCTCGCTTGCGTGATCTCGGTCGGCATTCGGGCCCGCGATCGAAAGCGAAGCGGGGGGTGAGATGCGGCATCTCACCCCCCGCCGGCACCTTTGGAGGTCGTCGGTCGACGTCTACCGTTTCGTCGCCGGCGAGACGTTGTCTCCCGTCTCGGTCAGCTTCGTGACCGCACCGGTCTCGAACGTGACCTTGTAGATCTGGTAGTCACCGCTTGTGTCCGGCTTGACGTAAGCGATACCGCTTCCGTCTTCGAGCCAGAACGGACAGAACTCGTCGTCGTCGGTGGTAATCAGCGTGTTCGTGACCCCGTATTCGGTGTCGACGTAGTCCTCGAGGGACTGCGCGCCCGTCCCGGCGTCATCGACGACGTAGATGTCGATCTCTCCACTCGACCGCTCTCTCGAGAAGGCGATCCACTCACCATCCGGCGACCAAGCCGGTTTCGAGATCCCGGCGCCGGCCGGAAGGTCGAGTCCCAATCCGAGTCCGGCAAGCGCCGGCGAGGCGTCACCCGCACGCGCACCCGCGCCCGGGTCGTAAATCTCGATCGTGGTTCCGCCCTCTTCCCGAAGCCAGAGTGAGCTGTCCCCGGACGAGTCCTTGTCGGAGACAAAGACGATGTCATCACTCACGGGCGAGTAGGCGGGGGCGATCGCCCACGACGGAGACTGCGACGTGAGTCGAGCCTGCGTCCCGCCCGCCGCGGTCATGGTGTAGATCTCCCACGTCGTCGTCGACGGCGTCTGCGCCGCGTTCGATGCGTAGGCGATCTTGCTCGCGTCAGCCGACCAGCTTGGCTGGATCTGGTTCGACGCCGTCTGGGTCGTCAGTTGCGCCTGGCTCCCGCCGGTGATCGTCATCGACCAGATGTTCCAGCTCGTTCCGTCTTCCGCGGCGAACGCAATCCGGTTGCGCGTTGTGCGGACCAGATCGGGGAAGAGCTCATCGTCGGCGGTGTTCAGGACAGCTCCCTGATCGGACCCATCCCCTTCCATCCGGTAGATGTCGTAGTCTCCGATCCGTTGTGAGGCAAAGGTGATCATCACCGGTCCGATGACCAGAATGTCGTTCACCATACCGATCCGGCCGTCGTTGTCGGTAATCGTGAGAACGACGGTGAAGGTTCCCGCTTCCTCGTAATCGTGGGTGATCGCCGTCGTCACGTCGGTCCCCGTCTCCGCGGTCGAGCCGTCTCCGAAGTCGAGCTCGAAACTCGCGATCGTCCCGTCCGGATCGTTCGACCCGCTGATGTCGAACGTGACCGTCACGGGAACCTCCTGGTCACCGGACGTGTCGATCACCATCAGGGCGATCGGCGCCTGCCCGAAGAAGCCTCTGCATGCCGCCAGCCCTACCGCAAGGGCTAGCAGCAGACAGAAGACTGCGAATCGTTTCCCACCGCCTCGAAAGGCAGTGCGCATGAAGGCGGACATCTCGTTGACCTCCTTAGGAACCATCTCTTCTTCCTAGCATGTCCAAAGGCCGTTTCGTCCAGTCTACTTGCGGATTCGCTCTATTCTCGGGGACGGCCGGCAACCAGCGGGAGAAGGTTCGTCCCAACGGGAGGTGACCGATGTCGAATCCGAAACCCCAATCGAGGAAAGCGTGTATATTGGACACCGAGGAGGCAGACGGCAGCGTGTACCGGAAGCAAGACGAGGTGAGTCTATTGCGCGCTTCACTGGCAGGGGAAACGGAGGCCTGGGGAGAGATCGTGTCTCGGTACAAGGACGCGGTCTTCGGTCTCTGTCTCGGATTCCTGCGAAACCGCGCCGACGCGGAGGACCTGACCCACGACGCGTTTATCCGCGCCTACGACAACCTCCGACGGTACCACCTCGACAAGCGATTCTCGACGTGGATCTTCACGATCGCCGCCAACCTCTGTCGAAACCGGCTTCGGTATCGGAAGAACCATCCGGTCGTCGAACAGCCGTTGCATCTGACAGGCGGTCGGGACCCGGCGTCCGTCGTCGCCGGAGAGGATCGACAAGCGCGAATCCGACAAGCACTGAATGAGCTCCCCTACGCCTATCGGGCGCCGCTCATCCTGCGGTTCTACAACGATCTGTCGTATCGAGAGATCGGCGACATCCTCGCCATTCCGGAAGGAACGGTGAAGACCAGAATCCACCGCGGCAAGGCGATGCTCAAAGGCCTGATCGAGAAGGACGTGATGAAGCATGAAGAATGACGACATCGAGATCACTCTGCGAGAGGCACTCCGCAATGAGGTGGCCGCAGCGGCCCCACGTCTCGAAGGATTGGAGAGTCGGATCGTCACCGAGTTGGGCGACCGGGTTCCCCGCCTGCGCTTCATCGATTGGGCTCGCGGCCTCCTTGCTCCGACGAGGACCGGCCGAATCGGCCAGCTCGCCCTTCTCGGGGCGACGGCCGCCGTCTTCCTGATCGTCGGCACGTTGATCACCGGGGATCGAGGGACCGCTCCCACGTTGACGCCAACGCTGACACCGGCCGTCGCTTCTCGCGCAAGCCACGAGGTACTGTTCGTCGTTCCTGCGCTCGACGCCGATCGCGTCGCCGTCGTCGGCGACTTCAATGCGTGGGAGGAGACGCCGCTCTCCGACGAGAACGACGACGGAATCTGGACCGCGTCGATACCGCTCTCCCCGGGGCGATATGAATACGCGTTCGTCATCGACGGACGCTGGTGGGGGCAGGATCCTTCGGCTGACGAGTACGTGAGAACCTTCGGTCAGTACAGCTCGGTCCGCTACGTTGGAGGAGGAGGTGATGGAGTATGAGACGATGGTCGAGATGCCCCCTCTGGACGGGGCTTGCGACGCTACTCATCGTCGTTGGATCGTTCGCTGCCGTCGGACAAGCCGGCCTCTCCGACTTCGACCGCGCCCTCTCCGCCATCCAGCTCGCCTCGCACGACCGGATCCTCGCGGCGATCGAGGAAGGACTCGGAACCCCGGGATTTCCCGCGAGCAACCTGCTCTCTCTGATCGGGCGGCTCGCGTCGCTTCCCGTGTCAGCGAACGACAAGGAACTCATACTTCTGCTCCAGACGCGGGCGCTCGAGGGCGGGATGTCGATCGACGGCCTCGTGAACGTCGGATTCGATCTGGCTGCGGCACTCGAAGAGGGGCTCCCCGTCGAGGGGGTTATTCTGGAGGCGTTCAAGGGGATCGCACAACGGTCGCCGGTCTCGGTGATCGAGGCCGGGATCCGCCAACGCTTGACGCTCCTTCGCGAGGTTCGCGATCTTCTCTTCGCTCGGGGAATCTTCCGAACACCTCCGGGAGGCTCGCAGAGCAGCCCGAACGCCCTGCCGTCCTCCCGGTTCGACCAGTTGGTGATTCAGATCGCTGACGCGGTCAGCGACTACTTGGAGGGAGGAGGGAGCCCGTTCGAAGGGGCGGCCCTCTACGAGCTCGTCGCGGATCGGCTCCGCCGACTCCCCGCGACCGTTGTGCAACCGGAGGATGTGGATTTGGTCCTCGATCGAATTGGCCCCGCCGATCTAACGCAAGTTGCCCTCGCGGCACTGACTTAGGGGAAACTGTGTACATACTGAGTGAACAAGGAACAAGGAGGCGCGTAATGAACGCGAGAGCATGGAAAGCTGGAACCCTCGCCTTCCTGATGGTTTCGATCGGCGCCCTCATCGGATGGGGACAAGGTTCACAGGTCTATCCGCAGGGTCTGATCATCGATCCGCCTCAGAGCGAGGAGCTCGAAGTCTCGATCATGACGGATAAGGCCGAGTATCAAGTCGGCGAGTCGGTCACGATCAGCTACGAGGTCAGCAAAGCGGCCTACATCTACATCTGGGACATCATGCCCACGGGAGAGGTTCAGGTCGTCTTCCCGAGCACCGCCTACCCCGGCGGAATGAACAACTATGTCCAGGCGGGATCTCACCAGCTTCCCCAGAGCTTCGGGGTCGCGCCTCCGCTTGGAACCGAGTACCTGCAGATCCTCGCCACGACGCAACCGGTCGACATCACAACGTTCCCGATGAGCGATCCGGGCCTCTTCCAGCAGCAGGTCGAGGTGCAGATTCTCGGGCTCCTCTTGGAGGACGAGCGAAGCTGGAACTTCACGAGCTTCGAGATCACCGATCAGGCGCCCCCGAACTACGGCACGCTGATCATCACCTCGACGCCGCCGGGTGCCACGATCATGCTCGACGGGGTGTTCATCGGATACACGCCGCGGACGCATTTCGTGACGCAGGGACTCCACCGAATCTCGATCAGCAAGTCCGGATACTCGACGTACAATGTGGTTCTGATCATCTTCGGCACCGGGACGAGAACGGTCGAAGCCGAGCTGGTTCCGCTCTTCCCGTCGAACAGCCCGCCGTCGGCCTCGTTCACGTACTCACCACAAAACCCGCTGGTGAACACGTTCGTGCAACTCAATGCGTCGGCTTCGTCCGACTCGGACGGATCGATCGTGTCGTACAGCTGGAGCTTCGGCGACGGAGGGACCGGTAACGGATCGATCGTCTGGCATCGATTCACCTCCGGCGGTTCCTTCCCGGTGACGTTGACGGTGACCGACGATGACGGGGCCTCTGATTCGGTGACCAAGACGATCCAGGTCGGGCCGACGAACCTCCCGCCGGTCGCCGCATTCACGTACAACCCGAGCAATCCGTCTACCGGCATCTGGGTGCAGTTCAACGCGTCCTCCTCGTTCGATCCGGACGGGAGTGTCGTCTCCTACTCCTGGAACTTCGACGACGGAGGGACCGAGATCGGCTCTCTCGTCTGGCATCGATTCCTCGCCGGCGGCTCATACAACGTGACTCTGACTGTCGTCGACGACGACGGAGCGTCGTCATCGACCTCGTCGATCGTCCAAGTCGGAGCGACGAATGCTGCGCCGAACGCGGCCTTCGTCTTCTCTCCGACCTCGCCGGCCATCGGGGAGTGGATCCGCTTCGACGGAACCTCGTCGAGCGACTCCGATGGAACGATCGTCAGTTACCAGTGGACGTTCAGCGACGGATCGCCGCCTGAATTGGGAAACATCACGTACCATCAGTTCTCGGCGGCTGGGTCGTATCTCGCCACGCTGACGGTGACCGACGATGATGGCGCAAGTGACAGCGTTTCGCAGCAGGTGGTCGTCGGACCGACGCTGCAGCCGCCGGTCGCCGCCTTCACGTACTCGCCGATCGCTCCACAAGTCGGGGATTCCGTGACATTCAACGCGACCTCGTCGTTCGACCCGGACGGCACGATCGTTGCGTACCAGTGGGACCTCAACGGCGACGGCTCCCCCGACGCAAGTGGTTCGACCGGCCAAGTGGCGTACTCGTCGGCCGGGACGGTTCTTGTGACGTTGACCGTGACCGACAACGACGGCCAGTCGTCGTCGACGTCGCAGCAGATCGTCGTCGCACCGAGTGGAAGCCCCTCCGGCGCTCCGCCGATGGGAACCACGCCCGGCGTCTTCGTCTGGGGAACCGACAGCTGGCACGTGACCGTAAACGCCGGCGCAGGCTGGACGACTCCGCACAACTACCGCCTGGAGCTCCGCACCGACGGGACCTTTCAGGACGTCAACGAGCCGTTCGACGGCGGTGTGATCCCCCTCGGACTCATCATCGAGCCGGTTGACTCGGGAAGGACCGTAATCTTCGAGGGTTCGATCACCAGCGGATCGCTCGACCATACGTTCCGAATTCCCGACTCAGAGAGCGTCTGGATGAGCCTGAAGCTTGACACCAACGGCGATGGAATACTCGACGAGTCGGCAAGCTTCGTCTACCTCCGGCACTCGCTTGTTCATCCACCGGCTGTTCCGATGGTGATCGGCTTGCCGAGCGGCTACACCGGTGAGTTGCTTCCGACGCTCAACTTCCGCATCGGAACGGCTGCAACCTACACCGAGAGCGTCCGCTGGATCTTCTGGCGAACGACGATCTCGGCACTCGAGAGCCTCTAGGATCGGACCCCCGATCGAATCGAGCGGGCGGACCCCAAGTCCGCCCGCTTCTTCTTGTCGTCACGTTCACCCGACGTGTATGATCGAAGGGCCATGGAACTCCGCTCCCTTGCGATCGATTGGCCTCTTGCCGCACCGAACCTGTGTCGTGACGACTTCTTCGGTCGATCGTCGTTCTCTTCCTTCGACGTCGTCTTCGTCGATCCGATCGAAATCTCTCGCCGCTGGACGGAGGAGATCGCGCCGGGAGCCGACGGAGCACGACGGACCAACCCGGAGCGAGACCGCGGCTTCGGCAAGACGATTGCAGCGTGGATGGAACGCCGCCGTGCCGAAGCGAGCGACCTCCTGAAACGCGGAGGCGGTCTTCTCGTCTGCCGATTGAGGAGTCGCGGTGAGTCATTCGAGATCGTGGGAACCGAGGCTCCCGGCGAGCGGATCGACCATTACGAGTGGATGCCGTCGATCTCACTTGTCGATCGTCAACACCAGTTCACGTTTCCCGCAAACGGCCGCTTTGTCGCACGTCGAGGGGAAGACGTCGTCCTCGCCGGTTCGGGACACCCATTTGAAGAGGCTCTTCGAAGACTCTCGGGCCACATCGTCTACGATGCGGTCTACCAGGATCTCATGTCGACACCGATCGATCGTTTCGCGACGATTCTCGCGCGGAATCGGGTCGGCGACGTCCTCGCCGTCGCTGTGCCATTCGAAGAGGGGCGATTGATCCTGCTTCCACCGGTCGAAGGGATCTCCCCGGCACGAGAAGCGGCTGTATTGCTCGAAGCGGCTCGGGATCTCGCGTTTCGCCCCGCGTATGCTTCGCCCCCCGACTGGCTCTCCGGGTATCCCATTCCCGGGGAGGATGCTTTGGTCGACGAACTGACATCCGTGACCGAGCGGCGCGACGCGCTGGCCAAGAAAGTCGAGGAGGTCTCCGAGAAACTCGAGGAGAAGACCCGAGTGAAGCGCATCCTCTACACCAAAGGGCGTTTCGGCTTCCTCCCGGCCGTCACGGATGCGTTTGCCTCCCTTGGGTTCGCAGTCGATGTCACCGGCGACCTTCTGACCCTCGAGAGCGACGAGGGAGATGCACTCGTCGTCACCGACGCGACGGAGGAGACGAAGATCGGGATCGCCGCCTATCGTCGCCTTCGCGATGCCGTGGACCGCACCGTCACCGACGGAGAGGGGCGTCACAAGGGAATCCTCGTCGTCAGCGGATCGCGAGAACTCGATCCGAAGCGGCGATCGACGCAGTTCTCCCAAGAGGTCCTGCGCGGCTGTCAAGGACAGGGCTTCTGCCTCGTCACGTCGTACCAGCTGTTCAAGTTCGTGCAGGTCGCCCTCGAAGACCGAAGCAAGAAGCATCTCGCCGCCCTGCGCCGGACGCTCCTCGAATGTGACGGGGAGCTTCGGGACGCAGCCGACTCGTGACACCGATCATCCTGACCGGGCTCCTCCTCGTCCCGATCAGCGCCGTTGCGTCCGTCCTCTTCGCCCGAAGGATGCGATCGCGATCTCCGGGACAGCAGATCCGAATCTACGGCCCCTCGAGTCACGCGGCGAAAGCCGGAACACCGACGATGGGCGGGGTCATCGTGTTCGCGCTTTGGATCGCCGGGATCGGCCTGCTGACCATCTGGCACTTTCCGAGCGCCTCGACCCGTTTCGTGGTCGCGGTCGCCGCCCTCTGCGCCGGGGTCGGAGCCGCCGATGATGCGATCTCGATGCGCCGAAGACGCTCAGAGGGGCTCTCCGGCTTGGCGAAGCTTGCCCTGACAAGCGTGATCGCCGTCGGACTCTGGTTCGCATTTCGAGAGATGCTCTCCGTCCCTCTGCTGGTTCCGTTCTCGTCAATCGTCCTTCACCTGCCGCCGGCGGCATCGCTCGCTCTCACGTGGTTCGTCCTCCTCTCGACGACCAACGGAATGAACCTGACCGACGGCCTCGACGGACTCGCGACCGGTGTCGCGGTGATCGTGCTCGGCGGCCTGATTCTCATCCGCCCGACGGCGACCACTCTCGTCCTGGCCGTCCCGCTGATCGCTTCGCTCCTCGGCTTCCTTACGATCAACGCCCATCCGGCCGGTCTCTTCCTCGGGGACGTCGGATCGTTCTTCCTCGGCGGCGCGATCGCGTCGATCGCCCTGATCAACGGCCTCGCCTTCATTCTTCCGATCCTCGCCGGCGTTCTCGTCCTCGAAGCCGGATCGGTCATCCTCCAGATCGGATCGCTCCGACTGACCGGAAGGCGAATCTTCCGGATGAGCCCCTTCCATCACCATTTCGAGCAATCGAACGGCGCGACACGCGATCACCTTCTTCCGGCATTCCAATGGTCTGAGAGCCAAGTCACCGTCCGATTCTGGATCGTCGCCGCGGCCTTCGTCGGACTTGCGGTCCTGGCAACGAACGTCTGACACCGAAACCCGATCAGGGACGCGTAACGGAGGAAGCCGAGCAGCTGCGAAGTGGGAGGGCGGGACCTTCAGGCAAGGGCGACTGCCGGAGGTGGGACTTGAACCCACACGAGGGGTGAACCTCACAGGATCCTGAATCCTGCGCGTCTGCCAATTCCGCCACTCCGGCTCGCAGTGCGTCGGAGTGTAGACAGGGGCTCGCGGCCTGTCAAGATGGCTGCGGAACCGCCGTACCCGCCGCACTCGCCCGTGCGGGATTGCTCGATCCTACCCTGAGTCGACGTCGAACGAGACGCTTGGCGACGAGTGTGATATTCGCTACAATGGCGGACGCATGACCTCGTGACTTGGGTGATGAAGGGTATGAGCGGCGGGGGTACAGACTCCGGGCTTGGAAACGTCCGCCAGAGGGGGTTCAAGCATGGTCGATCTCAAGGACTTCCGGATCTTCACCGACTTGAAAGACAAGGAACTGAGCAAGCTCCGGGAGGCGGTTCGCAGAATCAACTACGGTCGCGGCGAGATCATCTTCCAGGAAGGTGCTCCGGCTTTCGGCTTCTACCTCATCTTCGAAGGGATGGTGAAGCTGGTCAAGCGGAGCATGCGGGCCAAGAGCCAGATCCTCAAAATCGTCGGGCCAGGCGAGATCCTCGGTGAGACGACGCTGTTCGACAAGGGAAGCCACAACGCGTACGCGAAGACCCTCGATGCGGTGACCGTCGGATTCATCGAGCGGGGAGACTTCTTCTACTACCTCGAACGACATCCGAAGACCGTCTTCCGTCTCTACGAGAAGCTCTCCGAAGAACTGAAGGCATTCCAGAACAAGCTCGCCGAGCGGTCGTACTCCTCGAGCAAGGAGCGTCTGGCGAGACTGATCCTTCATCTCGGCAAGAGCGGCGTCGAGCTGTCGCGGGCCGAGCTGGCTGAGATGGCCGGCGTTTCCTCGAAGACAGCGATCCGAACGTTGAGCGAGCTCGAAGGCCGCGGGATCATTGCGATCGAGAGCCGTCGCATCAAGATCCTGCGAGAAGAGTATCTGCAGAAGATCGTCGAGCCGTTCTCTTCCAACCTAAACCTCAATCTGATCATCTAGCGACACCAGAAGAACGTCCTCCTCTTGGGTGACGGTTGTCCTTCGTCCAGGTCGTGACCGTTCTTACGTTCTCAACGGGCATCTGTCTACACGCACCCCTCGTGGCGACAAGGATGGGCAACCATTGGCAGGCGGACTGAACCCTACGGAGCGAACGATCATCGTCGGCGTCTCCTTTGTGATCGCCGTCGTGGTCAGCATTGTGTTGCACGCAACCGGAGTCTCCCTCGTTCCGGTCGTTGCGACGACGTTCGCGGTCCCGCTGATCCTCGGCACGACGGCCCTCCGCCTCCGCAGTGCGTTGATTCTCTCCGCCGGGATCGCCGGCGCCGGCGTCGCGCTCCTCGCTTTCTCTCACGCCTCCTCGTGGGAGGCGCTGGCTCTCTTGTTCATCGGCTACGTCGCCGTCGGAGGAAGCCTCGGCTTCGCGAACGAGCAGCGCGCCCACCGGCGAAGCCGCTGGCAGAGACCGAAGTCGCTTCAGGATCACTGCGACGAGGAGATCTTCGATCCGGCGCTGAACATCCTTCATTTCATCGACCGGCAAGGGAGCGTCCTGCAGCGGAACGAAGCGTCGCGCACGGCCCTTGGGTTCACGGGCAAGCGCTCGCTCCAGCTCGGCGAGTACGTCCATCCCGATGACGTCGATCGGATGAAGACCGAACTGATCCGCCTTTTCGAACGCGGAGAGGTCCGCGGCGTCAAGGTTCGTTTCGTCTCCCAGAATCGGCGGGCGTTCCCAATCGAGCTGCGAGGAACCAAGGTCACCGAGCGCCTCGCCATCTTGGAGGCCTGCGAAAAGAGCAAGGAGGCTGAGCTCGAACGCCGTCTCATGGAGACGGAGGCGCGGTACAGAATCCTGATCGAGAAGGCAATCGACACCCTCGATTCCGGGATCATCATCACCGATCAGCGTGGGGAGGTCCTCTGGGCGAACGCGACGATCGGCCGATTCTTCGGAATCGACCGCGACCGCCTGATCGGCGTCGACGCGCGAAGGGCCCGCTCCCGCTACGTCGGCGCCTTCGAGGACGCTCAATCGGTGGCGCGCGTAATGGAGGAGGCGATCGAGAAGAAGGAGCGGATCGAGTCGATGACCTGTCGCGTCCGACCGACGCTCGGACGCGAGGAGAGGGTCCTCGAGTACCGATCGATCCCGATCGAGGCGGAGCAGCATCGCAGCGGCCGGATCGACCATTTCATCGATGTTACGGAGCTCAAGCAGCTCGAAGAGAGCCTTCGTGAGCAGTCTCGCAATCTCGAGCTATCGAACGAGAAGCTCGAGGAGTTCTCCCACGTCGTCTCGCACGATCTGAAGGAGCCACTTCGAACGATCGAGACGTTCAGCGGATTCCTGCTGGAGGACTACCCGGACCGCCTCGACGAGGAAGGCGTCGACTACCTGAACACCCTCAGGAGGACGTCGGCAAGGATGCGCCAGTTGATCAACGATCTCCTGTCGCTTGCACGCGTCTCCGTCGACGTCACGACGTTCGAACGGATTAGCACACAGCGCTTGCTCGAGGAGATCCAGGAGGACCTCGACGCACGTCTTCGCGGGGTCAATCTCCAAGTCGCGGACAATCTCCCTCCCGTTCGGGGAAGCCGCGTACGGATCGGCGAGTTGTTCAGCAATCTGATCGTCAACGCGATCAAGTACAACGACAAAGCGCTGCCGACGGTCCGCGTCGAGTGGTCCGAAGACGGTCGCGGCGATATGGTTCGCTTCTCGGTCGAGGACAATGGGATCGGCATCGAGTCTCGATACCAGGAGCGCATCTTCGGGATTTTCGAGAAGCTCAATCCGAGGGAGGACTACGAAGGAACCGGAGCCGGCCTTGCGATCTGTAAGCGGATCGTCGAGGAACACGGCGGGAGAATCTGGGTTCAGTCGGAGGTTGGCAAGGGAAGCACGTTCTTCTTTACCATTCCGAGAGCAAGAGAGGTGGAATCGAATGCGTAGCCTGGAGAAGATGAAGGTCCTCGTCGTCGAGGACAACCCGAACGATGTCACGATCATCAAGCGCGCGATGCGCAAGAGCGACGTGAAGTGCGAGCTTCACTTCGCCCGTGACGGCGAAGAGGCGCTCGATGCGCTCTATCAGAAGGGCGAGTTCGCCGATACCCCACGGCCGGACTTGATCCTGCTCGACATCAACCTACCGAAGATCAATGGTCTCGAGGTCCTCGCGAAGATCAAGGAGGATGAGCGCCTACGACGGATCCCCGTCATCGTCCTGACGATCTCCGAGCGAGAGGAAGACATGGTCAAAGCCTACGACAGCGGCGCGGCGAGCTACATGACCAAGCCCGTCGATTCGAAGGACTTCGAACGATTGATCCAGACCGTCCAGGACTACTGGCGGATCGCTCAGATCGCCCCTGAGTAATCGCGCCGGCCCGTGCAGGGACACACGTCCCTTGAAGACCGGATTCGTCGTCCGTCGCGGCGAGTCGAACGCCCCGCCCGGTCGTCGCGTTTGCACGGGCCGAGCTCTCCATGCCGAAGTAGGCTCTCCCCAAGCTTTCCGACAAGAGCTCGCGAGGTGAGCGTCGCCGGAGAGGGATGATCGTTCGGGTCGCACCGTAGCGGTGCGCCGCCTAACGTACCTCCTTACCGACACGCACCGCGAACGAGAGCGCGGTGCTCCCTCGAATGGCGCGCTGGGGCCTCGGATCGGGGCAGACACCGGAGACAAGCGGAAACGAAAGATTCGGTGGGACAGCCAACGGTCCTTACCCCGGGAAGGCGGACGCGGCAGCAGGTCCGCCTTCCCACCCCCGCACACTTCGAGCGAAGCACTCCTGCCCGCCGTTTGGCATCGCCCTGTACTAGCCAGGGTCCTCTCCGACGAAGTACGTGTGGATCGTCGCCGCCAAGATTCGAGCCCGCTCCGACTCCTCTACATCGATCGACCGTCCGGTCAGATCGATCAGGCGTGCCATCGCGTCGGCGACTTCCGCGGAGACCGGAAAGGGTGGTCCAGTCGCGTCCTCGGACCCGTAGAAGATCGCGGGAAGACTCGAGTCGATTCTGCTGACGACCGGTTGCTCCATCAGCGCTCGCGATGTGAAAGCGACCGAGAACGCCCATCGTCCTCGCTCCTCTTCGATCGACTCGAACGCCTCGGTGAAGGTCTCCTCCATGTGCTCGGAGAGGTCGTACGCGGCGCCGAAAAGGCCCGCCTTACTCGCGTCCTCCAGGGCTTGCGGATCCGGGCACGATTCCGCGATCTCCCGAAGCCTCCCTCCGAAGGATTCGCAGAACGCGTCCGCCTCGATTCGTAAGCGGACCAACGTAGACGGTGGAGCGACCGGCGCCGTCTCAGCGACAAGCGACACGTGCAACATCGCGAGCCCCATCGAGAACGCTTCACAAGCCGAGCCGAGATCGTCCGGTATCGTCACCGGCGTGCCTTCGAAAAGGTAGTCCGCATACGATTCGTGAAATGCGAGGATCGGAGCGAACGAGGCGTAGGCCGCTGCGAATTCCGATCCGATACGCCCTTCCGAGGTCCACTCCACGTGACTCGGCTCAAGGCGCCCACGCTCGGTCGTCGACAAAAGCAGGAGCGCCCCCATCGCGATCAGAACAGCGCAGACGATCGGTTTCGCCATGACCTCATCATACTCGAATCGTACGCTCTACTTGGCCGCGGGTGAGGTCTCCTTCGAAGCGTCGGGCCAAGCTCGGTTGACACGGCCGCAGACCCGGATCGAGAGAACGTGCGATCGCCGCGCCCCGCCTCTTTCGTCTCGCGCGTCCCCCTTTCGAACCTCCCTCGAACCACCGGAGGCAAGAGCGGTCGTAGTCATCAAGGATTCCGTCAAGAACGGGGGGGCCGCCGTTGACTCACACCTCGGCAGAACCTATGATAGCGTCATGAGGATCACATTGGGGCGCCGGGCGGTAGACCTGCGTCCCGGAGGCTTCAGCGAGTCACAGGAGGTGCGTTATGCGTAAGCTGCTGGCATTGACGTTGACTGCCGTTATGGCTCTCGGCGTCATCGGTTTCGCGCAACTCGGCACGCAGAACGAGCCGATCACCCTGCTCCTCGTCCCGTCGACGGAGGCGGCCGTAGTCGAGGCAGCGGGTGAGGCGATTGCCGACGCGCTCTACGATCTAACGGGGCTCTACGTCGAAGCCGTCATGACGGCCGACTATCGAGCATTCATCGAGGCGTTTCGCACGGCCGAGGGCGACATCCTCGGAATCCCGACGACATCTCAGTACATCGAGATTTTCGCCGAGACGGATGGAAACATCGAAGTCGCTCTCGCTTCCGTACGCCGGGGCTACACGTACTATTTCTCGAGCGTGTATGCGCGCCGGGACAGCGGGATCGAGACCCTGGCGGATCTGGAAGGGAAGACGTGGATCTATAACGATCCGTTCTCGACCTCCGGCTATCTGACCCCGAAAGTGATTTTCGAGCAGAACGGGGTGACGCCCGGCGACACGGTCGAAACCGGCGGACACACGAACTCGATGATCGCCCTCCTCGAAGGCCAAGGCGACTTCTGCACTGGCTACGGCTCCCCGACGGACGCCCCGCAGGCGCTGAAGGACATGGGATATCGTTGGGAGTGGGGCGACGATCCGGAGCTCATGTTCTGGGACCGCTACAACAACACGTTCATCCGCGAGGAGATCCGGTGGGCTTGCGTCGACCTGCGTCTCTCGGTCGAGGAAGACTACCCGAACGTCTACGAGGACATCGGTGTGGTCGCGGTGGCCGGTCCGCTGGCCAACGACTGTATCGCATTCGCAGGCGGCTTCCCGGAGGATCTCAAAACGCAACTCGTTCAGGGATTGCTGGATCACATCCACTCCCCCGAGGGCCTAGCCATCTGGAACGATCCGCAGTTCTATGAGTGGTCCGACATGGCGCCCATCACCGACGAGTTCTACGACGTGAATCGCGCGCTTCTCGGATACGAGATCCCGGATCGCGACTAGCCATACGATTCATGCTGCGAAAGGCGGGGAGAAGATTCTCCCCGCCTTTTCGAATGACATGACAATGCACCAACTGGAAGTCCAGAGCCTCACGAAGGTGTATGAGCGTGGTGAGGTACTCGCTCTCAAGGACGTGAGCTTCCACGTCGAGAAGGGTGAGTTCCTGATTCTGATCGGCCTCTCGGGATCCGGCAAGTCTACGCTCCTTCGCTGCATCAACCGGCTGATCGAGCCCACAACGGGAACGATCTATCTTGACGGAGTGGACGTTACCACGGCCAGAGGAGCGGACCTCCGAAGGATCCGCAGGAAGATCGGCATGATCTTCCAGCAGTTCAACTTGGTCAAGCGGTCATCCGTTCTTACAAACGTCCTTGCAGGTCGATTGGGGTATGCGGCTCGCTGGCGAACCCTGGTAGGGCGCTTCTCCAAAGGGGACCTCGAACGTGCGCGAAACAGCCTTGAGCGCGTCGGACTCTCGGAAAAGGTCTACTCCCGCGCCGATCAGCTGTCCGGAGGACAGCAACAGCGAGTGGGAATCGCCCGCGCGCTCATGCAAGAGCCCGAGCTTCTGTTCGCAGACGAGCCGGTCTCGGCTCTCGACCCTGCGACGTCGAACTCCGTACTCCAGTACTTGGAGCAGATGAACCAGAAAGACGGCGTCACCGTGATCTGTGCGCTGCATTTCCTTTCTCTGGCACGACGTTACGGAACACGCATCATTGCACTCAAAGACGGCGAGATCGTCTTCGAGGGTCTGCCGGCCGAAATCGATGCAGACCGGTTCAAGGAGATCTATGGGGAGGATGCCGAAGAGGTCGAGATTCGGTGACATGCAGCCGAGACTGAGGTTCCCCAAAACCCGGTTCCTTGCCCTCGGCATCGATTGGATATCCCTGCTCTACCTCTCTCTGTGTGTCTACACGCTGATCGATCACTGGTATCCGCAGTTTGTGCAGGTCCGACCGTCGTATCAGGTGCCGTTCCCGGCATACGCATGGTTGGTCACGTTCGGCGCGACGTTCGTCCTCGCGATTGTCTGGGAGAACACGGGGATCTCTTTGGGATTCCGGGCTCTCGGCGCCCGTGTGGTGACACCCGAGGGCCGCGTTGCCCCAGCGCGAAGGCTCCTCTTGAGAACCGCCGTCGATCTCCTCACGATTCCTCCGACGCTCTGTGCCACACTCGCTGCGGCGACTCCGCTGGCCGGATTCTGGACCCTCTTCCGCGGAGTGGCCCAGGGAACCGGAGTCTCCTTCATTCCCGGCGTTGCGATCTGGGCCATGGGACCATGGTATCTAACCCTCGGGTACGTGATGCTGGCCCTTCTCTGTCTCTCCGTGGGGGCCGTTCTCGTCTGGAGCACCTTGTACTGGATCCTGCGCCTCTTCTGGTTGAGACGAGGGGGGGAGAAGCGAGTCGCCGACCAAGTCGCCGGGACCTGTTTGGCAAGCTCGCTCGACGTGGATGCGAAGCTGCGGGAGCGTCCGAAGTGGTATCGCACCGTCTCGGGACTGTTCGTCCTGCTGTTGATCGCGTCCACCCTGTACGTCGGCTGGATCATCACGGAGATCGACTTGCCGAAGCTCTTCAGCCGGATCGGAGTGACCGACTATCTATGGCGCGGCCTGGCCCACCCGGACTTCACGCACGTCTTCGTTCAGGAACCGATCCTCACCGACACCATCGGCGGAGCGTTGATCGAGACCTTGTTCATGGCGTTGATGGCGACCGTCGTGGGTGCGCTCTTCGCCTTCCCGTTGAGCTTCCTCGGGGCGCGCAATCTCATGAACAGAGGGCCGGTCAGCTACACCGTCTACACGGTGATGCGCGGCGTCTTCAATGTGGCTCGCTCCATCGAAACGATCATTTGGGCCACGATCATCGCCGTAGTCGTTGGCTGGGGAAGCCCATTTGCGGGAGTCCTGGCCCTCGGTGCACACACAATCGCTGCACTTGGGAAGCTGTTCTCCGAGCAAGTCGAGTCGATCGATCCCGGCCCGCTCGAAGCCATGCGCGCCGCGGGGGCCCGCGAATGGCAGGTCGTGCTCTACGGTGTCATCCCTCAGATCATTCCTTCGTATCTTGCGTTCACCATGTATCGATGGGACATCAATGTCCGCATGTCGACCGTGATCGGCCTCGTCGGAGGTGGAGGAATCGGGCGGATGCTCTTCTACTACAAGAACGACGGAAGATGGACTGAGCTTTCGGCCGTGGTGGTCCTGATGGTCGCCGTCGTATGGCTGATGGACTACACAAGCGGCCGCGTCCGGGAGAAGATCACATGACGCCAGGGACCATTGCCGCTCTCGTTCGATGGGGTGCGGTCATCGTCGCGTGCATTCTCGCGTTTATCCCCGCCACGATTGCATCGCGAAAGGGACGCAACTCGACCCGCTGGTGGGTGTATGGGTTCCTGCTGTTCATCGTTGCGCTGATTCATTCCCTGCTGATCCGTCCGGACCAGAAACCTCGCGGACGGTGGTTTCTCGTCCTGGCGTTTCTCGTGGACTACGTTGCTCTGGCGTACTTGGTGGCAATCATCTGGTACTCAACGACGCAGGTCGCCGGACTGCCGAGCATGCTGTCCTTGGTTAGAGAACCCGTGTCGTTCCCCTGGTGGGGCGCTGCGCTGATCCTCCTTGAGATAACCATTTTGTGGGAGGTCCTCGGCACGTCACTCGGCCATCGCGTCTTCGGTATTCGACTCACCGGACCGGATCTACGGCTCTCCCAGCGAGCGGTCTTCCTGCTTGCACAGCATCTCTCGCTCGCCAGCGTCGTCGGTGTTGTGATGCCACTCTGGGACAAAGAATCGCGAACCTGGGCGGAGCGACTCACTGGCTTGATGTACACCCGTGTTCGCCAAGAAGCGGGCACACGTGTTGCGTGGTATCGGACATCCTGGGGATGGTGTCTCACGTTGATCACCTTCTTTACGCTGATGAGCGGCGTCTTCCTCACGGAAGTCAGCTTCGGAAGGTTCAACTGGGACGCCGCAGCCAAGATGATCAGGCGGTTGTTCAGACCTGACTGGGCGGGGGAACTGGCCTCGGGGATCGAGCTTCTGCTCGAAACCATCTTCATGGCACTGATGGCTACACTCTTTGCCATTCCCATCGCATTCTCTCTTAGCTTCTTGGCGGCGCGAAACCTCGCGACAGGGCCATGGCGACGTGGAGTTTACACCGTCCTCCGCGTCATCCTGAGCATCATGCGATCGATCGAGCCGATCGTGTGGGCGATCATCTTCATCATCATCGTCACACCGAGGCGTGCACCATTCGCAGGTGTGTTGGCGCTCTGGATCCACTCCATCTCGGACCTGACGAAGCTCTACTCCGAACGACTTGAATCAATCGACCAAGGCCCGGTTGAGGCAATCACAGCAACGGGCGCATCCAGGCTTCAGGTCATTCTCTACGGGATCGTGCCGCAGATTCTAAACCCGTATCTGTCGTTTACGCTCTACCGTTGGGACATCAACGTCCGTATGGCTACGGTCATCGGCGTTGTGGGCGGGGGAGGCATCGGCCAGATGCTGTATCAGTACATCCGTCTGCACTACTGGGAGAGGGCCGCCGTACTGATTGTCCTCGTGATCCTCACGGTTTGGGTGATGGACTACACGTCCAGCAAACTCAGACAACGTTTCGAAGAGGGCGGCGGCAGCCGGGCCACGGATCTCGCGCAGCTTCCTCAAGCGCAGCCGAGAGAGTAGTCCCTCTTCCCCGGAATTGGCGACGCTGTCTGTCAGCCCTCGGTCAGTCCCTCAAGGTAGCCCTGGATCTCCTCGAGTCCGTAGGTGGTCTTCATCGCCTTGTAGTCCTCGAGCCAGGCGTCCTTGATCGTGTCATCGCGGCGGATCTCGACGTCGGTGATCCCGAACGCGCTCATCATCTTCTCCGCCTCTTCCTCGATCTGACGGTCTTTCACCCGGAACAGGAACCGTGGAATGTTCATTGGCTGACCTCCCGAACGCCCAGAGTATAGCCTCGCGCCAAGAACACATCGACTCGGTCGCTGAGGGTGTCGCTGTCCTCGGCAAGCCGCAGGCGGCTTCGAGCGCGGGGGGCATTCCGCCCCGGACGTCTGTTGAACGAATCGATCGCTGAACCTAGAATCAAAGCGGAATGAACACCGTCAGGATCATCGAAAGGAAGCGGGATGGAGAGGCCCTGACCCGCGAGGAGATCGACCACTGGATCTCCGGCGTCGCCCACGGAACCATCCCTTCCTATCAGTCGTCGGCGCTGCTCATGGCAATCCGCCTCCGCGGGATGAACGACGAGGAAATCGCCGTTCTGACCGACGCGATGGCCCATTCCGGCTCGGTCTTCACACCCGAAGATCTGGGAGGATTCACCGTCGACAAGCACTCGACGGGCGGCGTCGGGGACACAACGACGCTGGTCCTGATCCCGCTTCTCGCCGCCGCCGGGCTGACGATCGGCAAGCTCTCGGGGCGCGCGCTTGGGCACACCGGGGGAACGATCGACAAACTCGAGTCGATCCCCGGATTCCGGACCGACCTCTCTCGAAGTGCCTTCCTCGACCAGGTTCGTCGAACTGGGTTCGCCCTCGCCGACCATACGGAGGACATGGTCCCGGCCGATCGCATCCTCTACGAGCTGCGTGACGTCACCGGAACGGTCGACTCACTCCCATTGATCGTTGCGTCGATCATGTCGAAGAAGATCGCCGGAGGAGCTCAAGGGATTGTCATTGACGTCAAGACGGGCTCCGGCGCCTTCCTTCCGGAACTCGAAGCATCACGGGGGCTGGCGACTGCACTGGTGACGATCGGGACAAGGCTCGGACGGAGAATCGCCGCGTTGATCACCGACATGTCGCAACCCCTCGGTCGAATGGTCGGCAACGCACTCGAAGTCCGTGAGGCGATCGACACGTTGCGCGGAGAAGGACCCGAGGATCTCGGTCGTCTCTGCTGCGAACTCGGTGCTGAGCTGCTCCTTTTCTCGGAGGCGACGACCGATCGCAACGAAGCGATCGAAATCCTGCGGCGCCTTCTCCTCGACGGGAGCGCGTTTGCGAGGTTCCGCGAACTCGTGCTGGCTCAAGGGGGGAACGCGGCCGTCCTCGATGACCCATCGCTTCTGCCACGCGCCGCCCGGCATGTCGAAGCGCCGGCCGCCTTTGCGGGGAGAGTCTCGTCGCTCGACGCCCTTGCGATCGGTCGGGCGGCGAATCTACTCGGTGCCGGCCGTCAAACGGCGGAAGACGACATCGACCCGGCCGTCGGCGTTGAGCTGCTGAAGAAGATCGGCGACGCCGTTCGCGCGAACGAGTCACTCGCCGTTCTCCACGTCAACGACGAGGCACATCTGGACGAGGCCTGTTCGATGGTCGAGTGCGCGTATACGATCGACGAGGCCGGTGCACCACACACGCCGCCGCCGCTCGTCATCGAACGGATTCTCGGCGGGGAAGACGACGGCTAGTCGTCCGTTCCCGTCCGTTCCGACTATAGCTTGAACGCTTCGGGCAAAAGGTCGCGGATCGTCGTGCGTTTGAAGCTTCCATCGACACTTCCCATCAGGATCTCAAGATCGGGCGCATGCTCCATGATCACCTGACGACAGGTCCCGCATGGCTGGCAGTATTCGCGATCGCAGGTGACCGCCAGCTTGACGAAATCCCTCTTTCCTTCGGAGATTGCCTTGAACAGCGCCGTCCGCTCGGCGCAGATCGACGGTCCGAAGGCCGCGTTTTCGATGTTCACCCCGGTGAAAACGGTCCCATCCGCGCAGAGAAGAGCCGCTCCGACTTTGAACCCGGAGTATGGAGCGTACGCCCGTTCACGCGCCTCATTCGCCCGGTCTACAAGCTCTCGATCGTTCATCAGAATCGGATCACCATCCCCACGCTTCCGCCGATCCCGCCCACACCGACGTCCCACCAGCCCGACGACAGACTGACCGGGAGGACGAAGCGAATCTCCGCAACGAAGCGAAGGAACGGCGGGCCGATCTCCAGGCCGATCGCTGAAGTGAGCGCGAAGGCAGACCATGTCAGACCGTCGAGTCGGAGAGCGGCAAGGGCCGCCTCGACGCCGTCGGTCAGCTCCGGCGGGACCTCGACGTCGACCGAGGCCCTCGCGCCGCCACTCACCAGAGCAACCCCGGCGGCCAAGTCAAGCGCCGCGACGACGACATCGAAGCGCTTCGTTACCTCCGTCGCGATCGCCCATGTGCCGAAGGCGAGATCGAGTTCGAAGGCCCCTTCGAATCCATCTTCGTCGATCTCGACATCGATCAGCGGGGAAGGGATTGGAACGCCGGCCAAACTCGCAATCCCCCGAACCAAGCCGTCCGAGAGGAGACCGGCGGAGAACCTGATCCCGTCGATCACGAAAAGCGGAAGCCCGATCTCGAGCGATCCGCCGAGAAGCGGAACCGGCAGGAGTGTGGGCGCTTCTCCGAGCGCTTGCTCGACCGCGTCGAGCCCGTTCTCGAACTCCTGACGAATCTCCGCCCGATCCCCCGGCGGAACCCCCATGTCGACCATCGCAGTCTCGAGTGCGTCGAATGCCTCGTTCGCCGCAAGTGGAACCTTGGCGAACGTCCCCGTCACGTCGACCGTGTACAGGAGGGAGCCGAACGACACGCCCCCGGCGTAGGCCCCAACGCACGCACAGAGAATCAGTGCGGCACAACAGGTCGCGCGCGTCGCCCGGCCCCGCCCGTTCATCTCCTCTCCCAGCCCTCCCATTCCTTCTTCTTCAGTTCGGCGCGCTTGATCTTGCCGCTCGCCGTCTTCGGGAGCTCTCTGACGTACTCGATCGCACGAGGGTACTTGTACGGAGCGGTCACGCCCTTCACGTGATCTTGAAGGGCCTTCGTCAGCTCCTCGGACGGCTCGACGCCGTCGGCGAGAATGACGAACGCTTTGACGATCTCTCCTCGGTCACGGTGCGGCGCTGCGACGGCGGCCGCCTCGACGACGGCCGGATGGCTGACGAGCGCGTCCTCGACCTCGAACGGGCCGATTCGGTATCCGGACGTAAGGATGACGTCATCGGCGCGTCCCTCGAAAAAGAGGTACCCATCCTCGTCCATCCGGGCAAGGTCGCCGGTCCGATACCAGCCTCCCGAGAAGACCGCCTCGTCGAGATCCGGTGCATGCCAGTATCCGTCGAAAATCGCGGGGTTGCCCGGCCTGAGCGCAATCTCGCCGATCTCCCCCTGCGGAACCGGATTCCCTTCCTCGTCGATCAGGACCACGCCCGGTCCCGGCGTCGGCATCCCCATTGCGCCGGGCTTCACCGGCATGCCCGGAAGATTGCAGACGAGACAGACACTCTCGGTCTGCCCGTATCCGTCACGAATGGTGACGCCGAAGGCTCGTTTGAAGGCCTCAATCGGTTCCACGTTCAACGGCTCTCCTGCAGAAAGCGCGTCTTGAAGAACGACCTTGTACTCGGAGAGATTCGGAAGCTGCGCGAAGAGACGATACTCCGTCGGCGTACAACAGAGCTTGGTCACCTTATACTTCGCCAGCAATTCGAGATAGCGCTCTCCGTCGAAGCGACCGTTGTACATCACCTGCGTGGCTCCGCTGGTGAGCGAAACGCCGACCGGGCTCCAGTACCACTTCGCCCAGCCGGGCGCCGTCGTCGCCCAGATCACGTCGTCACCGGTCGCTCCGTACCAGTAGCGCGCCGTGATTCGATTGTGGCAGTACATCCAGCGGTGTTTGTGAACGACCGGCTTCGGTTTCCCCGTCGTTCCCGATGTGAAGTTGATCGTCATCGGGTCGTCGACGGTAAGGGAGACCTTCTCCTCGTTCGGATCTCCCTGTGCAAGCAGGTCCTCGAATCGAAGCCACCCGTCCGGCGCCTCTCCTCCACCGATCAGGATGAATACCTCGAGTGGGCAGGCTCCGCGCGCCGCCTCCACCGTCTCGATCGTGGAGACGTCGGCCACGATAACCCGAGCGCCGCTCGCCTCTGATCGGTAGACGAGCTCGCCGGTCTTGAGCATCTCGGAGCACGGGATCGCGACGCCACCGGCGACGAACGTTCCAAGTTGTGCCATGTGCGCCTCCGGAAGACGGGGAAGGATGTGCATGACCGGTTCACCCTTGCCGAGGCCGAGTTCGCGAAGCGCGCTGCCGAATCGGCGCATCCCGTCCACGAGTTCCGCGTACGTCACCCGCCGTTCCGTCCCCGCCGCGTCCTCCCAGAAGACCGCAACCTTCTCCGGTCGGCGACGGGCGTGCTCCTCGACCACGTCGACGATGTTGTTCTCCGCGGGGATGTTCCATTCGAATTCCCGAACTTCTCGCTCGTAAGACGTCTTGTCGTAGCGCATCTGTCGAATCACCTTGCAGACTGGGTTTTGCTACAAAGCAGTGCTTGCTATAGCATACTCGCTAGACCCCGGGTCAACCAGGAAGGACAGGCCATGAAAGCCTTTGCCGTACTCGCGCCATCGACCTGCAAACGTCTGATCGCCAAGGGTGTCGCCGCACACCCGACCGTCCGGGAGGCCATCGAGGGCGGGACCGTCGTCGTCACGTTGGGAACGACGAACGCGTTCGTCGCCGCTGAGCTCGCCTCGGGAGCGATTGATCATGGTACGTTTGCCGCCGGTCTGATCGACGATCGTTGGAACCTGAACGCTCGAATCGCAGAGGCTCGGGACGTTGTCTTCCAACGCGGCGAGCAGGTCTCGATCGAATCCGACGAGCTTCTCCAATCCCTCGGAGCCGGCGACGTCATTGTCAAGGGAGGGAATGCGCTCGACCCGTTCGGCACCGTTGGCGTTTTGCTGGGAGCGGAGAACGGCGGAACGATCGGTCGGTACATCCCGACGGCGATGGCCCGGGGGATCGAGATCGTGATCCCGATCAGCGTCGGCAAGTCGGTCCATTCGCCGATTCAGCGGATCGTTCGAGATCTCGGCAGCCGACGCCTGGAACTCGGCGACGGACTCCCCTGCGGTATGTTCCCGCTGTCGGGGGACGTCGTCAGCGAGATCGAAGCCCTCGAGATCCTCTTCGGTATCCGGGCCACGCATGTCGCGTCCGGCGGCATCGGAATGGGGCGGGGGAGCGTCTCGCTCACGTTCGAGGGGGATGCAAACGACGTTCGCGCCGCCTTCGACCTTCTCCGCCGATTGAAGAAAGAGCCGGAGCCGCTCGTCAAAGGCCGCCCATGATCGACCGGTATCGGACGATCGCCGTCGCCACGTCGGCCCGAATCCAGCGGAAGAGATCGCGCTTCATCGCACACGTTCTTCCCGCCGAGTCGCTCGAGGAGATTGAAGAGGAGCTCGAGCGCGTGCGCCGGTTGCATCACGACGCGCGACACGTATGCCACGGCTATCGACTGCTCGCCGAGCCCGAGCCGATCGTGGGATTCGACGATGCGGGCGAGCCGGCCGGCTCGGCCGGCCTTTCGATTCTCCAACAGCTCGAACAGGAGGATCTGCTATACGTATTGGCGATCGTGGTTCGGTACTTCGGCGGCGTCAAGCTGGGCATCGGAGGACTCGTCCGCGCGTACGGAGACGCTGTACGGGAGGCTCTCGACCGTGGATCGATCATCGAACGAGCCCTCGAAACCGAACTGGCGATCTTCTTCTCTCCGGATCTGACATCGGCCGTCATGGGAACGATCCATCGGCACGGCGCCCGCGTCGTCCGGATCGAGTACGATGCGGAAGCACGGGCGACTGTCGCCGTGCCGCCAAGTGGCGTCGCCGAGTTTGCCGATGCGCTCCGAGAAGCGACCGGCGCGCGTGCGAGGATGGAGGTCCAGTCGTGATCGATTCGATCAGTGGCGAGGTCGTTCGAAGCGGGGACGACCACGTCGTCGTCGAGACCGGCGGAATCGCCTACCGCGTCTTCTGTCCGTCTTGGGACGTCGCGTCCTGCAAACCCGGAGACTCGACCGTCCTGTTTGTGCATCTCATCGTCCGCGATGACACGATGGAGCTCTACGGATTCGGCTCCCCGGAAGATCGCGAGCTGTTCACCCATCTCCTCTCCGTCGGTCAGGTGGGCCCTCGTCTCGCCCTCCAGATCCTGTCGTCCCTTCCGACGGACGCCCTTGTCGAGGCGATCTCGACGAACGATGTCGCCAAACTCACGACGATCAAGGGAGTGGGGCGCAAGACCGCTGAGCGAATCCTGGTCGATCTACGCGACAAGATCGGCCGAACCGGGGACGGCCGAAGCGTCCTCCTGGCGCCCCACGAGGAGACGGCCCTTCGCGCACTCACGTCGAAGGCACTCGGGTTCTCGGCGAGAGAGGCACGTCAGGCGATCGAGCGGCTCCGCGGCGAATCTCTCGATGCCGAGGGGCTCGTTCGACGCGCCCTCGCTCTCATGGGAAGCGACCGGTGAGAGTTCTCGGTATCGACTACGGAACGGTCCGACTTGGTCTGGCGATGAGCGACGAGGAGGAGATCCTCGCCAGCCCCCTTCCGTGTCAGCGCCGGACGCATTCCCTCAAGCATGATCTGAGACGACTCACGAAACTGGCCGCGGAGTACGGAGTCCACCGCATCGTGATCGGCCTCCCATTGAATGCGGACGGCTCCCAGGGCCCGATGGCTGAAGAGACGCTCGCCTTCGCCGATCGGCTGAAGCAGGCGATCGATCTCCCGATCGAGATGGTCGATGAACGGCTGACCACCGACGAAGTCGAGCGCGTCCTGATCAGAGCGAACCTGTCCAGACAGAAGCGGAAGGGACTACGCGACAGCCTCGCCGCCGTTCTGATCCTTCAGGATCACCTTGACCGGGAGCGTTCCGAGTCCCTCACGGATCGGGAATGCTCGTGACGCGAGCGACTACTTCTTCTCCTCGCGGGCGAGGTATTCGAGGATCGCCTCGACAACGAGGTAGTTCACCGAGCGATCCTTCGCCCCGGCCAGCTTGATCAGACGCTCGACAGGGCGCTGCTGAAGCTTGTTCTTCGGAACGTAGATCGAGATCTTGTCGAGAAGCTGCTTAGGCACAGAACCCCCTCCTCGTATCGGCTCCTGAATGTATTGTAGCAGGCTTTGTTAGAGATGGCAAGCGCTTGCTAGGAGGTACCTAGGATGCTGTGGTTTCCCTCTCCCCTTGTGAGAGATACGCCTCGATGAAGCCGGCGAGATCGCCGTCCAGAACGGCGTCGACGTTGCCCGTCTCTTCTCCCGTCCGGTGATCCTTCACCATCCGATACGGGTGAAGAACGTACGATCGGATCTGACTACCCCATTCGTTCTCCTTCAGTTCGCCCTGGATCTCCTCGAGCTTCTCCGCGTGCTGCTGGCGAAGGATTTCTCCCAAGCGGGAGCGGAGAACGCGCATCGCCGTCTCCTTGTTCTGATGCTGGCTTCGCTCGTTCTGACAAGAGACGGTGATCCCCGTCGGCATGTGGGTGATTCGAACCGCCGAGTCGGTGACGTTCACATGCTGTCCCCCGGCTCCTGACGCCCGATACGTGTCAATCCGCAGATCCTTCGGATCGATCGAGAGCTCCTCTTCTTCGGTCACCGGAACGACGGTCACTGCCGCGAATGACGTGTGCCGACGGTGGGCGGAATCGAACGGAGAGAGGCGAACCAGTCGATGGACACCTCCCTCCCCCTTCAGGTTTCCGAAGGCGTAGGTGCCTGAGATTTCCAGCGTCGCACTGCGGATTCCCGCCCCTTCGCCCTCACTCGCTTCAAGGAGTGTCGCGCGGAACCGCATCCTCTCAGCGAACCGCCCGTACATCCGGAGGAGCATCTCGGCCCAGTCTTGCGAGTCGGTGCCGCCCGCTCCGGCGTTGACCGAGAGGTAGCAGTCCGCATCGTCGTAGTCTCCGGAGAACGTCAGCTCGACCCGGAATCGGCGCAGGGTCCGTTCGAGTTCGCTCGCTCGTGCCTCGATCGACGCCAGTTCGTCTTCGTCATCGGCCTCGACGGCCATCTCGTACAGGAGCTCAAGCTCCTCCAATTCGGATGAAACACCGCGGAAGCGAGTCAGGAGGGACCTCGTTCGCTCGAGTTCACGAGACGCGTCCTTCGCGCGACGCCGATCGTCCCAGAAGCCCGGAGCGGCCATGGTCCTCTCCAGCTCGGCAATCCGTCCCTCGAGTTCAGCCGGGTCAAAGGTGATCACCGATCCTCGCAAGGATCTCGCGCATCCGGGAGAGAGCTTCTTCAACCATCGAATCTCCTGTCTCGTCGGGGCTTCTGCTCCAGTGTACCGAGCGAACCGCCGGAGTTCACCGGCGTCGCCTCTTCGGGCGGTTGACACGGCCGATCGACAAGGGTATGACCATGGGCGTCCGAAATGAAGTCGAAGGGAGACAATCGATGAAAGGCTACTTCGAGATTCTGGCCGCGATCCCCGGGTTCTTCCTGAGTTCGCTGTTCGTCATGCTCTTCTCGCGAGCGCTCGCTCCGATGTTCGGAGTGGATCCGATCGGCTACACCACATCAATGCTGGTCACGATTGCGCTTTGGGTCGCCGTTGCACCTCTTCTTGCCACGCGCCGTCGCAAGCGAAGCTAGGCTCCACTCGAGAATGGAGGTTCACACTGAACGATCGAAACGAACGTGTCGAGGAGATCTCCGTCAGCGGAGAGAAGCTGCTCTCAACGATCAAGGAACTCGTCCATCAGGGAAACATCCGCCGGATCACCGTCAAGAACCGTGATGGCGCGACCTTGATCGAGATTCCGCTGACCGTCGGAGTCGTCGGGATTCTCCTCCTCCCGACAGTCGCCGCGCTCGGGGCGATTGCCGCTCTGGTGACCGAGTGCACCATCCTGATCGAGCGCTTTGAAAGGTAGCCACCTCCGATCCATCGACGAAAGGACTCCGTAAGCACCGTCCGCTTCGTGGATGATCCCGTCCGTAGCGACGTCGTGTCTTGACGGCCCGGGATCCTACGGAGCGGGCGGTCCGTCGTAATCGAGATTGTCGATGGTCAGCCGAATCTGATCGTAGCTTCGCCCTCCGGATCCGTCATACAGAACGAGACTGATCGTCACCGTCTCGCCATGAGGCCGATCGGTCATCGGTGCCCAATACGTTGGAGTGAGGGTGTCGGTCCCTTCGAGCGTTCCCTTGCTCGCCGTCCAAACATAGCAGCCCGAAGCGCAGGCCGGGTTGCTGATCGTCCCTTGAAGGACGAACGAGGATCCTTCGGCAATGTGGGCCGGGAAGTGACGAACGATACGAGGTTTTGGACGATCGGCCGGACGCCCCGGAACAGGGTCGAAGGGCCACGTCGCCGTCCAGATGAAGGCACACTCCGTCTCCTGGCAAGGGCAGGGACCGATGACCGGACCGCATCCAGCGGCCGGCGGAATATCGGTGATGCACGGGCTTTCACAGGGCACGTCCGGCCGCGGCGGACAAGCCTCTTCGATCGGCGGAGCGCAGGGGTCGATCACGACGCAGACAGGAGCCGGCGGGCACGGATCGGGTGGACAGGCAAGCGGGTCGCGCACTGTCAGCATGAAGGAGTCACTCGCAGTCCGTCCGCGTCCGTCGGTCACTGTCAGTATGAGAAGGACGCAGTCCTCGCAGTCGCATGCAGACGGCGCGGTGTAGATCGGGTCCTGTGTTCGCGCGTTACTGAAGACGCCGAGGCCTCCTCGGGCCGCCCATGAGTACTTTACCGCACCGATCTCTCCCGAGACGCGTCCGAAGAGCTGGACAGTCTCGCGCTCATCGACGGTTCGATCGGCTCCGATGTCGACCGTCAGGACGTCCCCGGCCGCCGACGTTGCCGTCGTCGTGATCGTCGAATCCGGCGAAGGCGACTCCGTTGCCGCTTGTTCGGCCCCGCCACCCCCGAAGAGGAAGAGACCGAGAACGAGCGCCAGTCCAACACCGAGAAGGACAAGAAACGTCGAATTCGAGCTCATTGCGGACACCTCCCGTCCGCCGGGCGAATGGCCGCTTCGCCTCGGTGGACTGCTCATCGTTTGACTCGTACGACAACAGCCTAGCGATCGTCGGCCGATCGATTCAACCCGCCCGTCTCTCCGAAGCCCGTCATTCGCACATCCGAACGGTGACCCTTGAGCAACCGAACCGAGAGAACCCGCCGACGACGCCGGGCAATCGGCGAGGGGGAATGAATCGGCGCATGATCTTTCGTCGGACGGTTCTCGACGGTCAGCGGCGCTCGGACGACCTTACGTATGCTTGTCCGCAACGGATGAGGCGGCATAGGCATACGGCTTGATCCGGACGGAGAGGCCGTTGGCGATGATCATGCCGACGACTTCGTCGATCATCTCCTTCGTCTTCCCGTTCTCACCGATGTCGACGTGAATCTCCAAGTCGAATTGGAGGAGCGTCAGAGAAGCCAATCGCTCGATCAGATGCTGGGCGAGCTCGAACGAAAGCCAGGCTTCACGCCAGATCTGCTGCCGGAGGGAATGCGGCTTCCGCTCCCGCCTTCGAGTCCAGAAATAGCGTCCCCCTCGACCGATTCGATGCAGAACGATCGCGCTGACGATCTCGAGGCGGTCGAGCGACGTCGAGGAGTCGGTCCCAATCAGCAGCTCGAAGCGATCGCGCGAGCTCCCTCTCATTTCCTCAACAATGCTCTCGACGACCTCATCGAAGGTCATCCGCCCGAGATGCGGATTGAAAAACGGTTGCGAGAGCATGCACGATCCTAGCGGGTCAGGGTGGATCGATTCAAGCGGTCGGCAGCCAGACCGAGAAGCGTGCTCCGCCGGCTGGATCGTTGTCCGCTCGGATCGTCCCCCCATGCGCTTCGACCCATTGCCTGACAATCGCCAGGCCGAGGCCGGTCCCTCCCCCTCGATTCCGCGCCGGATCCCCGCGGTAGAACCGCTCGAATAGATGTGGCAGGTCGTCCTCTGCGATCCCCGGACCGGTGTCGGCAACGACGAACTTCACCGCATTCGGCGCGCGTTCGATCTCAATCCGGATCTCTCCGTCGGCCGGCGTTACGCGCAACGCATTGCTGAGAAGGTTCGCGAGGACCTGACGAAGCCGCATCGGATCTACACTGACCAGCGGGACGGACGGCTCAACGACGAACCGAAGGGTCGGGGCCTCATCTAACGAGGAGACCGCCGCTTCCGCCACCTGTCGGATCAGTGACTCCAAGTCGACCGGCTCCTTCTCCAAACGAAGCTCACCCGCCTCCGCGAGCGCAAGATCGCGCAAATCGTCGATCAAGCGGCCGAGATGTAGGGTTTCCTCGTAGACCGGCGCAATGGTTTCTCCGGTCGGCTCGTAGACCCCGTCGAGGAGCGCCTCGAGCGTCCCCTGAATGATCGTTACGGGGGTGCGCAACTCGTGGGCGATGTCTGCGGTCATCATCTGCCGAAGAGATTCCGACCGACGGAGGTTGGCGATCATCTGGTTGAACGATTCGCCGAGTTGCCCGAACTCGTCTCGCGAGCGAAGCCGGACCGACTCGGGAAGGTCGCCGTGTGCAATTCGATCGGTCGCCCGCGCGAGCTTCTTCAACGGCGAGAGGATCTGCAGGATCAGGAAGACCGAGAGAATCAGTGCAAGGCCGATCGCGATCCCCCCTCCGAGGAGGGCCGACTGCTTCGCCGAGGTCAGAAACTCTGCCTCTCGAGGATCGAGATTCTCGCCTGCCTCCCCGACGATGAGGGTCCCAACACGTCTCCCGTCGACAACAATGGGCACCCCCATCTCCAACTCCCGATCGGTCAGCTCTCGACCGATTTCCTCGGTCGAGACCGTGCTGATGAAGATCTCGCCGTCTTGGTTCGCCAGCGAGTAGAGTCCCTCGAAGATGAGCACGCGCCCGGTATAGATCTGATCACCGATGGTGATCTGGACCTCTCGATAGAGCAGTCGATCGACGCCGATCCAATGCCCGAACTCCGCGTAGTACCACGCTAGCTGATCGGCCAGCGTGAGCCCGAAGATCTCCCGGTTCTTCTGCCGGTATTCATCGAACTGCCTTGTGATCGAACGCGCGGTCAGAAGGTAGACGAGGCCGACCGACAGAAGGATGATGACGGCAAAGGAGAGTGAGAGCTTAAGCGAGAGGGGAATCGGTCGCTTCATCGCCTAGGGTTCGCGAGCGAACCGATAGCCGACGCCGTGAACCGTCAGGATGTAGCGAGGCGACTTCGGATCCTCCTCGATCTTTCGGCGAAGGTTCTTCACGTGAGTGTCGATCGTCCGGGCGAACGAATCGTACGTGTACCCTTGCACCTCGCGAAGGAGCTGAAGCCTCGTGAAGACTTGGCCTGGGTGCCGAGCCAGGTAGGCGAGCAGATCGAATTCGGTCGGCGTGAGCTCGATGCTCCGGCCGCCGACGGTCAGCTCCCGTGTCTTCAAGTCGATCTCGACATCTCCGACGACGATCCGCTCGATCTCTCCGCGATCTCCTTCGTACCGTCTAAGGACCGCTCGGATCCGGGCCACGAGCTCTCGCGGACTGAACGGCTTGACGACGTAGTCGTCGGCACCGAGTTCGAGCCCGACGACGCGGTCGGCCTCGGCGGCCTTCGCCGTCAGCATGATGATCGGGACCGAGGACTTCGCGCGAATCGCGCGCGTGACCTCGATTCCGCTCTTCTTCGGAAGCATCAAGTCGAGGACGATCAGATCCGGGCCCTTTTCATCGAACGACTGAAGGGCCGCTTCTCCGTCGAACGCCGTATACGTCTTGAATCCCTCGCGATCGAGGTAGGCCTTGACCGTGCGAACGATCATCTCCTCATCGTCGACAATCAGAATCCGCTTCATCGCTCCGCCATTATAGCGTAGGGAAGGCGATTGAAGAATGGTCTCACTCGCCACTCGATTCGTCATCTCCACAATCGATCCACCGAATGCTCATTCTCCACGTTCGTGTGAGCTCAACTCGTCGATCCCGTGTGAATCCTGTGTGCGATCGGATTGTGCCCCCGCCGGATTGCCACTACCATGCGTCAACCGAGTGAGGCGAAGAGGCGGGAAGGGACAGCGAGGCCGATGAAGCGAATCCAGATCGTCTCCACCGAGAAGCATTCCGGGAAGAGCCTTCTCTGTCTCTCCCTTGCGCGGGCGCTTCTTGAGCGCGGCTCTCGCGTCGCCTACATGAAGCCGATCAGCTTCGAGGTTTCGTACGAGACGGGCGAACCGATCGATCGCGATGCGAACGCCATTCGTGCTCTCCTCTCCCTCGAGGACGTCGTCCACGACATCGCCCCGGTTCCGCTCGAGGGCCCGCTGCTGCGGGAGGCGATCGAATCAGGCGATCGCGGATTCCGCGAACGGATCGACGCCGCCTTCGCCCGAATCACGACCGGGCGAGATGTCGCGATCGTCGAAGGACGGAATCACCTCGGGCTCGGAGTCAGCGCCGGCTTGAGCGACCTCGATCTGGCCGACCTTCTCTCCACGGACATCCTGTTGATGACTCACTACGAGGGAGAAGAAGCGATCGACCGGATCCTCTGCGCCCTCCGCCTCCTCGAGGATGGTCCGCGGGTTCTGGGCGTCGTTCTGAAGGACGTTCCGATCGATCGGTCGTTGCTCACGGTCGAGGAGGTTCTTGTCCCATTCCTCGCAGACCGCGGAGCCGAGGTTCTCGGGATGATCCCGTACGATCCAGGGCTTCGCTCCGTCGCGGTCGACGAGATCGCCAAGCGCCTCGGGGGGCGGGTGCTGGCGGACCGCGGACTCGAACGCGAGGTTCGACACTTCGTCGTCGGTGCGCTCGGACTTGAGGCGACGATGCGTGGACTTCGCCGGACGCCCGACGTCGCCGTCATCACCGGAGGCGATCGATCCGACATCCTCTCAGCCGCTCTCGACATCTCGAATCTTCGATGCCTTATCTTGACCGGGAACGAACGTCCCTCGCGCGGAATCGTGGAGCGAGCCCGAAGCCTCGGCGTTCCGATTCTGCTCGCCGGTTTGAACACGCTCGTGACGGCCAAGCTCTCTGCCGACATGCTCGACCGTGTTTGGATCCGGCCCGGACCAACTCTCGATCGGGCGATCGAACACGTTCGTACGAACATCGACATCGCGCGCATCCTCGAGAAAGCCGCCGATGATCGACGTCCTGAGATCAGCTAGCTTCTCTCTCTATCTGCGGGTCCGCCGGAGATGGCACGGTCTCGAATCGGACCTCGGACGTGATCTCGGCAACGCCGGCGAGTGTGTTTGCCACCGAGCAGTACTTCGTCAGGGACAGCTCGATCGCCTTCTCGATCTTCTCTTTCGTAACGTCGCCCGAGACGACGTAGGTCAGATGGATCCTGGTGAAGTGCGTAGGATGCCCTTTCGCTCGCTCCCCGACGATCTCGATTCGTAGCGCATCGGGCTCCGTTCTCATTTTGCGCAGGATCGAGATGACGTCCATCCCCGTACACCCGCCGAGCGCGGAGAGGAGGACTTCAATCGGACGCGCCGCCTTGTCGGCGCCACCTGCCTTCGCCGATGCGTCCATCCACACCTCGTGTCCGGACTCTCCACGTCCGACGAACTTCATTCCACCGTCGAATGTAACCGTGATCATGGGACTCCTTTCCCGACTAAGTATCCAAATATTTAAATGATTGACAAGGCGAGTTCGCCCGGGTATCATCCCCACCGATCGGAAGCCTCGATGCCGCGATTTCGTGCGACGGTCAAGCTTCGGCGACCGGGCTTCGAGCGGGAATCTCAATACACGGAGACGTCGATGACTGATTCGACTCCTACGGCGAAGTGGGCCGAGGTCTTCTCGGCCCTAGCGAGTGAACCCCGGCTGAAGATCGTCCAGCTCCTCGCAGCGGGGACGGTCCAGTGCCAGGAGATCCTGCAACGCGTCGAGCTGAGCCAGCCGGCCATCTCGTATCACTTGGCCAAGCTCGAGCGAGCCGGTGTTCTCGTGAAGGAACGCATCGGCACCCGTCGATGCTATCGCCTCAACGAGGAGCTGGGAATCGTCTTCGACTGTCTTATGAAGGAGGATGGCTCGTGGAACACACAGTAATCGTCTACTCGGCCCCGTCGTGCTCGTGGTGTCAGGTGACCAAGCAACACCTGCAAGCGAACGGCGTCCCGTTTGAAGATGTCGACGTGAGTGCCGACCGGAATCGAGCCCTTGAGATGGTCGAGAAGAGCGGTCAGATGGGCGTACCCGTCATCGACATCGACGGACAGATCATCGTTGGATTCGATCGCGACCGGATTGACAGCCTCCTCGGCCTTTCGTAGACCTAGGAGGCGTCTCGGATCTAGCGGCGGGCAGCGAGAACGGCTGCGCGTGCGTCGACCAGGCCGTAGCCGTACATGGCGTCTTTCCCTCCCACTCCCAGATCCTCGGCGGCCCGTTCGACGATCCCGACGGCTTCGGGGGCGGAAAGACCCGGGGCGACCGAGAGAACGAGCGCGAGGACCCCAGTTACATGGGGGGCAGCGAAGGAAGTGCCCGACTGCGTCGTTGCCCGTCCTCCCTTCGAAAGAGACGTGATCGATTGGCCCGGAGCACATAACGAAACCTCCGAACCTTGATTGCTGAAGCCGGCGAGCAGGTCATCTTCGGTCGTGGCAGAAACGGCGAGAACGGAATCGTACCTACCGGGGAACATGACGGTATCCCCACCGAGGTTCCCTGCAATCCCGACGATGATGACGCCACGAGCCACCGCCCGCTGCAGCGCTTGTTCGAAGTCGCGCGGCGGCGTCCCGTTGGCATAGATACTCATGTTGATGATCGAGGCTCCGTTGTCGACGGCGTAATCGATCGCCTCGACGAAAGCTCCCCAGTCGGACGCACGGAAGCTGTTCGACGAATCGAGGAACCGGACGTCCATCAGCTGAACGCCCGGCGCCACGCCGACGATCGGAAGCTCCCCGGGCCGAGCCGCAATGATCGAAGCAACGATCGTTCCATGGGCGTGAAGCGTCGATCCGGCGGACGAATCGTTGTCGCCATCACGGAAGTCCCATCCGTGGATGTCGTCCACATAGCCATTCCGATCGTCGTCGATCCCGTTTCCGGCAATCTCACCCGCATTCACCCAGAGGCTTTCCGCCAGCTGCGGAACACTCCAGTCGATTCCGGAATCGATCACCGCCACCACGAGATCCTCGCGCCCGTGCGAGACCTCCCACGCCTTGGGCGCCTGGATCCGGGTCAGCCCCCAGCTGACGGGTTCCTGATAGACGACGTACGGAGCGGCGTGCTCCGGCTCAGGAACGCGGGGAAGCCGGACCGGCAGGATCTCGAATCGGAGGAAGCCGGAGACGAGAGACGCCCCTCCCACGTCGAGAGCCACCTCCAAGAGATGGACGCCGAGCTGCTGGAACTCCCAGCGACTGCCCAGATGAACGGTCAGGGACGCCCGCGGACCTGCAGAGAATCGCGCAACCGAGATTCGTTCGATCGGCTGACCGCGTTCGTCCATCAGCGTGGCTGTCCCCGTGACGTTCCGCAGCGAACGCTCCTCCTGATTGGCGAACCTGAACGAAACCTCGAAGGGGTTCAGTCCGACGACTTCGATGTCCGAGACCCAATCGCCGCTCGCCTGCCCCGCCGCAGCGAGGGAGCCGAGAGCGGTCACGACTACGACAACGAGGCACGTCCAGCGCGGTGTCATTCACTCAGGTTCCCGAATGGCCCCACCACCCGAGCGATCACGTCACCGACGTCCGGCGCGCCATCTTCCTCCCATCCGACATGGGCGATCGCCACCTTCACGGGGAAGTCGAGCTGCGCTGTCACATCCGGAACAAGTCCGCGGAGACGCTCCGCGGCGATCGCCGCCCCCGCCGGCGGCGTTTCGGGAAGCATCGAGGTGAACCGGGCCTCGCCGACGCGGTAGAGCACATCGACGTTTCGCAGGTTGCCAACCAGGAAGCTGGCCGTCCGGATGAGCGCTTGATCCCTCTCCTCGTCCGTTCGCCCCCCGAGTCCTTGAACGTCGATGACCAGAAGGGAGGTCGGATGCTTGTATCGCCGGGTTTTCGAGAGCTCTCGGTCGAGCTCGTCTCGTAGATGGTCAAGCGTGTACGCGCCGGTCAACTCGTCGAGGACGACGAGCTTCTTCAGCTCCTGTTCGTGCGAGTGGATCACCTTGGTCATCAGGTTGAATCCATCGACGAGTTGAGTCACCTCATCGCGCTGCGGCGTCCCCGGGATTCGGCGGAAGGCGACGGGAACCTCAACGTCGTACTTCCGCTGCGAGATCGCGTCGACTGCGTCGGCCAGCCGCTCGACCGGTCGGGTGACAAGGGCTCGCAGCATGAGAACAAGTGCGGCCCCCAGAAGGATCGAGCCGACGATCGTTGCCACGGCGAACCGCCATGAGAGGGTTGAGATGAATCGTACCTGCTCCTCGAGAGACATGTCGACGGCGACGACCCCAATCAGATCCGGACCGGAGAAGATCGGGTGATACGCACGGCGGACCGAGGTTCCGCCCGTGTCGACCGTCTCGAGCACGAGCCCCTTCAGGCTCCCGAAGAACGTCTCCTCGTCTTCCGTCGCCAGCATGCCAACGCGTGTCGGGTCCGTACTCGCAACGACCAGGAACCCCCTTGCACTGACCCCAATCGTCGTAATCCCGACAACCGATTCATATCGCTCGAGGAGCCGGTCGATGTCCGCGTTGAGCTCCTCCGAGTAGTAGAGGATGTAGTCCTTCTCTTGGATTGACTTCGAGACGACCGAGGCTACGCTTCTCGCCCGTTGCTCGTAGATCGCCGTAATCGACGAGCGGAGGGAGAGGAAAGCAAACGCGTACAGAGCCCCCATGACCAGAATCGCAATGGTGAGGACGAGGACGAGGAGTTTCGCCCGCAAACTCGTTCCGTACCGAAACCATGAGCGGACGCGCAGCAACCAAGAGGGACCTCGGCCGCGCCGTACCGTCTTCGCGCTGCTCGCATCCATTCGATCTCCTTATGGGCTACTCGCTGGACCGCGAGCCTTCGACAAACTCAAGCGCAACGTCTGCCGGATCTCGATCCAACAGGCGGACCCTGCTGTTCAGGTCGTGAAGCTCCTCGGTCGTGAGCTTCGCCAATTCGGGCCGCACGATCTCCTCGACGCCCGGACATCTCGCCTGCATATCCTCCTGAACGACGAGCGCGAGATGCCACGATTCGAGCGCATCTCGATCATCCTCGATGGGCGCGAATCCCGAGAGTGTGAGCGTCTCGTCCAGGATTCCGGCGATCACCAGATCAGCGGCCCCGAACTTGGCCATCGTCTCCGCCTCTCCCGTCGTCTCAGCCCACGTGATCCCGACGATTGCCCCTGCCAAACCGTAGACATCGATGAACCTCGCCATCCGCTCTTCGCCGAACGATCTCGGAACGGCGACACGAAGCGACATGTCCGAGGCGGCGGTGAACTCGACCAGAGAAGAGAGGGTCGGCTCGGGAAGGTTTCCGGCAATCGGTCCGGTCGCGATCGCCGTCCAGCCGTCGACTGCGGGAATCGGAAGCGCGACGGCTCCAGTCTCGCCGAGGAATCCAGGCAAATCCACCCCGCTCGCCCACCAGATCACATCGACATCGTGCGCCCGAAGAGCGTCCGCAGCGCGTTCGCCGCTCTCGAGACCGATCAGATCGATCACGCGATAGCCGCTCGACTCAAGAACGACCTGGAGGATTCGCCCGAGAAGGACGTACGCCGCCCCCTTTCCCGTCCCAACGGCGACGGTCCCCTTCCACGCCGATTCCTCGAGGCGAACGTCACCCACAACGGTTGCCCCATCCGACGAACCATTCCACCAGTTCCCTCCAGCAAGAAGTGGACGGTCTGCGTCATTCGCCAGGTCCGCTTCCCGCGAGCGAGAGAAGCTGTTGTTCAAGATGACGGCCGCAGATGGCTCCTCGATCGCTTCCAGATCGATGCCGACGCCCGCCAAAGCACTTCGCACGTCCTCGAACTCCCCCCCGACCGCCCGAAGGCCAATCCGGTTCTTCTCGAGGCGGTTTCCCTCGATCCAGACCCCCGCATGGGAGGGCATCAAGAGAAACCCGGTCTCGCTGCCGAGGAGGTCATTGTCCAAGAAGTCGGTCCGTGAGATCCCCGCAGCGAGGAGCCCGATCGAGCTTCGCTCGATTCGATTCTCGGTCACCGAGCCGGCACTGGACCCGTCCACAACTGCAATCGAGCAGACGCTCTGCTCCACAAGGTGGTTTCTCAGGACCACCGCCTCGGCCGAGTTCACAAGCACCAGACCCAACTCCGCGCCGCGCACCTCGTTGTCGAGGAACCGGTTTCCTCGTCCGCCGGTGACCAAGGACCCGACAGAACTGCTGGCCGCAATCCGATTCCGCATGATTCGGTTCTCCGAGCCGTCCAGGAGAACCCCGGTCCTACTTCGCTCTAGCCGATTCTCCACGATCAAGTTCCGATCGCTCTCGCGAAGCTCAATCGCACCTACCGTGCACGTCTCGATCACACAGGTCGAAATGAGATTCTCGTGGCTTTGCGACAGAAGAAGCCCGCTTCCGCCGATCTCGGCAATCTCGCACCTCTCGATGCGATTCTGTGCCGATTGGCGCAGTGAGATCCCAGCGTCTGTCAAGCGCTCCATCGTGCAGCCGGCGACTGCATTTCCGGTCACCGTCTCGAGCGCGATCCCGATCCCGGCATCGACGATTCGGCAATCGACGACCTCGTTGTCGCCGGAGATGTGAATCTCGATTCCCCTCTCTGCCGATCGGTCGATCGACCCGGACGCCAAGCGGTTCCCAGAGGAATCCTGGTCCAACGACACGCCGACGTTTGCACCGACGACCGAGAACCGATCGCATGCGTTTCCCTTGGACTGAAGGAGCTTCAGTCCCACCTGGCTCGCCCCATCGACTGTCAGATCGACCAGACGGTTCCCGCTCGAGGAGACCAGTTCCATTCCGATCCGCCCGCCGACCACGTCGACTCGCTCGAGGGTGCACCGCCTCGCACCGGTCAGCTGGACGCCGATCGAATCCGAGCGAACGACGATGTCCTCGACTCGGCATTCGGCGCCTTGCACACGAAGGCCGACGCCATCGGCCGAGATCTCCAGCGTACTGAGGGTCACTCCATCAGCATCGATCGCAATGGCCGGCTCTCCATCGGTTCCGACGAGGACGACACCGCGACGTCCGAGGAGCGTCACGTCGGGTACGCCGATCCGGAACGGGCCTGCGTACTCCTCTCCGCGATGCTGGAGAACGATCGTCCCACCCCTCGAGACGGCCGCCAGTGCATCCTCGAGCGTGGGAACGTCACGCGGGACGACGATCGCACCGTCCGGGAGCCCCGTCGGAGGGATCACGTCGAACGCGACGAGAAGGATGACGACCATCGCTCCGCAGAGCACGGCGAACCAAGCGATGCGCGGACCCTGTTTCATTGATCCACTCTAGCACAGGAACTCGCGAACCGTAAAGGGGTCCGACCCCTCACTTCAGGCCGTCGCCCGAATCTCGGCGAGGACGCTCTCGAGTGGCCGCGGGCGCCCGATGTGGAACCCTTGTGCACAGTCGACTCCGATCGATCGAAGGATCTCGAGCGTTTCCGCGTCTTCGACGAACTCGGCGATCGTTCGCTTCCCCAGGCTTTGCGCCAGATGGACCATCGCCATCACGAGGTGTCTGTCCACCGGGTCTTTGGACAAGTTGCGGACGAAGCTTCCGTCGATCTTCAGGTAGTCAATGTCGAGGTTCTTCAGCTGATAGAAGGAAGAGAACCCCATACCGAAGTCGTCGAGAGCGAACTCGTAGCCTTGCTCTCGGAGGGTCCGCAGGAAATCCTTCGCAACGTGGATGTTGTAGATGGCGGCCGTTTCGGTGATCTCCATCACAAGGCGAACCGGGCCAATCACGTCGAGCGTCGGCATGTCTCCGATCATCTCGAGGAACTCGCGATCGGCCATCGATCGAGGCGAGAGGTTGATCGCAAACGACAGGTCTTTCCCTTCGAACGCGTCATCGGTGAGAATCGCCGTCACTTGCGAGAGAACCCAGCGGTCGATGTCCCCGCTCAGACCGAACTGGTCGGCAATGTCGAGAAATGCGCCCGGGGGAATCACTCCGCCGTCCTTGTCGAGGAGACGAATCAGAATCTCATACCGAACGACTCGATCGCTCTCGAGATCGATGATCGGCTGGGCGTACAGGACGAATCCGTCGGTCTCCAGCGCCTCCCGAAGCATCCGAAGCCAGTCGATCCGCCGCTCAGGAGCCTCCATCGCCCCTTCAGACGGGGAGTAGACGCAGAACCGGTTCCGTCCCTGTTCCTTCGCTCGATACATTGCCATATCCGCTTCCATCAGGAGCTCGGTCGAGTTCATCCCGTGTTCCGGAAAGAGGACGATCCCCATGCTCGCTGTTGTCCGGATCGATTGGCCTTGAAGGACCGCCGTGTGCCCACGGATCGCGCCCAGGAGTCTTCCCGCCGCGATCTGCGCCTGCGTCGAGTTGACGTTCGGATAGAGCAGAGCGAATTCGTCTCCGCCGAGCCTGGCAAGGACGTCCGACTCGCGAATCGTCGCCTTCATTCGATGCGCGAGGCTCGCAAGGAGCTCGTCGCCAACCTTATGCCCAAGCCCGTCGTTGATCTCCTTGAAGCCGTCAAGGTCCATCCAAAGCAGCGCTCCTCGACCCGAGTAGCGCTTGGCGCGCGCCAAATGCCGCTCGAGGATGGCGGCGAATTCCCTCCGATTGTGCAGCCCCGTCAGCGGGTCGTGCGTCGCCAGGTGAAGAAGCTGCTCCTCCTGCCGCTTCAGATGAGAGATATCGGTCAGGATCCCTTCCTGGTAGACGAGCGATCCAGATCGATCGCGCACGGCGCGCGCGTTCAGGATCGCCTCGACGAGCGGACCGTCCTTTCCTCTAAGCGTCAGTTCGAGGCCGGAGATCCGCTCCTGATCTCGGAGTCGACGATCGACGACGATTGCGTCCTTTGCGGATGCATAGTGCTCGCGCAGGTTCAAGCCGCGCAAGTCGGTCTCGCTGTCGTAGCCGAGCATCCGCGCAAGCGCCTGATTCGCGGAGAGGAACTCGCCGTCCTCCGTGCACTGGTAGATCCCGTTGCTCGCGTGCCGGATCAGCTCGGTCAGGCGGGCGCCAATCCTCCCGTCGATGGCCGACCGTCCTCCGCTGTCTCCGCTCTCGGGGGCGTCGTTACGAATCGGAATGCCTTCCTTGCCTCCGTGTTCCAAGGCCAACCTCCTCTCAATCGGTGCTCGCGAACGTGCAGCGTGGGGCAAGCGAGACACGTCCAGGAGCGCTCGGTTAGAGATCCATCAGCAGCTCAACGCCGATCGCCGCAAGCCAGCAGAGAAAGCTCCTCTCGATCGTCGTGTCGTAGAAGTGCAGCGCCTCGGGCCCATGGGCCGTTGTGAAGCGACCGACGTATGCCATGATTTCGTCCCAGTCTTCCGAAGGCATCCCGTCTCGGATCTGCAGCGTCTTGTCGACGCGCAGCATGTCGAGCACCTTCTCGATCGTGAACTCCTTCAAGTCGGCCGCTTGATCGAACGAGACATCCCGTCCCTCGTCGAGCAGGCCCAATACACCCTGTACGAACTTCCTTGCCGAACTGCGGTACATGCCGTGCTCCCTTCGCAAACCGGTCGATCCACCGACGAGATACTGTCTACATCGAACCGACCATCGGACAGGTCAGACTTCCCGATTCCGGCGGACAGAGATCGCCGCACCGCCGTCGATCGTCCCGGAGGAGAAACGCAGGGATCTGTGGAGTCCAGTCGTTTCATCGTGGGCCCGCCGATGCCGTGGAAACGCCCGATGATGTCCCGGATTCGGGGAGAACCAATCGGCTATGCCCTCCACCGGCAAGGAACAATCCCTGTCGTTCCGGCAACGCGAACGACACAGAATCGGCTTCGGAGACATCGGAAGGGATGTCGCTCGCGAGAGCGGTACGAGAGCCGGGGACTCCCACGAACCGTTGCGTTTGGACGAGGTTCGAGGAGCCCGACTGTAGGCACGGAGGATGCCATGTCGAAACGCAGCAAAGCGATGCTCATCGGTCGATCAGACCGAGAGGCCGTTCGAAGGACGATTCTGCTTGTGATCGCGCTCATCGTCCTCATCTTCTCTTCGTCGGGAGTCGGACAGACGTGGCCCCGGTGCATCAGCGGATGTACGGCGAACGACGTCGAGCTGATCGGTGTCACGGCCGAGATTCTCGGGTCATGCGCTCCGGGGGGAACCGTCGACGCGGTTCTCAGGGCATCCCTGCGTTTCAACCGGAGCAAGACCTACTGCGTTCGATTCGTAACCGACGTGTACATTGACGGCGACCTCGCGATGAAGGATTTGGTCACCGAACCGTTCAACGTCCTCACAAAAGGGACATACTCCGACGTATACCTCGGAACCGTCTCGCTTCCGTGCGGTAGTGCAATGACGCTGTCAAACGTCCAGATTATGTGGTCCGTCAACAACAAGCTCGATCCGGTCTCGATGTGCCGGAGTGGAGCCTGCACTGATTACGGCCCAGGCTCCAAATGCACGGGAGACCAGTACGAGAGCTATCCAGTTACGCTTCCCCTCGACGCAGTCGACGACGACGCAACGACGAGCGAGGAAACGCCGATCGATGTTCTCGTTCTCTCGAACGACCTTCTCGGCCTTCCCCCCACGTCGATCATTCGCGTAACCGACGGAGTCCACGGCACAGTGATTCGCAACGTCGATGAGACGATCACATATACACCGGACCCCGAGTTCGACGGATCGGATTCGTTCACGTACACGATCGCGGACGCGCACGGCACGACCGATTCGGCGACGGTCACCGTGGTCGTCCTGCCGGTTAACGATCCTCCGATCGCGACCGACGACGACGCGCCCACCGACGAGAACGATTTCGTGAATATCGACCTTACGGCAAACGACGTGGATCCCGATGGCGCGATCGATCCAACGACCGTCACGATCGTTGACGGACCAAGATTCGGAACCCTCGACGTCGATCCTGCAACCGGCATCGTGACCTACGCCCCCGATCCGGGGGCGTGCGGCTCGGACCGATTCACCTACCGGGTCTGCGACTTCGATGAGGCCGTCTCCAACGAGGCGACCGTCACGCTCGACGTGATCTGCAATCTTCCGCCGTCCGCCGGCGATGACGCGGCGTCGACCGACGAGAACACGTCGGTCGGAATCAGCGTTCTGGCAAACGACGCGGATTCCGATGGGACAATTGACGCCTCATCGGTCCGGATCACGTCCCCTCCGTCGATCGGCCACCTCAGCGTCCACCCGAGTACCGGCGTCGTCACCTATACCCCCGATCCGGCCGCCTGCGGATCGGACAGCTTCCGCTATACGGTCGATGACGATGACCACGCCACGTCGGACGAGGCTCGCGTCATGATCGACGTGATGTGCGACGACCCTCCCCTTGCCATCGACGACCTGTACACGGCGAATGAAGGGGAGACCCATCGGGTCGAAGAACCCGGGATCCTCGCCAACGACGTAACCAGCCCGTGGGAACCTCTCTCGGCGATTCTCGTGTCGGACGTCTCTCATGGAACCCTGATGCTCGACCCCGCCGGCTCGTTCGTCTACGTCCATGACGGAACCGAGACCACCAGCGATTCGTTCACGTACTACGCGTTCGACGGGACGGACGACTCGAACGTCGCCGTGGTCAACCTCGTCGTGTCGCCAACCAACGACCCGCCGACGGCGAGCGATGACGAAGCGTCGACCGGGGAGGACGAACCGGTGACCATCCCCGTCCTCGCGAACGATTCCGACCCGGACCGAGATCCGCTCGACGTCGACTGGGTCGAAGCCCCACAACACGGAACGGCGATCAATGGCGGAACTGACCTGACGTACATCCCTGCTCCCGATGCCCATGGCGTGGAGACGTTCACCTACGGCGTAAGCGACGGACATGGTGGTTCGGCGACTGCCACCGTCACGGTCACGGTGAACGAACGAAACGATCCACCCATTGCACAGGACGACAGCGCGCAAACGAGGGAGGATGTCCCAATCGAAATCGCCGTGCTGACCAATGATGAAGATCCGGACGAAGATCCACTCGACGTGCACTCGGTCGGATCGCCCGCAAATGGAACCGCCACAACACAAGGAGACCGCGTAACCTACGTTCCCGATCCAGGTTTCCACGGAGCCGACACGTTCTCTTACACGATCGCCGACGGCCGCGGTGGAACTTCGACGGCGACCGTGTCGATCACGATCGTCTCCGTGAACGACCCGCCAAACGCCGAAGACGATGCGACCGAAGGGGCCGAGGACGAGTCCGTCAGGATCGACGTGCTGAGAAACGAT